>Ga0164241_10001646_pt1 | contig 26648 bp, 19 predicted proteins | sample OricomyardsoilBY_FD_108780 | JGI IMG/M metagenome (GOLD analysis project Ga0164241, IMG submission 108780) | Backyard soil microbial communities from Emeryville, California, USA - Original compost - Back yard soil (BY) | ecosystem: Environmental > Terrestrial > Soil > Unclassified | place: USA... | reverse complement strand
GCCGAAGGATGCGCAGGGCCGTCCGCAGACGCGCCAGGCGCTGAGCGATGGCGATCGAAAGCTCGTCGTCGATGGCCTGCTCAAAGCCTGCGATGCGCTGGACGGCACGAAGGATGGCCTGGTCTTCGCGACGCAAAGCTGTCGCTTCGATCCGGTTGTACTGGCCTGCCCGGGCACCAAGACCGACAGCTGCCTCACGATGGATCAGATCGGCGCCGTGAAAAAAGCCATGGCCGGCGCAAAGGCCAGTGATGGACGCCAGGTTTATCCCGGCTATTACTACGATACCGGCATCACGGCGACGCGCGGCCTGCCCGGCGTGCTGGTTGCGCCGCTGATTCCCGAAGGCGCGCCGGTTTCCGGCGCTTCGATGAACGTCGATGCCGAAGCGGCGCAGGCACACGATGCGCGCTCCATGCTGGGTGACACCGATGCGTGGACGAATCTTTCCACCTTCCGCAGCCGGGGCGGCAAGCTCATCTTCTTCCACGGCGTCAGCGATCCGTGGTTCTCGGCGCAAGACACCGTGCGTTACTACGAGCAGCTGGCCAAGGACAATGGCACGACGCCCGTGCAGGAATGGAGCCGTCTTTTCCTGGTGCCCGGCATGGCTCACTGCAGCGGCGGCGACGTCACACTCGATCGTTTCGACATGGTGGATCCCATCGTGCAATGGGTGGAGCAGAAGCGTGCCCCGGAATCCGTCGTGGCCACTGGCACGTCGCTTCCGGGACAGAGCCGGCCGCTGTGCCCTTTTCCAGCGTTCGCGCACTACACCGGCAGCGGCGATGACAAGAGCGCCGCCAGCTACCGGTGCGGCCCGTGATCAGGGCGTGGCGAGCTTTTCACCGGTGTAAGGGTTGAACTGGAAATTGCCGGGGAATTCCTCCCCGGTCCTGGAGTCCTTGCGCGCCGGCAACACGCTGCCCAGCGGCAGTCGCCACTGATAGGACTGATCGTACAGCGTGATCTGCAGCAGGCCGGCCTGCGCCGCGTCGATCAGCAGCTTGCCATCTGCCTTGGCCGGAAATACCACCAGCTCCATCGCCTGGCCCACCGGGCCCGCGGTCGAGGCCAGGCCGGGCTTCATGGCTGCCAGCAACGACTGCGCCACCGGTGAAATCGTCTCGGGATCCAGGGGCTGGATGTCCTTGCCGTTGAAGCGCACCTTCATGTTGGCCAGCAACGCGCTCTTGGGCTGTGCGTCGCTGATGCCGGCGGCACCGAGTTTCGCCCGCGCCACCGCGAATACGGCGTAGTCACTCATGGCGGCCACCATGCGCTCGCGCATCTGCAGCGGCACAGCTGCAGCTGCCTTCATGCTCTCGTCCCAGAATTGCTGCGGAAACCACGACACCATGGTGAGCTGGCCGTCCGCCGTGGTCATGCGCTGCGTGTCGCGCATGAGGTCCTGCACGCCAGCGGCGCCGGCCGGTCCGCACACGGACGATATCGACAATGCGGCCAGCAACGCATGCCGGAGTTTTTTCATCCCTGAACTCAACTTCATGTTCTGCTCACTTTTGTTCGACACGATAGCCCTTGCGACGCAGCAGCTCGACCAGGCCGTCACGGCCCACCATGTGCAGCGCGCCGGTCACCACCAGATAATCGCTCTTCGGGTCCTGCAGCATCTTCTCGATTTGCGGCAACCAGCGCAGGTTGCGGTCGGTGGTCAGCTTGCGGAATAGCTCCGGGGATTCTTCCGCGCCCTTGCGCAGCTGCTGTTCCAGCGCGGCCGTATCGCCGTTGCGCCAGGCGCTGACGATTTCGCGCAGCTGCCCCTGCGGATCCTTTTCATCGAGCGTGGCGCGCAGCATTTCCCGCTGTTCATCCAGCGACAGGTTCGCGAACAGGCCCAGCTGATCCGCCACGGTTTCCAGGCCCTGCAAGGGCTTGCCATCGCTCTGCGCTCGCAGGGCGATCTGCATGTCCACGCCGTTCAGCGGGTTGAAGCCGATGCGCATCAGCTGCTGCTGCTGCACCTGCAGCGCCACATACCAGGGCTGCATTCGCGACATGAAGTCCGGGTCGATGCCCAGCTTGCGACCCTCCTGCTGCAGGCGGGCGTAGAGTTGCGGACCCAGCACGCCCGATAGCGTCTTGCCTTCTGGCAGCATCTGCAACTGCGAGGCACTGCCGCCGAGCAGATCGGTCATGGCGGCGTTCAGATCCACCTCTTCGACGATGGTCTCGGCATCGGCGTAGGCGCTCATGGCGATCTGCGGCAATGCGTCCTGCGCCTGCAGCACATGGATCGAGCCGAACAGCCACAACTTGTTGTGCTTGCCCGTGACTTCCCAGAATGTGTGCCGCGCGCCATCGTCGCAGAACGCGGGGGCGGCGCAGAGCAGCGCGACCAGGCAGAGCAGGCCGGAGCGCAGCATGTCGAACCAGCTGCGGCGCAGCGTGGCTCGGCGGAATGGTTGATAAGTCATAGGGTCAACGAGGCAGCGGCCTGGTCCGCCGCTGCATGTTAACCGTTCACGCCGCGGCTGCGATGGGCGCGCGGATCAAATGATCAAAAGCGCTTAGCGCGGCCTTGGATCCTTCACCTAATGCGATAACGATTTGCTTGTAGGGCACGGTGGTGCAGTCACCGGCGGCAAACACACCGGGCACCGAGGTCTGCCCGCGCGCATCGACCTCCACTTCACCTCGGGGCGACAGTGCCAGCGTTCCTTTCAGCCAGTCGGTGTTGGGAAGCAGGCCGATCTGCACGAACACCCCAGCCAGCGGCAGGTCGCGCACCGCGCCACCGACGCGCTCTTTGTAACGCAGCGCAGTGACTTCACGGTCGTTGCCCAGCACGGCCTGCGTCTCGGCGCCGGTGACGACGGTGACGTTTGGCAGGCTGTACAGCTTGTTGACCAGCACCGCATCGGCGCGCAGTTGCGGCGCGTATTCGAGCAGCGTTACATGCTTGACGATATTGGCCAGGTCGATGGCGGCCTCCACGCCGGAATTGCCACCACCCACCACGGCCACATCCTTGCCCTTGAACAGCGGGCCATCGCAGTGCGGGCAATAGGCCACGCCGCGATTGCGGTACTCCTTCTCGCCCGGCACGCCCAGTTCGCGCCAACGCGCACCGGTGGCGATCACCACCGAGCGCGCCTTGAGCGAGGCGCCGCCGGCGAACTTCAATTCGATCATGTCGCCAGGAACGAGCTGCTCGGCCCGCTGCAGATTCATGACGTCGACATCCAGCGACTTCACGTTTTGCTCAAGTGCCGTGGCCAGCTGCGGCCCTTCGGTGTGCTTCACCGAGATGAGATTCTCGATGCCGAGGGTGTCGAGCACCTGGCCACCGAAGCGTTCCGCCGCCACGCCGACGCGAATGCCCTTGCGCGCCGCATAGATGGCGGCCGACGCGCCAGCCGGACCACCGCCGACGATGAGCATGTCGTAGGGGGCGCGCGCGCTGAGCTCGGCGGCCTTGCGCTGCGCGCTGCCGCGATCGAGTTTGGCGAGGATTTCCTCCACGCCCATGCGGCCCTGGCCGAACACCGCATCGTTCAGGTAGACGGTCGGCACCGAACGGATGTTCAGCGAGGCCACTTCCTGCTCGAACACGGAACCGTCGATCATGGTGTGGCGGATGCGCGGGTTGAGCACTGCCATGAGATTCAGGGCCTGCACCACATCCGGGCAGTTCTGGCAGCTCAGTGAGATATACGTGCGGAATTCGTATTCGCCATCGAGCGCCCTGATCTGCTCGATGATGTCGGCTTCCACCTTCGGCGGATAGCCACCGACCTGCAGCAGGGCCAGCACCAGCGAGGTGAACTCGTGCCCCAGCGGCAGTCCGGCGAAGCGCACGCGTGGCGCCTCGCCGGGCCGCGCCAGCGCGAAGCTCGGGCTGCGCTCGCCGGCGTCGCGCGCCTCCTTCAGTGAAACGCGCGACGACACCGAAAGAATGTCCGCCAGCAGGTCGAGCATCTGGCGCGACTCGGCCGAATCATCGACGAATGCCGTGATTTCCACATCGGCGCTGAGGCGCGTGAGGTATTGGCCGAGTTGTTGCTTCAGATCCTGTTCCAGCATGACGGACTCCTTAGGTTGCACCTCGCTCAGATCTTGCCGACCAGATCGAGCGAGGGCTTGAGCGTGTTGGCGCCGGGCGTCCACTTGGCCGGGCATACCTCACCCGGATGCGAGGCGACGTACTGCGCGGCCTGCACCTTGCGCAGCAGTTCCCTGGCGTCACGGCCGATGCCCAGGTCATGGATTTCCTCGACCTTGATCTCCCCTTCCGGATTGACGACGAAGCTGCCGCGCAGCGCCAGGCCTTCGGATTCGATCAGCACGCCGAAATTGCGCGCCAGCGTGGCAGTCGGGTCACCGATCAGCGGGTACTGCACCTTCTTGATCGTGTCCGAAGTGTCGTGCCAGGCCTTGTGGGTGAAGTGCGTATCGGTGGAAACACCGTAGATCTCCACGCCCAGTTTCTTGAATTCGGCGTACTGGTCAGCCAGGTCGCCCAGTTCGGTCGGGCACACGAAGGTGAAGTCGGCGGGATAGAAGACGAATACCGACCATTTGCCCTTCAGGTCCGTATCCGAAACCGGCACGAATTTGCCGTTGTGATAGGCGGTGGCGTTGAAAGGCTTGATTTTGGTGTTGATCAGCGACATGTCGGGAATCCTCCTTGAAGGATGAGTTGGCGGTGAAGCAAAGATACGGACTCGGGTGCCCGGTTGGAATTCGATTGTACTAATCGAATCGATAGAGAATGACTATGGACTGCGGCGGCGCACCACGGGATGGCGGCCGGTGCGATAACAGTGCGCGCCTTTGCGTGGAGCCGCCAACCATTTTTGAGCGCGAAGCGCGCTGCTGACGGTCGCGCTCCATCAAGCAGCGCTCGAGCGCAGGGCTTGCCGCTGGCACGGGCAATGCAATGTCAGCAACGGGGGAGCTGACACAGGAGTTTGATCATGACCATTCGTGGCTCTCGATCGCTGCTGACCGGTTTGATGTCGCTGCTGGCGACGTCCGTCGCCGTGCTGCTGGCGCTGCTGCCGGCCATGCTCGCACCGGCCATGTGATGTCAGGCGCGCTGAATCCGGGGCACGCCGGCTTCGACCACCAGCGAGTGCAGCACGCGCTGGGTCGACAGCGGATTGTCGCGCTCATCGATCGCCATCAGGTCGGCCTGTAACCGCTGCGGCGAAAGCCGCAGCGCCACATAGCCACGGTAGCGGCCTTCGGCCAGCAGCAGATTCGGATTTTCCTGCAGCCAGGCGTCGAACTGCTGCTGCGGACGCGCATCGGAGGAAATGGACGCCGATACGATTTCGGTGGCCAGCGGTGTGCTGTCGGGCTGTTCAGCGGCGATGCCGACGTTGGCCGCGATGAAGGCATGGATGTCGCCGGAGAAGATCACCGGATTTCTGGCGTGCCGGCGCTGCAGCGCATCGAGCAACCGGCGACGCGCGGCGGGATAACCATTCCAGTTGTCGGTGGAGTAGCGATGACCTTCGCCCGGTTGCTCGTCCACCTGTGAAAAGACCGTGCCCTGGGCCAGCAGATTCCAGCGGCCGCGAGACTGGCCAAGTTGTGCATCGAGCCAGGCTTCCTGCGCGGCGCCGAGCATGGTGCGCGATTCTGACTGCAGATCCGCGCAGTCATCACCGACGCGATTGCCGCCGGCGCGCCCCTTCTGCGGGCAGGCCTGCGCCGAGCGGTATTGGCGCTGATCCAGCATGTACAGGTCGGCCAGGCTGCCGATGCGACGACTGGCATACAGCGCGACTGCGCCATCGACCGGCGCCGCGCCAGGGGGCAGGGGCAGGTGCTCGAAATAGGCCTGGTATGCGGCGGAACGACGCTCAAGAAATGCCGCCGGCTCCGCGGCGCGACCGGTGTAGATGCCCGAGTAATCGTTCTCCACTTCGTGGTCATCCCAGGTGCTGATCCATGGACCCGCCGCGTGCGCGGCCTGCAAAGCGGGATCCATCTGGTACTGCGCGTAGCGGCGGCGGTAGTCGGTCAGCGTCAGGCATTGCCCACCGGCATGCGTGCGCACGCGGTTGGGCGTGGCGGGCGTGTCGTAGATGTAATCGCCGATGTGCAGCGTGAGATCCGGCGCGCTGCGCGCGATGTGCCGGTACGCGGCCCATTGCCCGTGCTCGAAATGCTGGCAGTTGGCGATGGCCATGCGGAATTCGCGCGGCTCGCGATTCGCCGCCGGCAGCGTGCGCGTGCGGGCCGTGCCGCTGACGTGATCGCCGACCATGAAGCGATACCAGTAGTCGCGCGCGGGCCGCAGATGTTCCACGAGAACGTGCGCGCTGTGAGCGTGCCGGGGGCTGGTGAGGATCTCGCCGCGCCGCTCGATGCGCCGGAACCCGTCATCGGCCGCCAGTTCCCAGCGCAGCGTGACATCCTGCGCCGGCATGCCGCCCAGGCCATCGGCGGCCAGCGGCTCGGGCGCCAGGCGAGTCCACAGCACCATGCTGCGATCGGTGGGAAATCCCGACGACACACCGAGCTGGAAGGGATAAGCGGAAAACTGCGGCGTGGCGGAGCGAATCCGTCGCGGCCAGGCCGCCACCGCACCCAGTGCCAGGGAGGTGGCCAGTACTTCCCGACGCGAGACGGGAGAGCCACCACGCGCGTTGGTCATGATAACGACTCGGTATGCAGCTCGAGCTGCGGTAGATCCTGCTGTGCCAGGCCCTGCAGTTCGCCGCCCACACCGAGCAGCGCCGCCTTGCCGGCTTCGAGTTGTTTCTCGCGCCGTGCCCAGCGCTGCAGTGTCTGGTTCTTCTCGGCCTCGAGTTCCGCGCTCATGCGCTGGAAGGCCTCGAGCACCGCCTTGAGCTTCTGCGCGAACTGCGGCGAGGTGACGTAGTCGTACACCGCTTCCATCTTCTCGCCCTTGCCGGCCGAGACCAGACGCTGCTTGTGCACATCGAGCAGGCCGGCGCGCAGCGCTTCACCCAGTTGCACGGCTACGGACCACACGGCCACCCACACGCCATCGACGAGACCGAACTGCGCGCCGGATGCCCATTCCCTTGGAATGGCGGTGCCCGTGGTGATCAGCACGCCCACATCGGCGCCGGCCTCGCGCATGTCGTCCTTGAGCTTGGCCAGCCACTGCGCATTCCACACCGCGGCGCGCTTGGTTTCCCACAACAGCAGGCCGGCCCGCGCACCGCTGCGCGCATGCACATGGTGCTTCACGTCGCCGCCGCGCTGTCCCTTTTTCACCTCGTCGATGAGATCGAGGGGGAAAGCCCGACGCAGGGCCTCTTCCAGCGCCAGCTCCAGCACCTCGCCCTGCAACTGTTGCGAGCCTTGTTCGGCCCTGCGCTGCATGTCGGCCATCTGCGCTGCCATGTCGTCGAGTTTTTTCTGCAGCTCGGCCTTCTCCAGCGCCACGCGCTCCTGCTCCTGCGTGCGCACCTGCAATTCGCGTTCTGCGAGCTTGGCGTCGACCTGGCGTCGCACCTCGAGCGCCAGCGCATCTTTCTCGTCCTTGAGTTTCTGGCGCTCCTCGCGCAGCGCCAGCTCCGCGGCACGCAGCTGCGCGAGTTGCTGCTGCGCCGACGTGAACTGCTGCTGCAGCGCCTCGATCTGCTGATGCGCGGCCTGCTGCGCCTGGTCGCCTTCCAGCTTTGCCTGTTGCAGTGCCTGGCGTCGTGCCGCATCGACGGCCTGTTTCTGCAGCTCGTGTTGCTCGCGCTCGCGCTGCTGCGCGCGCTTGTCGGCCGTGACGCGTTCGTGCTCGCGCAGCCGCGCCAGCTCCTCGGCGCTGGTGGCCTCGATGCTTTCCAGTGCGTGGCGCGCGAAACCTTCCTGCAGCGAGAATTCGTGCTCGCACTTCGGACAGGTGACCCGCGCGTCGGGTTTGAGGATCAGCTGGGGCGCATCGGACATGCGCGCAAGCTTAGCGCCGTTCGGCGCTGCTTGCGTCGCGGATGGCCTTGAATTCCGAACCGGCCTTCCACTGCGGCCACTCGCGCGAATCGGCCAGCCGCCGACCCAGCGCGTAGAGCAGCGCGGCATCGGCCGCAATGCCATCGGAACGCCAGACGGCAGGATCGAACTCATCGCTGGGCTGGTGATAACGGTCGCGATCGTAGGCTTCCATCCATGCTTTGCCGGCCGCCGGCCCACCCTCGAGCAGGTCGTCGCCGGATTTGAAGGAGATGGCCGGCACACCGCGTTTGGCGAAGGAGAAATGATCGGAGCGGTAGAAAAGCCCGGCCTGGGGACGCGCGTCCGGGGAATGGTACCGGTTCAGTTGCCGACCCACTTCGATCAGCGCGTCCTGCAGGGTGACCGGCGCGTCGCCGGATGTCGTGAAGTCCCGGGCCGGGCCGGTGGGCCGCGGCGAATCGATGTTCAGGTCGGCCACCGTTCTGGCCAGCGGATACAGCGGGTGGGTGGCGTAGTACTCCGATCCGAGCAGGCCCTGCTCTTCGGCGCCGACGAATACAAAGCCCAGCGAGCGCTGGGTGCGCGGGGCGCGTTCGAAAGCACGGGCGATTTCGAGCACTTCGGCCATGCCCGCGGCATTGTCCACGGCGCCATTGAAGATGGCATCGCCATCGGCATCGGGCTTGCCGATGCCGAAATGATCCCAGTGCGCCGTGTACAGCAACCACTCATCGGCATGCGAGGTGCCAGGCAGCACACCGATGACATTCTTCGACACCACCTGCTGGCGCTCGACGTTGAAGACAACATCCAGCGTCACGCCCTTCAATGGCACGGGCCGGAATTCGCGCGTGGCGGCCTGGCTCTTCAGTTGCGGCAGATTCACGCCGGCCTTCTGCAGCAGCAGCGCCGCCGCGTCGCGCTGAATCCAGCCTTCCAGCGGCACATGCTCGGCCAGCGGATCTTCGCGCTGCACGTCGAACAACGGACCGCCATTGCTGTTGCGGACGGTTTCCCAGCCATAGGAAGCCGGTTCGGTTTCGTGGATCACCAGCGCGCCCGCGGCTCCGCGACGCGCCAGCTCTTCATATTTATAAGTCCAGCGACCGTAGTAGGTCATGGCCCGGCCGCCGAAGTCGCCCGCGCCGGCTTCGAAATCCGGATCGTTCACCAGCACCAGCGCGACCTTGCCCTTCAGATCGATGCCATTGAAGTCATCCCAGTTGCGCTCCGGTGCATTCACGCCATAGCCGATGAACACCAGTGGTGCATTGACCAGCTTCAGTTGCGAGGCGCCGGTCTGCATGGCGCGGAGCGTGACTTCACCGCCCTGCGTCCAGTGCGCCGTGTCGCCACCGTAGTGAACGTCGAAGGTCATCGGGCCGGTGATCTGCGAGCGCACCAGCGGAAGATCCTGTGTCCAGGCACGGCTGCCATCCGGCCGCGGGTCGCCGCCGGGTTGCAGACCTGCGTCCTTGAGCTGCGCGATCAGGTAGTCGACGGTCTTGCGCTCGCCGGCCGTTGCCGGAGCACGGCCCTCGAAGTCATCGCCTGCCAGTGTCTGCACGGTGCGGGTGATCCGCGCGGCATCGATGTCGGGTCGTGGCTTTGAACAGCCACTGATGCCAAGAGCCAGCAAGAGCGCATAGACAACCGGGCGACGTCGCATTGGCATTCCTTGGTCGTGATCCTTCAGGCCGATCCGGCATACTGTAGGCAGCGTTTTGCTGGAGTGCGAGCATGGCGAAAAACAAGCCTTGGGCGGCGCTGCTGTGGGGCGCGCTGATCCCTGCCACATGGAGCATGGCCGCCGGTGTGCCAGCGCCCGCCGGCCAGGCCATACCCGCGACGCGCGGCGCGCAGATCGAGACCGAACTGGTTGGCCGCTATGGCCAGGCTCAGCAGAGCCGATTGCATCGGGGCATCGCGCAGGCGGCCGCGCTGTGGCGCGGCGAAGATGGCGATGCCGATGCCTTCGTCGGCTTCGTGCGCGAGAACTTCATCGCCGATGATGCCGCGCTCGATGCGCTGTTCAATCGTTTCCAGCACAACCTGGAGATGATCATGGGCCATTCGCAGGAGATTCACCGCGAGCTGAACACGCCCTCGGATCTGGATACCGGGCCGATCGCTCCCTACGACGAGATCTTCGCCGCCTGGGATACTTCTGCGCATGTGCTCGACGACATGTTCGAGAACAAGCTGGCCTTCATCGCGCTGCTGAACTTTCCGCTCACCTCGCTCGACGAGCGCACGCGGCAGGGCGCGACGTGGACGCGCCGCCAATGGGCCGAAGCCTTCCTGGCCGAGAGGTTCCGCCAGCGACTGCCGGCCGAAGCCAACCAGGCGGTGGCCGAGGCGTATGCGGCTTCAGATCGCTACATCGCGCGCTACAACATCTGGATGCATCACCTGGTGGATGCGCGCGGCAAGCGGATATTTCCGGCCGGCAAGCGCCTGCTCTCGCACTGGAACCTGCGCGATGAACTCAAGGCCAATTACGCGGACAAGCACAATGGCCTGGCCAGACAGCGCGCCATCCAGAAGGTGATGGAACGCATCATCGCGCAGGACATTCCCGCCATCGTCATCGACAACCCGCAGGTGGACTGGAACCCCTACACCAACACCGTGGCGCGTTCGCCCGTGGATGACGTTCCCGCCGGCATGCCGGCCCCCGCGCCATTGCCGGCCGGCGCCGTGAATGGCGCGCGCGAACCGGATCTGCGCTACGCGCGCTGGCTGGCCAACTTCCACGCCATGCAGGTGGTCGATAAATACTCGCCCAGCCAGCCCACCTACATCCAGCGCGTGTTCGAAAACGAGCGGCAGCTTTCCGAGGCACGCGTGCAGGGGATGCTCGAGCAGGTGTTGGGCTCCGCACAGGTGAAGCAGGTGGCAGCGCTCATCGAAAAGCGACTCGGCCGCAAGCTCGAACCCTTCGACATCTGGTATTCGGGCTTTCGTCCGGGCGGCGATCGCAATGAGGCCGAGCTGGATGTGCTGGTGGCGAAGCGCTTTCCCACCGCCGAGGCCTATCAACGCCAGATCCCCGCGCTGCTGCGCAGTCTCGGCTTCGCGCCGGAGCGTGCCGATTACGTGGCGCGGCATATCGTGGTGGAGCCGGCGCGTGGCTCAGGTCACGCCATGGGCGCGCAGATGCGCGGCGAGCCGGCACACCTGCGCACGCGCGTCGAGCGCGACGGCATGAACTACAAGGGCTACAACATCGCCGTTCACGAGATGTGCCACAACGTCGAGCAGACCTTCTCGCTGAACGATATCGACTACTACACGCTGCACGGCGTGCCCAACACGGCCTTCACCGAGGCGCTGGCCTTCACCTGCCAGGATCGCGACCTGGAACTGCTGGGCCTTTCGAAGCCCGATGCGAAGAGTCGCGCGCAGCAGACGCTGGAAACCTTCTGGAGCACATTCGAGATGTGCGGCGTATCGCTGGTGGACATGCAGGCCTGGCGCTGGATGTACGCGCACCCCAATGCCACGCCCGCCCAAATGCGCGAAGCCGTGCTGGGCATCGCGCGCGAGGTCTGGAACAAGTGGTACGCGCCGGTATTCGGCATGCGCGATGTGACGCTGCTGGCCATCTACTCGCACATGATCAACAACTTCATGTATCTGCCGGATTATCCCATCGGCTTCATGATCGCCTTTCAGGTCGAGACGCAGATGGACAAGGCCGGTGACTTCGGCAAGGAGTTCGAACGCGTGGCGCGCATTGGCTCCATCGCGCCGGATCTGTGGATGATGCAGGCAACGGGCAAGCCGGTTGGTCCCGAGGCGCTGATCACTGCCGCCAATAGTGCCGTGGCGATCATCGGTGCGGCCGATACCAGCAAACCGTAGCCTGTATTTCGCGAATACGCGAAACTGCTGCCTTCAGGGAGACAAAAAGGCAAAGTCATGGCGAGGGGATCGCGCAAGCTTCTATGCGCTGCATTGGCCGTTGTATTTGCAACGCTTGCGGCCGCTTCCGTGGCGGCAACATTCCGACCCGCCACTCTGGTCCGGGACATTGAAACCGCCATCGTCCCGGTGGGATCCCATCCGCGACTGCTGTGTGCGCGCAGCGGCTACTCCACGCTGCTGACCACCGATGACTCCGGGAATTCCAGGCTGTGGCGCACGGATGGAACGACTGCCAACACCAGGCTGGTCAGTGACCTCGGCGCTCTGGAGCCGGGATCGGACCTGTGGTGCGCCTACGCAGGAACCACTGGGCCGCAATACCTGATACGGACGGATGGCAGTCACTACAACCTGATCGCGGTCGATGCGTCGGCGACCACGATGGTGAACGTCTACCAAAGTGATTACGCGCTCACCTATCTCGGTTCCGCGGGTCTGCCGATCTTCGGGATCTCGCGGCCTGACAACAGCACCCAGCTGCTCCGCAGTGATGGAACTGCGGCCGGTACCAGCGTGTTTGCCACCCTGCCGACCTCGATCAACGACTACATCACCCGGGAAGGTGGGAGCAGCATCGAAGCGAACGGTCGAGTTTTTTTTGGCGTGGGAGGAAATCTGTGGGAAAGCGACAGCACCAGCGCGGGAACTCGCCAGGTGGTTGCGCTCACGCCAGCGGGTAGTGCCGACCAGAGCGTTTACGCATTCCAGCCCCTGGGCGACCGCTTCCTGTTTTCGCGACAGTTCGCGGGTGACATCGCGCAACTCTGGATCTCGGATGGCACGGCAGGCGGCTCGCAGCTGCTGGCCACGTTCGATGGCAATCAATCACAGACCTCTGTGGAATCCCTGTCCGCCCTTTCTTCGAGCATGGCGGTCATCGTGGTCCGGAACCTGGATACCGGCGACGGCACACTGTGGCGCACGGATGGAAGCATTTCCGGCACCGTGCAGATCAACGCCGGTGCGCCGGATCTGAATGTGCCGAGTACCTCGCAGATGGTCCCGGTCAACGGGGGCGTGGTGTTCGCCGCACGCTCGGCCACCTATGGATTGGAGCCCTGGTTTTCCGACGGCACCGACGCAGGCACGCACCTGCTGCGGGACTTTGTCGGTTCAGGAGACTCCGATCTTTTCTATTTCAAGGCTGGCACCGGAGCCATGCTGATGCGTCGATCCACGGGTATGGACCTGGTCGACCTGTGGTTCACCGACGGCAGCACGCAGGGAACCTGGTCCTTGAATGCCGCCGACAGCCGGCTCTCAGAGCCGGATTCGATTTTTTTTGGCTTTGTAACCCTGGGCCAGAACTACGTATTTCTGACTCGCACCTGCCCTTCGGTCATCAACTGCGCATACCGGCTGTGGCTGGTGAACTCCGCGGCGCACTCCGTTGCTCTTCTCAAGCAATTCGCTGCGCCGTACGAGACGTCTGTCGATCTGAGTGCAGCCATTGCGAATGCGGGCCCGGTCAACGGACATGGCATCTTTGCGATGTACGACGCCTCGATGGGCGTGGAGCCGTGGAGCACGGATGGCACTTCGGCAGGGACGGTGCAGCTCGCGGATCTGGCACCACAGGTCGCCAATTCGGGCAGCGCCCCCCAGCCCTTCGCCTCGCTGGGCGGAGCGGAGCTGTTCATGGTCTTCGATCAGTCCCACGGTCCAAGTCTGTGGCGCACGGATGGAACGGCGGTGGGAACTTCGCTGATCTCTGATGCAACACCTTTCAGTCCCTTGGGCTCCAGTGTCCCACCGGCCACGCTTCAGCGCGGCAGCCTGCTCTTTTATCCCGCCCAGGAGCGCGACGGTACCGTTGGACTGTGGCGTACCGACGGATCGACCAGCGGCACCACACGCATTCAGGCATTTGCGGGCATCAATAACGGCCCGGGTCCCGCAAGCTGCGGTGCTGGATTCGCATCCAGTGGAAATACGTTCTTTTTCGGCGTCTCGCCCAATGGCGTCAACAAGCTGTACCGCAGCGATGGCACCAGTGCAGGCACGACCGATCTCGGGAGCTTTCCCGATACTGCCAGCGCCTCTGCTCCTGTGTGCGTGCTGGCTGCATTTGGCGGCGACATCTATTTCACCGCCATGGATTTCACCACCGACCGTTCAGTGCTCTGGCGAAGCAATGGCCTGGCTGGATCGCAGTCGGTGGTCATGTCGGGTCAGGGTGTTTTCTCTTCCGTGACGGTGATGCGCCAATTGGGCAACTCCCTGTATTTCACCGGCCAGCTGGCCGGCATCTGGGGTCTCTACCGCATCGATGGCGCCGGGGCGACACCGACGCTGGTGGTCGCGCACACCGGACAGAATGTATCGATCCGCCCGGGCGTACTCGAGGCACTCGACAGCATTCTGCTTTACCCCATGTGCGATGCGACGGCCTGCCATCTCGCGCGCTCCGACGGCACCGCCAATGGAAGCTTCGTATTGGCCAATGCTCTCATCTCGCCCTTATTCAGCCGCTGGGCGTACGTCAACTACAACGGCACGCTGCTGTTCCAGGCCGCTGACAGCGACGCTGGCATGGAACTGTGGACCAGCGATGGAACGTTGAACGGCACGCACCTGCTGAAAGACATACTCCCCGGCACTGAGAAATCCAAGCCGCGGGACTTCGTGGATTTCAATGGTCTGGTCTATTTCAGGATAGATGTGACACAGGACGGCGTCATCGACTATCCACAACTGTGGCGCACGGACGGCACGGGTGCCGGAACCGAGCGCGCCAACACAACGCCAATGTTCTACGGCACCTCGCAATTCAATGGCCTTCCCGGTGCAGGTCCACCGCCGTTTGGCGTGGCAGGCGACCATCTGTTTTTCAGCGGCTTCGAACCGGCGACCGAGGTCGAGCTGTGGCAAATAGAGAATGAGGCCCCGACCGCTGCCGCGGATACGGCATCCTCAACGGGCGCAGCCGTTACCATCAACGTGCTTGCCAACGACTCGGATCCCGACGGCGCCCTGGCCACCACATCCGTACGTATCGCACAGTCGCCGGCCAACGGTTCGGCCACGATCGACGCCACCGGATCCATACGCTATACGCCCAACTCCGGATTCAGCGGAGCGGAACAATTCACATATCAGGTCGCGGATCGCCAAGGTCGATTCTCCACACCTGCAAGCGTGAGTATCACCGTGACGGCGGGCAGCAATCCTGGTGGCGGCAGCGCAGGAAACGGCGGCGGCAGTTCTGGCGGAGGCGGCTCAGGCGGAGGCGGATTGCTGGAACCCCTCTCACTGTTGTGCCTGGGTGGACTGGCCCGAGTCTTGGTCAGGCGACGCAGGCATATGACCGTGCTACGTCATTCCGTACGGCGCCTCGCATCTCGCGTCATTTGAAAGGTCCATGCGTCCCTTCCATACCGTCCCTCTGCTTGCGCTCTTGTTTTGCTTCGCGACCGCGCTAGCGCAGAGCGCTTCGCAGGTTGAAGTACGTGAGCAGCCACTGCGCGGCAATCTGCAGCTGTTGCATGGCGATGGCTCGAACATCATCGTATCCACCGGCGCGGACGGCACGCTGCTGGTGGACGACGAATACGCCTCGCTGGGAGCACAACTGCGCGCGATGCTGGCGACACGGCAGGCGCTGCCGGTGAAAGCCGTGATCGACACGCACTTTCACAATGACCACACCGGCAACAACGAGGCCTTCGGCCGCGACGGCGCGCGCATCGTCGCGCAGTCCAAGGCGGCGCTGCGCATGCATGCCGACCAGACCATGTCGCTGTATGGGGCGCAGAAGGCCTATCCACAGATCGCGTGGCCGACGACCCTGGTGAAGAACTCCATGCGGCTGCGCTGGAATGGCGAGGAGATCGACCTGTTGCACATCGGGCCAGCGCACACTGATGGCGATCTGGTGGTTTTCTTCCGCAGGCAGAATGTACTGGCCACGGGCGATCTGTATGTCACGGGCGACTACCTGCCACCCTACTTCGACGATCTGAATGGCGGCACGGCCGCAGGCATGATTGCAGCGGCAGGCAAGCTGTTGAAGCTCACCAATGACCGCACACTGATCGTTCCCGGTCACGGACCGGTGACAGACCGCAGCGCGCTGCTGCAGTACCGCGACCGCTTCGTCGCCGTCCGCGACCGCATCCGCAAGGGCATCGCGGCCGGCATGAACGAAGATGCTGTCGTGGCAGAGCATCCAGCGGACGGATTTGCGCCGCGCGGCCGCGGCACCGATCGCTGGGTGCGTGTGCTGTACCGCGAATACCGCCGCTGAGCTGAGGCGCGGCGTATGATCGACTCTCCAACAATGGGGGGTTGCAGGGATGAAACTTCGTCATTTACTCGGCGGCGTGCTGCTGATGCTCGCTGTAACAGCGGCGCCGGCACAGAACGCCAAGGCCGTAATCGCCAGTGCATCGAAGGCCATGGGCGTCGATGGCCTGAACTCGCTTTACTATTACGGTTCGGCCAAGAACTTCAGCATCGGCCAGAACAACAACGCCAATCAGCCCTGGCCGCAGACGCCGGCCAACGACTATGTGCGCGCCCTTGATTTCACAGTGCCGGCTTCACGCGCCACGTGGCGCACCTATGCCTCGCCAGTCACCGGCGGTCCCGCGACGCTGGGCAGCGGCCAGCAGAACATCACGCCCACTTCACCGGGTGGCTGGAGCAACCAGCTGGAGATCTGGGTTACGCCATGGGGATTCCTGAAGGGCGCTGCGGCATACAACGCCACCGCGCAGGTGCAGACCGTCAATGGCAAGCGCATGCAGGTGGTCAGCTGGAATGCACCGGTCAAGTCACCGGGTGGTAAAGACTACAAGGTAATCGGCTACATCAACGGCGATGGCCTGGTGGAGAAGGTCACCACCTGGGTGGAGCACAACGTCTTCGGCGACATGCAGGTCGATACCAGCTACAACCATTACCGCGACAACAACGGCCTGAAGTATCCCACCGAGATCGTGCAGATCCGCGGCGGCTGGCCGGCGTTCACCGCGCAGATTCTTTCGGCCTGGGCCAATCCGTCCACGCTGGCCGAAATGATGGCCATCCCCGCACCACCCGCCGGTGCGCCACGGGCCGCGGGGCCGCCGCCCGGCGCTGCGCCCGCCATCACGACGCCGTCGGAAAAACTGGCCGACGGTGTGTATCGCATCCACAGCGCCTACAACTCGCTGGCCGTGGAAATGTCCGACCACGTGCTGCTGATCGAGCCGGGCCCGCAGAGTGAAGCGCGCGCGCAGGCCGGCTTCGCCGAGGTGCGTCGTCTGTTTCCCGGCAAACCCATCAAGTACGGCGTCATCACGCATCATCACTTCGATCACACCGGTGGCATCGAGGCGGTGGTGGCCGAAGGCATCACCATCGTCACGCCCGAAGTGAACAAGGCATTTCTGGAGAAGACGCTATCCGGTCCGCGCACGCTGGCGCCGGATGCGCTGGCCAGGTCCGGGAAGAAGCCGGTGATCGAAGGCTTCAAGGGCGACAAGCGCGTGTTCCAGGATGCCACGCGCAGCGTGGAGATCCACGTGATCAAGGGTCTGCCGCATGCCGATGGTCTGGTGGTTGCCTGGCTGCCCAAGGAAAAGATCCTGGTCTATGCCGACATGTTCAACCTGCCGCCGGCCAATGATCCGGTGCCGAATCCGCAGATAATCGGCACGCGTGTGTTCTACGAGAACATCCAGCGACTGGGCCTGGCGCCAGAGAGGATTCTCTCCATCCACAATTTGAATCCCGACCGGCTCGCAAGCCTGCAGGACATCAAGAGTTCGCTGGGTATCGCGGACTGATCGAGCGCGCCGCGGTGGGCGCTGCCGCGGCGGGCGGCGTAAATCCGGGCGGCGTCTGATCGACGATCTCGAACAGACGCCAGCCCTTCCAGGCGCCAGTGCTGTTGCGCTTGAGGATGTGAACGTAGCGTCCCTTGAATGCCACCTGCGGCGGGCCTTCGGTGGCCATCTGGATGGTGTAGACGCCGCGCTCGTAGGCCAGGTCGCCCGCCACCTTCAACTCGCTGGTGTCGAAGTTCATCTGCAGCTTCACGCCCGCCGGCAGTGAGGTTTTCAGTGATTGGCGCCAGCCATCCTTGCTGGTGATCTCCGGCCCGATGTTGGACTGCACCAGCACATCATCTTCGTAATGGGCCAGCATGGCGTCGTAGTCGCCGGCATTGAACGTGGTGACGATGTCGGCGAGCACTTTCTTCACCGCGGCTTCATCCGCCGGTGAGGTCACAGCGCCACCGGGCTGACAAGCGGCTAGCGTAATCAGTGCGGCCAATATTCCCGGAAGCAGCAGGCAGCGGCGCATGTTCATGAAACCTCCCTGATCACATGTCTTTCAATTCACGGCTTGCGATGGCTGATGGCCCAGACATAGGCGGCCACGGCATCCACATCCGCGGGCTGCAGCGGCGCGGCGCCCAGCGGCGGCATGGCGCCGATGGACTGCTTGGCGGCGGTGACGCCTTTGACGATGGTGCCCTTGATGCCCGCGAGACTGCCGTCGCTCCAGATCCACATGTCATCGACCAGATTCGGACCGATCTGCGTGCCGCGGGCATCCGATGCATGGCAACCCGTGCAGGTGCCGCCGGCGGCCTGGCCGCGGAATATCTTTTCGCCCTGCGCGAGCTGCTCGGCGGTGGCGCCCGGGGGCGGTGTGAGCGAAGCCAGCGCAATCGCCCCGCTGGAAGCAGAGCCATTCTGCGCCGCTGGCGCAGCGGCCACGGCGGTGGGCGCACCGGCGCCCAGATAGGTGATGCGCCAGATGCGCCCCTTGGCATCATCGCTGACATACAGCGAACCATCAGGTCCCATGGCCAGGCCCGCGGGTCGATGCTCGGCGCGACCTGGCGCTTTCTCGGCACCCGCGAATCCATCCGCGAACACCACGTAGTCGCCCGATGCCTTGCCATCGGCCATGGGCTGGAACACGACGTTGTATCCGCCCTGCGGGCCGGGCGCGCGATTCCACGAGCCGTGGAAGGCGACGAACGCCCCGCCGCGCCAGGCTTCGGGAAACTGTGTACCCGTATAAATGAGTACGTCGTTCGGCGCCCAGTGTGCGGGGAACGCGGCCGCGGGCCCGTGCTTCTGCGCGCAGATGCCCTCGGTCTTTCCATCACCGCCGTATTCCGGCGCCAGGATCATCTTCTTCAAGCCACCGTCGTAGTAGCAGGTGGGCCAGCCGTAGTCCGCGCCCTCTTCCACCTGCACCATGACCTCGGCCGGCAGTTCGTGGCCGGCTTCGGGTGTGTACAGCTTCGGCCAGCTTTCCGGCAACTGGTCGCGGCCGTGCTGCACGGCATAGAGACGGCCACTGGCGTCGAAGCTCTGTCCGCCCGAGTTGCGCAAGCCGGTGATGTAGCGTTCTTTGGCAGACCACTTCTGCCCCGTCTTGCTGGCGTCGTAGCGCCACAGCCCGGCGCGCGTGGCCAGCTCCTTGCAAGGCGTGGCGCCCTTTGCTCCGGGCTGCCGCGCCGGTGATTCGCAGGCATTGCTCGCCGAACCGGAATTGATGAACAGGCCGCCCTGCTGGTCGATCACAAAGGGATGCATGGGATGATCGCCGCTCTGCGGCAGGCCGGTGAGCACCTTTTCTGGCTTGCCCTGCGGCACGGGATTGCCCTGCGTCAGCGCAAAGCGCAGCACGTAGTCATTCTGCTCGGCGTAGAGCGCGTTGTTGTAAAGCGCGATGCCGGTGCCGCCGGTGGCTTTTTCCGGCACGCCGGCGCCGAAGCGCTGCACGACTTCGGCCTTGCCGTCGCCGTCCTTGTCTTGAAGGGCCACCAGGAATCCGCCATCCGGCACCTTGTCGAAGCCGAAGTATTGTCCGCTCCAGGTGTTCACGTAGACGGTGCCATCGGCACCGACCGTCATGTGCCGCGCGTGCCCGACGTTGTCGGCGAACAGCGTGGCGCAGAAGCCCGGCGCCAGCGTGAGACCGCCGTTGTCGCCCGGGCAGGTGGGCGCTGGCGGCGCGGCCGCCGCGGGCTCTTTCTTTGCGCAGGCGGCCAGAGACAGCAGCACAGCAAAACCGACGCTGCAGAGTGCAATGGATGAGCCGTGGCGATGTTTCATCTGTCTCTCCTTGTACTGAATGAACGCGTTATCTGGCTGCAGCGGGCTTGTCTTTCCTGGTCTCTACATTCGGATTGAAATGCTGGGCCGCCTGGCTTTTCGCGACATGATCCCAGTGCTCGGCAATCTTGCCGTTGTCGATGCGGTACATGTCGAAATGCGTGTTCGCGTAGCGCTGGCCGGGTTTCTCTGGATCATCCGCCCAGCTCACGACCGCGATCGTTACCAGATTGCCCTCGGCCATGATGGCGATCACGGGGAAATCGAGCAGCGGCTTCAGCGGCACGGCCGGCCGGGTCTGCTTGATGTACTTCACCAGCGCGTCGCGCCCGCTGGCCACATTGGGATTGTGCTGGATGTATTCGGGGGTGAAGTACTGCTCGGCCATCTCGGTGTGACCGCCCTGCACGATGGCGCGATACATGTCGAACACCAGCTTCTTGTTGGCCGCCAGTTTCGGGTCGCTGCTCTTGAGCAGCGCGAGCTGGTCGGGCGCGGGCACCGGCGGCATCTGCGCGTACAGCGCCCCGGAACTGGCCACAGCCAGCGCAGCGCAAAGAAGCAGGTGTCGTGGATTCATCGTGCCCCCGGAAGCCAATGTTGCTTGAAGTTTCATCCTACCAGCGTCAGAGAATTCTGATAGCAGCTCGCGCAATCAGGGAGCTGCCCGCGCGCCTATAGTAGCGCTCGGAAAGTCAGCGGGCGGAGAGTCGCCATGCGCACCATTATTCGTTTCATGCAGTCGGCATTTGGCCTGCTGCCCTTGCTGGCGCTGGCGCTGGTCATGGCCAGCTGCGCCACCAGCCGCGAACCCTCCGGTCCGGTACCCGCCTTGGCCGGCACGCGCTGGTTCGTGACGCAGATAGACGGCAAGGCGCCTCTGCACGAGGTTCCACTGATGGCGGATTTCACCGCCGAAGGCCGCATCAACGGGGACACCGGCTGCAACAATTTTTCTGGTCCCTACGTGCAGACCGGCTCCACGGTGCAGATCGGCGAGCTGCTGAGCACACGGCGGGCCTGCGTCGATTCGGCGGTGCAGCGCCAGGAAAGCCGGTTGCTGGACATCCTGCAGGGCGCCTCCATGGCGCGACTGGTCAAGGGAGAGCTGCACCTGCGCACCGACGAGGGATCGGTGGTGCTTTCGCCCGCCTCCATCTCGATCGCCACCTCCGCCGCCCCCAAGCGCGTGCAGTTCGACTGCGAAGGCGTGCGGGTGACGGTGCTGTTCGAAGCGGGCCGCGCCACCATGGCCTGGCGCGAAGACCGCGATGTGCTGGAGCAGCGACCGGCGGCCTCGGGCGTGTGGTACGAGAGCCCGCGCAATTCGCTGCGCGGCAAGCAGGATCTGCTGTGGACGCTCGACGGCGGCACACCCCGCAGCTGCAGCGAGGTGCGCTAGCATCCAGCTAGTCGGCGGCGGGCGCCGGCGCAGGTGCCGGCTCGGTATTGGTGGGCGCGGGACTGGCGGGTGGTGGCGTGCTGCGCTGGCACCCGGTCAGCACCAGGCAGGCAATCAACAGCATTGGTGCGGCGAGTCTCATAGGCTTCTTTCGCAAGCAGAGATGAGCAAGCTTGCGCGCGCGGCGTATTGCGCCGCAGTCGCAGGATGCGACGCGGTGTCGTAGTCTTCCTCCTACCTTCCAGTCGAGATCTGCATGACCAGCCAGCCGGCCGGCGAAATCCGTGATGTTTCCGACACGGCCATCTGGGTCGCGCAATACCGCGCGCAGGAAACCGCACGCTCCGATGCCTTGTTCCGTGACCCACTCGCCGGATTGCTGGTGGGCGAGCGCGGGCCGGCCATCGCCCGCAGCATGGGCACCATGGGTCGCTACACCGGCTGGACCGTAGTGCTGCGCACATTGATCATCGACGCGTACATCCGCCAGGCCATTAAAGATGGCGTGGATGCGGTACTGAACCTGGGCGCCGGACTCGATACCCGCCCCTACCGGCTCGAACTGCCGCCTTCCTTGTTGTGGGTGGAAGCCGACTACGCGCACCTGATCGATTACAAGCAGGCAAAGCTGGGCGAACACACGCCCCGTTGCCGTCTGCAACGGGTGGGCGTGGATCTGGCCGATGCAACGGCGCGGCGCGATTTTCTGGCCGGCGTGGCTCCGGATGCGCGTCGCATGCTGGTGCTGACCGAAGGCGTGGTGCCCTATCTCACCCCGGCGCAGGTGGCCGACCTGGCGGCCGATCTGCGATCACGGTCCTGCGTCAGCGGCTGGATCCTGGAGTATTTCTCCGCGCGCACCTACCGCTATCTGAAGCATCGCGCCAGTTCCGGTTTGATGCGCAAGGCGCCCTTCCAGTTTTTTCCGCCGGACTGGGACGATTTTTTCCAGCAGTGCGGCTGGCGGCGCGACCGGATTGAATATTTCACGGATGTGGGCGAGAAGTTCCATCGCGACATGCCGCTTCCGTGGTGGGCGCGAGCGCTGATGCGCTGGTCGAACGAGGCCGCCCGGCAGCAGATGCGCACCAGCATGGGCTATATGCTGCTGACACCCAGCTGATTGCCGACCGGCGCGATCGCCCCCACTGTCCGCTTCCAGCAGCGCAGCACCTCGGCCACGCTCCAGGCCTGCGCGATGCATCCATGCGGCATGTGCGGCTGTTCGCCATCGAACACCTCGCTGATCGAACCGATGCCCGCCACCTGCAGATGCACCGGAAACGCGGCCAGCAGGCTGCGCACCTGCGCCGCATCGCGCTCGATCCTCAGCGAGGCGTCGACGTAGGTGCCCAGCAGCCATGGCCATACCGTGCCCTGATGATAGGCCGCATCGCGGCTGCGCAGATTGCCGTGATAGTTGCGACTGTATTCCGGATCGTGCGAATCCAGCGTTCGCAGGCCCACGGGCGTCAGCAATTCCTCGCGCACGGTCTGCAGCACCGCGGCCCAGTGCGTGCTGTCGAGCACCGGATGATCGAGCGAGATGGCGAACAGCTGGTTGGGTCGCAGCCTGGCATCGTTGCCGCCCTCGCCATCCACCACATCGAACAGGCAGTTGCGCGCCGGGTTCCAGAACCTGGCATTGAACGAGCGACGGGCCACTTCGGCGCGGCGGGCGTAGTCCTCGCGCTGCTGCGGTGAGGTTTCCCACTGCTGCATCAGTCGCAGGGCGTTGTACCACAATGCCTGGATCTCCACGGGCTTGCCCCGACGTGGCGTCACGATCCAGTCGCCCATGTGCGCATCCATCCACGTCAGCGCGTTCTTTTCGGCGCCGGCGCGCAGCAGACCATCCTCGCGGTCCACGCCGATGTGAAAGCGCGTGCCCTCGAAGTGATGGCGCATGATGTCGCGCAGCGTGGGCAGCAGCTCATCGAGCAGCGTCTGGTCCATCGTCGCGGTGAGATAGCGGTGGATGGCGTGGAAGTACCACAGCGTGGCATCCACCGTGTGATACCACCCCTCGCGCGAGCCCTCCGGAAACAGGTTCGGCAGCAACCCATCGCGCACGTAGTGCGAGAAGGTCAGCAGCGTGGCGCGCGCCTCGGCGTGGCGGCCCGTCGCCAGCATCAGCCCCTCGAGCGAGATCATGGTGTCGCGACCCCAGTCCAGAAACCAGTGGTATCCGGCCACGACCGTGCGCAGGGGATGGCCCTGATGGGCAGCCGTGGCACTTTCCTCGACGCGGCTCTCCGGCAGGATCAGGAATTGATCGGCCGCTATCGTCAGGCGCGCAAGGAAGGGATCATGCTGCGCGCCGGCGCGTTCGACCAGCTTGGCCACGCGCTGCCGTTCTTCTTCGAACGGCGCCTCGGGGTCGGCATGCGGATGAGTTTCTTCGGTGGTCATCACCAGCACGCCCGGCGTATGCGGTTCCATCCACCACTCGAAGCGGCCCGGACTCGCCAGCGCCTCCTGGCAGTCGTAGCCGCGAACCTGTTCGCGTCCCAGCCAGCAGGCGGGCTCTTCCATCGGGTCGGGGGTGAAGGAGGCGGCGACCGGCATGACGCGCATGGCCAGCGACAGGTCGTGGTCCACCAGCCCGATGCGGCAACTGTCGTCTTCGGAAATCGCGATCGCGAAGCTGCCGTAGCCGGGCTTCTGCAGCGGTGCGTCCTGACGGCGGAACGGCAGATAGGGCCGCAGCCGCAGCAATGCCGCGGGCCCCTGCGTGATTTCATAGCGGATGAAGACGGTGTTGCGCTGGTGCGGCATCACCACTCGCCGTTCCAGCGTCACCTCGCCGCAGACGAAGGTCCAGCAGGCGGTGGTGCCCTCGAGGCGAAAGGCGCGCAGCCAAGGTGCGCCGCCGCGACTGCGCGGCTGGCCCACCGTATCGCCGCCGCTGAGGTGATAGGTGCGGCCGCCGACGAGCAGCTCTTCGTCCATGCGCGAGACCAGTACATGGCGCCCGCGTGGCCGCAGCAGATTCGGCACGAACAGTCCGTGATAGCGCCGCGTGCACACTCCAGCAAGAGTGCAGGAGGCATAGCCGCCCAGGCCATTGGTGACGATCCACTCGCGATTGCCCCAGGCGTCGTCGTCATCGACAGGGGGCAACGTGACATCAAGCACACTCATGAGTCTTGCCCCTGTGTGGCGGCGAGCAACATCGCGCACTGGCCGGGCAGATGCCAGCCGTGCGCGGGATCCGGATCGATGACGCCGCCGCCGCCATAGCGCGCGTGCTCGCTCGACCAGAGCAGCGACCAGGAGCGGCCGCGAGGCGGCGCCAGCAGCGGTTCCGGCAGCGGTTGGTCACGGATGTCGCCATCCAGATTGACCAGCAAAATGCGATCGCCCTCGCCGGCATGGAACCAGCGCAACACGAAGGCGCGCCCGGCGAGCACCGCGCCATCGAAGCCATGACGACCCTGGCCGCGGATCGCCGGATCTTCGCGCCGCAATGCCAGCAGATCACGATGCAGGCGCAGCGCGACATTCTCTTCGTGGCATTCGGCCCAGTCGAGCTTGCTGCGCTGGAAGGTGGCTTCATCGCCCGGATCAGTCAGCGCCTCGCGCGCATCGACAGACCCGGCGCCGGGAAACTGCGCGAGAAATTCCGCGCGACCCGTACGTACCTGTCCACGCAGCGGCTGCTGATGGTCGGCGAAGAACAGGAAGGGCGCGGAGGCCTGGAATTCCTGCCCCATGAACAACAGCGGTGTCTGTGGGCCCAGCAGCAGCAAGGCGGTGAGCGCGCGGCACATGGCCGGCGAGGCCTGCTGGTGCAACCGCAGTCCCTGCAGACTGTTGGCCACCTGGTCGTGGTTTTGCAGATAGGCCACGCAGCGGCTGACATGGCGGGACATGGGCGCGCCGCGGGACTGCTCCTGCCACTGGTAATACTGGCCCTGGTACAGAAAGCCGCGCTTGGCCGTCGAGACGAATTCCTGCGCGCTGCCGAAGTAGTCGTAGTAATAGGCATCACGGCGCCCCGTGACCGCCACACGCGCGGTGTGGTGGAAGTCATCATTCCACATGGCATCCAGGCCAAAGCCACCTTCGGAGGCGGGCAGCAGGTGCGTGCCGCACTGGGGCTCGTTCTCGGAAATCACGAGCACAGGGCGCTGACCGGCAGCGGCGCGCACGGCTTCCACCAGCTCGGCCAGCAGATGCGGCTCGCCGCGGTCGAAGATGCTCTGCGTGGCGTCGAGTCTCAGGCCATCCAGGTGGAACTCGCGCACCCACTCGCAGGCATTGGCGATGGCCATCTCGCGCACCGCGGTCGAGTGCTCGCCGTCGTAGTTGATGGCATCACCCCACTCGGTGCTCTGCGCGCTGAAATAGTTTGCACTGAAGCGGCGCAGGTAGTTGCCGTCCGGCCCGAAGTGGTTGTAGACCACGTCCAGAATCACCGCGATGCCCAGCGCATGCGCCGCGTCGACGAAACCTTTCAGCGCATCGTACGGACCATAGTGGTGCGAGGGCGCGAACCAGTCCACGCCGTCGTAGCCCCAGTTGAAGCGTCCCGGGCATTCGGCCAGCGGCATGATTTCCACCACTGTGACGCCCACGGCGCGCAGATGCGCGAGCCGCCCGGCGGCGGCGGCCAGCGTTCCTTCTGGAGTAAACGTGCCGATGTGCAGTTCGTACAGCACCTGGCCTTCCAGAACGATGCCCTGCCAGCTCCCGTCATGCCATTGAAAGGCTTCGCGATCCACGATGCAGGAGGGACCGTGCGGACCTTCGGGCTGATAGCGGCTGCAGGGATCGGGCAGCGCGGCGCCATCGATGATGTAGCGATAGGTTTGTCCGGCCTGCACGCCGTCGACTTGCGCGGCGTGATACCCCTCACCGCAGGCGCGCATCGCAATTCGCTGCCCGCCGTGAGCGTTGAATTCCACCAGCACTTCTCTGGCCAGCGGCGCCCATACGCGAAACTGGCACCGCGTGCCGTCGAGCGTGGCACCCAGCATCGTCACCTCCGTAAACCTCAAGCATAGGCAAGGACTGCGCTGGCAGACGCGGTGGCCACGGCGCGTCCGCGCGTAGGATCACTCTGACGACATTCATGGGTTGACCCGTCTGGCGGCCATGGCTGTACTCGCCGCCATGGATGGTGAAGCGTCGGTCACAATGGGAATTCGCGCCAGCACGCTGACTGCGGCGGTGCTGGTGCTGGTGCTGGTGGCCGTGGCGCACTTCTTACTGCGCTGGTACACCAAGTGGCGCTGCAAGAAGCAGGAGCAGAAGCGCTCTGCCGCCGAGGACGCGCAGCAACGTTCGCTGCGGCGCTGGCTGACCACCGCCGTGCTCGACCTGGTGGCGCCCCTGGCGCTGCTGCTGTGGCTCGG
>Ga0164241_10001645_pt1 | contig 26651 bp, 12 predicted proteins | sample OricomyardsoilBY_FD_108780 | JGI IMG/M metagenome (GOLD analysis project Ga0164241, IMG submission 108780) | Backyard soil microbial communities from Emeryville, California, USA - Original compost - Back yard soil (BY) | ecosystem: Environmental > Terrestrial > Soil > Unclassified | place: USA... | reverse complement strand
GGTGAAGGTCATGTTGGGGACTTGTTTGATCAAGTCCGGGCCGCCGGTGGTTTGGCTGGCGGTGAGCTGCTCCTGGCTCAATGCCGTGATCGCGATGGGGATGGACTGGACATCCGCGCCGCCGAGTTTGGAGGAGGTGACGGTGACGGTTTCCACGCTGCGCGGTTGAGGGGTGGCTTGGGCCAACTGCATCGGTTGCAGCGTGTCTGCTGCACTGCTGGATTGGCTGCTGCGCACGACAGCCAGCACACCGGATTCATTTTGGATGGTGAACCCTGATCCGGACAGTATGCGAGAGAGTGCCTGGTCGGCCGGAAAATCGCCTTTCACGCCCCTTGAGCGCACGCCTTTGATGGCATCCTGCGAGACGATCAGGTGTACACCGGTCTGGGTGACATAGGTGTTCAGCGCATTCTCAAGATCGCCGCCCGGAATGTTGAAGCTCTCGGCTGCCGCTGGTGCCATGAAACACACCGCGTAGGCACCGCCCATCAACAGGGATTTAATTTTAAACGAAAGCATATGCCCCCCTTTTTTGCGTTTTGCGGCGAAGTGTCTTGCCGCCTGAAATCCACCCTAAATTTTCCGCGCCAAAACGATCCCCTCAGCGCGAAATCACAACCTCGCCATCTTTGTTCTCGACATTCACGCCAAGCACGACATGCGCCACACGGCCGAATAGCCGAACGTCGTTCGCCGGGAATGTGCCGTTGATTTTCAGCTGCGCGGCATCGGCATCTGTGATGACGATCTTTTGCGCGTTGTATCGGTTGAGTTCTTCGGCGGCCTGGGCCAACGATGTGTGGAAGAAAATCAATGCTCCATGACGCCAGGCGAGCGCTTCGTTCAACTCACGAACGGGTTTGCGTGTGACTGTGAACGCATCAGCGGTTGCAACCACAATGTCACCTGGGGTCAGGACCGCGAATTTCGAAGCCGCCGCATCGGTTCGCTCAAATTGTGCGCGGCCTTCGACCAACGCAACCTTGACCCCATCAGGATTGCGCCGGACCACGAATTCGGTGCCGAGGTCTGTGACGCGATGGTTGCCTACAGTCACCGTGAAAGGGCGCGCCGCGTCGTGCGTGACCTTGAAAAAGGCCTCACCCCGGTCGAGCACTACGCGCCGTTGGTTGCCTTTGAGGGCGACCCGAAGCGATGTATCGGTATTGAGCTCGATCCGCGTTCCGTCTGTGAGCGTGATGGTTTTTTGGCCGCCGATGGCTGTGGCATAGGTCGTGCCGTCTGGCTTGGAGAGATATTTAACCGCGCCCATTGCGATTGCGGAGAAGACGATTAATGCCGCCGCAACTCGGAATGAAGCTGAAAGAACGCCCCTGTGTGGTGAAAATGGCGCCGGGCGAAACGGGGGCTTTTGCAGAACTACAATGCGGTCCGCCTTGTTCCAGGCAGCACAGACCCGCATATAGGCGACTTTATGTGTGGCGGATTCCGAGAGCCACGCATCCAGATCAGCCTGATCCCGCTGACTCCAATCCTCGCTGACACGGCGCTCCAGCCATTGCGCGGCGTGCGCGCGCACCTCGCGGGCTGCGGGCATGTTTTGCGAATTCTGCGCCTTTCCGCTCATGGCGTGCCCCCAATATCGGCGCGATCGCCATAAATAAAATCCGCCAGCGCATACATGGCGTTAGCGATATTATGTTTGACGGTGTCTTCATCGACACCCAGGCGTTGCGCGATTTCCTTGCGCGAGAGCCCTTCGACCTTCTTCAGCAACAAGGCATCGCGATAGGGTTTCGGGAGGCGGTCGAGCGCCCCTTGCAAACGGCGCAAATCATCGCGCGCGATGATCGTGCGGTCGGGGCCGGGCTCGTCGATGGCCACGCCCAGCGCATCCAGATCGGCGACGGCTTCAAAAGATACAATGCGGTCCCGGCGCGCGCGATCAATCAGCAAGTTACGCGCGGTGGCGAAGACGAAGGGCTTCGTCGGCTGCGGAATACGTTCGTTCGCCGCTTCAAATACGCGGGCATAGATATCCTGGCATAGGTCATCTATGTCGTTTTGATTGCGCCATGAGCGGCGTAAAAACTGCATCAACGCGGCCTCCAATGGCAACACTTCCCGGATGAACCAGGCCTCGGCATCAGACGCGTTCATGGCTGCGCTCGAAAGGAGCGGGTCGGCCCCTGGACGCCTCGTGTCTGATGTTTCAACCATTCCCCGCCAATCTCCTGCCTCTCGGGGTTAGAAGTCATAACTGCACTTAGTAAAACGATCCGGGGGCACGTTTGACGGAAATTTTTTCGAAAATGATCTGATTGGTCGGGCAACCCCTAGGTTGCAGCCCTATAATCCTTATAGTCGGCTGGTCCGGAATGACCGGCTTCCATGGGATCCGCGTCGATGGATCGTCTCGCTCGCCGATCCTGCCTCCGAATGGGTGACCGGTAAGGTTCTAACCGTGATGGAGGTCTCGGACTTGTTTGAGATAGTTTCGGATTGCCAAGTGTATGCGCAAACCCGCCGCAAAAGAAAAAGGCGGCGGATTGCGCCGCCACCTTCACTTACGATCCGCTGCTGATGAGGAGCGAATATTTCTTCGCGCGGGATCCGTGCTCGCGATAAACCAGAGGCTATGGGGAGCATCAGCTAGACGATTTTGCGGTCCTGGCTTCCTCTAACCTATCATGGGCGGTCGCGCTCACTCTGCGTATTCCAAAATATCGCGCTGCATCGGCCTCATTGCCACGGCACAAACCTAGCGCCGCCACCAATTCCTCGAGCGCAATGTCCTCCAAGACGCGCAAATCGCTGGCGTCGGCAGGAGCACGGGCAATGTTCCAAGTCGCCGGATCGCAGCCTTGAGGCCAAATAAAGGTGCAGCTCATTGCGTCGCTACGGAATACGCCCTCCTGGCGCGCCAGCGAAATCACGCGGTCGCGGATCAACCTTCCCGAGCGCTGAAAGCCATGCGCCCGCGCAATGCGGTCGACCAGCAGCTGGTCGCGGATCGGCCCTTCCTGTTCCAGAATACGTTGCACCATCTCGCGCAGCACGCCGGTATAGGACGTGTCCTGGAACAGGTCTGGCACCAGCCTGTCTGCTAGATCATCGAAGCGCGTGGCCCGGTAGAGCGGAAATTCGTTCTCTGGCCCAGAGCTTGGCCGCTCCTCAGGTGGTTGTTGCAGTGAAGGAGATCCTGCCGCAAAGCGAACCTCCTCCTGCTGCGGATGAGCTGCGGTCGCTTCCAGGAAGGTCCCACGCTGGCTCTCTGGTTCGGTAGCCGACTGCCCTGTTTCTGCCTCAGCGTTGGCCATTGCCTGAATGGCGGCCTCTTCGCGCGCAGCAATCGCGGCACGCGAGGTTTCGAGCAAATCCTTCAAGCGCGCGTCGAGCCGTTCCAGCGCACCTTTGGGATCGATCCACCATTCGGTGGACCAGACACGGACCAGTTTCCAGCCCAGCTCTCCGAGAACGGACTCGCGTACCTTATCGCGGTCGCGGGCCGTGGCCGCGCTATGATAGGTTGCGCCGTCGCATTCAACCCCAGCCAGAAAATCACCAGGCCTGTCTGGATGCACAATCCCAAGATCGATGCGGAAGCGCGAGACCCCGATCTGCGTGACCGGCATCCAGCCCTTGTTCCTTAACCCACGCGCAACCGCTTGTTCGAACGGCGATTCATAGCTGCCAAGCGAACCAGCAACCCGCTCGCCCAGCGCGCGCGGGCCGCATTCAGCAAATTCGAGGTAGTTCTGCAAATCGTGAACGGCACTGGCAGAAGTGCGATTTTTATCGATGAGGTGCGGCGGGAAGGACGCGTAAACCAGCATCTCGCGGCGTGCACGGGTAATGGCCACGTTGAGACGACGCCAGCCACCGCTGCGGTTGAGCGGACCGAAATTCATCGGCATGGTTGGAGCGCCGGGCGTTTCAGGACCGAAGCCGATGCCGAGCAGTATGACATCGCGCTCATCGCCTTGCACCGTCTCGAGATTTTTGACGATGACGGGTTCGCGCGCACTCTCTTCGTCGAAGAATGGCTCCAGTTCGGGATAGCGTCGGCGTTCCACATCAAGCAAATCTTCAATCAGCTTCTGCTGCTCCGAATTGAGCGTGATAATGCCGAGGCTGAACGGATCGCCTTTTTCGTCACGGAAGGCGAGATCGCGCAAGCGTCGCACAGCCTCGCCTACAATCGCTTGGGCCTCTGCCTTGTTCGTTCGCGTTTTACCACGCGCCCAAGCGCCTGCGACGGGCACCATCGAGACGGCATTTTCGCGTGTGACGGGCGCAGGGAAAGTGATCAGATCGCCGCCATAATAGGTGTGATTGGAGAAGGCGATCAGACTTTCATGACGACTGCGATAGTGCCAAGTCAGACGGTGTTGCGCAAGACGCGCGCCCAAACACTCGTCGAGAATGCTCTCCATGTCCTGTTCGATGTCACCATCATCACTGCTTTGACCTGCACTACGGTCGAAGAAGCTCGTCGGCGGCATCTGCTTTGGATCTCCCGCTACGATCACCTGGCGGCCACGCGCAATCGCGCCGACCGCGTCCCAGGGCGTGATCTGTGAGGCCTCATCGAAGATCACAAGATCGAATAAGGCAGCATCTGGCGGCAGGTATTGTGCCACAGACAAGGGGCTCATCAGCAGACAAGGTGACAGCGTCGTCAGCGCCTGTCCCATTTCAGTCACGAGCTGCCGAATAGGCTTGTGCCGACGCTGGAGGGTCAGTTGGTGCGCGAGCGTTCCGAACCCTGGCGGCTGATTGCGCGCATCCTTCGGTGGAATTTCCTGAAGGATGCGGGCACGAATGTAGGCCTTGGTCAGGTCCGTAAACTCTTCGTCGAGGTGACGGAACCGTAGAATCGCATCGTCCTGTTCGTTGCGGTTGAAGGCCAGTAAAGCCGGTTCGGAATCGATACCATGCGTTGCAAACCAACGCGCATAAGCCGTCTCAAACGCAGCTTCGACCTGCACCGGCATCAAGCTGCCGCTTTCCAGCGCCGCTACCAGTGCCTCGAGCCCAAGATCGCATGCCGCCTGCCGCGCCCGCTGCCATGCGCACCATCGATTGAGTTGCAAGGCGTCACGGCGCAGCACGGCACAGAGTTTGTCTAACCTTCCAAGTACGCCATCCGCCTCCAGTGGCAGTGGCCCCATTGCCAGGTCTGCGAAGCGCTCAAGCGCTGTGCAGAAAGCGCGATGGGCAGCACAAAAGATAGCGACAGCGCGACCCACCGGTGCATCCGGTGCCAGTAGATCGGCATTTTCTCCGCACAGTGTATGCAGAGCGGCCTTGAGTTGGGCCAGTTGATCAGAATTGGCTACCGCACGGCTGCAGGCCGCGCGCAATGTATTGACTGTCTGCAAAGCCTCGCGCATGGCAACAACATCGCTGGCAATGCCAGACCATTGCGGTATCCGGAACGCCACTTCGCCAAGCTTGTCGAGCCGCTCCAACCGACGCCGCAAACCAGCGAGCAGCGGCAGATCGTTTGCGGGATCGATTTTACTGGCCGGTGTCGGCCGCAGCGCTCTGGCCACGGTCGCTTTCTTGAATACCGAAATTGGCCAAAACGCCGAATTGGCGGCCTGCCATTGCCGGGCTAGATCGGGAAGATCGAACTGACGCACTGCTTCGGGCGGATAATCGGCAGATAGTCTGCACGCTTCGCTGTGATAGGCTTCGATCTCATGCAGGGCTTCGCCCACTTTGTCGAGCATCGCAACAACATCGGGTTCAAAAGCAAAGCTGAAATTTCGTCCGCCCAATCCACCGATTGCGGTTGCGAGATCTGCGAGCGCAGCCATGCCCGGAAGTGTTTCGGGCAATAGCGGCACTGAGAGCCCTTCCAGCAGCGCATGCCGCGCCTTGCCGAGATTGACGATGGAGGCGGATAACCCATCTGCCGCTGTAATGAGGTCGCTTTGCCATTGGTTGGACCATTCGCTACGCCCAATGGCAGCTAAGGCGGGATCGCAACCGTCGGGCCAGGTCAAAGTCAGACGGTGGGCCGCCTCCCGCAGGGCCGCCATCTGCGCTTCATCGTGTTCGATCGAGGCTGGCCAATCGAAACGCAGGGGAAAATCTGCACCATCGCGCACGACCAGGCCGATGGCGGCAAATAATGTCATGCCATTACGGTGGCGGCGGTGCAGCACTTCGACATATCGGTTCAGCAGATCACGACGGGCCTTCAGCTCTGCCGCTTTTTGTGCCCAGGCGGCAGGAGATTCGCCACGCGCGCTCCAGGCGCTGTCGAGCTGGCTCAACACCTCCTGCTTGACGGCCTTATTAGAGTGCAATTCGAGGCAAAAAGAGCCCAGACCGATGGCCTTCAGACGGCGGTGCACCACATCAAGCGCCGCGCGCTTTTCCGCCACAAACAGTACTTTGCGCCCCAATGCCAGATTGTGCGCAATGATATTCGCGATGGTCTGGGATTTTCCGGTGCCCGGTGGCCCATCCAGCACGAAATCACACCCCTTCGCTGAGGCGACCACGGCAGACAGTTGCGAGGAATCTGCAGGCAGCGGGGCGAACAAGTCGGCGGGATCGATTTCCCGGTCTAATGCTTCTGCGCGTGGCATCTCCTGACGATTGCCGTAAGGTTCGCGCGGGGTCTCCAGCAGATGGCGAACCACCGGATTGGCTTTTAAAGAATCCGTGCGGTCTACCAGATCCTTCCACATCAAATATTTGGCGAAAGAAAATGTGCCTAGCATCACATCTTCGCTGACTTCGAAGCCGGGCGTATCGCGCACCGCGCGCCGCACCACGTTCCAGATGCCGGGCAAGTCCACACCGGATTCGTCGCCGGGAAGCTGCCCGCCGAGCAGTTCGGGAATCTCGAGCTCGAAATCTTGCCGCAGCATTTGCAGCAGGGTCAGGTTGAAGCGCGCCTCGTCCTCGTGATGGGACAGGCGTATGCCTGAGCGTGCGCTGCGCCGGTCGAGTTTCACCGGCAACAGCACCAAAGGCGCGCGATACGTGCGGCTGTCGCTGGATGATTTTCGCCAATTGAGAAAGCCCAGCGCAAGAAACAGCGTGTTTGCGCCACCCTCGGCAAAATCAGAGCGTACCTTGCGATAAAGCTCAATTAACTGGGCCTCGAGCTTTTCGCTTGCCAGGGGTGATAGCAGCTCGGCCCGCTCGAGTGCCGCCTTGGCATATTGTTCGCCCAATGCCTCCCCGGTCCGGGCGTGGTGAATACTGACATCGCGCCCGGCGGCGCCTTCGAGCTGCGGGGCGCCAACGATTTTGAATATCTCACCACCCGCCAGTCGATCTTCAAGCCCTGCCGGATCGGGGCAAAGCAGGGTGATGGCCGACGGCCCCGGCTTCACGTGCAGAAGCCGGTTGCGCACGGTGAGGTCGAGCAGCTTGCGCTGCCAACGGTCGAGACGACCTTCTGGCGTCGCCGGTGGTGCCTCCGGTTCAGCCAAATCAAAATCGGGCAAGGCTGGAGCCGCCTCGAGTGGTTCACCAGCCGCACTGTCCGCATCAGCGCTTGCCTGACCATCGGCCACTTGCTCCCGCTCTTGGAGCAGCGCAAGAGGCCGCAGCTTCTGCATGCGTGCACGCGAAAGATCGAGGCTCAGCACAAATTCTGATTCACGCTCTTCGGCAATACGCCGCGTGCCTTCCGCAATCGCTTTCGCGAAGCCTGGGCGCGCCCGCGAAGTCGCCATCGTGGTTTCGAACACAAGCAACTCGTCCAGAGCGATCCGCTTGCGCAAGGTCGCCGCCTCCTCCACCAGCACTGAGGCGAACGCCTGAGGCTGCAACCACACGCCAGTGAAGGCATGCCCCTTTGTCAGCACCAGAATCGGGTGCAGCCCTGCCTGCTCCAGGCAGGCCGCGAAAAGGACGGCGGTATCGAGGCAAGTGGCAAGCCCGGTCTCCAGGATTTGGGAAGGGCTACGAACCTTTTGTCCCTGTTCCTCAAAGCTGGCAGGCGGCTCGGCATAGGTGAGCTGTAAGCCCACCACCCCCGACCAGATTGCCGACGCCAGCTCATAAACGCGGCTGCGCGAGCCAGACTGATAGCCTTCGATAGTATCCGGTTTGCCGGCGCGGGCGAGAATCTCCGAGGCACTGCGCAGAATGATCGAGATGGCAGGATCGTTAGGTTGCACAAAGGCGGCCAAGAGCTCGGGCATTGCACCGGCCCCGCCCCATTCGTTGTAGGCAAGAAGCTCGGCATGGAATCCGCGTTCGCCAATGGGCTCGCCGCTGGAAGCGCGCAGCCGCAAGCGGAAATCTGCGCGCATCGCCTCAGTGAGCGACAACAACATCCCTGCGTTTAACGACAGGTCGCGGTCCGACGGCCTTACTGTCGCCCCTGGCGCGATACGCTCCAATGACCAGCTACGCGCGGCAAACACCGGTGGATCAGCTTCTATCTCCAGCCGCACGTTCTCTAAAAGGCGTTCACCATTGTTTGTGATGGCGAGGTCACGCAGGACGGGGACGTCGTTCTGATGCGTGGCAAAGCTGATTTTGGGTGCGATGACCGCGTCCAGTTGGATTTCGGGCGCACAGGGGCTGTCAGCAGTGGTTTCTGAACTGCTGCGCACTTCTATATTATCCAAGCTTGATTACTCCCCCATCTATACACTATTAAGTCATACATTACTGGTACAATACTTAACGATGTCAAACTTTAGATTTATCCACGCCGCCGATATTCATCTCGACAGCCCGATGCACGGCATTGCCCGTTATGAAGGACTGCCGGTTGACGAATTGCGCACGGCTACGCGCAAAGCCTTCAACAATCTGATCGCCACCGCCATCGACCGCCGCGTCGATTTTGTGGTGTTGGCGGGCGACCTGTTCGACGGCGAGTGGAAGGACATGAGTACGGGGCTCAACTTCGCGCGCAGCCTGGGCAAGCTGGCCGCCGCAGGAATCCCGGTTTATATTGTGAAGGGTAATCACGATGCCGTCAGCATCGTGACGCGCGAATTGCCGTTGCCAGACAACACCTTCGTGTTTGACCATCGCAAGCCGCAGACATTCAAGATCGAAAAATTGCGCGTGGCACTGCACGGCCACAGCTTTCCGAAGGCGCAGGTAAGCGATAATCTGGCCGCCGCCTATCCGCCCGCCATATCTGGTCTCTTCAACATCGGTGTCTTGCACACGGCTCTCACCGGCCATCCGTCGCATGCCGACTACGCGCCCTGCTCGCCGGATGAACTGGTAGCCAAAGGTTATGATTACTGGGCACTGGGCCATGTGCACGACCATGTCGTGATCCGTACCAATCCACACATCGTCTTTCCGGGCAATCTACAGGGCCGCAATATTCGTGAGACCGGTGTCAAGGGCGCGGTGCTGATACATGTTAGCGACGGCGCCGTCAGTGAGCTTGAGCATGTGCCGCTCGACGTTCTGCGCTGGGCCGAATGCCGCGCCGATTGCAGCGGCGCCGAAACGCTTGAGGATGTGCAGGCATGTGCGCGGTCTGCGCTAGCCGATACACATACGCGTTATGCCGGAGGACTGCCGCTTATCGCGCGGCTACGACTGTGCGGCGAAACACCGGCCCACAATCTCCTGCAAGATCGCATCGAACGACTGCGCGACGAGATGCGTACCTTAGCGGCCCATATTGATGCAGAGTACTGGCTGGAAAAAGTGACGCTGGAAACAGCTATGCCAGTGCAGAGCCACCCGGTCACAGGCGACGAGTTCGCGTCCTTGCTTGCCGAAGCGGCTCAAAATGACGAGCTGCAGCAGGTCATAGCTGACGACCTACGAAATTTCCTCATAGGTTTCCCCGCAAGCGAAGGCGATGTTCGGGGAGAATTCCTCGCGTCCGCACAGAAAGGCGATTGGAGCCCGCTGCTCCGCGCGGCGGCCGATGGGCTGAGCGCGCGACTGACCGGAGAGACCGCATAATGCGCTTCTGCGAACTCGAACTCGTCCGCTATGCGCGTTTCGAAAATTGCCGCCTGAATTTTCGGCAAGGCACGCCGGACTTTCACATCGTGTTCGGGCCGAACGAAGCGGGTAAGTCCACCACACTGGCTGCGATTTCCGACTTACTTTTCGGCTTTCCGGCCCGCACCGACTATGCCTTTCGCTTTGATATGCCGCTGCTGCGAGTCGGCGCCGTGCTGGAAGAAGACGGACGCCGCTTCGCTTTCCGCCGTAAGAAGGGCAACAAAGGTACGGTGCTCAGTGCGGATGATAGACCGATAGATGAACAGCCGCTGATTGCAATGCTTCATGGACAGGAACGCAATTTGTATCGGCTGGGCTGGAGCCTCGACCATCATCGTTTGCGCGAGGGTGGCAAGGCGATTGTCGATGCCAGTGACGATTTGGGTCGGGCGCTATTTGCCGCCGGTTCAGGATTGACGGGCATCGCCGAGGTACTGTCAGCGATCAATAAGGAGGCCGATGCTATCTGGGGCGCGCGCGCTTCTGACAAGCGGGCCTATAGCCGTGCTGAACGTACCTATACGGACTCCGCACGCCAGCTAAGGGATGCGCAGCTGCGTCCGACCGAATGGAAAAATGCCAGAACCGATCTTGAGACCATCGAAAGCAGCCTTTCCGAGCAGGAGTGCCTCCACAGCGAACAGCTTAAGACGCAGCGGCAATTGGAGCGGCTGCGTCGTGTGCTCGCCCCAGTGCGCCAACACGAGGAACTGCGCAAAGTCCTGCATGAGATGCAGACTGTGCTACTGCCGCAGGGGCTTGAAGCCGATGCCGCTAACGCCTTGGCCGAAGCAGGCGAAGCTGAGCGCATGCGCGCCATCGCAGCTGGGATGCTCGAAGAGCGTCAGCACGCCCTTTCGCAATTGCGCATTGATCTTGCCGTACTTGGGGCGCGAGAGGAGATCGATGCCCTTCCCGGCGCACACGGCGCTGTGCAGAAGGGATCGAACGATCTGGCCCGGCTCAACGTGCGCCTTGAGGCGAGTCGCGGCCGCATTACTGCAATCCGAACCGATCTTGGGCTAGGCGATGGCGCCGAGCCGGGTGCCACCCCCCTACCCTCGCGCCTTATCATCGAAGAACTGCGCGGACTGAGCGCCGAACGCGTGAAGATCGAAACCGCACTTAACGGTTTGCAGGCCACCGTAACGCAATGGCAGCAACGTCGCGAGCGCTTTTCCGGCGAATTATCCGAACTGATACCACCGCCGCAACTGGACGGGCTGGCGGCGGCCGTCAGCGCAGCCGAACGGTTGGGCGATATCGAAGAAACGTGCGAACGCCAAACTACTGCGGCAGCGCGAGTGCAGCGTGAATCTGAGATTGCTTTTGAACGGCTACAACCTTGGAGTGGGAAAGGCGAGACACTCGCACGGTTAATCCTGCCCGACAATGATGCTATTGATATCGCGCGCGCCACTATTGAGCGCGCGAACGCAGAGGAAGAACAGGCCGGGCGCGATGCGGCAGGCTTTGCGCAGGAACGCGAGCAGTTAACACTGCAAGTACACGAGCTGGCTGAAGTGGGACAAGCCGTATCCGCAGAAGCCCTGGCTAGCGCACGAGAAGACCGAGATGCGGACTGGCAGACTCTCAAAACACGGATCGTCGCGCCCCAGCCCGTATCTGAATCTGAAATGGCCCCATTCGAATCCGCGATGCAGAAGACCGATACGCTTGCCGATCTGCGCTTTGCATTGGCCAAGGATTCGGCGCAACTCTCACAAATCGAAGCACAGCAACGTCAGCTCGCGCTGAAGATCGATCAGGCGGGAAAGCGGTGCGAAGCAGCCGCGCGTGCCAAGGCCGCCGCGTGCGCAACCTGGCAAAAACAACTCTCCGCTCGCGGCCTGCCGACAATTGCAGCGGCGGAATTCCGCGATTGGGCGCAGCGTCGGCAGATAGCATTGGAGTGGACTGAAGCCACGCGCCAAGCCGAAGCGGAAGCGGCCAACAGCACAAAGCGCCGCGACGAAGCCGGTACTGCGCTAAAAGCGGCGCTCGGCGGGGATGTTTCCGCTGAAGAGAAGAAGACGCTGACAGCGCTAATGGACGAAGCCAGAAGGCGAGTGAAGGCGGGGGACGCGCTGCGCGCGCAGATTAATGACTTGACCCGCAAACTTTCGGATGCCGGGGAGCAGTTGCAGGCCGCCAGGCAAGATCTGGCCGCGCAGGAAGCCCAGGTTTCTCCATGGCGTCTACGCTGGGATCAGGCCATGGCGCAGACTGGCCTCGTATTTTCGCCAGAAGCGAGCGAAGCCAGGCTGAGCCTGCTGGAAGAATTGCGCAACGAGACCACGGGCGTAAGCGAACTCCAGCACCGCATTGATGCCATCATCGGCGACACCACCAGTTTCGAAGTGCGTGTCACAGAGCTGGCGCAGCGCATGAATGAGGACATCCAAGGCCGACACACAGATGAACTGCTAGACGTACTGCGGAGAAGACTGGAGTCCGCCAAGGCCGCAGCTTCACGCCAAGCCGATCTTCAGCGCGAGGCCAAAAGCCATGCCAGCGCCTTGCGCGAAGCCGAAACCCGGCTGCAAGCCACCGATGCCGCGCTCGCGGATTTGCGACAATTGACCGGCGCTAAGGATAGAATTACCGCCGCCGAAGCGTTGGAAGCCTCTCGCAGCCGTCGCGCGATGGAGAACTCGATGCGGGAATTGGAAGCACAGATTGCTGGCCTCAGCGACGGCGTGGCGCTCGACGATCTGGTCGGCCCCTGTCATGAGGCCGATCCGGACACGCTGGCCGACCAAGTGAAGGCCGCTCAGGAACGGATAAATGCACTTGAAAGCGAAATCCGTCAGACTTCTAGCCGCCAAGCACTCGCTAAACAGAATTTTGAGAGTATGAATTCCGGCCAGCTGGCAATCGAGGCTTCGGCCAGCATGCAAGAGGCACGGGCTGAAATGGCGGCACAAGCGGAAATCTATCTTTTACGCCGCACGCAGTATTTGATGCTGCGCTGGGCGATGGAGCGCTACCGCGAGCGACAGCAGAATCCGCTGCTCGCGCGCGCTACAGAGTTGTTCCGGACACTGACCTGTGGTCGTTACCACGACCTGCGCATTGATTATGACAGCCCTTCGCCGCGTCTGCTCGGACTGAGCGAAGACGGCGAAAGCGCGGTCGGCGTCGAAGCCATGAGTGACGGCACCGTTGACCAGCTTTATCTGGCGCTACGCATCGCTGCTATTGAACAAGCCTTGAGGTCGGGCGTGCGCATGCCCTTCCTTGCCGACGACCTCTTCATCAATTTCGACAACGATAGGGCACGCGCCGGTTTCCAGCTGCTGGCTGATCTGGCCCGCTCTACCCAAGTGCTGTTCTTCACACATCATTCGCACCTGGTAGACCTTGCGCGCGATGTCATGGGCACAGATCGAATTTCAGTTTGCGATCTGACGTGAGTATAGTGAGACAATCTTGAGCCTGCACATCGTCCCCAACGGGCACCGGCGATGCCGCTAAATATTTGAGCAAGACATTCAACCGCTTCGATGAAGTGATGGGATTTTCCGGCACGCCGCATACCGCGTTCGATTAATCAGAGAGAAGTAGTGACTGCCTCTTCTGACCGTGATGACAATCCAATTCATTCGAGCCAACTTCAACTGATCGTAGGAGCCCGCGAACAACCAGAACAGGTTGCGATTCTAATTCGGTGTACGGTACAGCGCGGATTTTGGGGATTTCGGTGTGCGAATTCAGCGCCTAGTGGCCGTCAGAAATAACCACACAAAATAGTAGGCAGCGGATTTGCATCCACTGCCTCAGTAAAGAAGGTTCTATGTTCCGGCCGTTTCTTCTATCCACCCAAGCCAATGCTGACCGTGGCGAAAGGCCCGTGGAATCCAGTTGTCGTGGAGCGGCGTGTGTCGAGGCCGCGATCCATGGCGCCGAAGAAGAAATCTGCGCGGTATCCTGCGCTGAGTTTGGCGTTGGTGAAGCGGTAGGAGAGGCCCGCGAAGCCGCCGAGGTTGGGGACGGCGACCATGCGCGAGCGGGTGGAGGTGACTGGTGTATTGACCACGGTGCTATAGGCGCCGTGGAGCCGATTTCTGACGGTTGAGTGATGATGCGTTTGCGCCTTTTGCCGCCCGAAGAGCAAGCCAGCATTCACACCCCAATCCATTGCGAGTTGCCCGTCATCGACATCGCCGAACAATTGCGTTGAATTTCTCCACGAGGCAGAGGGGCCAATGCCGCGGAAATTGGAGTATCGTTCGGCGGCGGACGTAGATATGTCTCTGTTGGGGCGAACCTGATATTTCGTTCCTAGGCCATACGACTTAAACTGTTCAAATGTCGCTGTTGGTTCACCAACAGCGCGCAGAGTTGAGGATGAATGCATTTGCGTATACTTTACGCCAAAGCTTATGATGCTGTCCGTTGCACGACCAAGTAAACCGATACCGATGTCCTTGCCAATCTGGAAGTCTATAATGGCATGGGATTCATCATTTGTTGTACCTTGATCAACGAGCGCAGTGAAATGGGGCGTGTATGCCGCGTTCATGACCGGAAACGTGCCAGTCCACTTTTTCATTTCTGGCCCGACAATGACTTTTTCGTCGTGGACGCCTTTACCGGTATGGACCCGACCATAGGATCCTGAAACAGACAACAGCCAATCGCTCCCATTTGGCTGGAATGTTATGCGGCCCTGCCCGCCATAGCTTTTGCCAAGATTGTTCTGGATTTCAGTGACCGACGGAAAACCGCCAGTGATAACGTCCGCATTGAGCGGCGGCACAAAAAGTTCGTCGCCGCCTGTGACGTTCTCGAAATGCCAGCCGCCTTCAATCCACACGGTGGGGCGGGCGTCTTCTGCTCTGGCGGCGGTCGCCGCGACGGTCAGCAGCGCTAAGGCCGAGGCGGTGGTGAACAGTTTTACGCGGAAGTCGGCGCGCAGCCGTGACGTGATGAGTTCGCTCATTATTGGATTCCCCCCTTGTTCACATTTGTCATTCCCGGCCGAGCAATGCGTTCGCATTGCCAAAGGAAGGGAAGCCAGGTGTGAGAGTGTGTTTGGTGCGTACCACCTGGGTTCCCTTCCCTCGCGCCTGCGGCGCTCGCCGGGAATGACAGGTTTGGTGTGGTGGTGATGTGTTTCATCGTGCTCACCAGTTCTTTGTGACGCGGAACCCGAACAGGCGCGGATCGGTCAGGAATATGTTGGTGGTCAGGCCGCTGTCATCGCTGTTCAGGAAGGTGCCGGTGATGGCTGTGGTGTCGAAGACATTCTTCATGTAGCCGATGACCTGCCAGCCGCTCTGATTGGTGAGGATCAGTGAAAGGTTGACGTTTTTGTATCCACGCAAGCGGTCATAGGGATCGCTGTTGAAGACGCGGGCCCAGGATTCGGACTGCCAGTAGAAATCTCCGTGCAGCGTGGCCGCCCAGTCTTGTGTGATGGGCATGGAATATTCCGCGCCGAAAGATGTGGTGAATTGTGGCGCGTTTGGCAGCCTGTTCCCGCTCAAGTCCTTGTCGAACCCAGCCCCGTTATTGGGCGCGGTTAGAGGATTGAAGCCGTCATATGCGCCCAACGGAATAGGATCGTTGTGGCGACTTTTTGCCCCCGCAAGATTTGTTGTGAAGGGTTTTCCTGTGACCGGATCGTTATGCGAATTATATGCCTCGCCGCAGGAATCCGTGATGCCATAAGAATTGAGGCCATAAGTTGGATCAAGCAGATAGGCAATGACATAGACTGGCAAAATACAGTTTGATGCCTGAGTGACGAATGGCTTGACGACAACCCAATCAGGATTCCCCCCCGTGCGATCTATCAAGTCGATCGCCTTGGAGCCTTTGTTCAGTCGCGCATCCTGATAACCGCCTGAGAGATTGAATCTCAACCCAGGCAATGGCTCCCAGGAAGCTTCAAGTTCCGCGCCTTTGACGGTGGCGTCGAAATTGAGATTGATCGAGGTGCGATCCACAATCTGCGATATTTGATAGCCCTTGTAGTCATAATAGAAGGTGTTGACATTGAAGGTTATCGTGTCGTCCAGCAGCTTGTTTTTGCTTCCAAGCTCATACGCATTGATGAATTCCGGATCGAAGGTCAACGGGTGAACTGCGTTGGGAAGATCGCTCGTATTTCCACCGAATTGCAGGAATGTGGCGCCAGGCGGGTTTGCGCCGCCGGCCTTATAGCCATGGGCGAATGAGCCATAGATCAGGGTCTGATCCGTGAAGGTGAGTTTAGGAGACCAGTTAGCAGCGAAACGGCCGGTCCATTCCCGCCATTCCTGATTCACAAAACCGGTGACCGGATAGCCATAGCCATCCGTCAGCAATTGGCTGGGAATGTTCACAAAGTGCTTCTGATCCACGGTCCAGCGTAAGCCACCGGTGAGTTTCAGATCGTCTGTGACGCTGTAATAGGTTTCGCCAAAGCCCGCATAGGAATTGAGCACATAGGGATTCTGGCTCAGGAAATAGTTGTGCCCCTGATTGTCGAGCTTATTGATAGGATTGACGTCGATCCAACCGAGGCAAGGCCCGGCGGCATCGCCGGGATTATTTACGTCGGGGTAGAGCAGGCGCCTCGTGCATTGCTTTTGCGCGGCGGGATTTCCTGGCGCCCAGTAAGAGAGGCCAGGCGGAGGATTTGCAAACTGAAATAGTTTGTTCGCCGAATACATGGTCAGCGTATTGAAGAAAACGTAGTAATTCTCATGCGTCTCGTAATGCATGTAATTGCCGCCGATGCTGAAATTGAGCGGCCCAGAGAAATGAGAGGTCAGGCGAAATTCCTGATTCAACTGCCAGGAGTGTTGTGACACCAGATCTTGCGCCACCATGCGGTTGCTGCAGCCCAATTGCGGATCGCAGAAATAGGCGGTTGCTTTCGCTTGCGCCGGATTGGCGCAGGTGTTGCTGCCGATACTGACGACGCCCTGCCCACAATAATAATTGCCATCCGGATGAACGAAACCGTCGTATACGGGAGCCGATATAACGCCAAAAATACCTTCTCTTGTGTTGAAACGATTGTAATCCTGCGTCGCCCAGAGAAAATCGGTGTTGAATCCCGTCTGCGAAATGAGGTTGAGCGACGGGCTTAATGCGTAATCAGCATTAAGCATGAAGACATCGCCTTTGGCCTTGTAGGTTGGGTCCAAAGTCGATTCGATCACCCGCAAATCGCGCGGCTGCGTTTTGCTGGTATAGGCGTCTTGTGGAGGGTTTAATTGCGTCATCGGATTTCCGATGGCCTGGCCGAAACCTGCGCCGATCAAACCACCATAATAGGGCAGAGATAGTGAATTTGGCGTTTGGAAGGCTTCATCGCTATAGGGCGATACAGGCAGGCAACCCTGCGCGAGAAATTCCTGCCCCAGCTTTCCATCTGACCCCGCAGCGGTGGACATATCGCCGATGGTTGCAGGGCCGTCGTCGCGTTTGCAGAGTTGTTTGCTCGAGCGCAGGCGATCGTCATTTTCCTGGAAGTGTTCCCACACCAGATTGGCGTTAAACTTTTCGCTTGACTTGAAGCCGAGGGTGGCACGGCCTGACCAAAGATTGCGGCCATCCGTGGGGGAATTGGTGAGGGCGTTGAAGGAATAGCCATCGCGCTTGGTCCATTCGCCTGCCAAACGTAGCCCAAGCCGGTCATCGACGATGGGCAGGTTGAGCATCGCTTCGAAGCGGCGATTTTTATAATTGCCGATGTCGGCGCTGGCCATGGCTTCAAACTGATCGCTCGGCTTGGCGCTTGTGATGTTCACCACGCCTGCGGTCGCGTTGCGGCCATAGAGGGTGCCTTGGGGACCACGCAGCACTTCTACTTGCGCGACGTCGAAGAATTCCTGTTCGAAGAAATGGTTACGGATGAAGGGCATGTCGTTGAAGGCGACGGCCACTGCGGGATCCGTTGTCACCGAGATCGCTTGTGTGCCGATGCCGCGTAGCTGGATGCTGTAGCCGCTGAAATTGGTTTTGGTGAAGGTCATGTTCGGGACTTGCTTGATCAAGTCCGGGCCGCCGGTGGTTTGGCTGGCGGTGAGTTGTTCCTGACTAAGCGCGGTGATCGCGATGGGAATGGACTGCACATCCGCGCCGCCGAGTTTGGAGGAGGTGACGGTGACGGTTTCCACGCTGCGCGGCGCAGGGACAGCCTGAGCAAGCAGCATGGACGGGATAGCCACTTCGCTGCTTTGTTGCGCGCCGCGCAAAATATTTATTGTGCCGGACTGGTCCCGGCTCGGAACAAATCCTGTTCCTTTCAGCAGGCGCGAGAGAGCGGCATCTGGTGAAAGATCTCCCGCCACGCCCTTTGTCTTTGTATGGCGGAGCTGATCTGTCGCTGCAATTACCGGCACGCCGGACTGGGCGGTATATGCATCCAGCGCCACGTCGAGCGGGCCGGACGGAATGTTAAAGCTTGCGCCGTAAGCCGCCGTTGCGATTGCGGATGCGGCTGCTGTTCCGGCGAGAATGGTTCTTAGGCGATTGGTCTTTTGCATATGCCCCCCTGTTTCCACTGTCCGTTACGTCAATGCGTGATGATGATTTCGCCCGGCCGTTCCTCGATGCGCAGGTTGAACAACCTCTGGGCCGAGCGGGTGAGTGCATGCGGATCGTTGGCCGGCAACGCTCCGTTGATGTTTAATTCAGCGATCTTTGGATCGGTGATGACGATTTTTTTGATATTGTAGCGGTTGTATTCCGCTGCTGCCTGAACAAGCGACGCGTGCCGGAAGACGAGTAGGCCACTACGCCAGCTCAGCTCATCTGTCAGTTCCTGGCTCGGCCGTTCGGTGACGGAAAGTGACTTTGCGGTCGCTACCAAAACATCACCCGGATTAAGGGTGGCTTGCTGCGAGCCGCGGCTGTTCTTGCTATCGAATTGCGCTTTGCCCTCCAGCAGGGAAACGCGCAGCATTTGATTCTCGCGGCGAACCAGGAATTTCGTTCCAAGGTCGGTGATCCGATGGGTACCAGCGAACACCACGAAGGGATGAGCCTCGTTATGTACGATCTGGAAAAAGGCTTCACCCTTCTCCAACCAGACAGTACGCTGGGTACCCTTTCCTCCGACACGCAAAGCTGTGTTGGTATTCAGTTCGATTTTCGAACCATCGCGCAGGGTGAGTGTTTCGCGGCCGCCAACACCGGTGACATAGAGCTCGCCAGGAGGTGGCGCCTCCCGCGGCATAGTCAGATAGACGCCACCAAGAACAAGCGCTGCCGCCGCGCCTGTGGAGACAAATTTCAGGACCGGTGCGAGCCATTTGTGTTTCGGCAATGGCGTGCGCAACGCGCCGAGCCTGTCGGCCCGTTTCCAGGCGGCATCTACCCGCAGAAACGCGATCTTGTTTGCGGGGAATTCTGCGAGCCAAGCGTCCAGTTCCACCTGATCCTCGGCCGTCCAGTCTTCGTGATCGCGCCGTCTCACGAGCCACGACGCGGCGCGATTGCGAATGTCAGCGGCGGGACCGGGCAGGCTTGTTTGGTGTTCGGAGGTCACGGCTTCCTCCGCAGATCGGTGGGCTCGGCATAGAGGATATTTGCGAGTGTGGCCGCGCCTTCGACGAGGTGGGCATCGACGGTTTTCACCGAAATGCCCATGCGGGCGGCGATTTCGCGCATGGAAAGACCTTCGATCTTTCGCAACGTCACTGCTTCGCGGCAGCGTTTTGGAAGCCGCTCCAGTGCTGTTTTCAAACGGTTGAGTTCGTCTCGCGCGATGACTGTGCGCTCTGGACCTGGCTCCTCGCTGGCGATGTCGATTGTATCGAGATCAAGCGCCGTTTCGATGGGGATGATCCGGGCATGACGGATGCGATCAACAACAATATTGCGCGCGACGGCAAACACGAACGGCTTCACCAATTTGGGGCGCTCGCGCTGGGCCGCTTCATAAACCTTGATGAAGGCATCCTGGCAGATGTCCTCCAATTCGGCCTTGTCGCGGCAATTGCGCTCCAAGAACTGCATCAAGGCGGCCTCCAGGGGCAGCACCTCGCGCGCAAACCATGCGTCAAACTCAGGCGTGGTCATAGCCGCGCCCGGCCTTGGCAGGGGTTTACCCTCACGATTGCTGTCCATTATCTTGACCATCCCCCGTGAGCATCCTGCTTTTGAGGGTTAGAACCACTGTCCCTAATTCTTAGACGGTTCCGGGGCCGCCGACTCCCTAGTCGGAAATCAAAAAAATGTGTCTGCGCCGATTAAAATTCCTCGATGGGATGTCACCTTTGCCCCCTGCCGATCTAGCGAGGGCCTGATACCGCTGATCGTCCATGTGCGCGGATAGCGAAGCGGCTGTGGGCCCCCTGGCACATTAAAGGGTTGTATATATATGGGCAGCGCCACCCAGAATTAGTAGCCAAGCGATAGCTGACCTGGGGCCCATCTTCATCCAGTTGAAACCAGATCTTCCTCACAAACGAAAAGGACGGCAGATTGCTCAGCCGTCCTTTTGGTCTTTACATGCCGAACCTTAGCCTATCCGCCCAAACCTATGCTGACCGAGGCGTAGGGACCGAAGAAGGCGCGATCGTAAGTCTTTCGGCTGTCGAGGCCGCCATCCATGGCACCGAAGAACATATCCGCGCGGTAGCCGAAGCTCAGTTTGGCGTTCGGATAGCGCACGGAGAGGCCCAGCGAGCCGCCGAGATTGGGCACAGTGACGCTGCGGGTTTTCGTGCGGTGGCCGGGATAGGCTGTGACGAAGTTTGGGGCCATCTTCCCAAGTCCGGCCTGGCTCGCCGGATGATAGAAGATCGAGGACTGGTGCTGAACTTTGACCTTCTGGCGGCCGAACAGCAATGCGCCGTTCAGGCTCCAGTCGAAGGTGAGCGACGCATCCTCACTTTCGCTTAAGGGCGCGGATGCTTCCCAGGAGAGCGTGGGACCGACGCCGCGGAAGCTGCGATGGGCGGTGAGGTCGCCACGATAGGAGTGAAACACCTGGCCCGTCGGTACATTCATTTTCAGGGCGGCGACATACTTAATCTGCATATGAAAATCCGGATCGGATTTTAGCGAGACATTCGTATTGCTGGAAAATTGTGCGAAACGCACGCCCGCACTGAACACTGAACTACCGCTATTGCCGAACAGACCGATGCCGACATCCCGTCCCGCCTTGAAGTCGATAAGGGTGTGCTGCTCCCCAATATTTGAATCCGTTTGAGCGAATTTTTCCGCGCTCGGGAAAACATAGCCTCCAACAGCGAATGCGAAAGGATATGGCTCGGGAGAGGTGTTTTGAACGACATGCTTCTGGGCCCTTGATCGGCCATATTGTGCCGTCGCATTGAATGTCCAATGCGAGCCGGGCGCGCGCAGCGATATTGCGCCACGACCGTCGAAACCAAAGAGAGGTGTTTTCTCGAATTTTTCTGAAGGGTCGAAAATGTCTGGGCGGTTGCCCATGACGGGAGGCGAATAGACTTCCTGGGCGTTGGACAGGCGACTGAGCTGGCCGCCCAGTTCGATCCAGACCGTGGGGCTGGTATCTTCGGCCTGGGCCGGTGTGGCCGATATGGTATGCGCGGCCAGGACGAGGGCGGAAACGCCGGTGAGAAGCTTCCAGCGGGCCGTGGTGTGGTGCTCGGTTTGTTGAATCAGTTCGCTCATTGGTGTGTTCCCCCCGTGATCACATTTGTCATTCCCGGCCTCGCGATGGTCACGCATAGCGAGGGGAAGGGATGCCAGATGTGAGAGTGCGTTCGGTGATTGGCACCTGGGTCCCCTTCCCTTCCTTCACGCGCTTTGCGCGCGAAGCTCGCCGGGGATGACAGGTGAGGTTGGTTGAGGCCCTTTCCCATATCGCTCACCAGTTCTTCGTGACGCGCACGCCGAAGAGGCGGGGGTCGGTGAGAAAGACGTTGGTGGTCAAGCCGCTGTCATCGCTGTTCAGGAAGGTGCCTGTGATGTCGGTGACATCGAAGATGTTTTTGATATAGCCCATCACCTGCCAGCCGTTCTGGCTGGTGAGGATCAACGCAAGATTGACGTTGGTGTAGCCGCGCAGGCGGTCATACGGGTTGCTGTTGAAGACGCGGGCCCAGGAATAATCCTGCCAGTAATAATCGACATGTAAGGTGCCGGCCCAATCCGATGTTAGAGGCATGGTGTAGTCGCCAGACATCGAGAGGGTGAAAGGCGGCGCGTTGGGCAGTTCGTTGCCGCCGAGTTTTTTGGCCCAGCCTTCACCTTGGTTCGGCGCAGTCGCGGGATCGAAGCCGGGATAGTCGCCGGGGTCCAACAGATTGAGCGACGATACATAATCCGTCGGAAAAACTGGAGGTCCGCTCGTCTTGAAGGGATTGCCGGTAACGGGATCCAGACCCTTGTTGTAGGCATTGTCGCAAGCACCGGGCGTGCTGTGGGTGCCGTTCGCCACGCCGGACGGCCGCGCCTTTTCGAGCGCCGCCATGACATAGACAGGCAAAATGCAGTTCGAAGCCTGCGTTACCCAGGGCTTGACCACCATCCAGTCGGGATGGTTGGCGACATCTGCGCGGTCCATCAGGTCGATGGAGGTTTGGCCGTTCTTGATGCGGGAATTTTCATAACCGCCCGCGAATTTGAACCTCAATCCGGGAAGAGGTTCATAAGTCGCCTCGATCTCGGCGCCCTTCACCGTGGCATTGAAATTGTCGTTGATCGCGGTGCGATCCACGATGCGAGAAATCTGATAACCGGTGTAATCGTAGAAGAAGGCGCTGGCATTAAAGGTTATCGCGCCGTCCAGCAGCGTGTTTTTGGTGCCGATCTCATAAGCGTTGATGAATTCCGGTTTGAAGGTCAGCGGATGAATTGGGTTCGATATGCCCGTATCGCTGAAGATCAGCAACGTGGCCCCCGGCGGGTTTGCACCGCCTGCCTTGTAGCCATGGGCGAAGGAGGCATAGAGCATCGTCTGATCGGTGAAATCGAGCTTCGGCGTCCAGTTGGCGGCGAAGCGACCGGTCAGTTCTTTCCATTCCTGATCGACGGTGCCGGTGATGGGGTAGCCATAGCCCGCGACCAGCAACTGGCTGGGAATATCCACGAAATGCTTCTGGTCATCGGTCCAGCGCAGGCCGCCGGTCAGCTTCAGATCGGGAGTGGGGTTGTAATAGACCTCACCGAATCCGGCATAAGAATTGAGCGTGTAAGGATTCTGGCTCAGGAAATAATTGTGGCCCTGCTTGTTGAGGCTGCTGAGCGGATTGGGATCGATGTATTGGCAATTCGATGAGCCTTCGCCACCGAGCTTTTGCGGTATGTCGAGATTGACGGGCGCAAAGCCGCCAACCAGGCAATTTGAATTGTCGGAGACGCCCGGAATCCACGGCAATGTCTGTTTCGGCGAATTAGACAGCGAGTGATCCCAGGTGTAAGTGGCCAGGGTCAGCGCATTGATGAAGACGTAATAATTTTCCGCCGTCTCATAATGCAGATAGTTGCCGCCGACGCTGAAATTGAACGGACCACTGAAGCTGGAGGTCAGGCGCAATTCCTGGCTGAACTGCCAGGAGCGTTCCTCGTTCAGGTCTTGCGCGACAAGGCGGTCGCTGCAGCCCAATTGCGGATCGCAGAAGGTACCATAGGCGGCGCAGGCTGAACCCGCCGTGACCTCGCAAGGCTGATAAGGCGCCAGACAATCGTTGAACGCGTTTGTGCAGATGCCTTTGCTGGGATCGGTGGGCGATGTGCTGCCATTGGGGCCGTCCGCCGCGAAGGCGCCGGGGCGGGTGTTGAAGCGGTTGTAATCCTCGGTGGACCAGAGGAAATCGGTATTGTAGCCGGTTTGTGAGGTGAAGGTCAGGCTGTTGTTGAACTTGTAATCGACGTTCAATTCCAGCGTGTCGTTCTTAGCTTTGTAGATCGGATCAATCTGGGCCTCGATGGCGCGCAGGTTGGTGGATTGTGTGCTGCTGGCATAGGGATCGAAGGCAAAATATTTCGAGAAGACGGGCACGCCTTCGAAGGCCAACGGTTCGTAATAAGGAAGCGATATGCCGTTCGGCACCTGGAACGCCTCCGGCGAATAGAGCGATGTGGGCAGGCAACCCTGACTGAGATAGGGCTGGGCCGCATAGGCCAAGGGCGGCCTTGCCGTCCCGATTACGGTGTCGCCGATTTTGGTGGGGGTGGGGTCTGTTTTGCATAATTGTTTGGCCGTGCGCATCCGGTCGTCATGTTCGGAGAAATGCTCCCAGACGAGATAGGCTTGGACGGCTTCCGAAGGTTTCCAGGCAAGCGTGGCGCGGGTGGACCACAGATTGCGGCCGTCGATTGGATTGCCGGTGAGATCATTTGTGGAATAGCCGTTGCGCTTGGTCCATTCACCTGCAAGACGCAAGCCGAGCCGGTCATCGACCAGGGGCAAATTGATCATGCCTTCGAAACGGCGGTTTTTATAGTTGCCGATATCGGCGCTGGCCAGCGCCTCGAACTGATCGGTCGGTTTGGCGGAAATGATGTTGATCACGCCTGCGGTGGCGTTGCGCCCGTAAAGCGTGCCTTGTGGCCCGCGCAATACTTCGGCTTGGGCAAGGTCGTAGAATTCCTGCTCGAAGAAGTGATTGCGGATGAAAGGAATATCGTTCAAGGCGACAGCGACGGCAGGATCGGTGGTGACAGAGATCGCCTGTGTGCCGATGCCGCGAATTTGAATGGAATAGCCGCTAAAATTGGTTTTTGTGAAGGTCAGATTGGGGACCTGTTTTACCAGATCTGGACCGCCAGCCGTTTGTGTGGCCGTGAGCTGTTCCTGACTGAGTGCGGTAATTGAAATTGGAATATTTTGTATGTTTGCGCCGCCCAGCTTTGACGAGGTAACGGTGACCGTCTCTACCGCAGAGCGCGCAGGCGCGGCTTGGGCCAGTTGCAGCGGCGTCACATTGTTCGCTGCATGTGGCGCTCCCCGCGTCAGGCCGATCTTGCCGGAGCTGTAATGTCTAATTTCAAACCCGGTTCCGTGGAGAAGCCGCGAAAGCGCGTCGTCCGCAGATAGATCGCCGCTGACACCCTTGGTTTGAACGCCTCTGAGTTCGTCTGAGGAGACGATGAGCGCTATGCCTGTCTGGCTCGAATAATTGGACAGGGCAGATTGAAGATCCCCGCCGGGAATCGCGAAATCATGCGCGAATGCGACGCTCGATAATGCCGCGACGCTTGCCCCCAACGCCAAAACAGATTTTCCAAATTTATAATGTGCCATTCGCTCCCCCGTTCGTGACGCCTTTGCGCGCCAGGCATATCAATCAACAAATTCTCTCATTGCTCTTTCAACGAGAAAGAACGATGTCGTCTCCGCGCTGCTCAACCTGCAAATGCAGGATATCTGCAGCGATTTTTGTGAATGTCTGCGGATCGTTTGCCGGGAAGGTCCCGTCCACCTGCACGTCCGCTGCGGCACCTTTTATGATGAGCTTGCCGCGGTTGTACCGGTTGAATTGGCGAGCAACCTCGCTGAGCGCGGTGTTGCGAAACATCAATTGGCCGCTGCGCCAGCTCAGCTTCTCTGCAATGCTTTCAGACGATGCCTTGATGACGGATAGCGAATGATTGGTTGCCATCGCAACATCACCGGGCAGGAGATCTGTCTGGCGGGCCTTTGAAGCATCGCCCAGCGGCGCAAGATGCGCGCGGCCCTCAAGAAGTGCGACTTCCACTCGATCGCTCAGATTTCGAACGACGAATTTTGTCCCCAAATCGGTTATGCGCTGACCCGCTGCGTCAACTGTGAAGGGACGTTCGACGTCGTGCCGCACATCGAAAAACGCTTCACCCTTTATGAGCGTAATGGCCCTGCGATCCCGCTTGCGATGAATACGAATGGTTGAGGATGTATTCAGTTCGATACGCGAACCGTCCGCCAGCATCACGACCTTATGACCGCCCAGAGCAGTCGAAATCTCTTCGGCATCGCTATTCGTCAGATAGTGCAAGGTGCCCACCGCTCCGACGGAGATCAGTGCCACCACAGCAATGGCGCGAACCCGCTTAGGCCATAGTTTCTGGCTGCCCGGAGATGTTTGGCGCATGGGTTGGCGAAGCGCTTTGAGGCGATCCGTGCGCGACAGGGCAGCATTCAACCGCCAATAGGTGACGCGATTGGAAGACGACGCCGCCAACCATGCCTCCAATTCCTTCTGATCGTCGTCGGACCAGCCGAGGAAATTGCGGCGCAACAGCCAGGTTGCAGCCTGATCTTCCAACGTTTCAACGCTCACGCCACGGCGTGGGCGGGGTTCGCCAATGTGGTCGTGGGCGTCGGTCATGGCGAGCCCCTGCGATTGGACGTATCGCCATAAAGAAGGTCCGCGAGCGCGCGGATGCCGTGCTTCAGATGTTTGGAGACGGCTTGCTCTGTAATGCCCATCCGGGTGGCGATTTCACGGGCGGACAGCCCCTCAATTCGGCCCAGCACAATCGCTTCGCGGCAGCGCGGCGGAAGACTTTCGACGGCGACTTCAACCCTGCGCAGTTCTGAGCGCGCGACCGCCGCGCGTTCAGGGCTTGGAGTATCGGCTGCGGCCTCGAACGCGTCGAGATCGGGGACGGCCTCAATCGACACAACCTGTTCGTGCCGAAAGCGGTCGATGATGAGGTTACGCGCGGTACGGAAAACGAAGGCTTTGGTGTTTTCGGGGAGCCGCTCCTGCGCCGCTTCGCACACCTGTTCATAGACATCCTGCCGGATGTCGGCGATATCGGCTTCGTTGCGCCAGTTGCGCGAGAGAAACTGCATC
>Ga0164241_10001644_pt1 | contig 26658 bp, 18 predicted proteins | sample OricomyardsoilBY_FD_108780 | JGI IMG/M metagenome (GOLD analysis project Ga0164241, IMG submission 108780) | Backyard soil microbial communities from Emeryville, California, USA - Original compost - Back yard soil (BY) | ecosystem: Environmental > Terrestrial > Soil > Unclassified | place: USA... | reverse complement strand
GATTCACCAGCCCGAGCCGCCTCCCTGCGGACCGCCCTGCCCTGGCCCGTAGCCGCCTCCCTGCGGCGGCGGCCCGTAGCCACCTCCCTGCGGCGGCGGCCCGGAGCCACCTCCCTGCGGCGGCGGCCCGTAGCCACCTCCCTGCGGCGGCGGCCCGTAGCCGCCTCCCTGCGGCGGCATCCCCATCTGGAGCACTCCGAGCTGAAACTTCCCGCGGCAGTATTGGCACTCGATGAACTCGGCGACCGTCGACGTGGGGAAGAGCGGAATGAAATACAGCGTGAAGTACCGCTGAATCTTCTTGTGCACGTAGGGCACGGATTGGCTGCATCCGGGGCACCAAAACTGGCCTTGGCCAGCGACGTTCTCTTGCCCGCGTGTTCCCCAGATGATGAGTCCGAGCATGCGAGGCGCGTACGTCGATGGCCTAAAAACGTCAACCGGCAGTCGGTTGCAGAAGTCGTCGCTGTTCGACCTCTCTCAAAACCGCCACGCGCTCGTGTGCGCGCTCGCCTGCCCGACGGAGAGGTGCGTAGCCTGCCCGATTGAAGATGGTCAGTTCGATCCAAGGTCTTGCCCGACGATTCCTGGCTTGCCGTGCGCACGGCGGGGCGCCACTCGCGGTCGTCGAGCGTCTCGCGCGAACGTTTCCACCGCTCGCTCGTCCGGCACGCGTCGCGAACGCCGCGCTCGGGCGCTACACCGATCATCGCGCGCACGCGTTCGATCTTCGCTACGGCACCGACACCTACGAGCGCGTCTCGATGGACAAGCTCGGTCTCGTCGACCCGGACGGAGATCGCTTCGACAACTGGGCATACGGCCCGATCTGCCACGACTTCTTCCACGAGATGATGCGGCAGATCCCGGACCGCGGATCGCTCACGCTCTTCGACGTGGGCAGCGGCAAAGGACTGCCCATCATGCTGGCGGGAGCGCACGGCTTTCGTCGCGTCGTCGGCATCGAGCTATCGGAGTCGCTCTGTGACGTCGCGCGCTCGAACTTCGCGAGCTACGAGAAAAAGACAGGCCGACCCGTTCGCGCGGAGATCGTCTGCGGTGATTTCATGGAGCATGCGCTCGAGGACGAGCCGACGGTGTTCTTCCTGAACAACCCATTCCCCGGCTACATCGCCAAGCGTGCCGTGATCCACATCGAGCGCTCGGTCGAGGCGCACCCGCGCCGAGTCGTCATCGCCTATCGACGCATGCCTCGCGCGACGCTCGCGCAGCTCGAGGCCTCGAGGTGGTTTCGCCTCGAGCTCGCGACGCCCTACTGGCAGATCTTCACGACACGCTGACGCGCCGGCGCCCGCGGTGCCCTGCCAAATTGAAGAGATTGCGGCGACGACCACGCGCGCGTAACCCGCGCGTCGATGTCGGAGGCTCGGCCGCGCGCCACGCTCACGCACCTGCCCGCGCTCGACGGGCTCCGCGGGCTCGCCGTGCTCGGCGTGGTCTTCTTCCACGACGACCGTCTGAAGGGCGGCTACCTCGGCGTCGACCTGTTCTTCGTCCTGTCGGGGTTCCTCATCACCTCGCTCTTGCTCGCCGAGAACACGGCGACGGGACGCATCGCGCTGGCGCCGTTCTGGATCCGCCGCGCGCGACGACTCTTTCCGGCGCTCCTCGCGCTCATCCCTGCGGTGGCCGTCTACGCCGTCACGCTCGCCGAGCCGACCGAGCTCGGACGGATCCGCAGCGACGGTTTGGCGACGCTGGCCTACGTCGCGAACTGGCGGACGATCTTCGCGAAGCAGAGCTATTGGGAAATGTTCGCCGCGCCCTCGCCTCTCGAGCACACGTGGAGCCTCGCGATCGAGGAGCAGTTCTACGTTCTCTGGCCGCTGCTCGTCGTCGGCGTGCTCGTGAAGCTTCGTCGATCGGCGCGGGCGCTGCTCTTGGTCACGCTCGGCTTGGCCGGGGCGTCGATGGCGTCGATGGCGTGGCTGTTCGACCCGACACGCTCGGAGCGCGCATATCTCGGCACCGACACGCGCGGCGCGGCGATCTTGGTCGGGGCGGCGCTGGCTTGTGTCTTCGCCATGCGCGGTCGTGCGATCTCGCCCGGTGGAACGCGCATGCTCGACGTCGCCGGCGTCGGCGCGGCGCTCGGCCTGGGCTGGGCGTGGGTACACCTCGACGGAATGAACCCCTTCCTCTACCGCGGGGGCTTCTGGCTGACCGAGCTCGGCGTGCTCGTCCTCATCGCGTGCGCCGCGCAAGGAGAGAAGAGCGCGGTCGCGAGGGCGCTGTCGTTCGCGCCGCTTCGATGGGTCGGCCTCGTCAGCTATGGCCTGTATCTATGGCACTGGCCGATCTTCGTCGTCCTCTCGCGAGAGCGCGTGCACTTCGGCGGGTGGGGGCTCACGGCCGTGAGGTTGCTCGCCACATCCGCGATTTCCTACGCGTCCTATCGATGGCTCGAGCAACCGATCCGCAAGCGTGGTCTGCCGCGGGGTCGACCCGCCATCATCGTCCCCGCGTCGTTTGCGGCGGCGGCACTCGCGCTCGTCTGCTGCACGCGCGGCGCGAAGGACGCGGCGCCACTCGCGCTCACTGCGCCTCCGGTGCCGGACGCATCGAGCTCCGCCGCTCCCGGCGTCCCTCCGCGCGACAGACACACGTTTCCGCCGCGACCCGCCCCGAGCGACGGACGCCTACGCGTCCTCGTGGTCGGCGACTCCGTCGCAGAGGCCCTCGGAGAGCGTCTGTTCTTCGTAGAAGATCGCGCGCACGCCTTCGTTGCAGAGCGCGGTGTCGGCAACTGCAGCATCATGGAGGGCAAACTGCCCACGCGATCGCTCACGAACGTCCCGCACGAGGGCGGCAACTGTGCCGCGAAATGGACCGCCGACGCCGAAGAGCTCCGCCCCGACGTCACGCTCGTCATCCTGGGCGGCGGCTTCTTCGCGCCGATGGAGATCGACGGGGCTTGGCTGCGCATCTGTGATGGTCCCGCACACGACGCGTATGTCGAGCAGTTGGTCACGCTCCTCGACGCGATGAGCAAGAGCGCCGGCCACATTGTCCTCACCCGCGTCCCAAAGCCCGTCGGACACTGGCAGAAGGACGAGTGGGATCGTCAGACGACGTGCTTCAACGACGCGATGACCAAGGTCGCAGGCAAGGTCACTGGTGCGACCGTGCTCGACCTCTACGCGAAGATTTGTCCGAAGGACGAATGCGTGCTCGAGGACCAGGGCGAGCTGGTGCGGCCTGACGGCATGCACTTCCAGGGGCTCGGCGCCGAACACACCGCCGAGTGGGTCCTGGGCGAGCTCGGCAAGCTCGAGTAGCGGCATGCGCGATGCAAGTCCCTCATTCGACGCGAGCCATCATGCTCGCTCGAAGGAGGTACTCATGTTCTATCGAACCATCGTCGGCGCATTGCTCGCTTTGGGCGCTCTCAGTTGGGGCGGAACGGCCTCGGCCAAGCCACACGCCATGCGTGATCGCGCAGCGGTCGTCCACGAACACCACACCCGTGCAGCCACGAGCACGCCACGAAGTCACCCGGGACGCACACCGACCGATCGTGTTCCGAAGGAGGTGCATCAACACAACCCTGGTCCGATCTGTGGTCGACCCAACGGCCCCTGCGAGTGAGGCGCGTGCATCCGAGTGACGCCGCCTCGTGTGTCGAACGCGAAGAAGCCGGAGTGAAACGGCTCTTCGTGATCAGGGCGCGGTGAGCGCGTCGGTGCGAGCGAGCGCATCCGTCGCGCCCGCCGAAGGAGCGACGACAGCTTCAATCTCGTCGAGGCGCATCTTCTGCTCCTTGACGATCTGAATCCAACCGAAGGCGGCGAGAGCCCGGATGAGCCAGTACGCCGGATCGATCTCCCACTTCCGCGCGGCGAAGTTGAGCGACTGCCCGAAGCGGTGGTGGTTGTTCTGGAAGAGCTCGCCGAACGTGACGAAGTCGAACGGGAGCGTGTTCATGCTCTTGTCGTCGCTGTTGAAGTTTCGGTAGCCGTACTTGTGCCCGCACCAGTTGACGATCGCGCCATGCAGCGGACCCATGAAGAAGTGGGCCGGAAGCAGCAGGAAAAACGCCCAGTGCGGGGCAAACAGGAAGTACGGGATCGTGTAGAGCGCGCCGAAACCGACGCGGACGAACCACTTGTCACCGACACGCTCGAGCGCAGGCCACGTCGGGTAGCCACCGAGGAAGCGTGACTCCGGCTGGATTCTGCCGCTCCAGAGCCCGGCGTATCGCGTCGCCGTCCGCCAGTTCATGTCGAAGAAACCCTTCGACGTGTGGGGCGAGTGCGGATCCTTCTCGGTGTCGCTGAAGGCGTGGTGCTCGCGGTGGAGGATCGCGTAGCCACGTGGGTTCAGATAGCTCGAGCCCTGAAAAAGGAACGTCAAGAGGTGGAAGACCTTCTCGGCGCGCGGGGACATCGTGACCATGCGATGGGCGCCATAGCGATGCAGAAAGAACGTCTGCATGAACACGCTGAGCGACCAATGGAGCACGAAGAAGGTGAGGATGACGTACACGCCGCGAGCATGGCGGTGGGGCGGTCAAGCGGGGGTCACGCACTGTCACGATTGAGTCAGGAGCGCGAAATCACAGCGCGTTCTTGATGCGCTGCGCCACGAGACGATCGGCCTCAGTCGTGCTTTTCTTGGCTCCGTGCAGCTCCGGCCCTTCGCCCTCGAGAGGTTCTTCGCGAAGTACGAGTTCTCGGTGAAGCACGTGCTATGCGCGTCCGATTGCCAGACCCGGTCGGTCGCCGACCTCGCGAAGCTCGAGCCGGACCTGCTCGACCGCCTGGCGAGCCTGCGGCTCGGCTACGTCGACTCGAGGGGAACGCCCTCGCTTCGCACCGTCCTCGCCGAGATGTACGAGGGGCTCGACCCCGACCAGCTGCTCGTGTTTTCGGGCGCGCAAGAGGCGATCCTCTGGTTTTACTTCGCGGCGCTCGAAGCGGGTGACGAGATCGTCGTCCACGCGCCCGGCTACGCCTCTCACCTCGAGATCCCGCGATCGCTCGGCGCCACCGTGCGACCGTGGCGTGGCGACTGGCAGCACGAGGATCGCCTAGATCTCGGGACGCTCGAGAGCCTCGTGACGCCGAAGACGCGGGCGATCGTCGTCAACTCGCCGCACAACCCGACGGGCTATTCGATGCCGCGTACAGACTTCGACGCGCTCCACGCCCTCGCCCAAGAGCGCGGCATCGTCGTCTTCTCCGACGAGGTCTTCCGCGAGTCCGAGCACGATCCGAAGGACCGGCTCCCCGCCGCGTGCGACGTGAGCGAAACGGCCGTGTCGCTCGGCGTCACGAGCAAGACGTACGGCCTCGCCGGGCTGCGCGTCGGTTGGGTCGCGACGAAAAATCGCCCGCTCTACGAAAAGCTGGCGGCGCTGAAGGACTACAGCACGATCTGCAACGGCGCCCCGAACGAGCTCCTCGCAGAGGCGGCGATGAAGCACAGGGGCATCCTCGCCACCGAGAACGTCGCGCGCATCCGCGCGAACCTCGACGTCCTCGACGCCTTCTTCGCGCGCCACGCAGACCTGTTCGCGTGGCGCCGCCCCAAAGCGGGCCCCATCGCCTTCGTGAGGTTGCTGAAGGGCGAGGTGGACGCGTTCTGCGACGCCCTCGTCCGGGCGACCGGAGTGCTCCTTCTTCCGGGCACGTTGTTCGACGATCCGCACAATCGATTTCGCATCGGCTTCGGACGCGCCGACCTCCCCGCGGGCGTCGCGCTCCTCGACGACTTCGTCAGGGACTGGGCGGCGGGCTAGCCACCGGCGAAACGTCCGCCTGCGGTCTCGGCTTCGTGGCGTCAGGCGGTGGCGTCGGGTCGGCCGCGGTCGATGACGAGGACCGCGCGCTCGCCGGTCTCTGACGCACCGATGACGAGCGCAGGAAGCGACGGCGCGACGTCGGCGTGCGCGAGGCTCGAGACGAGGACGGTCGCGAGGCCCATCGACGCAGCGCCCACGTCCCCAAGCGTGCAGCCGAGCGCGAGGTGTTCTCCGTCGCGTGCGATCACCTCGGGGCATCGCGTCTCTACGAGCGTCACCTCCCGAGATCGGTGCGGTTCACCGTTCACGTCGCTCACGAGCCAGCGCATCGGCGTGCCTTGGGATGACGCGTGAACGAGCTCGGTGAGCGCCGCTGCCAGGTTGGGCTCGCCTGCCTTCACGGTCTCCTCGACGCCGATGGCGACGCTCTTGATGGTGGCCATGCTCGCTGGATGCACGCCGGCCTTCTTCACCCGAATGAAGATCGCTGCCTCGGAGGGGACGAAGCCGTTCGGGGAGCGTCGGGAGAGGACGGCGAACTCCTCGTCGAGCTTCCGGAGCGAGAAGGGCTCGCAATGGGAGTCGATCGCGCCCACGACGACCTCGACGGCGCCGCCCTCGATGCGGCGCGCGGCCTCGCGGAGCGCGTAGCCAAACCCCGCGTGCCCGGCGCGAAGCACCGTGATCGCCGACGCGTCGATACCGGCTGCGCTCGCCGTCTCGAGGAGCTCACGGGGCATCGCGTCGGTCGCGTGGCCCACCGCCAAGACGAGAGGAAGCTTCTGCGCGACCGGCGGGTACGTCATGACCTCGCGCAGCGCCGGGGCAGCCAGCGCCACGAGTCGCTCGTCGCCGACCATATCGTCCGGAAACATCGGGACGAAGCAGGCGCCGAGCGACTCGCCGAGCGCATCCCGGAACGGAACCTCGTGCACCGGCCGAACCTTGGCGCGCAAGAGGAGCGCGGTCTGGCTCGCCGAGAGCCCGACCGGCGTGACCGCTCCGAGCGCGATGATGTCGAGCTCGATCACCCAGCCTCCGTCTCGAGATCGATGGGCTCTTCCGCCAACGCAGAGAGGCGTGCGGAGAGGTCTTTCATTCTCTCGGCGCGCGCGGACGCGATCGCGGCGTCGAGCTGCTCTTTGACGACGGGGTCCGCCTCGGCGCGCTCGGTCCAAGTCCGCTCGCTCGCGGTGACCGCGCCTGCCGATACGCCGTGCGCTGCCAGCGCGGCCTCGCCATCGCCAGCCTCTATCGCCGCGACGAGCAGTGCGTACGTGTCGAGATCGATCGGCGGCGTTCGCGCCGCGGAAAGTGCGGCGTCCATCGCGAGGGCCTCGCGCTCGATTCGCGTGGGCTCACGGTCGGGCTCGACCCCGGCGTCGTCGTCGAAACTCGACGACGCGAGCGCGCGTTCATCCACCTCGGGCGGCTCCGCGAGGGCCATCGTCATCGCGTACTCCTCGACCTGCCATTCATACGGATCGAGCGCGTGTCGCTCGAACACCGAGGCTCGATCCTCGCCCGCGGCGAGCGCCGCGGCGACCTCGTGAGCTTCGGAGGGATCGAGCGTGCGGCCCGGCGGTTCGTCGATCTCGAACGTCGACCATCTCGCCGTTTCGAGCGCCGGTCCGCTCGGCGCCGGCTCGAGCCGGTTCTCATCGAGATCGTCCCCGATCGCAGCGTGACCGAAGACGGAGCGAGGGAGCTCTCGCCACCACGCCTCTTCGGAGCCGGGCGGAAGCACCGCGATGGCGACGCGGTCGAGGCCCGCTTCGACGTCGTCACCGGCGACGAGCCCTTCGAAGACGAAGTGGACGCGACCACTGTCCAGGTCCACGGCGATCTCGGTGGTGATGACGCGGGCCAAAGAGCGCACGTCGTCGAGCCAACCGACACGCACGCGCACGTCGAATCCGATCGTGACGTCGAAGATCGTTCCCCGCGCGGTCCGGACGACGAGCTGGGTCCCTGGCGCGACGGCTTCCTCCAAAGTGCACGTCGCCGTGCCGTCGACGATCTGGAGATCGTGCGATTCGAAACCGACGAGAAGATCGACGCGCCCGAGCTCCGGATTGCGGAGCTGCGTACCGCGCACGGTGACGCGCGTCCCCGCGAGCGGCCATTCCAGGTCGGCGCGCGGCGGCGGAAGAAAAGGCTTCGCCTCGAGAGATTGCCAAGCCCGCAGCTCCCCGGGAACCAAGATCGTGCCGTCCCGTTGCGCACGCACCGCGAGGCGGACCACGAGCCCTGGATCCTTCGGATCGAGAACGAAGCCGACCCACGGACGCGAGACGCCCGTCCACACCATTCCGCGGTGCGGCACGAGCGCAGAGACGGGCCGCAGCGTCATTTGCGATACCGCCACGATTGGTACGGGTGCTCATTGATCGGAAAGCTCGTGATCGGGATCGCGCTCCCCGTACCGACCTCCCACCCGAGGACGTTCACGCGCGCCTCCCACACGAGGTCGAGTCGGACCTCGCTCGCGAGAGATTTGATCGTGACCTCGACGGGGCCGATGTCGAACGTGAAGGGCACCGTGCAGCTGCCCGTCACGTTTGCAGAGACCTTCGCAAAGTCACCTGCCTTGAAGACGATGCCGATCGAGAACTTACCCGTGGGGGTCAAGGTCGCCGGGTGCGCGTGGAGCGCGCCGTACTCGTCGAGCTCGAGGCCGCCCCTGAGACCGACCGCAATGTCGACGATGATCTCGACCGCGATCTCGACGTCCGCGAGTTTCAAGAGCAGCGTCCCGAGCGTGCCGAGGCCCGGCGCGAAGGTGAGGATCGGGATGCTCATGTCGATGAGCACGCCGAGCACCGTCTCGACGCCGGTGTCGAGGTAGACGGCGCGGTGGACCTGGTGCGCGAGCCGCCCTTTCTCTTCGCGGTTGGCGGGGTTCGCGTCGCGCTTCAGCTCTCGATACTGGAACCCGATCTTGAAGAACGGCTGTTCGAATACGATGAAATGCGAGCTGTCCTTGAGTCGGGGGACCTTGGTCTTCGCGAAGAACGAGGTCTGCGGCGCGGCGCCGACGCTGGAGAGGTATCCGATCAAGGTCGTGATCGCGTCGGTTACCTTGCCGAGTGAGTCGACGATCTCTTTGAGCTCGAAAAACTCGGCCTCGAACGGCTCTCGCGGCCAGACCGCGAGCGTCATCGCTTTGGCGCCTGCGCAAGCCTGCGACTCGACCCGCACCTCCATCGGCTTGACGTTCCAGGCTTCGACGAGGTCCGTGAGCTTCATCAGCTTGCGGGCGCCCGCGACGCCCTTCGAGATGTCGGAGAGCGCGCCCCGGGCGACGTCCTTCTGTCGCGCGGCGTCTAGTCGAGTCTTGTTGTCCTGTGACTGAAGGTGATCCTGCCAGGCTTGCGCATTCCGATCTTGGCGCGCCGCTTCGCCGTTCGAGCGAACACGCTCGCCGAGCTGCTCGTGCGTCTGTGGTGGGCTTCCGGAGCGAGACGCCGTCTGTGCGTCCATGCGCGAGGGCGACACGCGCTCGACGGTCTGCTGACCACTCGCCTGCGCTTCGCTCTCGCGCTTTTCGAACTTGCCAGGGCCCTCCTTCTCTCCGGCCGCCTCTCTCTTCTCCTTCTCTTTCTTCTCGTGCGCGTCCTTGTTCTTCTCGAGCTCTTCTTTGGTCTTGCTCTCGTCCTCCCCGATCATCTCGCCTTCGATCTTCACGGTCGTACCGTTGAAGGTCTGCTCGAGCGCCGCGTATTTCTTGGAGACGAGATCGTGCGCCTTGCGACTGACCACGGTGATCGGATGCCGGGCCTTCGGATTTGTAGTCCGAACCGACATGGGAATTTGGCACTGGGGACGTTTGCGATCCTCGGGCTTCGTCGCCGCCGCGTTCACCCACTCGATCTCGATCTCGACCTCGTCGCCCTCGACGACCTCGAGCCTGCCGTCTTTCGATTCGCGACCGTCGTGCTTGCACGTCGCCTTCATCTCGTCGACGGCGCAGCGGCGCGCGCGCAGCTTGTCGAGAGGAAGCTGCTTCAGGTCGTCCGGTCCGAACAGAAACAGCCCACCCGTATTCGAGTCGTTCTGCTTCGACGGATCGAAGTGGCGCACGACATGGTGGCCCTCTGCCACGGTGTCGGGTGAGCATTGCCCGCGGATCGCGACCGCAAACTTCTTGAACTTGCCGCCGTTCGCGATCCCGCCGCCGAGCCCCTCGAAATCCGGGTTCTCCGACGGCGGGCCGTGGGGATCACCGATCTGAGTCAGCTCGTGGACGATGCGGCGATTTCGACACAGCGTCTTGTGGGTCGTCGTCTGATCCGGTTGCGCCTTCTCGCACGTGATGAAGTTCCGGTGGTTCTTCGTCGCGTCCTTGCTCGGCTTCTTCCAGAGGACGTCACTCTGGTCGACGCTGTCGGCGCGAAAGACCGCCATCGCGGTCACGATGAGCTCGCCGTGGTTCGTGAGGTTCGATGCGTCTCCGGCGATGGCCGCGGCATCCGAGACGTTCTTCGCGAAGTCCACGATGGGCGCCGCGAGCGAATCGAAGAGCCCGGGCTTTGCGGGTGCAGAGGTGCTCGAGGATGAGCCCTGGACGTTGGAGAAGTTCGGCTTGGGCTTCGGTGCTCCGGTGGTCATCGCGCTTGCCCTTTCATCGAATGATCCGCCATCGACCGTCCCACTTCATGAATACGAGCTCGGTCGCGACCTTCACCGGCTCTCCCGGTCCGAGCCGCTGCGCTGCGAAGAGCGGAGAGCCGTCGAGTCGCCCCAAATGCACGAGCCTGTCCTCTGCGAAGCTACGGAAGACGACCTCTTTCTCGACGATCGGCTTCACCGCCCACGGTACGTCGAGCGTCGAGGTCATCAGCTCGCGCGACTTCGCCTCGCTGCTCCACGGGAGCTGCAGCATCTGATGTGAATCGCGCGCCTTGAGGGCGAAGGCGTCGGCGACGCCGTCCGCATCGGCGGTCTCGAAGGCGCGCTTCAAGCTTCGCACCTCGTCCCAGATCTCGGGCGTGCCCTCGAGGGGAACTGGCTCGCGCTGCGCCTTCAGCCACATCGGATCGGGCACGCCCGGGTCGGGCTCGAACGTCGCCTCGCCCGCCCAGTGACAGCCCGGCAGCGGAGGCACGGCGCCGTCTCCTTTGAGCCAGCTCACGAAGGCGCGAGGCTCGGCGTCGGCGCCCCGGGCATCGAGGTTCACCATCGCAGCGGGGTCCTTCGGATCGCCGTCGAGGATGTCGACGCGAATCTTGTTCGTCCCCGGAACGAGCCAATGGTTGATGACGCCGTAGTGCGAGTCCTGTGAGGTCGTGCGCCCCGCGTGGACTGGAAAGTCGTTGATCTTCACGCGGACGTCGGCGCCGGGTCCGTGGCGAAGGAGGTATCGGTGCGTAGGGACGGCCATCGTCGGTTCCTCGATCACTCGTTGTGCTTCGTGACGTCTGCGGCGAGGTGGTTCTTTGCTGTCGCGCGCATCTCGACGTCCTTCGGCGCTTCGATCGCGTGCTTGTCCCCGGCGATGACCCAGTGGGTCGAGCCCACCGTCATCGAGAGCTTCTCCTTCGGCGCGAGCTTGATCGACTTCGCCTCGATCGTGAGCTCTTCGATGCCCGAGAACGTGACGCTGTCGCCGGCCTCGACCGAGAGTGAACCGCCGATCTTCACGGTCCGCGATTTGCCGATGCGCTGCTGAATCGCCGCCTTCGCCTTCTGGGTGAGCGACCCGAGCAGATCGATCTGAAGCTTGCCTGTGGTCCGGGAGATCGTGTTCTTCGCGATCTCGAGTGCCAATCCCCCGACCGTCCAGGCCGAAACCCATCGACCACTCAGCTCGTTGTCTTTGATGCTGGCTTCGAGATCGAGCGCGCCGATCGCCTCGCTGAAGATCCGCTTCACGCCGACGCGATCGCTGTTTCCAATCCGGCGGTTGTGCGACCCGCCGATTCGGAGGCTCTCATTGCCCTCTGTCGCCTCTGCGGTCGTCCGCTTCACGCGGACTGTGCGATTCGCGCCGATCGTCTCGGTTCGATGCCGGTGGACATTGTCCACATGGTCCTGCCCCGTCTGCACGGTGCGGTCCTTTCCAACCGCGACTCGCTCGTCGCGATGCACCGTCCGGTCCTCGTAATCGTCGGTGTTCTCTTTCTTGTCGTGCGCGACGAGGACACGCCTGTCGCGCTCGGACCACATGTGAATGCGCTCGAAACCCGCGCGATCGTCGAAGAGGATCTTGTTCTCTCCGGTGGGCCCCTTTGGATTCCTGGGAGAGGTCATCGACCGCAGCGCCGAGTACATCCGGTTCTCCGGGAGCACGGCGTAGAAGTCGTCGAGGGGGTTGTAGACGCGGCCGAGGATCACGGGGTGATCGGGATCCCCCTCGTCGAAGTGCACCAGCATCTCCCAACCGATGCGCGGGATGCCGACCGAGCTGCCCGTGTTGTCTTGAAGCGTGGGGACCCAATCCGACGCGTTGTCGTCCTTGGGTTGGAGTCGATCCCAGGGAAAATGGATCTTCACACGTCCCCAAGGGTCGGTGTGGATGTCGGCGCCGGCGGGGCCGACGACATATCCAATCATTGGTCCTGCGTGAATGGGGCATTCGGTGGTCGACTCGGGCGTCGGGACGACCTCGCGCGGGACCGCGTCGAACCCCACGGAATAGCCCTTCTCGGTCAGGTCGAAAGAGTGACGGACGCGTGTCACGCAGACGTCCAGGTCGAACGGATCGATGGGCGTCTGCTCGATTCGGAGCGACATCCCCGGTCGAAGCCCCGCGGCATGCGCTCTTCCGACGTAGCCCGCAGACGCAGCGCGGCTCGCGCGACTTGCTTTCGATGCGCGCCCTGCGCCCTCGGCGGGGTCGCCGTGCTTGCCCGGGAAGACGTAGACCTCGGGCCCACCCTCGAACGCGCCCGCGCTCTTGCCGTCCATGTCCAAGCTCGGACGCTGAAAATCAAAATCTCGAAAGGTGAAGCTACCCGGCGCCATGCGTCCGTGCTCGCCGAGCTCGAAGACCGCGTCTTCTCCGGCGTCGAGCCCCGACGCTTCTTTGAACGAGAGTGGTTGCCCCCCGTCGAGCGCGCTCGACGAGTCGCCGAGGATGACCCGGTCGTCGTCGTCGACGAAGTAGAAGATGCCCTCTGACTCGAGCAGGCGCGACACGAACGCGAGGTCGCTCTCGCGCCATTGCACCGTGTAGGGACGCACGCCGTAGGACGCCGAGAGACGCCGCTCGGTCGAGATCCCGAGATCTCCGAGCACCGACTCCACGATGGAAGGGACGTCTTTGTCCCGAAATACACGCAGATCGACGCGGTGGCGGAGCGTGTCGAGCTTGGGGACCAGCGTGAGCTCGACATCGACGCCCGCCCGCGCAGTCGCGCGCGTGGCGCCGCGCCGGCAAGCGGTGATGACGCGTGTGAACCGACGCTCGATTCCGCTCCGCGCGAACACGACCGTAGCCGTGTCGCCGGTCACCGCGTCCGGCTCGAGCGGATCGGCGACGGGCACCTGAAAGGCGACCTCGAGCGGCGCGGTCGCGCTGATCGCCTCTTCCCCGCGCAGACGGCGGACGAGGTGTCGGGCGCCGTGCAGCTCGACGTGAATGACGAGGGGATCTTCCATCGTTTTCGCGCTCACCCGTTGTGCTGAATCTTCAGCGTTTGCGTGTCGATCGAGTTGCCGTCGAGCGAGACCTGATCCGAGCTCACCTCGATGCCTTCGTCGGTGATCCTCGCGACGGACGCTCCACACTGAAGGACGATCGTCTTCGAGGCCTCGAGCCGCAGCTCCTTCTTCGCGGTCATCGTCACGGCGCCAGCGACGACGTGCTTCGCCGTCTTGCCGTTCGTGTCGAGATAGCGCCCCTTCGAGACACAGGTGACGTCGCCGCCGATGGTCTCGACGAGCTCTTTGCTCACGTCGGTCGAGATACTTCGTTTTGAAATTTCGACCTTCGCGATCCCGACGGTCGTGAGGCCCACCTTGTTCGTCTCTTCCGTGACGTTGCCGCGTGAGATCTTCAGGCTCGCCGCGCCGACCAGGACGCTCGACAACTTCGAGTCGTTTCCGATGTTGCCGAGAGAGATGTCGATCTGCGCGGCCCCGACCTCCAGCTTTCGGCTCCCGCTCACGGTGCGATCCGCGGTGCTATCGACCTTCAAGGTGCGTGAGCCGCCGATGACCGCGTCATTGCTGCCCGTTACGTTGCGAGAGCGAGCGGCGCCCACGGTGATTTGCTCGTTCGCGCCGACGTCGATGTTTTGATCCTGAGTGACGTCTTGGCCCCAGCTCTGCCCGGTCTGAATGCGCTGATCGCGGCCCACCTCGTGAGTCGCGTCGCGGTCGATCCGCTCCTTCTTGCGCTCCTCCGTGTGGACGACGAGATCACGCGTGGCGTTCCAAAAGACCTCTTCGCGTCCGAGAGCGTCCTCGAAGTGGATCTCGTTGTGCGAGCCGCCGCCGGGCGTGGTCGCGGTCTTGTAGACGACGCGCGTCATGTTTGCAGGGAGCGCGTACGTCGGCGGACGTTCGCCGTCGTGAATGCGCGACAAGACCCACGGGCTGTCGACGTCGCCCTCTTCGTGGAGGGTCGCGACGTGCCACCCAGTCCGAGGCATCATCATCGACGCGGGCGTGTTGCGCTGACCTACGCGCATCCACGTGCCGCTCTTCGCGTCCTTCGTGCCCTCGCGATCCCAGTGCATCTGCACGCGGACTCGCGCGTGTGAATCGGGGAGGACTTCGTCCCCGCCGTCCGCGGCGACCGTGCCCAGCGCGAGGCCGGCCTGCTTGGGAGTCCGCACGCGCGGCGTCGCGCGGTGGCGCTCGCTCTTCGGCGCCGCGGAGAAGCGAGTGAGATACGTTCGGTCGTCGCCGGAGTCGGTGGTGACCGACACGGCGGTGACGAACCACTCGCCATCGAGCCCGCCTGGGTGTCCGAAGACCGTGAAGGTGCGCCCCGGATAGATGCGAATCGTCGTCGCCGCGCCGCCGCTCCCAGAGGTCTCTGCGACGCCTCGCTCGCTGGCCAGTCCCACCATCGACTTCAACGCATCCGGATGGGTCGGCCCGCCGCCCGCAGAGTCGTAAGCCTCGTATGCACCACTGCCCTCGGCATGCGACAGGCCAAGAGCGGGGTTCTTCCAATCGAAGGAGCGCCCGCTCACGCTTCCGGACTTCATGGCCGAGCTGGTCGCGAGCTCGGTCACGGCCTCTGTGTCGCCAGAGAGAGCGCTGCCATGGGTGAACGGAATCGCTGGGTTCCCGGCGATCGCGCGCGCACCGCGTGAGTCGTCCGCCAAGACCGGTCGACTTGCCTCGTCGTGGTCGAAGTAGAGATGGATGCCCTCTGCTGCGACGAGCCGGAGCGCATAGCCCCAGTCCGACTCGGACCGCTGCACTCGATATGGTTTCGTCGCATAGCTGCCTGCGAGCTCGAGGGCGGGCGCCGCTCCCGCTCGAGAAAGGCGATCGCGGGCGACATCCACGACGCTCGCCTCGTGATCGGCGCGCGAAGTGGAGCCGAGCGTCATCGCGTGCGTCGACGGACTGAGAACGGCCGAGAGATGCGCGACGCCGAGCTCTGGATGAATGATGCGGGCTTCGCTGATCACCCCGGTGACCGTACGCGCATGACCGAGACCATCTGTCATGGTAAGCCCGGCGGCCTGCCCGACGAGATCGGAGAGCGCGGGCATCGCGGCCTTGTCGAGATGCACCGTCGCCTCGAGCTCGTAGCGAAACGGGTTCGAGAGCGACTCTTCTCCGGAGACACGCGACAGCTCGAGCGTCGTCCCCGCGACGGAGAGAACGCTCACCTTCACAGGAGACGCTGCGTCACTTCGTGACATCGTCCGGTCCTCCTCTCACGACGAGTGATCCCTTCGCCTCGACCTTCAGCTTGCCGATGACGGTCGCGTGGGTCGGGGTGAGCTCGAGCTTCACGTCTCCGACGACGAGCTCGATCTTCTCTTTGGCTTTCAGCGTGATGGTCTGGGACACCAGATCGACGTGCTGGTCCGTGTGGATGGTCGCGTCGCCGGCGATGGTCACGTCCGACGTCGAGGCGGTCGAGCCGATGTCCGTCCCTGCCCGTCTCGTGAGCGAGCCAAAAACGGTGCGGACGAACTTGCCAGAGACGACCTGGAGGAAGCTCTCCTCGATCGTCTTCGACAACTTCACCAACCCGACCGTCTCGGCGAGGAGGTAGGTCCCGCGGCGCGTGATGTTGCCGCCTGCGAGCATCGCGTGCGCGCCACCGACCATCCGCGAGAAGACCAACTCGGAGCTTCTCTCGATGCGTCCGTCGATCAGGTTCGACGGGTCGAGCGCGCCCTTCAATTTCGCCGTGAGGTTCGCGGGTGTCGGGATCGCTGCCTTCAGCGACGCGATCGGGTTCGGCAGCGAGCCCTTCACCGCCGCGACGACGCCGCCAGCCGACGGGGCGCCGCCCGTGAGGGCACCCATGGCGGCGTTCTTCGCGTTGCCGAGGACCGACTTCGGATCAGGCACCAAGCTCTTTGGATCGGGTAGCAGGCTCTTCAGATCCGGTGGCTTCACGCCGCCGACGAGCGAGAATCTGAGGCTGCCGACGCGCTCGCTGTCGTTGCCCTTCACCGTCGTGGAGAGCGCCCCGCCGATGGTCACCTTCTCGTTGCCCGCGACAGTCTTCTTGCGGTCCCCACCGACCGTCAGCGTGTCGCCCGCCGCCACGGCGATGGTCTGGTCTTTACCCACCGCCAGTCGCTGGTTGCGATTCACCGTGCGAGATAGAGAGAGCTTCACCTCATGCGATTCGTCGCGACCGACTCGTTCAATCTGGTCGTGCTTCACGAAGTTCTGCATGCCGTGCTGGGCGTGCATGAAGATCTGCTGCGCGCCGGCCGAGTCATCGATGCGAAGCTCGTTGTTGCCGGCCTTGCCGGGGTAGCTCTCGGTCTTGATGGTCATGACGTTTTGCTGCGAAGGCTGCGAGTACGTCGGGACCATTTGTCCGTTGATCATGCGCGACAGTCCGATGGGCTTCTCCGGGTCGCCGCCGATGTATCCGACGTTGACCTCCCAACCGACGCGGGCGAGGCCCATCGACGAAGACGTCTCTTGCAGCATGCGGAGCCAGCGCGAGTCTTCGTCGGTGCCCTTCGCCTCGCGGTCGTAGTGGAATTGGGCTTTGAAGCGTCCGTATACGTCGGTGTGAATCTCCTCGCCGGCGGGGCCGCGGACCATCGCGGTGTGCGTCCCGGCGATCTCCGGCTTCGGAGTGCCGAGCGCCGGGCGGAACGGAACGCTGCTCGGCGTCGCGACGAAGCGGTTCTCGTAGAGAGCCTTCTTCCCGTCCGCTCCTTCGCGGACGAAGTGATGCTCGACGTTCACGAGGAGCCACTCGCCGGAGTGGTCGACGCCATCTCGATGCGCAAACGAGAAGAGCCGTCGCGGCCTGAACTGGACCGCGTTGCTCGTCCCTTCCGCAAAGCGCTTCATCGCCTCGTAGCCCTCGACGCGCATCTTCGCGAGGTGCTGTCCGCGGGATAGGTCGCGATATCCGACCAGGTATTCGTAGACCTCGAGCTGGGGGTCGCGTGCTCCGAGCTGACTGGTGAGTAGGCTCTTCGTCGGCTCTTTCCAGTCGTAGTCCGACACCGTCGCGCGCCCCGAGCCGACACGCGTCCCTCGCGACCATGAGGTGATGACGTCTTCGTCGGCGGCGAGCGCGCCGTCCGACTCCTCGAGAGAGAACGCGCTCTTGCCGTCCAACGTCGGTGAGCCGCCACTCGAATCGGAGAGGACGACTACGTCGTCCTCGATCGCATAGAAGATGCCCTCGTGCTCCATCAAGCGATTCGTAAAATCGAGCGATGTCTCTCGATATTGAATCGTGTTCGGCAGAGACGGGGGCGGGCTCGAGAGCTGAAACTGATGCTTTACGCCGTGCTTTCCGTAGATCCCCGCGACGATGGCGTCCGGCGTCATGTCGCGGAACTTTCGCACGTCGGTCGACAGGCGCAGAAAGTCGAGAGAGGCTCGGAGATCGAGCTCGTAGGCGTACAGGCCATCCTCGACGCCGCGATAGCGCACCCCGAAGAGGCGCAGCGTCTCGACCCGCACGAGACTGAGGCCTTCACGAAAGACGATCTCAGCCGTCTCGTCGAGGCCCTCGGAGGCGTCGAGCTGGGCGTCGACGCGAAGGGAAACGCGCGCGAAGGTCGGCTTGGAGAGCGTCTCTTCCAGGAAGAGCTCGTAGACCAACAGGTCCTTGCCGAAGATCCGAATGGTGACGTCGATCGCTTTCACGGTTGCACTCCCGGCTCGGGGTGACCTTCGATGCGAAGGTCGGCGATCTCGGGCGAGAGATCGCGCTCGGTCTCGACCCGAATGCGGCCGATCATTTGGCGCTTCTTGGGCGCGCGTAGCGCGGCCCGCCATGTGAGCTCGACGACCTGGCGGTCGGCGTCGACGAGGACGCCGTCGAGGTGAGTCCTGAGGTCGGCTTCATGGCCGAGCACGGTCGCCGAGATCCGCACGGGATGAAGTGGCAATTCGAGACGAAGGTCCGAGGCGCCGTGCACGCCGCCGATGAAGATGGGCTCGTCACCGCGCAGCGGCGTCTGGGAGTACAGGCCGGTCGTCGCCCAGCACCCATATCGCGCGTCTCGGTCGAGCGGTGCGAGCGGAGCCCGCGTTCGAGCCCACGTCCCGTCGTAGGTCCCAGCGCGAGAAGCGCGCGGCTCCCATGTCGCGGGGAGCGGCGCGAAGCAGGCGTGCTCGGCCGGTCCATCGGTGGAGCCGAACGGAAAGAGCCGCGGCGCAGGCTTGCCTACCCACGCGGACGGCGCGCCGAAGCCGCGCCCGACGGGATTCTCGGCCGAGGCGGTCCGCGCATCCGGGTCGATGGTCTGAGGAGTCCGACCACCCAGACAAAGCGCGTAGACGAGCGGAACCGGGTCGACGATCGGGGTCGGCGCGCTGGGCTTGGCGCGTCCTTGTTGAAGCTCGAAGTGGCTTGGCCCCGTCACGCGAAGGCCCTTGTAGAGCGCGCCCATGCGAAGTCCTGCCACGACCTCTCCGACAGACCGCTTGGGCACCTCGAGGTGACCCACCAGGCCGAGATCCGTGCCCGGCTTGTCTGCTTGGAAGTCTGTCGGATAGAGGATCCCGCCCTGCCCGTCCGGATCGTCGGAGATGCGCACCGGGCGAGACGCCAGGGCGAGGCGCCCGTCTCTGGCATAAGCGAACGCGAGTCGAACGACGACGAGCGCGACCTCGGCGCCGCTCGCGTCCTCTGTCGGGAACACGCGAACGTTCGCGGAGGTGCGGTTGTCGATGCGATCTTCGAGGATCACGCGATCGACTCCTTCGTTACGTGCGCCTTGGTGAAGAGCCCGTCGAGTGTCTCTCGTTGTCGGAATACCCAATCATCAACGTCGACTGGGATCGGCCGTCGCGCCGCGATGCTCGCCTCGAGCCAGACGGTCCGGCGTGCGTCCGAGAGCGAGCCGGGGCGCGCCAGATCAGCGAGGGAGTGCTCGAGGCGATACGGTTCGCCGGCGCGCAGGCGCGTGGCGGTCGACGACGCGAGATCGCCGGCGCGAGCGAGGATCTCTGCCTCGTCGGCCTCTGCGAGTCGGTCGCTCGGAACGACCATGCGAGCGAGCGGGGAGAGGTGGACGCGCCTCTCGACCTCGGAAGCGCTCGCTCGAGCCCGCGCGAGCAAGAGCGCGACGAAGCTCGGGTGTCCATGCCAAGCGAGGAGCGGACCGAAGCCGGGTTCGCTCTCGGAGAGGCGCGCGAAGAGATTGGCGTCGCGTGGATCGCCGCAGACGGCGAGCGTGAGCGCGGCGGTCGCCACGACCTCACTGGTCCGCACCTCGGGATCCTCGGCCGCGACTGCGCGATTGACGAGCTGTCGCAGATGTTGGGGGCCAGCTTGTGCGCCGAAGACCGAGAGGCTCGACGCGGCGGCGACGGAAGCCACGCTCTCCGCGCCGAGGCGGCCGACGAGCTCTGCAGCCGCGAGCTCGGGCGGCAAGAACGCCGAGGCGCGTGCCGCCGCGACTGCGACTCGCTCGTCGGGATGCGACAGCAAATCGAGCGCGTCCGGCGGGACCACGCGACGGCGGCGCGCGACCTCGAGCCAGAGCGCGAGCTGCGCGGGACGCGTCTCGTCGAGGATGCGGCCTCGCACGAAGCGATCGAGATCGGGGTGCGCGCCCAATGCGACGGCCGCGACGAGCGGCGCAGTCGTTCGCTCGTCGGCGGTCCGCGCGAGCGACGTCAGCGCGGCCAGCGCCGCGTACGAGCGCGACAGAGAGAGGAGAAGCGCGAGCGCGAAGATGCGTGCCGGCTCTGGGACGGGCCAGTCGAGCGCGTGCTCGAGCGCGACGCGAAGGACGTCGAGGCCGGGCCCCGTCGTCGTCGTCTCGGTCAGCGACGCGAGCGCATCGACCCCCGCGAGGAGTCGCTCCTCGAAACCGACCGCCTCGCCCCACGCTTGATTCGGCAAGGGAGCGCGGAGAAGTCCGAGCGCGCCCACGTCGTCGAGGAGCTCGCGGGCGATCGGGCGGAGCATCGCGTGCGCGACTCCGAGATCGCCGCGGGGCGCGCGAGCCGATTGGCCGAGAGAGAGCGCGGCGAGCAACGGCACTGCACGATCCGACACGGCGAAGCCAGCGTGCACGGTCGGCCCGCGTAGCGCCGCCATCGGTCGTGAAGCCAACGCACGTGGAGCCGCGGCCACGGCGGCGGCCGGCAACGACACGACGCGCGCCGATTCGAGGACGCTGGCGCGGAGCGCGCGGAGCTCGGGGAGGATCGCGTCGTCCGCGTCGACGTGCTCGAGCGCGCGATCGAGCGATGCGAGCGCGGCGTCTAGATCCGCGGCGTCCACGACGCGCGCGACCTCGACGGCGAGCACAGTCCGGTCGCGCACGGCCGTCGTCTCGAGCAAGAGCTCTGCGATGATGGTCGCTCGCTCTCGGATGCGTGGTTCGAGGGGACGGGCCATTTGCGGTCGGTTCGAATCTACGCGTCGCGAGGGTCGTGGACGCGCGAAATGGAGGCTCGCCGTGGCTGGCTCGACTGCGGTGCGCGCGCTGCAGGGTGCAGCATGGTGTCCGCACCCCGGCGTGTGATCAGGCGTCGCGCGAGATCAGGTGCCGCGACCGCTGCTGCGTCGCAAGGCGCGCCAGGCGACTTCGGTCAGTCCGTTTGCTGCGAGGATGTCCGCTTGCGAACGTTCGCCGGCCCAGATCTCCTTCAGGATCGCTTGCACACGATCGGCATTCGATAGGGCCTTCGCAGGGGCTGGCGCCGGTGCACCTGGAGGCCTGGCGAGGCCTGGCGAGGACGCCGTCACGACAGGGGGCGCGCCCGTCGACGAAGAGAGAGGGCGTGCGAGCGGCCCTCCGAGGCTGGGCGGCGACCCACCGAGCACGGGCCACCCGCGATCGCTCGGCGAAGCGAGGCCTGGTTGCGACGGCGACGGCGCCGGGGACGACGGGGTCGTGGAGCGGAAGGGCATTGACGCCTCGCTCCGATTCTCCGCGAGGCGAGCGAGCAGAGCGGGTGGCGGCGGCTGCAAAGGCGGAGGTGAAGAAGCCGCGGGGAGGGCCGCAGGCGAAGGCGCAACTTGCGCGCGCGACTCTGGCGCGGGTGGCTGCGGTGCGGGCGACGCCCCCGGACGCGTCCCCGGAATGCCCATGAACGTCTCGTTGCCGGCTTCCCACGCCTCGCGGATGGGCGTTTCGCCACCCTCGCGCAGTGACTGGAGATCGTCCGCAGTGAGGCGCACGGCAGAGACCCCCGGTTGCGAAGCCGAAGCTGGCTTCGTGAACGGCAACGTCATCGCGCTCTGCCGACCCGCGGGCTCGGTCGCGTCGTCGAAGGTCGGCGCCTTCGCCGGAGACAACATGAGCGTCTCCGAGTGTTCGTCCTGCGTCGGCTCGCTCTTCGTGCCGAAAGGAAGCGCGACCGACGAGATTGGCCCCGTGATCAATCGGGTCTCCGGGGATTTCGTGAGCGCGGCGTCCACGAGCGAAGCCCGCGTCGCGGTCGCTCTCGACGATCGGGGCGTGGCGAGCGACGCGACCGGCCATGCCGCGAAGAACCGTGGGTCGTAGACGCCGTTCGGCGTCAGATCGAGCGCGAGACGCTCGGCGACCGTCCGGGGATAGGTCCGATCGAAGAGCCCTCGAAACACCAGGTAGAGGCGGCTCGCCGCTGGATCGAGCAAGAGCGTGTCGAGCAACATCGGGATGCGTGCGAGCACGCGAGAGCCATCGGCAGCGAGCACATGAGCGCGGACGAAAGGCCCGTCGAACCTGCCCGTGAAGAGGCGCGGGCCTCGCGCGTAGTCCAGCGCGAACGACGCAGAAGGCCAACGTGTGCGTTGGTCCGGCGGAGTCGCGTGAAAACGCACGAAGTCGATCTGTCCACTCGACCACGCTTCGAGGGCGCTCGGCTCTGTCGGATCGCCGTCGGGACAGAACGTCTCGCGCGCGCCGAGACTCGCGAGCGAGTCGACGGTCTTCGTCATCGAACCGACCGCGAGCCGCCCTGGCTGGTCACGCTCGAGCGCTGCAGCGCCGACGACCGCGACGTCGCAGCTGGGCTTGTAGGGCGCAAAATCCGACGGGTACGACAGCCCAGCGCCGCTCGCACGATCGAGCGAGAGAGGCTCGGGCATGGAGACGGGAACGAATGCGCCACTCGGGCTCATGCCGACGGTCACTTTCGCGATCACGGTCTCTCGACCCGAGGGCCACGTGACGAGGCCGCCGGACACTGGCTGTGAGTAGACGTAGTCGACCAGCACGCTGAGACCGACCTACGCTCGATGCCGCGCGGGCGTGTGACAAACCGAATGCGGACCCGACGCCGCAGACGCGGCGATGGGCGCGGACCGAAGGATGGCTCGAGTCACGACTTGACCCCGTGCTTGACCAACAGGCGACCGAGATAGGTTCGGTCGAGGCCTGCGAGACGTGCCGCGACGGACTGGTTTCCGTCGGTGTGTCGCATCAGATCTTCCAGGTACTTGCGCGTGAAGTGGTCGACGAGCGCGTCCTTCTGCTCGGCGTAGGGCTTTCTCGCGTCGACGATCTCGCCGAGCGCGAGATCGAGCATGCCCCCACGAACGCGACTGGGTGCGGGGAGCGCTCCGAGCGCGGCGTAAGCGTGCACGGCGCTCTTCAGCTCGCGAAGGTTCCCGGTCCACGCGCGCGACTTCAGCGCCTCGACGACCTCGCTGGGCAGCTCGGGTGATCCGACTTCGGCCGCGAACGACGCAGCGAGCAAGGCGATGTCTTCTCGCCTGTCGCGCAGCGGCGGCACGCGCAGACGCACCGTGGACAGTCGAAAAAACAGTCCGTCGCGCAGGCGTCCTTCACGGACCTCGTCCTCGAGGTTCTTGGAGGTCGAGCACACGAGTCTGAAGCGAGACGTGGCTCCATCGCTCGACGTCCCCATTTCGCCCGACTCGAGGACCTCGAGCAACGCTGGCTGAAGATCGGCCGGCAGCGCGTCGACCTCGTCGAGGAGCAACGTCCCACCGCGAGCTCGCGACGTCGCGCCGAGCGCTGGCTCTCCTCGCGGGCCGAAGAGCTCGGACGCGAAGAGCTCACGAGGCAGCGACGCGCAGCGCACCACGACGAAGGGGCCGCTCGCGACCTTCGACTCGGCGTGGATGGTTCGCGCGCACGCCTCTTTTCCCACGCCGCTCTCGCCCTCGACGAGGACGGGGAGAATCGAGCCGCGCAGTCGTTCGATGAGCGCGAAGAGCTGCCGCATCGCTAGGGACTCGCCGATCATGTGGCCGAGGGACGTCGCCTTCGAGGGCTCGAGCTTCAGACGCTCGACGTCCGCCTCGATCGCGAGCTGCACTGCGCCAGCGTGAAAAGAGGAGCCCGCGGAGAGGACGATGCGGTCGACCTTCTTCCCCAGATAGAACGTGCCGTTCTTGCTCTCGAGATCCGTGACGGCGACGCCCCCGGCGACGAGCTCGATCTCGCAGTGCTGCCTGGACACCGTCGCGTCGCGGACGACGAGGTGTGAACCGGGAGAGTTGCCGACGATGCAGACGCCCGCGGCGAGGCGATACGAGGCCGCGTCGTCCCCCAGCACTCGGACCACCACCGGGAGCAGTGGCGCCGAAGTCGACGGACGCATGGGTCGCGTGTCTTCGTCGAACGGGTTCGCCGATCGGGCAGACGGCTTCGACACGAGGTGATGCTAGCGCGTCTCGTGGGTCGTCGGACGAGAGCGAGCGACCGAGTCGACGTGGCAAAACGGACCAACGCGCCCGGTCGGTCGTGTACGCTCGCGCGCCGATGCGCACGGTGTTCTGCACGACGCCACCGCTGCTCGCGGCGCTCTTGTCGCTCGCTTCGCTCGCGCATGCCGCGCCGACGGCAGATCAGACGCAGCGGGCGAAAGAGGCCTACGCGAACGGCGAAAGAGCGGCCTCCGAGAAGCATTGGGCTGACGCGGCACGGGCGTTCGCGCTCGCGGACGAGCTTGCGGCGAACGACACGGCGCTCGATTCCGCGATCGAGGCAGCGCGCAGGGCCGATGACGCGGTCCTCGCCATGAACCTGGCGGAGCGCGCGCAACGCTCCGCGACGACGCGGTCGCTGCCGTCGGTCGCGGCGGCGAGGAAAGCCTTCTCGGCGCGGACCGCGGCGATCGAGCTCGATTGCGTGAAGGAGCAGCCGGCCTGCGTCGCCCGCATCGATGACGCCCTCGCTTTGGTCGCGCGGACTTGGGTCACTCCCGGTGGACACACGGTCCGCTTCGACGAGCCGACTTCGCCCAAGATCGTCGTCGACGCGAAGGCTGGCACGACGACGCCCGTCGCTCCCGCGCCGCCGCCGAAGATCGAGACCGCGCCGGAAGCGCCGCCGAAGAGCGACGCCCCCGAGTCCCACGGCATCTCCGGCTGGTGGATCGCGCTGCCTGCGGGGGCCACCGTCGTCGCCGGCGCGATCACCGCCGGCTTCGGCGCGACCTATTCATCCAGCCAGTCCGACTACGAGGACGCCCGCGGCGTCGCGCCCGTGGCCGAACAGCAGAAGCTGATCGACGAAACCGAGGCGTGGCAGGACCGAACGAACGTGGCCATCGCGCTGACGGCGATCACCGCGGCCGCTACGGCCGCTGTCATCGTCACCGTGCTCGTCGTCAACGGGTCCGACGACGAACCCAGCTCGACGGTCGAGGTCTCCCCCTCCGCAGATGGCGCGACAGCTCGCTGGACCGTGCGATTCTGAGCGGGTCGCGGCCCGCGACGGTGAGAGCCGTGTGATACGCTCGGTGTGAGTTCATGGCGGCCCGGAAGCTGAAGAAGTCCGAGCAGCTCTCCGAGTCATCCCGATACGAGCTGTTGGTTCGCTTGGCGTCGGGGGGCATGGGTGCCGTGTATCTCGGCATCGAGCAATCGACGGAGAAGATCTTCGCCATCAAGCGGGCGCACGCGCACCTCTTGGAAGAGCCCGAGTTCCGCAAGATGTTCGTCGCAGAGGCGATGCTCGCCTCGCGCATCCGCCACGAGAACGCGATCGGCGTCGTCGCGGTCGACGAATCGGATGGCGAGCTCTTGATGGTGATGGAGTACCTCGAGGGCGGTTCGCTCGGGGAGATGCTCGCCGCGAGCTACGAGCAGAATCGCCGGATCCCGCCGGCCGTCGCGCTTCGCATCGTGATCGACGCCGCGCGCGGTCTTCACTCCGCGCACGAGCTTCGCGGCGACGACGGGCGACCGCTCGGCCTCGTCCACCGCGACGTCTCCCCGCAGAACATCTTGGTGGGCGTCGACGGGCGCTCTGCGATCGTGGACTTCGGCGTCGCGAAGGCGGCGGCGCTCGAGTCGACGCGCACCGCGACTGACGTCTTGAAGGGAAAGATGGCCTACATGGCGCCCGAGTACGTCTCGAAGCGCATCGCGACGCCGCAAGCCGACGTGTTCTCACTCGGAGTCGTCTGCTGGGAAGCGCTCGCGCACCGGAGGCTCTTCAAGGGCGAGGACGAGATGGACACGATGCAGCGCGTCCTGTCCCCGAATCCGGCGCCGATGCTGAACGAGATCTCGGCGATCGATCTCAATGTGTCGGCGATCGTCGCGCGGGCGCTCGTAAAGGACTCCACGAAGCGTTTTCGCACCTCGCTCGAGCTCGCCGACGCACTCGAGGCAAAGGCCGCCGCCTACGAGGTCTTGGCTACCAAGGCAGAGGTCTCCGCGTGCCTGAAGAGTCTCCTCGCGACGCAGCTCGAGAATCGAAAGGCGCTCTTGCGCGACGCGCTCGGCGAACGCCGTCGACTCTCCCTGAGCGATCCCGAGAGCACGACGAGCCCGCGTGGCGCGGGCCCGAGCGCGGGGCCTCGTGTGTTCGGTGGAAGAGCGCCGTCGATGTCCGGCGCGACCGTCGCCGTCACACCGAGCATGGTCCAGGCACCCGCGATCGACGCCGCTCCTCCTGCGGCCGCCTTCGGGAGCACCGTGAGCTTGGATGTCTCGATGGTGCCGCTGCCGCTGTCACCTCCGGCGACGCTCCCGACTCCGCCCGTGCCCCCACCGTCCAACGGCGCCCAGGTCGGGCTTCGCGCGACGATGAAGCTGCCCGACGTCCCGGGCCGGTCGCAGACCCCAGCGCCATTCGCAGGCGCCGCGCCGCTCGTCGCGTCGCCACCGCCTGTGCGAACGACCTCGATTCTGACGGCGATCTGGGCGGGGATCGCGCTCGCCGGAGTCGTCGGTCTCGCGGCCGCCGTGGTCTTCGTGCTCCGCGGTACCGAGTCGCGCGCGGCGACGAATGGCTCCACGCCGTCCGCGCTACAGACCGCCGAGACGGCGACCGACACGACTGCGCCGGGAACCACAGCCGGCGCCATCTCCGAGCCGGCCCCCGACGCGTCGAGCGAAGCCG
>Ga0164241_10001643_pt1 | contig 26671 bp, 27 predicted proteins | sample OricomyardsoilBY_FD_108780 | JGI IMG/M metagenome (GOLD analysis project Ga0164241, IMG submission 108780) | Backyard soil microbial communities from Emeryville, California, USA - Original compost - Back yard soil (BY) | ecosystem: Environmental > Terrestrial > Soil > Unclassified | place: USA... | reverse complement strand
GTCGCCGGGCTTGGCTTTGAATTTCCACAGCGCGTAGAACAGCATCACCATCACCAGCGCGAAGACGAAGGACGAGAGGACGATCATCACGTCGAGCAGCTGGTCGATCTTCGGCGCCGCCGTCGAGGCGTCCTGGCCGTTCCAGTTGACCGACAGCATCACGGCAGAAATCGCCGCGGTCAGCACGACCGTGACGCCAAGCATCTTCGCTATCGGGAGGCGGCCCATCATCAGCGGGGGCGCATTCTATGCAAGCGGCAGACGGTCAAGGTCGCCCCCGCCAGCGGCGATGACGCCGCGGGCGACGCCCTCCCAGCTCCAGAGCCGCCGCGCGGTCTCGACCAAGCTTTCCTGAGCGGCGGCTCGCTCGGGCTCGGACAAGCTCAACCACCCATCGAGCCGCTCCGCGATCGCCTCGACCGCCCCCTCCTCGACCGGAAAGGAGGTCAGCCGGCCGATCTCCGGCGGCAACGCCTCCTGCAGCTGCCGGGACACCTCCAGCATCCCCGAGTGCCCCGCGGACACCGGCAGAGCTCCGCAGGCCGCCGCCTCGGCGGCGACCATCCCGAACGCCTCGGGAAACGTGCTCGGCATGACCAGAGCTTCTGCCTCGGGCAACAGCTCGGCCACCTGATCGTGCTCGAGTCGCCCGATGAACTCGACCGAGCCCGCCGCGGCTTTGGCGGCTTGGACATAGCCGGCGGGCGGGTCAGCCAAGAACGCCGAGAGGATTGGCAACGCCTTCTCCTCCCCACCCTCGAGCCCCCGACCAGCCGCCGCGACCTCACCAGCCCCGCCGAGGTCCCCCTGCCCGAGCGCAGCCCAGAGACGACGGAGTCCCTCCTCGTACTCGCCGAATCCGGCAATTTCGAGACGTACGTCGGGATTCGCGTCATGCACCAACGGCCAGGCAGCGAGCAGCAGATCGACCCCCTTGGAGACGATCAGCTTGCCCACGAAGACGACCGCACGCCGGCGTTCGCCACCGGGGGCGAATTCCTCGGTATCGACGCCTGGCGGTCCAAGCCGCGTCTTCTCCTCGAGACCGTCGACGTCGGAAAGTGCCGCCCACAGCGACTCGGCCGTGTGACGAGAGCCGACCAGAACTCCGTTGGCGGCCTCCATCCCCTCGCGGGCGTAGGGCAGGAAGCGAGGATGCGGTTTGACGGTGTACTCCAAAGCCGAGCCGTGGATCTTGGCGGCGAAGGGGGCGACGTCGGCGCGGGCGAGGATCGCCGGGCCCATGACCAGGTGGTTGCCGAGGGCGACATCGATGCCGCCCGCCGCCGCGGCAACCTCGCGGACGGCGGCGACGTTGGCCTCGATGTAGCGATCGAGCTCGGCCTCGGTCAGCTCCGGGAAGGCCTTGACCTCGAAGCCCTCATACGGGTCTTTGACGTAGACGGGCAGCAGGCCGTGGATGTCGGGGTTGTGGATCTCGACGCCCTCGATCTTCGTCTCGCGGTCCTGGCAGAGCAGGTGCACCTCGTGCCCCAGCCTAGCCAGGGCGCGAGCGAGATTGGCGTTGTAGATATTGCTGCCGGTGCCGCGCAGCATGTAGCCGTGGAAGAGGAGAACACGCATCGGAGCCGCGCAAGCTATTAGTCTTCGCGGCCGTGAACCCGAAGCAGCTCTACAGGATGCGCGCGCCGGCCTCTGGCCGTGAGGCGCTCGCCCACGCCGAGCCGGGCCAGGTCTACCTCGACCGCGAGACCGGCGAGGAGATGGCGCCGGTGGCGATGGTGCTGCCCTTGGCCCCCTCCGCCTCGGCTCTGCCACGCACGCCGGAGAACCTGCGTGAGTGCCGCCGCTGCAACCAGCTGATCGGCCTCGACGTCAGCGACTGTCAGTACTGCGGGCTTCGGCAAGAAGCGCTTTAGCTCTCTGGCGGGGGACGGGCGTCGGGTGTGCCCGCTCACTCGCCTACTTGGCTGGATCGCTACTAGCCGTCCGAGATTCTTTTTGGGCCAGCGGCGCAAACGTTCGCGGGCACACCCGACGCCCGTCCCTCATCAGCTTCAAAAAAAGGTGCTGCCCAAGGCGTGTTTGGGGCAGTCGCCCACGTCTCGTGCTCAGAAGCTTCTGTGATTCGGAGGCGTTCGGTGGGCTGCTGCCGGACTACGGGTTCTGGACCAACGTCGCCGTGTAGAGCAGGCGCGCGTTGGAGTAGTAGCAGCCGTAGGTCTTGGTTTTGCCTACCCCTTGTTGAGGATGGCCGCCCTGGATGTCCTCCTTGGAGGCGCACTCGCCGGTCATGCGGCTGCCTCGCCAGGTGTCTTCGTCGGTGACGTTGAAGGCGAACATCGGCGCCCAGGTGGGGATCGTCAGGGCGACCACCTGGCCGCGCAGGACGCTCAAGGGGTGGTCGAGGGCGAAGATCTGGGTGGTGCCGAAGTGGGGGTTGAGCCGCTCCAGGGGGCTCTGGCGGACCAGCGTGTACTGCGGCGGCTTGGAGCCCTCGACCGGGCGCAGGACGCCGATCCGGGCCTGCGAGGGATCGCCGAGGAATTCGTTGAAGAAGCCGACCTCGTTCGTGGTCGTGTCCGTATCCATGCGCGAGGGGCGGGCGAGCGTGATCGACCAGGCGACCAGCTTGCCGTCGAAGGGCGCCTCATAGGGACGGGCTACGCCACCGGCAACCGCCTGGAAGCCGGTCACGTGGCCCTCGACCCGGCAGGGGACGACCTCGACGTTGTTGACGATTTTGCCGGGGCACGACGGCGGCGGGGTCGAGGCCGTCTGACCGAGGACGACGACGCGCAGGGGCGCCGAGTCCGCGGCGCCCGGCCAGGCGACGACGACCAGGGCGATCAGCGCGCAGGCCAAGGCCAGCGCCACCGGCGCACGCGACCTGCCGACTCGGTTTTCGGCTGCTCCTTGCACGATCTGATGCTGCAAACCCGGCCCTTTGACCAGGGTTGCGGCCACGATTCTGCCGTTCGGACCGGAAGGATGCCGCGCGGCGCGGCGATTGCACGATCCCGGCCAAGGGCCCTCTGTAGGGTTGCCAGCCGTGCCTGGGCCGGATCGAGCAGAGCTGTCGCCGCCTGATCGGCGCGGCAGGCCGATCGCCTGATGGCGGCGATCGCGGTGCAGGGCCTCGAGCGCGCCTTCGAAGACGTGCTCGCCGTCCAGGGTGTCGATCTCGAGGTCGACGAGGGCGAGATCTACGGCTTTCTCGGCCCCAACGGGGCCGGCAAGACGACGACGGTGCGGATGCTGACGACCCTGCTCCTGCCGACCGGCGGGCGGGCCACCGTCGCCGGGCACGACGTCGTCAATGAGGCGCGGGCGGTACGAGCGTCGATCGGCGTCGCCCTCCAAGAGGCGGCGCTCGACCCGCTGATGACGGGGCGTGAGCTGATCCGCCTGCAGGCCACTCTGCAGGGCCTGCCGGGCGAGGAGGGCAGGCGGCGCGCCGACGACCTGCTCGAGCGAGTCGACCTGGGGGCCGCCGCCGACCGCCGCGTCGGCACCTACTCGGGCGGGATGCAGCGCCGCCTCGACCTCGCCGCGGCGCTGGTCCACGAGCCGCGGGTGCTCTTCCTCGACGAGCCGACGACTGGGCTCGACCCGGTCAGCCGCAAGACGATCTGGGAGGAGGTGCGGGCGCTCAACGACGAGGGCACGACCGTCTTCCTCACCACCCAGTACCTCGAGGAGGCCGACCAGCTCGCCGACAACGTCGGCATCATCGACAGCGGCCGGATCGTCGCCGAGGGCACGCCGGAGTCGCTCAAGGCCGAAATCGGCGACCCCCATATCCAGCTGCAGATCGCGGCTGGCTCGATCGTCGAAGCGGAGGAGGTCTGCGCGCGGATCGGCAAGCTGCTGCCGCCCAGGGACGGCAGGACCGTGCTGGTCGAGGTCGCCAACGGCGCCGCCGACATCCCGCGCACGGTGCGCGCGCTCGACGAGGCGGGCATCGCGGTCGAGTCGCTGGAGCTGGTCCGCCCCACCCTCGACGACGTCTTCGTCGCCAAGACCGGCCACCACCTCGAGGGGGAGAGCGCCGAGGAGGCGGTCGGGGCTTGAGCCAGCTGGCGACCAACGCGCGGGTCGTGCGGGCGCTGGGCATGCGCTCGCTCCGCCAGACCTTCCGCCGCCCGCAGCTGATCGCGCCGATCCTCATCTTCCCCACCCTGCTGCTGGCGATCCAGACCGGCGGCGCCGGCGGCGCGGTCGACCTGCCCGGCTTCCCACCGGTGCAGAGCTTCCTCCAGTTCATGCTCGCCGGAGCGATGATGCAGTCGCTGATGCTGGCCGGCAACAGCGGCGGCATCGCCCTCGCCGTCGACATCGAGATGGGCTTCACCGACCGACTCTTCTCGGCGCCGATCCCCCGCTTCGCGATCGTCCTCGGCCGGCTCGCCGGGACGGCGGCGCTGGGGCTCTTCTCCTCGCTGTGGTTCCTCGCCATCGGCCTCGTCTTCGGGGCCGAGATCGAGAGCGGCGTCCCCGGCGCCCTGATCGTGATCGCCCTGGTCACCACGACGGCGATGGCGGTCGGCGGCATCGGCGCCGCGATCGCCCTGCGCACCGGCAAAGCCAGCGTCGCCCAGGGCCTCTTCCCGCTGGTCCTCGTCGTCCTCTTCCTCTCCTCCGCCTTCTTCCCCGAGAGCCTGATGATCGAGCCGGCGAAGACGATCGCCGAATACAACCCGCTCAGCTTCGTCGTCGACGGGATCCGCAACCCGATCATCGCCGAGATAAACGCCTCGGACCTGCTCGACGCGCTGCTGGCGATCGCCGGGATCGTCGTGCTGGGGCTGGTGCTCAGCGCCCGTGCCCTGCGACACCGGCTCAGGGTGGGCTGATGGAGGCGACGGCGAGCCTGCCCGAGTGGCGCTCGAACCTGGCGATGATCGCCGCCCTGATGGCGCGCTCCAAGAACGAGCTGCTGCGCGTGCCGGGAGCGGCGATCCCCGGCGTGCTGGCGCCGACGATCTTCTTCCTCGGCCTCAACGGCGTCTTCGGCGCGCTCACCCAACTCAACGGCTTCGAAACCGGCAGCTACGAGAGCTTCATCGTGCCGGTCAGCATGCTGCAGGGGGCGGGCTTCACCGGCGCCGCCGCCGGGGTCAACCTGGCCCGCGACATCGAAGCCGGCTGGGTCGATCGCCTGCTCGTCTCCCCCGCCCCGCGCTGGGTCCTGCTCACCGGCACGGTGCTCTCCGCCAGCGCACGGAGCCTGATCCCGGCCAGCTCCGTGTTCGCCTTCGCCCTGCTGCTCGGCGCCGGCTGGCCCGGCATCGACGGCCTGCTGGTCCTCTTCTCGATGGTCGCCGCGATGGCCGCTGCCGCCGCCTGCTGGGGCTCGGCCCTGGCGCTGCGCTTCAAGAGCCAGTCCGCGGCGCCGCTGATGCAGGCCGGGATGATGGGGCTGATCCTGACCACCACCGCCTACGCGCCGCTGGCCCTGCTGCAACCCTGGCTGCAGAGCGTCGCCGAAGTCAACCCGGTGACCGAAGTGATCGAAGCCGCCCGCCAGGGCTTCGTCGGCGGCGTCAGCTGGGCCGGGACCTGGCCCGGCATCGTCGCCCTGCTGGGGATGCTCGCCATCCTCGGCGCCTGGGCCCTCCGCGAAATGAGGCGCACGGCCCGATGAACGCGGTCGAGATCGCCGCCGGCGTCCTGCGCGGGAGCTGGAACGAGGGCGAGCGCGAGGGGATTCGCTTTGCCTACACGCGGCCGAGCCCGAGCCGCTATCCGTGGCAGTGGTATTGGGACTCCTGCTTCGCGGCGATCGTCTGGCGGCGCTTCGAGCCGGCGCGGGCGCGGCTCGAGCTGGAGACGCTGCTCGCCGCCCAGCAGCCGGACGGCTTCATCGGCCACACGATCTTCTGGGACCGGCCGGTCTCGCTCTCGCGACTGCCCTTCTACAACGTCGCCTCGCGCAGCTCGTTCCAGACCGGGACGATCCAGCCGCCGTTGCTGGCCTGGGCCTGGAAGATCGCCGTCGGCGACCCTGCCGCGGAGCCGCGGATCGCCGCCCACATGGACTGGCTGGCGGCCAACCGCAACCTCGAGGGCGACGGCCTGCTCTGGATCATCCAGCCCGACGAGTCGGGGCTCGATGCCTCACCCAAGTTCGACCCCGTGTGGGGATGGCGGAGCTGCTCGCGGATCGGCTTCCCACTGCTGATCCATCGCAACCGGCGGCTGGGGTTCGACGCCCGCCGCATCCGTGAGCGCGGCGGGCCACTGCTCTGCGAAACGCTGGTCAACACGCTGTGGTCGCTCTCCCTGCAGGCGATCGGACGCCCCTCGGCGACGCCGGCGCTGGTCGAGCGCCTCTGGGACGAGCGCAGCGGCCTCTTCCTCGACGAGGTGCAGCCAGGCGGAGAACGGCCGGCCGTGGCGACCTGGGCCGCCCTGGCGCCGCTCGCCCTCCCCGACCTGCCCGAGCAGATCGGCCGTCGCCTGATCGAGGAGCACCTGCTCGACGAAACCCGGTTCCTCACTCCCGTCGCGCCGCCCTCCGTGTCCGCCGCCGAGCCGAGCTACGCGCCCGGTGGCACGCGCGGGCCGGTGCGGCGCTACTGGCGCGGGCCGACCTGGGTCAACTCCGCCTGGCTGGTCTGGCTCGGCCTGCGCCGGCTCGGCTACGAGGCGGAGGCGACGCGCCTGGCAGGGTGCCTGATCGGCGCGGTCGAGCGCGAAGGCCTGCGCGAGTACTACGACCCGCGCAGCGGCGCCGGGCTCGGTGCCAGGGACTTCGCCTGGTCGGCGCTGATCGCCGAGCTGGCCGCGCCCGATCCGGCGGCGACACGCAGTCACCTCTAGCCGGGTGTAACGCGCTGTGGATCAAATAGGCACGCAACGCGTTACACCGCGTACGGAAGAATGACCGCGGTGCAGACGAACCCGCTGGCCAGCGTCGTCATCCCCGCCTACGAAGCGGAGCGCTTCCTCGGCGAGGCGATCGAGAGCGTGCTCGCCCAGGCCTACTCGCCGGTGGAGACGATCGTCGTCGACGACGGCTCGACCGATCGCACCGCGGAGATCGCCAGCTCCTACGACGGGGTGAAGGTGATCGTCGAGGAGAACGGCGGGCCCTCGGCCGCCCGCAACCGCGGCTTCGCCGCTGCGAGCGGCGAGTTCATCGCCTTCCACGACAGCGACGACGTGATGACGCCCGACAAGCTGACGGTGCAGATCGGCCAGATGCTCGAGAACCCCGCCGTGGGCTGTGTGCTCGCAACCCAGGAGCTGCTGGTCGAGGAGGGCGCCGAGCTGCCCTTCTGGGCCGAGGGGACCAAGGTGCCGACGGTGATGCCGGCCAAACCGCCCGAGCTCGCCGACGAGCCCGACGTGCACACGATGACGATGGTCTTGCGCCGCGAGGTCTTCGAGCAGATCGGGGGCTTCGACGAGGCGATGCGCATGGCCGAGGACATCGACTGGCTGTTGCGCGCGTCCGAGGCGGGGATCGAGATCGCTCGTCTGCCGCGGGTGCTGGTGCGGCGGAGGGTGCATCCGGAGAGCCTCACCCAGGACCCCGCCGCCAGCCGCGGTGGGCACTTCCTCGCCCTCAAGAAGCGGATCGAGAGGGGGCGCGCCCGCGCCGCCGAGTGAGCGTCCGGCTTGCGTGCGCGGGCAGCTGCCAAACGCTGTCCAGGCCCCAGAAACGCCGCGCGAAGGAGGGGAAGCTGGATGGCCGCGGGGCGCCGGTGTCGAGGTCGCGCAGGCGGCGGTAGCGGTCCCAGGCCATGCGCAGGGTGCGAGCCGGGCTGTCGGGCCGGCACGCGGCCTCGAAGGCGGCGCGCTCGTGGCGTGAGGCGGGCGCCGCGGTGAGGCGCTCAAGCGTGGGCAGCGGCACGGGGGCGGCGAACTCGTCGCGCAGATAGGCGAGCGCCGCGGCGCTCGCAATGGTGAGCTGCCGCCGCTCGGCCTCGGCGGCGAGCCTGCCCCAGTCGAGCTCCTCGCCGGCGGCGCGGATAACGGTCACCGCGTCGGCGATCCAGCGGAAGGGCGGCAGCGGGCTCCAGGGCGTGCCGTGGACGCAGGCGAGCAAGAGCTGATCGGCCGGGCTGGGCGCCCGGGTAGCGACACCGGCCAGCTCCATCGGCACCGACGCCTCCCAGAGGGCGTCGTCGCGGGCGGGCTGCCAGAGGGCGAACCAGTGCAGGTCCATGTTGCCGCCCCCCGGCCCGGCAAAGCCGAGCGAGTGGTGGACCTGGGTCCAGGCCGCCGGATCGTCGTGATCGGCCGACCAACCCGCCGCGATCAGCACTTCGATCGCCTCGGTGGTCTTGTCGATCGGGACCAGCACGTCGGCGTCGTCCATCGGCCGCACACCGACGTCGCCATAGGAGAGCGTCGCCAGCGAGGCGCCCTTGGTCACCAGGGTCTCGATACCGGCGCCCTCGAGCGCTGCAATCGCGCCGGCGGCCCGCTTGAAGAGCAGCTGGTTCTGGCTCCAGGAGCGCCTGTAGAGGCCCTTCAGCCGACCGCCGACCTCGGCATCGAAGGAGTCGGGGCCGAGGTTGCGGTAGACCAGCGGCAGGAGCCGCGTCGAGCCGTGGTCGACGTCGTCGAACTCGACCACCGCGCGCCAGCGCTCCCAGGCTGTGCGCGCCGCCTCCCGCTCGTCGAGCGCCGCGTGCAAGACGAGCAGCTGCGCCGCCGTAGGCCTGTTGCCGAGCGCCAGCGTCATCCCGCTCCCGCGCGGCGGCGATCGAGCGACTGCTTGAGCAGCCGTGCGAACTCGGCTCGCTCGCCGCGGTTGTGGATCGAATGGTTCTCGCCGTGCAGGCGGCGCATCGTCATGGTCTCGGGCAGCATCGCCTGCTTCAGGCCGAGCTCGCGGGCGCGCAGCATGAAGGTCAGGCCGTCGCTGACCTTGACGTCCTCCGGCCAGGGGCCGATCGCGTCGAGCGCCGAGCGCTTGGCGAGCATCGCGCCCATGTAAGCGCCGGGCTGGGGGTCGGCCGGAGCGCTGAGCGCCGCTGTTTCCTCGGCACCGAGGTCGGGGCTGACGAACTGACGCACGTGTCCGAAGACGAGCTGCAGCTCAGGGTCCGCCTCAAAGGCGGCCAGCTGCAACGCGGTCTTCTCCGTCATCCAGAGATCGTCCGCGTCGAGAAAGGCGACGAAGTCGCCGCGCGCGGCGCGCACTGCCGCGTTGCGCGCCGCCCCGATGCCCCGGCGAGGCTCGAAGACGACCTCGACCCGAGGGCCGTAGCCGCGAGCTATCTCGCCGCTGCGATCGGTCGAGTCGTTGTCGACGACGACGACCTGCGCACAGGGCCTGGACTGACCGAGGATGCTCTCGATCGCCTCAGCGAGGTAGGCCTCGCCGTTGTGGACGGCGATCGCCGCCGTGACCGCCGCCTCAGCCAAGCTTGCTCACCAGCTCATCGACGGCCCCGGCGTTGGCCGCCGGATCGGGGCTGAGCGAGAGCCGGTAGCTGGGCACCTGCCGCACCAGCTCGCCAAGCGCACCGAGCGCCGCGGCGCCGTGGAATCCCGACTGGATGATCGTGCTCGGCGCGAGCGCCCGCAGTCCCTCCCCCGCCGAGATCGGCTCGAGTCCCGAATTGCGTTCGTCTTTTGTCTGGCCAGGCCCTACAAAAGACGAACGCTCGAGCGGGACGTGGGGGGCGACTATGGCGGCGATCTCTAGCCGAGGCTTCAGGCGGCCAGGAGCGCGGGTGCGGATGTCGACCAGGGCCTTGGCCGGGCCCTCCAGGGTGGGCTCGAAGCCGGCCGGGTCGATCGCATCCCTGCCGAGCCCGAGGCGCTCGGCGCTGTCCTCGGTCAGCTTCGCGGTCGACTGCATCGCGTGCGCCAGTGGTGGGTCGGTCTCGAGCAGGACGTAGTCGTCGGCGACGATCTCCATGCCGGCGAGCGCGCAGGAGAGCGCCAGGGTCGACTTGCCGGAGCCGCCGCGGCCAACCAGCAGAACCCCACGGCCGCCGCGGCCGACGGCGCCGGCGTGGGTCATCCAGCGGCCGCGCGGGGCCATCAGCAGCTGCAGCGCCTCGCGCAGCGGCGCCGCCCGCTCGATCGGCGAGATGCCAGCGGCATCCGGGAGATGGAAGACGGCCCGTCCACCAGCGGGCTCGGCCGCGGTGACGGCGCCGGTGCCCGTTGCGGCGAGCACGCAGGCACGCTCGGAGCGCAACCGCATGGCCGGGTTGGTGCCTGGAACGGCCTCGACGGCCTCCCAGGCCGGCGGTGGAGCCTCGATACCGCTCGAGGCCGCGTCGAAGGCGGAGATCGAGAGTGCGGCCGGAGGCGCGTCGGAGACGACGAGATGCTCGAACGGCGCCAGCAGCACGTCGCGCATTGCCTCGCCGGCGAAGCGCAGGTCGAAGCGCAGGCCGCCGATCTCCAGCCCGTAGGTCAGAGCCCGACCCCTCGCGGCCAGCTCGAAGCGAGAGCTCAGCTGGTCGAAGTACTCGCCAGCCAGGTCACGCCGCGCCGAGGCTGCTGGCGCCTGCCCCACAGCGCGCTAGGCCGCCGGCCGCGGCCAGCCGGCCGTGTCGACCTCGTGAATCGGGTCGAGCAGGAAGTAGTCCTTCATATCGGTGTAGCGCTCCAGCTTCGGCGGCTCGAAGGTCACCTTCTCGGCGAGAGCATCGGGCGCCCGCGTCGCTCCCGCCCGATCGCCCGGCACGGCGAGCCCACTCTCGAGCAACTGCTCGAGCAGCCTCGCGACCTCGCTGCGGATCGTCTCCGGCTCGCCCTCATGGGTGAGCGCCAGCGCCTCGCATATCTCAGCCTCGGTAGCGCTACCGAGCAGCAGGCCCCAAATCGCCGGGCCGCTGCCGGAGAGGCTGTAGTAGCTGCCGCCGGAGAGGTCGATCGCGATCAGCTCGCCGTCGACCGTTTCGTGGACGACGTTCTCGGTGTCGATGCGCAGCCGCTGCTCGCTCAAGGCGAAGAGCTTATTTGTAGCGGTAGGTGATGCGACCGCGATCGAGGTCGTAGGGGGAAAGCTCGATCTTCACCCGGTCACCGGGGAGGATGCGGATGTAGTGGCGGCGCATCTTGCCGGAGATGTGTCCGAGCACGTCGTGCCCGTTGTCGAGTTTGACGCGGAACATCGTGTTGGGGAGGGCCTCGGTGATCTCGCCCTCCATCTCGATCTTCTCCTCTTTCCCCATGCGGCCGGGAGCGTAGCGGACCGGCGCCCGAAACCCCGCCAGGAGGACTTGGCGAAACCCGCGTGTGCGGCCCGGCGAGCGTCGGACCAAGCGGGACAAGGACGCAGGGAGGCCGAATAGCAGCGCTATTTGGCCGACTGAGGACGCCGTACCGCGCAGTGTCCGCCGCCGCCGGACGCGCGCGGGGGTTGCGCCAATTCCTCCTAACCACGCAGGCGGCGGGCGTGTTCGACCGCCTCGGCGCGGGTCGTGACCTCGCCCGCGTACTGGGCCGCCTCGAGCTCGGCCAGCAGCTCGCCCAGCTCCGGGCCCTCGACGAGGCCCAACTCAGCGGCGAGCTCGTCGCCGCGCAGGAGGGGCTGCGGAGGCCCGTCGCGGCGCCAGTCGAGCGCCGCGGCCAGCATCTGCCGGGCAAGGGTCAGGTGGGCCTCGATCGCCTCCTCGGTGGCGAACGGGCCCGAGCCACGGGCCGAGAGCCGGTCGGCGATCGTCAGCAGCGTCACGTCGGCGGCGACCGGCTCGGTCGCGCGCAGGTACTCGTGGACGCGGCGCGGCGGCAGCGGCGCCTCGTGGACGAGGAAGCCGAGGCGAAGGTGATGCTGGGTCAGGCCCTGCAGATGCCGGGTCAGCGCCCGACTCGCTCGCAGACGTGCGCAGAGCCCGCCGATGATCTCGGCGCCATCGCTGTCGTGGCCGATGAAGGTGACGTAGCCGTCCCTTTCCGAACGCGTCGCCGGCTTGCCGATGTCGTGCAGCAGAGCGCCGAAGCGCAGCGCCGTGCCCCGGGTCATCTCGTCGGCGAGGGGCTCGGCGAGCAGCCCCGCGAGCTCCGCCGAGCGCTCGCCGCCGAAGCGATCCAGGTCTGCCTCGACTTCGAGCGTGTGCCCCAGCACCGCCAGCGTGTGTCCGTGGACGTCGAGATGGTGGTTGGGCCCCTGCTCGACGCCCCGCAGCGCCTCCAGCTCAGGCAGGACGACGGGGGTGAGGCCGAGCTCGTCGAGCAGGGCGAGGCCGCGCAGCGGGTCGGGCCCACCGAGCAGCTTGCGCAGCTCGACGAGCTGGCGCTCGCCGGCGGGATCGGCCGCCCGCGCCGCTTCGGAACGGGCCAGCGAGACGGTTGCGGGGTCGATCTGCAGCTCCAGCCCCGCCGCAAACCGGGCCGCTCGCAAGAGGCGCAGGGGGTCGGCAGCGAAGCTGCTCTCCCCCACGACGCGCAATAGCCGCCGCTCGAGATCGGCAAGCCCACCGTGAGGATCGATCGGCTCTCCACCGACAAGCGGAACGGCGACGGCGCCGATCGTGAAGTCGCGCCCAGCCAGATCGGCCTCGATCGTCTCGCCTCGCAGCGCGGTCAGGTCGATCTGCCAGGAACCGTCCCCAGCGACGGCGCGCCAGGTCGCGAACTCGGCGGAGAGCTCAAACGAGTTGCCGCCACCCTCGCGGGCGATCGTCTTCGCAGCCACGGCAGGATCGCCGGCAACGGCAAGATCGAGGTCGACCACCTCGCGGTCCAGCGCCGCATCGCGAACGGCGCCGCCGGCGATCCAGACTCCGTCCTCGGCGGCCAGTGCGCGACGAGCCAGCGCGACCGGCGCGGCGGCAGCGAGGCGATCGGCGAGGCTCATGCCGCTTCTCGCGGCACCCTGGCCGAGATCCCGCAGGTGACCTCATAGTTGATCGTGCCCAGGCGGGCGGCAACCTCCTCGGCCAGGATCGACTCCTCGCCCTGGGCGCCGATCAGAACCGCCTCGTCGCCCGGCTCGACCTCGGTCTCGGGCCCGAGGTCGACGGTCACGTTGTCCATCGAGACCGTGCCGACAAGCGGCAGGCGGCGACCGCGAACCAACACCTCGGCGTTGTTGGAGAGGCCACGCCGCACCCCGTCCCCATAGCCGAGCGGCAGCACCCCCAGCCAGGTATCGGCGGGGGCACGCCAGGTCTGCCCGTAGCCGGCGCTGGCGCCGGCCGTGAAGCGCTTGACGTCGGCCACGTAGGAGCCCAGCGAAAGCGCCGGGGAGAGGCCGCGCTCGGCCGGGTCGCCCTGAAACGGGTCGAGGCCGTAGACGGCGACGCCGCAGCGGGCCATGTCGAAGTGCGACCGCGAGTCGCGGAAGACCGCGGCGCTGTTGGCGGCATGGGCGATGACGCCGGGGAACTCGGCCTTGACCGCGGCCGCGACAGCGGTGAAGCGCTCGAGCTGCTCGGCGAAGAAGCCCGAGCCCGGTTCGTCGGCGGTGGCGAAGTGGGTCCAGACCCCCGCCAGCTCGAGCTGCGGGTCCTCGGCGCAAGCGCGAGCGAGGGCCAGCACCTCACCGGGGTCGGGATTGCCGAGCCGGCCCATGCCGCTGTCGTACTTGACGTGGACGCGAACCGGCCGGCCCTGGGCGCGGCCGCGGGTGCTGAGGAGCTCGCGGAAGCCGTCGCGCCAGACGGCGACCTCCGAGCCGGCCCCGAGCGCGTCCTCGAGGTCCGCGGGGCTGAGCGCGCCCATGGTCAGCAGCGGTATCTGCGGAAAGCGCCGGCCGACCTGGGCGGCCTCGGCGCCGGTGGCCACCGCAAGCCTGCTCGCGCCTCCGGCCAGCGCCGCAGTCGCACAGGTATCCGCTCCGTGCCCGTAGCCGTCTGCCTTGACCACCGCGCAGAGCTCGGCGCCCTCGCCCAGCTCGGCCTTCAGCCGCGCGCAGTTGCGCCCGACGGCGCCACGATCGATCCGGGCGACTGCCCGCACCATGGCCTAGTTGTCGGCGACGAGCGCGGCCAGTGCATCGGCCCGCGTCACCAGTCCGGCGAGGCGACCTTCGCCATCGACCACGGGCAAGTGATTGTGATGCTTCTCGGCGATCGTCTTGGCGACCGTCTCGGCATCGTCGTCGACGCTGGCGACAAACGGGTCGGCGGTCATCAGCTCGGAGACCTTGGTCGCGAACGCCTTGTCGAGCCGCTTCTCGAAGCCCTTCATCGAGCCGATGAAGACGACGCCACCCATGATGTTGAGGTAATGCGGCAGGTGCAGGTCCGCTTCCTCGTCGCTGAGGATCAGGTCCGACTCGCTGACGATGCCGACCACTTTGCGATCGGTGTCGATCACCGGGATCGCCCCCATCTCAGTCTTGGCGAGCAGCTCGATCGCGGCGCGCGCGTCGGCATCCGGGGAGACGGTCGGCACGTCGGCGTCCATGATCTCGGCGGCGGTCTTCATCGGCAGCGAGACTATTCGACGGACGCGCCGGGAACCACCCCGAACGGGATCGAGGCGATCACGTCGGTGGCGATCACCGACTCGGCGGCGCCGATCCGCGCCGCCGCGTGGCGGCCGGCGCGGGCGTGGGCGATCACCGCGGCGCAGGCGGCGGCAAAGGGATCGAGGCCGCGGGCGAGCAGGGCGGCGGCGATGCCGGAAAGCACATCACCGGTTCCGGCGGTGGCGAGAGCGGGCGCCGAGAGAGCGTTGACCGCGATCTGCTCGCCGTCGGTGACGATCGTGTCGTCTCCCTTGAGGACGACCACGGCGTTCGCGGCCTGCGCGGCTTCTCTTGCCGAAGCAAGGCGATGCGCGGAAATCTCCGCTGAGGAGCGGTCGAGCAGGCGGCCCAGCTCTCCGGCATGCGGGGTGAGGATCGTCGCCGCGCTGCGCCCGGCGATCCCGCCGATGTCCGCGGCGAAAGCGTTGAGGCCGTCGGCGTCGATCACCAGCGGCGCCTCGATCGCGGCGGCGGCCGCGCGGGCCAGCTCGACCGAACCGGGGTCGCGCCCCATCCCGGGACCCAGCACCCCCGCCGCGGCAGGCTCGAAGCTGCGCAGCACCGCCGTGAGCGACCCAGGCGCCAGGCAGCCGTCGCCACCGGGACAACCGACCGACATCACCTCGGGCTGACCCGCCTCGAAGATCGGCTCGAGGTCCGCAGGCACCGCGACGGTGGCATAGCCGGCGCCGGCACGAATCGCCGCCAGAGAGGACATCCGCACCGCGCCGGTCAGGCCGCGTGAGCCACCGGCGACGACCACCTGGCCTGAGCTGAACTTGGTCGAGCGCGGACCGCGAGCCGGGGCGAGCGCCAAGACAGCCGGCTCGATCACGCCGGCTGCAGGCTCGCCAGGCGCCCCGCCTGGGATTCCGATCGGGGCCACGCGTAGCTCACCCGTATGCCACTTGCCGGGCGCGACCCGATGGCCGATCTTCGCCGCGTGGAAGCTGACGGTCAGATCGGCCTCGACCGCGAGCCCCTCGATCTCGCCGGTCGAGGCATCGACCCCGGAGGCGATGTCGCAGGCGACCACCGGCGCCCCGCAGCGGTTGATCGCCTCGATCGCGGCCGCCGTCGGCTGGCGCGGCGCCCCGGCGAAGCCGGTGCCGAAGATCGCGTCGACGATCGCCCCGGCGCCCTCGAGCCAAGCGTCGAAGTCGCTCGGCGGCTGATCGGAGAAGAGCTCCAGCGCCTCGACCGCGTAGCCCATCTGCTCGAGGCGCCGTGCGGCGATCAGTCCATCGCCGCCGTTGTTGCCCTTGCCGCAGAGGACGCGCACCGGCCCCTCAGGGGCCAATTCGGCGACGGCCTCGGCCAGCGCCATCCCCGCCGCAGCCATCAGCTCCGACTCGGGTACTCGCTGCTCCTCGATCGCCCAATGATCGACCGCCCGAATCCCCTCGGCGTCGTAGAGAGGCGACAACCAGGACTCCATGCTTCCAGCGTATTCACACCGAAGGGCGCTAGTCATGCCCGAGGGCCCCCATCCATGCACTAAACTATTTGAGCTATGGCGATGCCCAATTCCTTCGGAGCCTACCTGGACGCCAAGGATCTACTTCAGCGTCCGGCAGAGCCGATTCAACGCCCAGCGGCCCCGGCAGACAGCAGCGTCCCGACTTCCCGCGCGCTCGACCTACTCCTCAACGCCGAGTTCCCAAGCCCGGTACCCAAGCTTCTCGACGAAAGCGGCCTGCCGCTGGAGGAGTTCACCGAGACGCTCAACACCCTGAATCAAGCGGGCCTGGTCAAGCTCTCGAAGGCCGAGGCCGACAGCCGAGAAGTCGCTGCTCTGACCGAGCAGGGCCTCGCCTTGCGGTCGAGCTAGCCCCAATGTCAACCGCGGGCTACGTCGCGCAGTACTTGGCCGTTGTCCTAATGGGCGCTGGAACGGGTCTGGGAGAGCTCGTCTCCCGCTACAAGGATCGCCCCACGGCCGCGATCAAGAGCAAACCGGGGCTCGTCTACCTCTTCATCAACGCGGCGGCCTCCGCCACCGCCCTCGGGCTCGTCTTCACCTTCGGCTGGAAGTTCGGCGCCAGCGGCGATGCCGTGATCCCAACGCGGCTGCTCATCGCCGGCTTCGGCGCCATGGCCCTGTTTCGCTCGGCGCTGTTCACGGTTCGGATAGGCAACTCCGACGTCGGCGTCGGCCCCAGCACGTTCCTCAGCCTTGTCCTCGCCTCATGCGACCGTGGAGTCGACCGCCTGCAGGCAGAGCAGCGAGCGAAGACGACCGGGGACTTGATGGCGAACGTCGACTACGAGAAGGCCAAGGACGGACTGCCCGAGGTTTCCCTAGCGCTAATGCAAAACCTCGACCCAGCCGACCAGACGGCGCTGAGCGTGCAACTGCAAAAGCTCGAGGGGCGAGACGACCTCTCCAATCACGCCAAGTCGGTCACCCTGGGACTCGCTCTGGCGACCATGGTCGGGTCGAACGTCCTGCGCAAAGCCAAGGAGTCGCTGGGCAGCGAGATACTCCGCGACTCCTCCACCGTGACGGCGGATGGGCAGCCGCCCAAAGACGTTGGCGCCCCAGCGCTTGAGCCGGAGCTGAGCCCGTTGCCTGCGGTGGGAACACCGGCAACGCCACAGACACCGAGCCATCCTATGAACGGACCTTAGCCCCGCAGGCTCTGGCGGTGCTAAGCAGTTAGCGGCGCCCGGCGCAGCAGGGCGACCGCGGCGGCAAAGTCACGCGAATGGGTCAGCGAGATCTCGATGTCGCTACCTGCCGCCGCCTCGGCGGCCCGGCCAGAGAGGCGCGCCGTCGGCGGCTCGCCGGCGACGATCTCGACCTCCCTCAGGCCAAAGCCGCCCGATAGGCCAAGCGCCTTGACCACCGCCTCCTTGGCGGCGAAGCGCGCGGCCAGGTGACGGCCCGGGCGGGCGCGGGCGGCGGCGTAGTCGCGCTCGGCCGCCGTGAAGACACGCGCGGCGAGACGGGGATGGCGCTCCAGCGCCCGCTCCAGACGGTCGATCTCGAGCAGGTCGATGCCGACGCCGGAGGCCATCCCCACCGGCCTACTTCTCGATGCCCACGATCAGCCTCGCGGTCGCCAGCTCGTCCTCCGTACCGGTGCCGATCCCGATGTAGCTGATCTTCTTCAGATAGGGCTTGGCGTCCTGGAATTCGGTTTCCGAGGGCGGCACCAGCGATTCAGCGAGCGTCATCGCCTGCGGACCGTCGACGAAGGCACTGATCGGCGTGCTACCCAGCGCCGAGACCGCTGCCTTGTAGTTCGGGTTGTCGGAGAGCGTTGCGCCGCTGCCCGGGTTGAGGCCTTCCAGAGCGGCAACCGGGCCGTAGCCGATCGCGACGCGATCGCCCTTGGCGACGACGACCAGCGGCTTGCGGCCGAGCTCCTCGTCGCGGACCGAGAAACCGCTGGCGCCACCGCTGCTCACCGCGGTCACCCCGGGCGTCTGGGTGTTGCGCAGCAACGTGCCGAGGTTGGCAACCGTCTTGGCCGCTTCGTCGGAGCTGCTGGTCAGGACGAGGGCGCCACCGAGGCTGCTCTCGCTGCGGCCCTGCGCGAAGACCGCCGCGTCCTCGAGCGAGCCGGCAATCTTGTCGAGGTCGATGCCCATCGCTTTCAGCGTGCTCTTCAACTGGTTGGGCGGCAGCTCACCCGGGATCCCCGACTTGTCGAGTTCGTCGAGCCCTTCCTGGAGCTGATCGCCGAAGCCAGTGGCGGCAAAGGCCGCGAAGGAGTCGCCGGGCAAGCTGCCGAGCAGCTCGGAGACGTCGCCGCTCGGGGCCTCCTCGCCGCCGAGGTCGCTGCTCAGGTCGATCTGGATCTGGTCACTGCCCGGGATCACGCTGGCCACCGCGGTCGCTTCGCTGGGATCGATGCCGGCGCTCTCGAGAGCTTCCCGGGCCTGCGGGTCGATCTCGTCGTCGGACTGCTCGAGCAGTCCACCGACATCGATGTAGGCGTCGGCGAGGCTGCCGTTCGAAGCGTTGGCGATCGTGTCCTCGAAACCGGCTTCGTCGGCGAGCGATTCGCCGCTGGCGGCCTCGACAGCCGATTTGAAAGCCGCTTCGTCGTCGGCGAACACGAGCGTGTCGTCGACGAGGCCCATCGCCGTTCCTTCCGAGCCACCAACCTTGAAGTCGACGCCTTCGTAGGAGGCATCCTCGTAGGGCTCTTTGCTCTGCTTCGCCTGGGAGTCGATGAAGCCCTGCGTCGCTTCCGCGTCGCTGCTCTCGACCGCGATCACCGGTTCGGTGAGATCGCCCTCGCTGTCGAGGCCGACGAAGGTTATGCCCGCTTTCTCGCCGAGCCAGGGCTCGACTTCCTTCGCGAAGTCGACCGGTTCGCCTTCGTCGCGTGCCGAGCTTTCCAGCTCTTCGACGATCAGGCCGCCGAGGTCGTCGACCCCGCCGATCGTCTGGGCCAGCGAGTCGACGTTTTCGCTCAGCTCGCCGGAAGGTTGCACCTTGCCTTCGATGTAAACGAGCGAGCCGGGCGGCGCGAAGCCCGCCAGGTCGGAGCTGGACGAATCGCTGCTGCTGCCGCAAGCGGCGAGCGCGATTGCGGCCGTGGCCGCGAGGACAGTGGGAGCAAACCGGGTCTTGATCATTGGGCGGCAGCCTAGCGATGGGCGAGGCGCGCGCGAGGCACTGCGGACGGACTCCCTACTCGACCGTCACCGTCTTGGCCAGGTTGCGCGGCTGATCGACGTTGAGCCCGCGGGCGCGGGCGATGTCGTAGGCGAGCAGCTGCAGCGGCAGGATCGCCACGATCGGCTGCATGATCCAGTCGGTGCGGGCGACCTCGATCGTCTGGTCGGCCACCTCGGCGACGCGCTCGCTGCCCGCGGTCGCAATCGCGATCGTGTCGGCGCCGCGGGCACGCACCTCTTCGACGTTGGAGAGCACCTTGTCGAGGACGGGACTGTCGGTCGCCACGCAGACGACCGGCGTCGACTCGTCGAGCAGGGCGATCGGCCCGTGCTTCATCTCGCCCGCCGCGTAGGCGTCGGTCGGGATGTAGGAGACCTCCTTCAGCTTCAGCGCCCCCTCGAGGCAGACCGGCAGGCCGATGTGGCGGCCGAGGTAGAGGAAGAACTGCTGCGTGTGGTGAGTCGAGGAGATCTCCCGCACGTGCTCCTCGCTGGCGGCGATCGTGCTCTCGATCTTCGAGGGCAGGGCCTTCATCTCGGCGACCAGCTCGGCCAGGCGCTCCGCGGGCAGGGTGCCGCGCAGCTCGGCCAGGCGCAGGCCGATCAGGTACATCGCCGCCCCCTGGGCGACGAAGGTCTTGGTCGCGGCGACGCTGATCTCCATGCCGGCGCGGGTGTAGAGCACGGCGTCGGAGTCGCGGGTTGCCTGGCTGCCCATGATGTTGGTGATCGCCAGCACCTTGGCGCCGCGCTCGCGGGCCAGCCGCATCGCCGCCAGCGTGTCGGCCGTCTCCCCCGACTGGGTGATGCCGATGACGAGGTCACCGGGACCGACCACCGGGTTTCGGTAGCGGTACTCGGAGGCGATGTCCATCTCGACCGGCACCCGGGCCCACTCCTCGATCGCGTAACGGCCGAGCAGGCCAGCGTGGTAGGAGGTGCCGCAGGCGACGATCACGATCCGCTTCAGGTCGCGCAGGTAGTCGTCGTCGAGCTCGACCTCGGAGAGGTCCACCCCGTCGTCGTCCGGCAGGCGGTCGGCGATCGTCTCGGCGACGGCGTCGGCCTGTTCGTGGATCTCCTTGAGCATGAAGGTCTCGTAGCCGCCCTTCTCGGCGGCGGCCTCGTCCCAGGTGATCTGCTCGGCCTCGCGCTGAACCGGGTTGCCCGCCGCATCGGTGATGCTCACCCCGGAGGCGTCGATGGTGACTATCTCGTCGTTTTCGATCGCGACCGCTTCGCGGGTCTCGGCGAGGAAGGCGGGGATCGCGGAGGCGAGGAAGGTCTCCCCCTCGCCGACCCCGGCCACCAGCGGGCACTCCTTGCGGGCGCCGACCAGTTGGTTGGGCTCGTCGGCATGCATGGCGACGAAGGCGTAGTGGCCGCGCAGCTCGGCGAAGGCGGCGCGGACGGCGGCGGCGAGATCGCCGCCGTAGTGGCTGGCGATCAGGTGGGCGACGACCTCGGCATCGGTTTCCGAGCTGAACTCCTGCCCTTCGCCCTCGAGGCGGCGGCGCAGCTTGGCGTGGTTCTCGACGATCCCGTTGAGGACGATGTGGACCCGGTCGGAGCTGTCGCTGTGCGGGTGCGCGTTCTCCTCGGTGACGCGACCGTGGGTGGCCCAGCGAGTGTGGGCGACGCCGGTCGTCGCGGGAGGCGCGGCGACGGCGACGCCGCCGTCTCCATCGCGCTGCTCGATCGCGGCGCGCAGGTTGGCGAGGTTGCCGACCGCGCGCACGCTGTCGATCTGGCCGTCCTCGAGGACCGAGACCCCGGCCGAGTCATAGCCCCGGTACTCGAGTTTCTCGAGTCCGGCGACCAGGAGGTCCAAGCAGGGGCGTCCGCCCACGTATCCAACGATTCCGCACATAGGGAGGCAGGTAAGAGAGTAGAGGCAGTGAGCCTAGGTCAGCTCTTGCTTGACCAGGCTGACAAGACGCTCGCAGACCGCATCGGCCTCTGCGGCGCTCGGCGCCTCGGCCATCACCCGCACCAGCGGCTCGGTCCCCGACGGCCGCAGCAGCACGCGGCCGCGCCCCTCCAACGCCGCGCTCTCCTGCTCGACCGCGTCCCAGACCGCGGTCGCCCCGGCGATCGCCTCGCGATCGGCGACCTCGACGTTGACCAGGGTCTGCGGCAGCTTCTCCATCGGCGCTGCGGTGGCGAGCTCGCGCTCGCCCAGTTCGCGCATCGTCATCAGCGCCGCGGCGATGCCGTCGCCGGTGGCGACGAAACGGGTGTCGATGATGTGCCCGGACTGCTCGCCGCCAAAGGCCCAGCCGCGCTCACGCAGCTCGTCGAGGACGTAGCGGTCGCCGACCTTGGTCACCGCGACCTCGATCCCCGCCTCCTCCATCGCCTGGTGGAAGCCGTAGTTGCTCATCACCGTCACCGCGACGCCGCCGCCCAGTTCGCCGCGAGCGGACATGCCGCGGGCGGCGAGCGCGATCAGTTCGTCGCCGTCGTGGGGGCGTCCGTTGCCGTCGACGGCGAGAACGCGGTCGGCGTCGCCGTCGAAGGCGAAGCCGATCGTCGCCTCGGAAGCCGCGATCGCCTCGGCCAGCCGACCCAGGTGAGTCGCGCCGCAGCCGTCGTTGATGTTGCGGCCGTCGGGCTCGGCGCCGATCGTCTCGACCGTTGCGCCAAGGCGCTCGAAGATCGCCGGGGCGGCGCGAAAGGCGGCGCCGTTGGCGCAGTCGAGCAGCACCTCATGGCCGGAGAGGTCAAGTGGAAAGGCGGCCTCGAGCGCGCGCAGGTAGTCCTCCAGGCCACCGTTCAGCTCACGCAGATGACCCGGCTCGGCGGCGGGCTCGGCGGCGATCAGCGACTCGACCCTTGCCTCAGCGTCGTCGTCGAGCTTGGTCCCCTGCGCGGAGAAGAACTTGATCCCGTTGTCCTTGTAGGGGTTGTGAGAGGCCGATACGACCGCGGCGAGGTCGAAGCCGAGTCGTTTGACCAAGATCGCCGCCGCCGGCGTGGGCAGCACGCCGGCGAGCAGAGCATCGCCGCCCGCGGCCGCGATCCCGGCGGCAAGTGCCGACTCGAGCATCGGGCCGGACTCGCGCGTGTCGCGCACGATCAGAACCTGCGGTCGCTGCGCCTGCAGCGACGCCGTCGCCGCCCGCCCGATCGAGGTCGCCAGCTCCGCGGTGAGGAAGGTACCGGCCTCCCCTCGGACCCCATCGGTTCCGAAGAGCTTGCGCCCAGTCGTCACTCGACGACTCCTAGCGCTTGGAGAACTGAGGCCGCTTACGGGCCTTCTTGAGCCCGGCCTTCTTGCGCTCCTTGGCCCGCGCATCGCGAGTCAGGAAGCCACGGCGCTTGAGCTCGCCGCGCAACTCGGGGTCGATCTCGGTCAGCGCTCGGGCGATCCCGTGGCGCACCGCGCCGGCCTGGCCGCTGATGCCGCCGCCGTGGACGCGGACGCGGACGTCGACGCTCTTCTCGTAGCCGGTGACGGTGAGGGGCTGAACGGCAGTCGTCTGGTGCAGCGGACGCGGGAAGAACTCCTCGATGGCGCGCTTGTTGATCTCGACCTTGCCGCTGCCGGGCAGCAGCGTCACGCGGGCGATCGCGGTCTTGCGCTTGCCGGTGGCGAGATAGCGGGCGTCGCCCTCCAGCTTGGCCGGCTCGCGGCTCGCGGCGCTGGGCTCCTCTTCGGCGTCGCCGACCAGCTCGGCCTCGCGCTTCGCGCGCTCTTCCTCTTCAGCCTCCTTGCGGGCCTGCTCCTCAGCGCTGAGCGGCCGCTCCTCGGGCTCGACCGCGATCGGCTCGAGGTCGGCGCCCGGGATGACGTCCTTCTTCTTCTCCTCGGCCTTGGGCTCCTCCGGCTTCTCCTCGGCCGCGGGCTCCTCAGCTTTCTCCGCAACAGGCTCCTCAGCTTGGGGCGCCTCCTCAGCTTGTGAGTCCTCCTCCGCCTGGGGCGCCTCCTCTTGGGGCGCCTCCGCCTGAGGTGTCTCCTGCGGCTCCTCGGCCGGAGTCTCCTCCACGGCCTCGGGCTCCTGCGGCTCTGAAGTCTCGTCCTTCTGCGTCTCGTCGTCGATCAAGTCTGTATCTCCATCGGTTTCGGCTGTTGCGCCTCATGCGGATGCTCAGGCCCGGCGTAGACCTTGAGCTTGGTCAGCTGCTGACGGGCGAGGCGGTTGCGGGGAAGCATGCCCTTGACCGCCTTGCGGATGACCTCCTCGGGACGACGCTCGAGCATCTCGGCGAGCGTGCGCGACTTGATCCCACCCGGGTAGCCGCTGTGACGCCAGTAGCGCTTCTGGTTCAGCTTGTCGCCGGTGACGTGGATCTTCTCCGCGTTGACGACGACGATGAAGTCGCCGGTGTCGATGTGGGGCGTGTACTCGGGCTTGCGCTTGCCGCGCAGGGCGTCGGCGATACGGGTCGCCAGACGGCCCAGGGTCTGCCCCTCGGCATCGACCACATACCAGTCACGCTGGCGGTCGGCGGGTGTGGCTACATAGGTCTTCATCAGCGAAAAGCCGCGGGCAGTGCCCAGCGGCCACGGCATGATAGCCGTCAGGCCGTCTTGGCGTACGCGGCCGCATCGGTGTCTATACTGCCGCGCCAACACTGCCGAATCTCAGCCGCACAGGTGGCTGGGAGCGGAGGAACCGCAGGGACCGTTGCAGGTCCCAGGGGCGAATCGGCCGAAAAGGTCGTAGCGCATCTCTTTCAGCGCGAGCCCGACAGCTAACTCCGCAGGCGAACGAAAGAGAGGGCACGTGGTAGGCAAGACCACCCGGCCTTGGTTGGCGGGAATTTCCATTACGGTCGCAACGGCAGCGCTGCTGCTGACGCTGAGCCTCGCGGCGACGGCCACGGCCTCGACCGGGGGCGCCCCGACGGCGGCCGGCGCAGCGCCCGCACCCGGCAGCCCCAGCGGGGCCGCAACGACTGCCCCCAGCGCCGGCGCCGTCAGCCTTACCTCGGCCGTCACCACCCCCCGCAAGTCCTTCTACTACGGCTTCCGCTACCCGAAGCTCAGCTTCACGATCGCCAGCACGCAGGCCCAGAACGACCTCCGCATCGACGTCGTCGACGCGGCCGGGGCGAGCGTCCGCACCTTCTTCCGCAACGACGTCGCGCCAGACACGGAAGCACGGATCCGCTGGGACGGCGCCACCAACGAAGGGCGACCGGCTCCCAACGGCCGCTACACCTTCCAGGTCTCCTCTCAAGCTGGAGAAGTGGCGGCGCGACCCGCCACCTCCTCGGAAGCGCCGAGCCTCAACTTCGCCTTCTACGGCTACGCCTTCCCGATCCTCGGCGCCCATGAATTCGGCAGCTCGGCGGGTCGCTTCGGCGCCGGCCGCTCCGGCCACACGCACCAGGGCCAGGACACGATGGCCGCCTGCGGCACGCCGCTGGTCGCGGCTCGAGGCGGCACGGTCCAGTACTCCGGCTACCAGAGCGCCGCCGGCAACTACGTCGTCATCGACGGCAAAGGCACGACCTTCGACTTCATGTACGCGCACCTGGCCGAACCCTCGCCGCTGCAGACCGGCGACGAGGTCCGCACCGGCCAGCCGATCGGCATCGTCGGCGACACCGGCGACGCCAGCGCCTGCCACCTCCACTTCGAGATCTGGACCGCCCCCGGCTGGTACGAGGGAGGCAGCCCGGTCGACCCGCTGTCCTACCTCGAAAAATGGGACCGCTACAGCTGAGCTGAGCTGCGGCGGGTGACGACCGCCAGCGCCACGGCCACCGGGACGGTCGCCGGCAGCGTGTCGACGGCGAAGAAGAGCAAGTCGAAGGCAAGGACGAGAGCGGCTACGAGAACGGCTGCTTGCAGCTGGTCGCGGCGACGACTCGCGAGCAGACAGCCGACCAAGGCGGCGACGAAGAGGTCCCCGAAGCCCATCTGAGCCGAGCCGAGGTGGACGGCCTGCAGTCGAGGTAGGTCGGCGGCTGGAGCAGCCGCGGTGAGGACGGAGTTGGGGCCCTGGAGCAGGTTCGCGGCGACGAACCAGGCGTCGATCGCCGCCATCGCGTAGACACCCAGGCGCAGCCAATAAGCGGGCACGACGGAGACCAGCAGCCAGCCGAGGGCGATGCAGGCGAGCCCGGAGAGCGCCGTCGCGGCAGCCTCGCCCAAGAGCGAGCCAGGAGCTACCCAGGCGAGGGCAAAGAGCGCCGCCGCAACTAGCACCGACAACCCCCAACCGCTGACTTCGCCTTTATCCGCGCTATTGGCCGATAAAGACGAAGTCAGCAGGGTTGAGCCGTGGATCAGCTGCGCGAGGGCGAGCGCTGCGAGCGGTGGCACGGCTACAAGCGCCAGGTAGGTGAGAGCCGTGGCCGAGTCCGAGTAGAGCTCGATTCCACCGACCACGACAACGATCGAGAGCGCCGGCGCCAACGCCCACCAAGGGCTTCGCAGCGCCGCAAGCCAAGGAGGCAAGGGCCGCGGCACTGGCAGCGCCACCAGCACCGCCTGAACCAGGCCAAGCAACGCAATCGAGACAGCAAACGGCATCAGGACGGACCCAGACTTACTCCCACTCGATCGTGGCCGGCGGCTTTGAGGAGATATCCAAAGCCACGCGGTTCACGTCGACTATCTCGTTGATGATCCGGTTGGAGACGCGCTCCAGCAGGTCGTAAGGGAGCCGGGCCCAGTCGGCGGTCATCGCGTCGTCAGAGGTGACGGCGCGGATCACGATCGGGTAGGCGTAAGTGCGACCGTCACCCTGGACCCCCACCGAGCGGACGACCGGCAGCACGCAGAAGGATTGCCAGAGCTGGCGGTAGAGCTCGGCGGCGCGGATCTCCTCCTGGAGGATCGCGTCGGCGGAGCGGAGGATGTCGAGCCGCTCTTTGTTGACCTCGCCGCCGACGATGCGGATCGCCAGACCGGGGCCCGGGAAGGGCTGGCGCCAGACCATCCGGTCGGGCAGCCCCAGCTCGGCGCCGACGGCGCGAACCTCGTCCTTGAAGAGCATCCGCAGCGGCTCGACCAGCTCGAATTCGAGGTCCTCGGGCAAACCGCCGACGTTGTGATGCGACTTGATCGTCGCCGCGTGGTCGCTGCCACCGGACTCGATCACGTCGGAGTAGAGCGTGCCCTGAACCAGGTAGGAGACGTCATCGAGCTTCTCAGCCTCCTCCTCGAAGACGCGGATGAACTCCGCACCGATGATCTTGCGCTTGCGCTCCGGATCGTCCACACCGGCCAGCTTGGCGAGGAAGCGCGCTTCGGCTTCGACGTGGACGAGCGGGATGCCGAACTGCTCGAACGCCGCCACGACCTGCTCGGCCTCGTTGAGCCGCATCAGGCCGTGGTCGACGAAGACGCAGGTCAGCTGCTTGCCGATCGCCTTATGGACGAGCAGGGCCGCGACCGAGGAGTCGACGCCGCCGGAGAGGCCGCAGATCACCTGCCCCTCCCCCACCTGAGCCTGGACCTTCGCGACCTGCTCGGCGATCACCGATTGCGGCGACCACTGCTGCTCGCAGCCGGCGACGGCGCGCAGGAAGCGGGTGAGGATCTCGGTGCCGTAAGGAGTGTGGACGACCTCGGGGTGGAACTGGATGCCGTAGAGCCCACGGTCGGGGTTCTCGCAGGCCGCTACCGGCGAGCCCGGGCTCGAGGCGAGCGCCGTGAACCCCTCGGGCGGCTCGAAGACCGCGTCGCGATGGCTCATCCAGCAGTGCTGCTCCTCGGGCAGG
>Ga0164241_10001642_pt1 | contig 26677 bp, 25 predicted proteins | sample OricomyardsoilBY_FD_108780 | JGI IMG/M metagenome (GOLD analysis project Ga0164241, IMG submission 108780) | Backyard soil microbial communities from Emeryville, California, USA - Original compost - Back yard soil (BY) | ecosystem: Environmental > Terrestrial > Soil > Unclassified | place: USA... | reverse complement strand
GTGCCGGCGTAGAATAACGAATCTTTGCATTTGGAAGACGTCTTCGCTCTTGCAGTCTGACCTCCTTATATATGCGGACATTGGTCCGCAGCTTGTGTGAACTAATGACCTCCGCCGAACTCACGCCCGTCCGCCCCAAGACCGACGCCCAAGTGCGTCGCTCCGACATCCGCAACTTGGCGATCATCGCCCACGTCGATCATGGAAAGACGACGCTCGTCGAACACATGCTCCGCCAAGCGGGGACCTTCCGCGCAAACGAAGCCGTCGTCGACCGGGTCATGGACTCGAACGATCTGGAGCGCGAGCGCGGCATCACCATCTTGGCGAAGAACACGAGCCTCGTGTTCAAGGGCGTGAAGATCAACATCGTCGACACCCCGGGCCACAGCGATTTCGGTGGCGAGGTCGAGCGCACGCTGATGATGGCCGACGGCGCCCTGCTCTTGATCGACGCCGCAGAAGGTCCCCTGCCCCAGACGCGCTTCGTGCTCTCGAAGTGTCTCGAGCGCGGCTTCCCCGTCATCGTCGTCATCAACAAGATCGATCGCGGCGACGCCCGTCCGGAAGAAGTCCTCAGCGAGGCGTTCGATCTTTTCGTCGATCTCGGGGCGAGCGACGCCCAAGCCGACTTCGGCGTCATCTATTCCATCGGCAAGCTCGGCCTGGCGAAGAAGCACCTCGACGAAGAGGCGAAGGACCTGACCCCGCTCCTCGACATGATCCTCGAGCGGATTCCGGCGCCCAAGGTCGACGGCGACGGCCCACTCCAGATGATCGTCTGCAACACGACGCACGACGAGTACGTCGGCAAGCTGGCCGTCGGTCGCGTGATCCGCGGCCGCGTGAAGCTGAACGAGGACGTCGCGATCGTCGGCGAGGGCGGCGTGGTCAAGCGCGCGAGCGTCAAGCAGCTCTACATGTTCGACGGCCTGCGCCGCGTGCAGTGCAACGTGGTCGAGGGTGGCGACGTCGCCGCGCTCGCCGGCATCGAAGACGTCACCATCGGCGACACCCTCACCGCGCTCACGAACCCGGAAGCGCTTCCGCGCATCGTCGTCGAAGAGCCGACGATCAAGATGCGACTCGGCGTGAACACCTCTCCGTTCGCGGGCAAGACGAAGTCGAGCAAGTTCCTCACGAGCCGGCACATCAAGGAGCGCCTCGAGAAGGAGGCGCTGAAGAACCTCGCGATCCGCATCGAGCCGACAGAGGTGCCCGATACGTTCATCGTCCTCGGTCGCGGCGAGCTTCAGCTCGCGATCCTCGTCGAGACGATGCGTCGCGAGGGCTACGAGATGCAGCTCGGCAACCCCGAGGTCGTCACGAAGCAGGTCGACGGCGAGCTGATGGAACCTGTCGAGCGCGTCGTCGTCGACGTCCCGACGGACCACGTCGGCGTCGTGACCGAGCGCCTGGGGACGCGTCGCGGTCGCATGGAAAAGATGCACCCGACCAGCGGCAACCGCGTCCGCCTCGAGTACGTCGTCCCGTCGCGCGGTCTGATCGGCTTCCGCGGCGAGTTCCTCACCGCGACCCGCGGCACCGGCCTCTTGAACACGATCTTCGAGGGCTGGGCCCCGTGGGGCGGCGCGATGATGCGTCGTCAGAACGGCGCCATCGTGTCCGATCGCCAGGGAACGACGACGCCGTACGCCCTTCACCACTTGCAGGCTCGCGGCGCCTTTTTCTTGGTGCCGGGCGTCGACGTCTACGAGGGCATGATCATCGGCGAGCACAATCGACCGAACGACACCGACGTCAACCCGATCAAAGAGAAGAAGCTCACGAACGTGCGCAACCACGGCAAAGACGAGAACGTGATGCTCGCGGTGCCGCGCACGCTGACGATCGAGACGGCGATGGAGTGGATCGACGCCGACGAGATGGTCGAGGTCACGCCCGACGCGGTCCGCGTGCGCAAGCGCGTGCTCGATTGCAACCGGCGCGACCGACGCGTCGACGCGATCGAAGACGCGCAAGGCGCCTGATTCACGGCGAGCCGGCGGCGCTCGCCAGCTCTCTGAACGCAAGACGGGCGCCCGTTGCGACTGCAACCGGGCGCCCGGGCTTCTTCGAGGAGACTTGTCGGGCGTCAGCCCAACATCACTGCGGGACGGGGTTCGTGCCTACAGTCGTCCCCGGATCGGCGATCCACTTCCAGTTGTCGACGAGCGTCGTCGAGTCAAGGACGCCGTCGCCCGAGTCGTAGACGCCCCATCGGATCTTGATGGTGCTCCCCGGATCGACGGGCGCCGTCGTGCTGAGCCAGCTGGTGGCGGCGTGGCTCTCGAAGCCCGTCCCCGCCAGCTCTCCATTGCCGAGGGCGCAGGTGAAGCTCTTGCCGCCCGCGGTGCACGGCGGCCCGCTCGCGCAACCGCAGACCTGGACGAACGCGTTGTTCACGCTGACCGGGTTGCCGAGCTGATCGAACGAGATGTTGCCGTCGCTCTGTCCGACGGGAACCGGATCGAGGATCGCGACGAAGAAGTCGTTGTACTTGCTGCAGACGTAGCCGGGCCACTCGTAGGTGTAGAAGTCGAAGTCGAAGCTGAAGCCGTGGGCGTTCGTGGGCACGCGCACCTCTACTTGGACGGCGGCGCCATCGTGGGGCGTGCCCGTCGTTACGTTTGGACAAGCCGGTGACTCCTTCGGGAAGCCCGCGGGGCTGCCTGAGGTGTATCCCTTGTCGAAGCCCAAGACTGACTTGTAGCCGGGGTCGGTCGGCTGACGCGCCGAGCCGCTCGAGAGCCCGAGGATCCTGCCGCCCTCTCGTGGACTGATCGTCGACCCGAATGCGGAGAGCATCCCGTGACCGAGCGGGTAGTCCGGATCTGCGGACGCCGCAGAGCCATCGACCGAGACCCAGGTCGCAGAGACGACGCCCCAATCGGTCGGCGACGAAGCGAACTTGCAGAGACCGACCGCGCGCGCGGCGTCGTTCGGATCGTTCGAGTCGACCGCGAGCGCCGAATCACAGGGCGCGGGCGGCTCGTCGATCTGGCCGTCGCAGTTCTCATCGGCCGGCGCCGCCGGCTCTCCGCCACCGGTGCCGTTCGGGTCGGTGATGACCTCGACGGCGTTCGGGTTCACGTTCGCGTCGCAGTCGTTGCAATCGCCCTGGTTGATGGTGAAGCCGTCCCCGTCTTGGTCTTCATCGGGACCCGCGTTGCAGTTCGTCCCCGACGCCGTGCTGCCGCCGACGCCGTTTTCGAAGCCCGTCGACGAGGTGTCGCCGGCTCCTTGGCCGCTGCCGCCTGCCGACGCCGAGCTGCCGCCGGTGTTGTTTCCATCACCGCCGCTCGAGCCCTCGCTTGCTGGGGCGCAGGCTCCGATGAGCGCGAGAGTCGGGACGAGCGCGAACCACGACATCGTGTGTTTCATTGGGGCTCCGAGGGAAGGATGCTGACGCGCCGCGCGGCGCAAGCGCTAACTCGAGGCAAATCGTCGACGAAGTTGCAATCGGCTGCAATCGACTTTGCGACGTCCGTATGAGGTCGAGCGATGCGACAAGGTGAGCGAATGGGTGGGGCGGAACCGACCACGTCGCCGGCCAGCGACCTCCACCAAGGTGTGCTCGACGACGCCGCTCACGGCGCAGGCGAGGACTTCGCGACAGGCGCGCTCGTCGACGCGACCGAGCCCGTCGTCGCGGCGCGCTGCGTCGGGATGGGTGGCGCGAGCTCGACGTGGCCGGTGAGCGCGTCTTCGATGCCACGACCGAGCGCCAAGGCGAAGGCCCTGCGAACCGCACCATCCTCCCAAGCCACTGCCTCGCGAGGATCGAGCGCGTTGTGCGTCTCGACGATCACGGCGGGCATGCTGGTTCGTCGGAGGACGAAGATGCGCTTCTGCATCTCGTGGCGGTCGACGAAGACGCCGGTCTTCGCGCCGCACGCCTCGTAGAGACCTACGTACTCGGCACCTTCGTACGGCACCCAGCCCTGACGGGTCATCGAAGCGGCGATTCCGGCCGCGAGCGCGTGCCGACGCGCCGCGAGGGAGGGCGCGCCCTCGTCCGACCAGAGAACGCTGAACCCCGGCGCGTCGAAGCTGCGCAGACACGACGTGTCGACCATCGGCGACCAGGACTCGGTGGTCCCGCGCACGTCGGAATGCAAACTCACGAAGACGTCGGCGCCCCCACGGGCCGCCCCGCTGACGCGATCGGCATACGCGACGCGTGCGTCGCCCTGGCGTGAGATGTCGACCACGAAGCGCCCCGTCCGCGCGAGCTCGTCGGCGACGTCGTCTGCCAACCCGAGCGTGAAGTCTTGCTCCTCGACGCAAAAGCTCGACGTGTTTCCCGGGTTCGACTGCGCGCCGTGTCCGGCGTCGAGATAGAGCACGATCGGTCGGCCGAGCGGCAGCGCGCCCTCGAGCGTCGCGTCGGAGGGGAGCGCGCTCGGCCACTCCTCGGGCGCCGTGTGCGTCGGAGCACGCGCCGCGCTCGGGTGATGGTGCGGGGCCGCCCCCGATCCGGTCGAAGAGGTGGCGTCGGTTCCGCAGCCGACCAAGCCGAGGAGCGCCGCACCGGCGACGAGTCGCCACGCTGCGACGTGGAGCGGCCTCTTTGCGCGCGACATCGAACCTGGCTCGAACTGTAGTCCGCGCCTCTTCGAGCGGCCTCTTTTGCGGCGACCGAAGTTTGCGCGACGCCGGGCTCAGATCGCGACGCAGCGTCCTCAGTAGCGGTAGCCGACGCCGGCGAACACGCTCTCTTCAGCGACCGGCGCGAGCTCACCGAACAGGTCGAAACCCGCAGGCAACGCGAAGACGGCGCCGAGCGCGGCTTGCACGTGGTAGCGGTCTCCGCCGACCCGCGTTTCGCCGTCCGTGGTGAGAAAGACCGGCCCACCGAAGACGCGGAGCGACAGATACGCCGTCACCCACTCGAGCGATTTGCCCGCGGTCGCGCTGAAGCGAAAGTCGGTCGCGCGATAGTCGCCGACCTGTTCGTCGAGGAGCGCCTTCGCGAGAAGAGCCGAGAGCGCCGCGTTGAAGACGACGAATGGCAGCGTCGCGCCCTCGTCGACTACGCGCCACGAGAGCGCGGCCGACGCGAGAAAGCCCGAGCGAAGCTCCCAGGTGGCGCGCTCTCCGACGACGCTGCCCGCGGGCGCTCCACCGACGCCGAGCGTCAGCGTGTACTTGCCGAGGAACAGGTCGCTGGAGCCGACGACGACGAACTTGTCGACGGTGACATCCTCTTCCCCGAAGGCGAGAAACGATCGCCCCCATCCGGCGCCAGCGGACACGCGCGCACGCGGAGGCCCCGACGGCGTCACACCCTTTTCGTAGGTGACGACGTCGGCACAACCGAGAGCCCCGCCCATCGCACCGACAGGCGCTCCGACGCCTCAGGCGTAGGCGTCATCGGCGGCCGCGACGAGCAGAACCCACGCGAGCGCCCCCGAAGTGAGCGCGACAGCGCCCCTCAACGGCGACGACCGGCGTTGAGATCTTCGGCGTAGCGGTACGCCGTGTACGCGGCCGCGAGATGACACACCCAGCCGAAGAAGCCGCTCGATCCGATCCAGAGCCCCGGCGTCAGGACGAGCCAGAAGAGACCGCGCAGGAACGCGCCGTTGTAAATCTGACCGACGCCAGGGACGAGGAACGAGAGGACAGCGGAGAGGCCGGGGTTCTTCTTCATGCGCCACGCCATCGTGTGCACGATGACCTCTGTGTCAACGCGCGAGCGGCCGCGGCGGTTCGCTGACGCGGGAGCGTCCGTGCGAGAGGTCGCGCGAACGCGCGTGTCGGCTCAGGCGCCGGTCTTCTTTTGCTTCTCTTCTGCGAGCGGCGCCGTGCGCGCGAGGCCCGGGCGATCGCTCGCGCGGACGTCGACGATCGGCTTCGCGTCGGCGGCCCACGCTGCGCCGTCGGCGAGCTCGAGCCAGGCGTCGTCGTCGCGCTCGCTCATCGGCGCTGGCTCGTCGAGCAGGCCGGGCTGAAAGAAACGCGCGTCGTCTTCGAAGTAGGCCTCGGGCGGCAACTCGTCGTCCGCCAACATCTCCGCCGCGGGTCGACGCACGCGCTCGCGCGCGAGCGCGTCGGCGAGATCGTAAGCGCGCGCCGCGATCGTCTCGGGGCGCTCCATTTTGTGGGCGAGCGCGGCAGCCATGTGCGCGGCGAAATAGTCTCGGAGCTCCATGTCGAGCACGAGCATACCGCTCGAGCGCGCGAACTCCAGAAAACGGCCGGATTCGCGGCCTGTCGACCGAAGATCGGTGGGGCAACGACCCCAACCGATCTTCGGTGGACGACAATCTCTCGGGTGGCTCCGCCCAGACTCGAACTGGGACGCCCTACGGGCAGCGGATTTTAAATCCGCCGCGTCTGCCATTTCGCCACGAAGCCAATCTCTCGGGTGTACCCGACGGAGGCGCGGATGGCGCTCTTCCGTCGCGCTCCGGGATCAATCGCCGTGTTCGCTCGGTACACGCTTGTCACGCCGCGGGCGGGGCCATAAGGCCTCGCCGTGCACGCGGCGTCGAGCGAACCGAAGATTCCACACGGGTTTACCTTTGCAGGCATTCCCGCGGGTATCAAGGTCAAGCGCTCTGATCTGATGCTCATCGCATCGGAAGCCCCCGCGACTGCTGCAGGTTGTTTCACGCGCTCGAAGACGCGCGCGGCCAGCGTGAAGTGGTGCGAGGCGCGGATGGGTCGCACGGACGTTCGCGCGATCGTGGCCGTGAGCGGAAACGCCAACGCCATGGCAGGTCCGGAAGAGGACGCCGCGAACCAGAGGATGGCGCGCGCCGTGGCCGGGGCCCTCGACGTCGCCGAGGACGCCGTCCTCACCGCGGCGACCGGCGTCATCGGGGTGCCGCTTCCGGTCGACAAGATCGAGGCGGCCACGCCTCGCCTCGTCGGCGCGCTCGGCGACGATCCGCTGACGGCAGCGCAGGCGATCCTCACGACGGATACGCGGACGAAGCTCGCGAGCCGCGAAATCTTCTTGGGCGGCGTACGCGCACGCGTTCTGGGCATCGCGAAGGGCTCGGGGATGCTCCACCCGGACATGGCGACGGTGCTCGGCTTCATCATGACCGACGCCGCGGTCGCACCGGACACGCTCGCGACCATGCTCCGTGCTTCCGTGGACGCGTCGTTTCACATGGTGAGCGTCGACCGAGATACCTCGACGAACGACGCGGTGATCGCGCTGGCGAACGGCATGAGCGGCGCTGCGATCGTCGACTCGCTCGAAGGCGACGCGGGCCAACACCTGCAGGCGGCCATCCTCGAGGTCGCGATCGAGCTGGCGCAGGCCGTAGCGCGAGATGGCGAGGGCGCACGCAAGCTCGTGACGTCGACGGTCCGCGGCGCGGCAGATCTTCGAACGGCGCGCGCGCTCGCTCGCGCCGTGGTCGAGTCGAACCTCGTGAAGGCGGCGCTCTTCGGCGCCGACCCGAACCCCGGGCGCATCCTGGCCGCGCTCGGCGCGAAGGCTGCGCGCGACGAGGTCGAGCTCGATCCGCACGCGATCGACGTCTCGATCCAGGGCGTCCCGGTCGTCGCCGGCGGCGCGCCGCTCGAGCTCGACGCCGACGCGGTGCGCGCGAAGCTTCGCCACGACGAGGTCACGATCCTGATCACCGTGGGCACAGGACCCAGCACCGCCACGGCTTGGGGATGCGATCTCTCCTACGACTACGTGCGCATCAACGCGGACTACGCCGCGGTCGTCGTCGATTCGCCGGGCGGCCCCGTGCGACGCGATGGGCGGCTCGATGTGCGGACGCCCGAGCTGAAGACCGAGGTCCTCGTCGCGGCGCTTCGCTACATCGAGCGGTTCGCCGGCACGCGCGCGGTCATTCGCTATGGCGCGACCACGACCGAGCGGCGGGACCTCGCGCTTCGCCTCGCCGAGGACGTGCGACTGCTCTCTGCGGTCGGGCTCACGCCGATTTTGGTGCAGGAGTCGAAGAGCGAGCTGGTCGTGACGTCGCTCGCCCGCGCCGGAGTGCGCGCCGTGGGCCTCTCGGGCGCCGACGGCAATCTCTTGCGACTCGTCCGCGGAGACGATCCCACCGTGGGAAGGCCACGCGCGGCGCATCGCCCTCTCGCGAGCGAACCGCCGCCTCCGCACGAAGGACCGCGGCCCTGGCGCGTCGATCCCGACGTCATCGAGACGCTGCTCGCGAAGGGCTACGTCCCGGTCGTGGTCCCCGAGATCACCGAAGAGCTCGAGGGACGCGCCGAGCCGGTCGACGTCGACGCCGTGGCGGCCGAGATCGCCGTCGCGTGCGGGGCGAAGAAGCTGATCCAGATGTGCGACGCGGCGGGCATCGTCTCGGACGGGCTGCTCGTGTCCGAGCTGTCCGCGGAAGAGCTCGCCGATCGCGTCGCGCACGGACGCCTCCCGCGAGAGACGAGCTCACGCGCCGCAGCCGCCGTGCGCGCGCTCGCCGGAGGAGTCGACACGGTTCACATGATCGACGAGCGCGTCCCGCACAACGTCGTCGCCGAGCTCTTCACAGAGACCGGCGTCGGGACGATGGTCCGCTGAAGCGGACGCTCTGCGGACCTACAGGCCCTTCTTCATCACGAGGATCGAGTCTCGCTCGATCTCGTACGAAGCTTCCATCACGATGGCCATGCAGGTGTGGTCGCGCACTTCGAGTACGCGCACCTCTGCAAACGTCTCGTTCGGATACTTCTCGCTCGGGCCGTCCGTCTTGAGACTCTCGAAGATCGCGTTGCGATCGTCCTCGGTGACGGTGCGCTCTTCGGCGCCGATGCCGGCCGTGTCGAGCGACTCGACCCAGCGATCGCCGCGTCGCACCGCGAGGAAGCGGTTGCCGACCTTGACGCCGTTCTTCGCGCCGCGATCGAGGAACACGATCTGGTTCTGCCCGAAGAACTGGTGCGGATAGAGCGCGGTCAAGATGCGCGCCTCGACGTATTTCTCGTTCTTCGTCGGCGCGACGACCATGAATTTTCGCCCGATCACGCCCACCGACAGGCCGCGCTCGATCGTGTCGAGGGCCTCGATGATGTGCGCGCGGATCATGTGCGTCTTCGGGTTGTAGCGATCGACGCGCACGGTGCCGAAGACCTGGACGAGCTCGCCGTCCGCCTCGGCTTCGCGACCGCGCAGCGTATGGATCTCGCGGAAGAGCTGAAGCTCTTGGCCGAGCTCGACCTTCTGGTCCTCGTCGAGCTCGATGTACGCGTCGTCATCGTACGACAAGAACATCTGATCTTCGGGCGAGCCGACCAGCTCGCCGATCGCGTCCTTGTCCGGATCGTCGACCCAACCGTACGAGCGCAAGAAGACGCTCTTCTCCGGGAGGGTGTTCGCGCGAAGGGGTCCGCCCTTCCCCTCGTTCGCGCGGAGCTTCACGCGGTCACCCGGGTAGATCCAGTGCGGGTTCTGGATCTGCGGGTTCTGCGCCCAGATGCGCGGCCAGTTGTACGGGTTCTTGTAATACTGCCCGCTGATTCCCCAGAGCGTGTCGCCGCGCTTGACGGTGTGGCCTTGCGGAACACCACCATTGCCGTCGAGGACGTATTGCCCAGTCGGGCTGCCCTTCGCGGTCGCCGCGGCGGCGTTGTCGTGGTTCAAGTCGAAGCCATCCGAGGACCCCGAGACGTCGGTCAGCGAGTGCGAGCTGGACGGCAAGTGGCTGTCCATTTCACCCGGTCCAGGTCCCGTGTTCTGGATCGTGTTCGTCGTGGTCGTCGGGCCCGGTAGGACGGTCACGTTCGGCTGGTCGCCAGAGGTCGGTCCGATGTTCGTCGGCTCGTCCTGTGCGGACGCGGCGGGCGCCCACGCGAGCGCCGCGATGACGAGAGTAGCAACGCCGACAAGAGGTCGGCCGGGGATGGTTCCGCTGTGCTTCGGCTTCATGGCTTGTCGCGATCGTGCGGGGTGGGATCAGTGCTTCTTCGCGTCGGTGGGCGCGGGCTTCGGAGCGCTCTTCGGCGCATCCGTCTTCTTCTTGTTCGGAACGGAGGCCGCCATGCTCTTTGCCGCCGGAGAGGCCTCGTCCCCGGTCACGTCCTCTTGAACGAGACCATTCGCGGTCGAGCGAATCTGCACGCGCTTCTCGGGAGCGGAAGCCGTAGGCGCCACGCCGTCGTAGGTCGAGTCTTCGGCGGGGGCGTCGTTCGGTCCGAGTCGGACCACACGCAGCGGCGGCCTGGGATCTTCAGCCGGCTCGGGCGGAGGCGCCGCCTGCTGCGTCGCGACCGGGCTCGACTCGAGCGCCTCGAGTCTCTCGGACAACGCAGAGGTCTCGGTGCGCAGCGCCGCGACTTGCTCCTGCATCTTCGCCAGCTGATGCGACGTCTCGTCGCCCGAGCCCGCGCAACCGATGCTCGCGAGGCCGAGCCCCGCGGCGCCCGCGAATACGAGCCAGAACGCCCGCCCGCTTTTCGCCTTTGCCACCATACGACTCACGAAGGTAGACCTTGGCGGGCGAGCCGGCCAAGAAAGGCGGGCCGACCCGCGCGACGACCCGCCAGCGCGTGGTAGCGTGCGCCGCATGCGCGTCCCTCCCGGCGTCCTCCGCGCGATGCTCGTGTTCGCCGCCACGACCGCTGCGGTCGCCGCCTTCCTTCCGGCCGCGTCCGGTTGCGACGGTGATGAAACGACGGCCTGCGCCACCGAGACCGACGCGGCAGGGTGCTTCGACTACGGCTGCTACACCGAGGGCACGGCGCGGTCGTTCAAGACCGACGTCCTCCCCATCTTCGAGCAGTCGTGCTCCCTCTCGGGCTCGTGTCACGGGGACGCCGCGAACCCCGAGGGGGGCGACGGCTACCGACCCTATCTCGGCGAGGTGGACCAGGAGCAGAACCCGAGCGACGTCGCGCTCATCCTCGCGACGAACGTCGGGCAGGCGTCGCACGCGAACCCCTCGATGGCGATCATCGACCCAGGAAAACCAGAGTCGAGCTTCCTCATGCACAAGATGGACGGCGACCTCGGCTGCACCGATCTCGACTGTACCGGCTCCGACTGCGGCACGACGATGCCGCAGGGCTCGGCGACCCTCTCGCGCGCTTCGCGAGACGTCGTCCGCGATTGGATCAAGCAGGGGGCGAAGGACAATTGATCGGCCGCCTGACAGGACGGATCCTCGAGGAGACCGACGACGGCACCGTCGTGGTCGACGTCTCGGGCGTCGGCTACGAGGTGACGGCGCCGCTCGGGACGCGGGGGCGGCTCGGCCCGGACCCGGCCGCGCACGTGACGCTGTTCATTCACACGCACGTCCGTGAAGACGCGATCTCCCTCTTCGGCTTCGCCACAGAATACGAGCGGACGGCCTTCAAGACGTTGATCGGGATCGCGAACGTCGGCCCGAAGCTGGCGCTCTCCGTGTTGGGAGCGATCGCCGTGAACGAGCTCGCCATCGCCGTCACACGCGGCGAGACGGCCAAGCTCACCGCAATCCCCGGCGTCGGGAAGAAGACCGCGGAGCGGCTGATCCTCGAGCTGAAGGGCAAGCTCGCGCCGACCACGTCGGTGGGGCCGCTCGCCGCCAGTGCGGCCGCTCCTCAAGGAGGAAAGGCCGACGTCGTCCTCTCGACCCTCACGCGGATGGGGTTTCGCCCGAGCGAGGCCGAGCGCGCGGTCGCGACGCTGGCCCAAGCCCGCCCGCTCGAGGACGTGCCGCTCGGGGACTTGGTTCGCGAAGCTCTGGCGATTCTTTCGCGATGACGATATCCAAGGGCACGCTCCGCCAGCCTGCGCAGGCCGAGCTACCGGGTGTTCGCGCTACGCGACCCCGTTCGAAGTCCCGGGCCTTCGGGATGGGCTCCTTCGGCGTGCACCGCCGAGAGGTCCGAACCGACCCCGGTTTCATGAGCCCCGCCGAAGAGTCGACAAACTCGACGGGGCAAGGCTAGTCTTCCCCCGCCACGCCTTGTTCCCCGTGAGGAGCGCCCGGTGATCATCTGCCCGAAATGTACGAAGGAAAATCAGGACCACTACAAGTTCTGTCTCGGCTGTGGGGCCGAGCTCCCTCGTGACGCTTCGCCCAAGAGGTTCGCTCCCGCCAACAACACGCCTCCACAAGGCGTTCCGCGGGCGCAGATAGCCGACGAATCGACGACGCAAGGCGTCGCCGGTGACGCGGGCGGTGACGCGCCGCCGGTCATCTGTCCGCAGTGCAGCCACCCGAACCCGACGTCGAACAAGTTCTGCGCGTCGTGTGGTTTCAAGCTCGGCAAGGCGGCCGCGAGCATGCCTGCTCCCGTCGCGACCGCGTCCGCCGCTCCCGAAGGCGCCGCAGCCCCAGGGTCACCCGACGCATCGAGCGGGCCTGCGCCGGCCGCCGCGAGCGCCTTCCCCGACTCCCCAGTCTCGGGCGGCATCTCGCTGACTGCGCTGCGCGCCGACGGCACCGAAGCCGGCATCTTCCACATGCCGGCGACGCAGATCACGATCGGCCGCGACTCCGGCAGCATCTTCGCGGGCGACAGCTATCTCTCGCCGCGCCACGCGACCTTCGTTCCGAAGGGCAAGCTCGCCACGATCCGTGACGAGGCGTCGCTGAACGGCATCTACAAGAAGATCAGCCGCGACGAGCCCGTCGAGCTGGGCTTCGGCGACATCTTCCGCATCGGACAAGAGATTTTGCGCATCGAACAGCTCGCTCCGGCGCAGAAGGGCGCCGACGGCGTCGAGCGCCTCGGCAGCCCGGCTCGCGGCTACATCGCGCGGCTCGCGCTCCTCATCGGCCGGGACACGACCGGCAACGCCTATCCGATCCCGGAATCCGGCCTGCACCTCGGTCGAGAGCGCGGCGACGTCCTCTTCCCGGAAGACGGCTACGTCTCTGGCCTTCACTGCCGCGTGAGCTGGGCGAACAATCGCATCTACGTGACGGATCTCGGCAGCTCGAACGGCAGCTTCATTCGTTTGATGCGCGACGCGACGGTCACGACCGGAGACATCCTCCTGATGGGCCAGCAGCTCTTCAGGGTCGCGATGAACGCCTGACGCTTCGCTGATATCGCGGAGCGAGCGCTTGCCCATGACCCGAACCATTCGTGTCGTCGCCGCCGTCATCGAGAAGGACGGTCGGTACCTGATCACCCAGCGACGCCCCGCCGCGGTCCTCCCCTTGCTTTGGGAGTTTCCAGGCGGCCAGGTCGAGACGGGGGAGACGGATCAGGATGCGCTCGCTCGAGAGGTGCGACATCGCCTGGGCGTCGACGTCCGCGCAGGCCAGCTGATCAGCTTCGTCAGCCACCCGTACGAGCGCTACACGGTCGACCTCTATCTCTACGAGTGCCACATCGCTTCGGGAGAGCCGGCGGCGCTCGCCGTACACGCCTTCAAGTGGGTCACGAGCGGAGAGTTCGATCAGCACCCGTTCACGCCCGCCGACGAAGCGAGCATGACGAAGCTGCTCGGCGTGGATCCACGGAACTGATCCCGCGGTCCTCGGTGCGCCACGCGCCGCGACCGAGTCGGGTCTGTTAGGCTGATTCGATGCCGCGGGTCCTGCTTGTTGCGTCGCTCTTGGCGCTCGGGGGTTGTTACCCCGACTTCCAGTTCGGCAGCGACAGCGGGCCTTCGTCCGGTCGATCGTCGGCCAACGCGGGCGGCGGGATCGGCACGGACACCACCGACACGAGCGGCGCAGGCGGCGCGCAGACAACCATCACGACCTCGGGCGCGGGTGGTGCGCAGAGCACCGTGACGGGAAGCGGCGGCGACATGTCGTCGACCACGTCGAGCGGCCCTCCGCCTGCGACGACGCCGTGTGGCCCGTCGCAGAACCAAATGCTCCACGCCTGCGAGCCGGGGCAAGAGTGCTGCTACGACCAGAGCGTAGCTGCGGACGATCGTTGTGACGCGATCGGCGCCTGCGACTCGGACGACTACGATCTCTTGTGCGACGAGCAGTCCGATTGCCCGCCGGGCGGGGTCTGCTGCGCGCTCTACTTCGAGCTCTTCGGGACGTACTTCGACGGCACGGTCGGCTGCTACACGACGTGTCCGTCGCCGAATCGCAAGGTCTGCAAGACGAGCGCGGACTGCGGCGGCGGAACGTGCGGCCCGATCAGCGCGCTCGATTCGACGTACGCGCAGTACTACAAAATCTGCCAGTAGAAGGCGCCGCGGCGACGTTCAACGCTCGGGGCGAGCGCGACGACGTGCGCTCTGTGCGCCCGTGACGCGTCCGCGCGCGGCGACGACGAGCGGCTCGGCGGGGGTCAGCGCGTCCACGAAGTCGCCGACCCGCCGCGTCGCGTCCTCTGCCTTTTGCCACGCGGCGCGGTAGCCCACGGTGTCCGGTCGCGTCGAGACCGCGAGCTCGATCGCGTCCGAGAGGTCGCGTCCGGCGCGAGCGATCTTCGCGAGCTCGGATCGACTCGCGCCAGAGGCCTTCGCCGCGGCATACATCGCGCGCACGACACCGAGGAGGTCGCGCACGGCCTCGAACGGAAACGGACCCTCGCGACGCGGCAGCACGACGCCTCCACTCTACCTCAAGCGGTCCGGTCGAATCAGCGCGACTCTACGTACCGAACGAGCGCGTCGAAATCCTCGGGTGAGAGCTGCTTCACCGAGCCCATCTTGCCGTCGGTCGCCCACAGCAGCGCGCGCACGGTCGCGAACCGACCATTGTGAAGATATGGCGCCGAGCGTCCGACGAAGCGGAGCGACGGCGTGTCGATCGCACGCGCGAGCTCGTGCAGCGTCGTGGTCCCGAGATCGTGCCGCTCTCGATCCGTCGCGAGCTCGCCGGAGTGACACCGCGCGCAGCCCACCTCGAACGACTCGAAGAGCGCCGCGCCCCGCGCCAGCTCCGGAGCGTCCGGCGCGTCGTCCGCGCGCGCGTGCTCGCTCGGAGGCGTCAGACTTCGCACGTACCCGAGCAACGCCGAGCGCTCTCCTGCATCGAAGCCCGTGCCACCGAAGCGCTCTCGAATCGCCTCGAAATGTCGATCGAGCGAGCGATGTTCGCCCGCCCAGCCGAACGGCGCCGTCCCCGCCAAGCGCCCCATGAGCATCGGCGTCTGCCGAGGACCGTCGTGCGTCGTCCACGTGATGGCGTCGTCGCGACCGTCGAGATGACAGCTCGCGCAGGCGCGGCCGTCGAACGCCGTGCGGCTCGTGCTCGCGTCGTGGAACAGGCGGCGTCCGCGCTCGAGCTCGGCGGACAGCCCTCGATGCGTCGGCACCGGGATCGTCACGAGTGGCGCCGCGGCGTCGGAGAGCGAGACGAGCGTGACCACGCCGGCGAAGTCCGACCACACGACGGCGACGTCGCGAGACGCGTCGACGGCGAGCGCCATCGGGCCCGCCGGGACCTGCCACTTCACCGACGCGCGCGCGACGCCGAGCTTGTCGACGAGCGGAAACGCGACGAGCTCGTCACGCCCGAGGCAGCTCACGAGCAGGCGCTGACGCTTCGGATCGAGCGCGGCGCCGCGTGGCAAGAGACAGTCGGCCAAGCCGCGCGCCGGCGAGGGCCGCAGTGTCACGGCGTCGTCGCGCTCCGAGAGGCTCGCGATCGTGAACGTGGCGCTCGGCTCGCGGCTCCACCACTGACCGCCGTAGCCCGCCGTGAGGCCGTCGACGACAGGGATCGGATCGACGAGCGTCCCGGGGACGAGGATGGCTCCCGAGGCGTCGGTGAGGATCGCGTAGCTCTGGTCGAACGTCTGCGGATGGTGCCGCACGCCGAACGCGACACCGCAAGATCCCTCGTCCACGGTTCGATGCGACGCGATGGCGACCGCGCGAGGCTCGGCCATCGATGCCGCGTCGATCTCCGTCGCGATGCCCCCCACCGCGTGCGCCACGTAGGCGTGCGCGCCGTCCTGGCTCCAGGTGATGGCGACCGGATCGCGCGGCAGATCAAGCGAGGTCCTGGGCTCGAGCGCGTCGCCGTGAAGCGTCGTCAGCACATGCGCCCAGCGGCTCACGACGACGACGTCGCCGCCAGGGGACGTGGCGAGCGCGACCGGCTCGGCGGGGACCTCGACGCGCGCGCTACGCGCGAACGGAGCGGTCGATTCGGACGGCGCGTCGAACACCTCGACGGTCGACACGTCGCGCAGCGCGACGAGCACGCCCCCGCTCGACGTGATCAAGATCGACGACGGCGTCCCCGCGAGTGGCGTCGTCGACAGGACGCTCCTCGCGTCGAGGTCGATCGCGAGCAGGGCATGCGTATCCGCGTCTCCGACGAGCGCGACGTCGCGATCGCCCAAGCGCCCGAGCACGACGGCGCCGCCGCGACCGACCTCGCCTCGCGCGAGCAACGTGAGCGCGCTCGGCGAACGCACCGCCGCGAGCGCGTTCGGCGAACGCACCGCCGCCAGCGCGTTCGGAGATCGCGCCGCTGGGTCGAGCCCGGCGCCGCCTTCGTCCCCTGCCCCACTCGCCGGCGCCGCCGCTTCGACCGCACGCGTCGAAGAGACTTCGCTCGCCGCGTCACCGCAAGCGAGGAGCGCGAGCGCCAGAATCGACCCACCCAGCCTGTGCACGCGAGGTCATCGCGCCACGGGCCCAGACTGTGACAGAAGCGCGCGTCAGCCGATGGGACCGATGGCCGCCTCGACCGCGTGGGTGATCCGCAGCTCGCGGACGGCCCCGCGAACCGCGGCGATGTCTTTGTAAAGCGGGCGATCTTCCGTGAGCTCGGTGACGCGCTCACGCACCGCGGCGTGCGCGGCGTGGACGCCGCGGCTCGGCGCGAGGGGACGGCGCTGATCGATCCCCGCGCACGCGACTAGGATCTCGATCGAGAGGGCTTGGGCCGTGTTCTCGACGATCTCTCGGAGCTTCTTCGCGCTGACGCTGCCCATGCTCACGTGGTCTTCGCGGCCAGCGGACGAGGGGATCGAGTCGACGCTCGCTGGGTGACAGAGGACCTTGTTCTCGCTGACGAGCGACGCGGACGCGACCTGCGCGATCATGAACCCGGAGTGGAGACCGCTCTGCGGCGCGAGGAACGGAGAGAGCCCGCTCGACAGCGCAGGGTTTACGAGCTGCTCGACGCGCCGCTCGCTGATGTTCGCCAGCTCTGCGACCGCGAGCGCCGCGAAGTCGAGCGCGAGCGCGAGCGGCTGACCGTGGAAGTTGCCGCCCGAGAGCACCTCGGCGTCGCCGCCTTCGTTCAGGAACACGGTCGGGTTGTCGGTGACCGAGTTGATCTCGCGCTCGAGGACCTCTCGCGCGTATCCGAGCGCGTCGCGACTGGCGCCGTGAACCTGCGGCATGCACCGCAGCGAGTAGGGATCCTGCACCTTTCCGCAGCCGACGTGCGACGCCATGATCGAGCTGTCCGCCAAGAGCGCGCGCAGGTTCTCTGAGACTTTGCGTTGTCCCGGATGCGGCCTCACCACCATCAAGCGATCGTCGAAAGGCACCTTCGAGCCCATCAGCGCCTCGAGACTGATCGCGCCCGCGATGTCTGCGATGCGCGCGAGCTCGAGCGCTTCGACGACGGCGAGCGCACCGAGCGACGCCATGTATTGGGTGCCGTTGATGAGCGCGAGACCCTCTTTCGCCTGCAGCTCGATCGGACGAAGGCCCGCGCGCTCGAGCGCGTCGCGACTCGGCTCGTGGCCGCCGCCCTCTTTCAAGACCTCGCCCTCGCCGATCAGGACGAGCGCGAGGTGCGCGAGCGGCGCCAGATCTCCCGACGCACCGACGGAGCCCTGCGACGGCACGCGGGGCACGACGTTCGCGTTCAGCATCCCGAGCAAGAGGTCGACGACCTCGACGCGCACGCCCGAGTGACCCATCGCGACGACCTGCGCGCGAAGGAGCACCATGCCTCGAACCGCCGCCGGCGGCAGATCCGCGCCGACACCGCACGCGTGGCTCCGAACCAGGTTTCGCTGGAGCGCGACGATGTCTTGCTCTGCGATGCGCGTCTCGGCGAGCGCGCCGAACCCCGTGTTCACGCCGTACACCGCAGGACCGCCGTCGCCCGCCTTCACGATGGCGTCGATGGCCGCGCGCGACGCCGTGACACGCGCTCGCGCTTCCGGGCAGAGCGCGACGGGGCGCCGCTTCTCGGCGACCTCTGCGAGCGCGTGGAGGTCCAAGGTCTGGCCCACCAAGACGGGCTCGTTCTCGCGTGCGTTCATGATCCCCTGCCGAATTACACCCGCTCCGGCCCGAGAGGGAGCCTCTTCGAGAGCGCCGCATCGGCTCGACGCTGGGCGCGTGTTTGCCTATGCTCGCCGCGCTCCAAAACGCGATGCGCTTCCGCACCACCCTCACGTCTCTCCTCATCGGGCTCACCCCGGCCGCGACCGCGTACGCGGGTGAACCGCCGACGGGTTTCGCCGACGACGGCACCGTGAGCGCGACCGTCGCGACCCCAGGCGAAGACGCCGAGCGCGATCCGGCGCTCGAGGCCGACATCGCTCGCCTTCATGCACGCGACGCGACCGACGACGCCGCGCCGCCGACGGACCAAGAAGATCTGCCGAAGCGCGTCGAGAAGCCGAAGAAAGATGGCTTCCTCGATCGTTTCATCCTCGAGTCCGCACGCGCCACACCGCTGCCGCTCGATCCGGACTTCCTCGTCTTCAGCTTCCACGGCGAATACGAGCTGCGCTTCCGCGCGCAGACCGACTTGCCGCTCCAAGCGCCCGTCCGCGGCGCCATCGCGCCGAGCGACGGCAGCGAGCCGAAAGATCCCGGCCTCCTCGGAGAGAACGCGTACCTCTACCATTGGCTTCGTCTCTGGGGCCGCGTCGTCTTCCGCGACGACCTCGTGCTCGTCGGACAGATCGACGCGCCTCGAGGGTTCATCGCAGGTGAAAAGACCCAGTTCGTCGGCGCCGCGCGCGACGCGAACGACACCGAGAATTGGTTCGACGTCCACCCGCGCGAGTTTTACCTCGAGTGGCGTTCGCCCATCGGCGTCTTCCGCGTCGGCCAGCAGACCAGCCACTGGGGCGAGGGCATCCTCGCGAACGACGGCAACCACCCGCAAATGTTCGGCGACACCATGCGCGGCAACCTCGTCGAGCGGCTGCTCTTCGCGACGACCCCCATGGGCAAAGACACGCCGCTCGTCATCGCGGCCGCGGGCGATCTCGTGTTCGAGGACAACACCGCCGACATCCTCGGCGACTCGCCGACGCAGCCGACCGGTGACCTGGCTGGGCAAGCGGTCCTCGCCGTCGCTTGGCGAGAGGACATCGGAGAAATCGGCGTCTACGGCGTCTACCGCCACCAAGAACGTCAGCTCACGAGCGTGCTTCAGGACTACGACGAGTCGATGGACGTCGGCGTCGTCGACGTCGCCGGAAAGATCCGCGCGAAGGTCCCCGGCACCAGCGCGTACGCGTACCTTCAGGCCGAAGCGTCGACGATCTTCGGTCGTTCGAGCTACCTGCGATCGGCGTACGTGAACCAGGTCACGCCGGGCGACGATCTCGAAGACGAGTCGATCCTCTCGTTCGGCAGCAGCGCGACGCTCGGCTTCGTGCACGTCTCGAACGGGGCGCCCGAGCGGTTCGGAGACATCGTGGCCGAGCTCGAGTGGGGCTTCGCGAGCGGGGACGCCGATCCATACGACGGCGCGACGCATCGCTTCACCTTCGACACCAGCCACAACGTCGGCCTGGTGTTGTTCGATCAGGTCATGGGCTGGAAGACCGCGCGAGCCGCGACGATCGCGCAGGACGACCGACTCGTCGGGCGCGCGAGCCCCGGCCTTCAGTTCCTCCCGTCGCAGGGCGGCGTCTTCGGCTCGACGTACTTGAACCCGCGCGTCTTGCTGCGGCCGGTGCGTCAGGTCGACGTCAAGCTCGGCATGGTGCTCGCGCAGACGACGGCAGATTTCGTCGACCCGTATCACGCGGGCGCGCTCGGCGAATACAGGAACTACGACGGCGGCGACCCGACGAGCCACGATCTCGGCCTCGAGCTCGACGCCGGCGTCGACGGTCGGATCCCGATCGAACGCACGGTGGCGCTCGAGCTCGGCGTAGAGGGCGGCGTCCTCTTCCCGGGCCACGCTTTCGACGCCGCAGACGGGCAGACGCTCCCGAAGCAGATGCTCCTCAACACGAAGCTCGGTCTTCAGTTCTGACAGGATGAAATACTTCGTCACGCTCCCCTCGGGTCGCGAGCACGTCGTCGAGATCGACGAGGCTCCCGACGGTACCCCCTCCGTCAAGGTCGACGGCGTCGTTACGCTCGCGAAGGCGATCGGCCAACCCTCGGACTCGAAGAGCGGGCGCGGCGCGACCACCGTCCACCTCGAGTCGAAGAGCGGCGGCAATCACGCGATCGAGCTCTGGCTCGAGGGCACGCCGCCCGAGCTCGGCGTCATCGCCGACGGCCAGCGCTTCTTCGCGAAGGTCGAGAGCGAGCGCATGCGCATTCAGGCCGCCGCGCGCGGCCAGGCCGGCGGCGGCGAGGGCCTGATCAAATCTCCAATGCCCGGCCGCGTCGTCCGCGTCCTCGTGGCAGAGGGCGACACCATCGAAGCGGGCGCGCCCGTCATCGTCGTCGAGGCGATGAAGATGGAGAACGAGCTCTGCTCCGGGATCGGCGGCACCGTGAAGAAGGTCCACGCGAAGGCCGGCGCCACCGTCGAAGGCGGCGCGAAGCTCGTCGAGATCGAATGACCGCGCGCGCGCTCACGCGACGCCTGGCGCTGGCGCACACCCCGACGCCGCTCGTTTGTCCGCATGGCGTGCTCGAGGCGCTCGGTCTCGGCTCGCGCGGGATCGATCTCTGGGTCAAACGCGACGACGAGACCGGCGGCGCCGAGGCGGGCAACAAGATCCGAAAGCTCGAGTACCTCCTCGCCGAAGCGAAGCGCCAGGGCGCCGACACGCTCGTCACGTGCGGCGGCATCCAGTCGAATCACGCGCGTGCGACCGCGATCGTAGGTCGCTCACTCGGCATGAGCGCGCACCTTCTTCTGCGAACGACGGAGCCAGAGGCGCCGCTTCCGAACGTCGGCAACGTCTTCCTCGATCGCATGGTCGGCGCGACGGTCCGCGCGATCACGCCCGCGCAGTACCGAGAGCGCAGCGCCCTGATGACCGAGGTCGCGATGGAGCTCACGCGGGCCGGACGCGCGCCCTACGTGATCCCAGAGGGCGGCTCCAACGGTCTCGGCGCGCTCGGCTACGTCCGCGCGATGGAAGAAGTTCGCAAGCAGCTCGACCTCGGCCTCGGTGGTGGCGCGCCGTTCGACCTCATCTTCCACGCGTGCGGCTCGGGTGGCACGGCAGCGGGCGTCGCGCTCGGCGCAGCCGAATACGAGGTCGCCGCCGAGGTGCGCGCGCTCGCGGTCTGCGACGACCGCGCCTACTTCGAGGCCGCGATCGCGCGCATCGTCGAAGAGGCCCGCGCGCTCGCGCCCGAGCTCACGGGTCTCGCGAAGCTCGTCGTCGACGACGCGGCGAAGGGGCCCGCCTATGCCGTCGCGTCTTCGGAGCAGAAGAAGCTCATCGTCACGATCGCGCGCGCGAGCGGCCTGATGCTCGATCCGGTCTACACCGGCAAAGCGTTCTTCGGCTTGGTCCAAGCCGCAGAGCGCGGCGAGCTCGACCGGAAGCGCGTGCTCTTCCTGCACACCGGCGGCCTGCCGGGGTTGCTCGCGCAGTCGAGCGACATGCTCGAGGCGTTGTAGGCGGCGCGTCCTTGGGTTCGATTGGGGTGCGCCCCGAACCTCTCGCTGCGGCGCCCACGGATGCCGGAGCTCCCGAACGAAGCTGCGTTGACCCTCGCGCCCGATTGGGTCTGCGAGGTGCTCTCGCCATCGACGCGCCACGTCGACCTCACCGACAAGCGCGAGATCTACCAGCGCGAAGGAGTCACGCACCTGTGGTTCATCGACGCGGACGCCACGACGCTGGAGGTGCGGCGCCTCGATCCGCAAGGCTACGTCGTCGTCGCCGCATGGCGAGACGCTGCGATCGTACGCGCAGAGCCGTTCGACGCCATCGAGCTTCCCCTCGCCGTTCTCTGGGAGACGTAGCGATCGTCGGCGCGTCGAGGCCCTTCCTCGCGCCCGGGCTACGACTCGCCGCGCCACCATCGCTCGGCCATCGAGCGATCTTCGAGCGTGTCGATCTCCATGTAACCGCCGGGCGTGTCGACGCGATGCATGGCCGTCCCCGCCTGGAGCATGTGCTCGAGCAGATCGATGAGATACGCCTTCTCGAACGTGCGGCCCTCTCGGAAGACCTTGCCCGCGAACTCGCGCTCGGCTGCGTCGAACGACGCCAGGAAGCCCGGCACCGCGGACGCGTCGACCTTCATCACGCCGACGAACTCACCTGCGGCGTCCGCGCTGTCGATGTGCCGCGAGAGACGCGTCACGCGCTCACCGTCCGCCGTCAGTTTCTCTGCGTCGGTCTCGGGGTGGTTCTTGCGATTCACGTAGCGGCGTCGCCAGTCCGTGTCGCACCCGAGCGCGATCGCGTGTGGGCTCTGACGGACGTCACGCGCCAGCTCCGGTCGGTAGACGATGTCCGCGTAGGTCGAGAGGAAGCCATCCGACAGCAGCCCGCGCGCCATGAGGAGCGACAGGAGGATGTTGTTCGACTCCCACGTCGCGTTCTCGACGTACGTCAGATCCGGGTAGCGCTCGCGGACGACGTCGGCCTTGTAGCCGCAGATGAAGACGATCCGATCTCGAGTGAAGCCCGCAAACGCGAGGGCCTCGAGGATCTGATCGAGCATCGGGCGCCCGAGCACATCGACCAGGGTCTTCGGGACGTCGTCGGTGAGATGCTCGAGGCGGCTACCGCGACCGGCTCCGATGATGATGGCGCGCACGCGACGAACTTACCCGGCACAGGGCGAGAAGCGATGGCGTCACGCAAAGAAAAACGGCGGGCTCTTTCGAGCCCGCCGCCTTCAGACCCGCGCTCACGCGGAGCGCGTGCCTCCGAATTTCAGCCAGCGGTGATGACGCACTGCACGTAGTCGGCGCAATCCGGATCGGATGAACACTCCTGACTTGTCGCCGCGCCCAAAGCACAGGCAGACTTAGCGTCCGCCTCCCCCTGGATGCAGGTGCCGCAGGCCGGCATGTCGGTGCCGTTCGTCGGGTCGCACTCGGTCGAGCCGGTGCACTCGGTCTCGCAAGGCGCATCGGTTTCGCAACCGCAGGCCGCGATGACGAGCCCAGAGGCGGTCTCGTAACCCGCCGGGAACTGGTCCTCGCAGCTGGCGCCGCCGCCAGAGCCGCCCGTGCCGCCGCCGCCGGTCGAGCCGCCGCCGGTGCTGTTCGTCGAGCCGCCCGTGCCGCCGCCGCCGGTGTCGCCACCGCCGCCGCCGGACGTCGTACCGCTGTCACCACATGCAACCAACGCCACGCTCGAGAACGCGGCCACGAGTCCGAGAAGCTTGATGTTCATGAATTCCTCCGAGACGAACTAGATATTGAACTTCCCACCCAAATCTCAATCGAGGCGCTGCGGTCATCCAGCCTTGTGCGGATGACGGGCACGAGTCCCGGTCCGCCCTAGCTTCGGAGCTCGAGCGACGCCAGACCGAAGGCCGAGCGGAGCGCCGAGCGACGGAGCAGGACTGTGCCTGCGAAAAGAGACTGCCCGCGCAAGTGCGAGCCAACAAAACATTCCGGGCGAGATGACCACAAGAGGGAGGCTTTGGCCAAGCTTGGTGACCGCCGCCAGCCGGACCCCAGCGATGGAGCCAGGGAAACCACAAGCCAGACGCATGCCAGGCCCGTTCCGGCTCACGGATGGGCAAAAACAGGGGGCTTCCAGGGTTTCGCCATGATCGCCATGCCATAGCTCGGTGGAATTTTCCCCGCGAGCGGCGTCCAAGCCCGCCCTGGGGCTGGGCCTTCGAGGCGGCTCAGGACCGACGCCGTTCAGCCCGGAGAGGTCAGCTTCGAGAACGCCGCGGGGACGTCCCCGGGTTGGAGCGCGTCGCGGCGTCGGTAGAACTCCGGGAGGGTCGCCTGGTAGGCGTCATCGAGGCGAACGTCCGCGCCCGACCAACCGCTGGAGAAAATCGCGACGGCTTCTCGCGAGAGGCCGACGATATCCTTCAGCTCGCCGCGCTCGGCGAGGATCTGACCCGTCAGGCCGTACATGAGCAGGCCGCCCGGGATGGCGCCGAGCGCCGTCGTGGCGACCGCCGGGTAGCAGAGGCGCGCCGTCGCGGCGCCGAAGCGCTCGCGGATTTGCGTCATCGTCTCGCGTTGAAGCTTCTTCGCGCCCGCGAGCGGGCCCATCGCGTAGACCGGATCGTCGGCTGGGTAGTCGTAATCGCAGAACGCCACGATGCTCTCGCCACGGACGAGGAGGCCGGCGGCGGCGAGCGGCTCGGCCCAGAGCAGCGACGACGTCCCCATGAACTTGTTCGTGCGCTCGATGTCGACGTCCGTCGCGACCTCGACGTCGACGAGACCGAGCTTGCGAATCGACTCGGCGTGCGCGAAGTCGGGCACCTGCAGCACCAGGTCGAACGCGACGTCGAGCTCTTTGACCTGGGTCGGACCGTGCTCCTTGTAACGCTTGGTCGCGCCCGCAGCGATGCCGTTCACGAGATGGACCGCGCGGAAGCCCGCGGACTTGATCGCCTCGATCACCGCTTCGATGGTCGCGGGCTTCGTCGCGTCGTCGTTGAAGAAGCGCGCGGTCAGGCCCTCTGCCGTCGCGGCTTCCGTGATCGCGGCGACGTGATGCGGGCCGATCTGCATCTTCTCGCTGTCGAGGTGCACGCCGAACACCGACGCGCGATCCCCGAACAGGAGCTGCACCGCGAGACCGCGGGTGATGCCGTTCGACCCGCCGAGGATCAAGACGGCCACGTCCTTCGGAATCGAGAGCCCGGCGCTCGTGATCCGCGCGCGCTCTCGGGCCAACTGCTCACGCGCGACCGACGGACCGCGCTCGGCCAGCGCAGGCACCATCGCGCGTCGATCGACACCCCCGAGGGGAAGCTTCTTCATCGTCTCCAGCGTCATGCCTCGCGGCCATAGCACGAGGCGGCGGCGGCGCGTCCACGTCGGCGCCTCCACGTCGACGTCGGCGCCTCCACGTCGAGCCGGGCTGATGCGGCATCTCCCCCCGAGTTTGTGGAGGCCGGCTACCCAGGCGCCGCGTCCGCGACGGCGCGTCCACGTCGAGCCGGGTAGATGCGGCATCTCCCCCCGAGTTTGTGGAGGCCGGCTACCCAGGCGCGGCGTCCGCGACGGCGCCTCCACGTCGAGCCGGGCTGATGCGGCATCTCCCCCCGAGTTTGTGGAGGCCGGCTACCCAGGCGCGGCGAGCGCGACGGCGCGTCCACGTCGAGCCGGGCTGATGCGGCATCTCCCCCCGAGTTTGTGGAGGCCGGCTACCCAGGCGCGGCGAACGCGACGGCGCCTCGACGTCGAGCCGGGTAGATGCGGCATCTCCCCCCGAGTTTGTGGAGGCCGGCTACCCAGGCGCCGCGTCCGCGACGGCGCGTCCACGTCGAGCCGGGCTGATGCGGCATCTCCCCCCGAGTTTGTGGAGGCCGGCTACCCAGGCGCGGCGAGCGGAAGCAGCGGACGCGGGCCGACACTTTGGCTGGGGATGGCGACCGGCGGCGCGCGGGCGAGGAGTTGGTTTCGAACCGCCTCGATGGCGCGCTCATCACGGCGCGCATGTCGGGCGCACCGGACGCGCTCTGGATGCATGCCAAGTAGTTGAGCAAGCGACGCGGTGGGCCGAGAGGCTTCGGCTTGCACCGCCGCCGTGCGCGCGCGAACGAATCGAGAGCCCAAGCCGGAAAGTGTAGGCAAGCCGAACGCAGCCGCAGCGGCGTCCGCGAGATGCTGCGGATCGGTGTCAACTGGCCCGCGACCGAGAAGGCCGACCCATTCACGTAGCCCCGAGATATCCAGGCGCGGCAGCAGCGCACGCACCAATCGGGGCGTATGTGAGTCGAGAAACCGCATCCCCACGAGCTCGGGAAGCGAGGTTCCATCATGCGTGGGGTCGAGATTTTCCGTGTGGTGCTCGACTTGGCGAAAGACGTACGGGAGCGTTCGGTAGAGGTGCCATTGATCGACGACCGGGCGGACGCGCGCGGGCTCGAAGCGGACGCCGTGCCGCAGGTGCTTCTGAAGGCTGATCTCAATCCGCCGAGCGAGCTCGCCCGCGTCGAGCCTGCTCGCGACGGTGACGATGTGCACGTGCGTATCGGCGAACGCGAAGGCGAGCAGCCCAAGTGGCACACCCACGCGATACACCGCACCGGCGCAGATCCGGCGCGTCCCGGAGCCTGGCGCGATCGTTCGGTCGTCTTCCAACCTCATCGTGATGTGGTGGGCAAGTGCACTATCCAACCTGGCTCGAACGGCTCGTGGAGGGCATCGCTTTTTTGACACTTCGATGCGCTCGGAACCCAGGGTGACCATCGTTCGTACTCCTCTGTTCGGTCCTATCGACACGACGCGCTTCGAGTTGCGTAGGGAGCGTCGAAATTTCCGCCTCGCGTCGCGGGAGCACGCCTCCAAGTCGCGCCGCCGCCAGAGCACGCCTCCACGTCGCGCCAGGTAGATGCGGCATCTCCCCCCGAGTTCGTGGACCCGCGGCGCCGGCGATGCCTTCGCCAGAGCACGCCTCCACGTCGCGCCAGGTAGATGCGGCATCTCCCCCCGAGTTCGTGGACCTGCGTCGACGGCGCAGCCTTCGCCAGAGCACGCCTCCACGTCGCGCTAGGTAGATGCGGCATCTCCCCCCGAGTTCGTGGACCTGC
>Ga0164241_10001641_pt1 | contig 26702 bp, 28 predicted proteins | sample OricomyardsoilBY_FD_108780 | JGI IMG/M metagenome (GOLD analysis project Ga0164241, IMG submission 108780) | Backyard soil microbial communities from Emeryville, California, USA - Original compost - Back yard soil (BY) | ecosystem: Environmental > Terrestrial > Soil > Unclassified | place: USA... | reverse complement strand
TTTGTACTAGCAATTGAACTGTTTCCAGACATTTGCTGTTCAACAACCAATCCCGGCTTCTCTGGAAGAGTTAAGGCAAAAATGGAATGTGCAATGACTTTGGGAGCATCCGGTTTTGTTCGTTGGCTTCCCTTGCGTCCTGGTTGCGGTCTGTTTTTTCCAGAATTAATACCCTTCCGAGTTCTTTGTGCAGTCTTTCTTTTGTTAGTGATCTTCGGCATGATTTCTTTTGATCGATTTTCTTGGCCATGGATAATTAACCTTTAGTTCCAACAGTGGTTTCGATATTGTAAACCATTTTGCCACCATCAGTTTTAGGTTTACCGAAAGTTGCTGTTGTCAACTCAGGGTATTGGTGACTATAAAAGCGTTGCACCTCTTCGACGGACATTTCCGGGTTAGGATCAGGAAGGGTAACCATAGTACCGTCTTTATCAAACTTGAATTCCCTTTTTAATACTGTTGCTTCGAATGCCATAGTTTATAATTGATATTGTTATTTATTATGCTTCTACTGATTCTTCCTCTTCTTCTTTCTCCGGAGCTGCATCAAACAGTGAAGGCTCTTCCTTCTTTACTTCTTTCACCGGTGCAGTCTTTTTGGCTTTTGACTTATTCGCCTGTTTTCTATCGCTCTTCTTTTTGTCGGAATTTTTGGGAGCAGCTGTTGCTTCCTTTTTCTTTTCTGCCTTTTGTTTCAATTCTTCTTTTACATCGGCGGCATTTGATACCAGGCCGGCGATCTCTTTGATATCAGGTGAAATAGTTTTGAAGAAGTTTTCATCCAGTTCCTCGGGAGAGGCCGTAATTACCCACGGTTTAATATTCTTTGATTTGTTGCCCGGAGTAATTTCCATTGTCAGTTTATCATTTACTTTCATAATGCGCATGGAAAGGTCTACCTCTCCGATTGCTGAGAGCTGAGAAAAGAAATTCATTTCGTTTTCGTTTGATGGTGATTGATTTTGTTGCATAGTAACGGCGCGGGTATCCGTCACTTTAATTTGGGGTACTTCCTGCTCTTTGCTTTCAACTACAGGAACGCATGCACTGCAGAGATCTTCTTCAACCCAATGACAGGCCTTGCCTGTTTTCACAATGCATTGGCGACAATTGTATTCGGTACAGCCACATTCTCGGCAGGTCCTTTCTGGCCGTCTGTATTCTTTTTCTTCATCTGGGGCAACCTCTGGTGTATCGTTCAGCATCGCTTCCAGATCGTTAAGGGTTTGACTTGATTCTTCATTCAGAGCCTTTATCTCTTCCAAAATCTCATTGGGTGAACGCTGCAGATCAATCCATTCTTTTGCTTTCTCAATTGCCTTATTTACCCAATTGGAATTCTTCTTTTCAAATTCAAATGAATGGCGCTCCTTTAAATCCTTATCGAGAACAATCACTTTAGTGTTTTTATCATCAATTGGGCTTTCATAGATGGCATCATTCCGATACTCCCGGAGAAAGTGATAATGATCTGGTACCTTTTTCTTTTCAACTGCGGGCTTTTCGATTTTGATAAGCATTGTTGCGACACTGGTACCTGATTCTTTAAATTCTCCTTCCGGTATTTCTTCGGTGTAAGCGCCGAGTTCATCCAGCCATTGCCTGAATTCGACCTGCTTCTTTTGTTCACCACGAACCCAGGACGTACTTGCAAACGTTACAATCGTTCCACCCGGCTTACATACTTCAAACATTTTGCGGATGTGATCAATGTCGTGATTCTTTGTAAACGGTGGGTTGGCCACGATGATATCGTACGTGTCTTTAAGATCACATTGTAAGAAGTCCTCACCGATAATGTTTGCGCCGGCAACTTTACTTAGTTTAATACGGTTCAGTTCCATCAACTCGAAACAATCCACGCGATCCAATTTGAATTCATGAACCAATGCCTGAACAAAAGCACCATCGCCTGCCTCTGGCTCGAGAATCTTCATATCTTTAGCAACAGCAGGTAACAGATCAATTGCTTTCCTGCGCATTTTCCATGGAGTAGAAAAAAACTGGTATTCTTTTTTCAGATTTCTATTGTCACCGTTGGCCACGGCCTCAAGCAATTCAGTAGCATCTTCTTCGAATACAAACCCGTTTGTTTTGCCACCCTTCCATTTGCCGCCAATCAGTTCCAGTTTATTCTTTACATCCAGGTATTGCTTTCTGTCCAGTTGTATTTCTGGCAGCCGAACTATCTTTCCGTCAACAGTACACTGTTTTAATATTTCTAAAGTCTCCATAATTAGTAAAAAATTATTCGTTCATTAATGGCATAATCAATCCCAGATATTCTTTATTCTCTTCACATGATACAAGTATTGCCTTTTTGCTGGAAGCAATATGCAACTTCACAGTCTCCGCTTCCACCTGGCCAAGCACAGTGAGCAATTTCTTTGCGCTGACAGATATAATTTCAGTTGCTCCGTTATATTCAGCAGGCACAATAATGTGGCCGTTACGGTCATTGTCCTTATCGTAAAACTCAAGGTGGATTTTGCCAGCTTCTTTTCGCAGATATAGATCCGTTTGTTTCGTGCTAACTGAAGAAAGGCAGGCTTTATTTAAAGCGTCGCTTAACTCTGCTTTATTGACTGTAAGATTTGCTGGGGTATCTGGTATCACCACCCGGTAATTTGGATATGCTGCATCAATGCGTTTACCCCACATCGTGAATTCGCCTCCTTTGATTGCAATGCGTTCCTTTGTCCAGGCCAGTTGTATTTCTTTCAATCCATCGATAGCATGCACCAGCTTTGCGGAAAATAACAGCTGCTCTTTTTCTTTTACCTCCATTTGCAGCTTATGTGTATACATGATGTGCGCGTCAGTACTAACCATAGTGGTTTCATTCTCGTTCATATCTAAACACACAGCTGTCATGGCTGGGCGATTCTCATCCTTACCAACAGAGTCCAGGCCAGTTGTAAGAAGTTTGATAAACTGATCGTTTAAAGCCATCAGGTTCTTCTTTGGCTCTGATGGTATCTTCGCAAAAGAGTCTGTTTTTTCAATGGCATTTATTTTAAAATCGTTCCCACTTTCTCTCAAAACCACCTGTTTACTGCTTACCAATTCGATTTCAACCGGGACTGATTTCAATTGACCAATCAGATCGTTAAAGAATTTGAAAGGGATCAGCATTTCAAACTCCCCTTTCGTTTCCGCTTTCAATTGTGCACTTATTGTAAGCTCCAGGTCAGAGGTGATCATTTCCAGCTGGCCGGCTGTGATCCGGCAGTATAAATTGGATAGTGCCGGTAATATGCTTTTAGCACTCACTGCCAATGACAGTTTTTTTAGCGCACGTTTTAAATCATCAGAAGAGAGTGTTAGCTTTTTCATCGTTGAAATGTTTTTTTCGTTTTGATTTTAATTTATATATGGCCCCGGCATTGGTGATCTGGCCCCGGATTTTATATAGTCGTTTTATTGTGTTTCTTCCGTGAAGCTGCCTGACTGTACTCAGGTTAAGCGTTATGTTTCCATGATTATCTTTTTTCCACAGCTTCAATTCAGAATCGATATACTTATCAATCGACTCCACCGTCTTACACCTGATTATACCAACTGAACTGATCGTCTTGTCATACAATATGTATGCAACTCCCGACCTTGTTTTCATCTTTCTCAGAAAGTGTCCGGTTAATAATTTTTGAATCAATATTTTTTGTGATCCTGTCATAATTTAAAAAATGAGTGCCGGTTTCCTCTTGCCGCCGGCACTCGCCGCCATTGCTTAGTTGCCAACCCGATGATCAGGCTACTTCTCAGATAAAAGAAAGTGGCGTGCTCTCTTCTAAATATGAACGGTTATCCTGACTGTGACCGTTCGAAACACCGCACGGGTTATTGGCCATCATTAATAAAGGTTTGTGGAGAGAGCAGGATTCGAACCTGCGCGAGAGTTGTTCCGGCTGCTCTTGGTTATCTGCTACCACCAGGCTACAAGTACCTCTCTTAGTTGACCTTCCTTTACGGGTTTTGATTATATGGATTCCCCAAACCGTCGGCGTCTACCATTCCGCCATCTCTCCCATTTTAAAGAACTATACTTTAAATATGGGCGGCTTTTACACCGCCCGTTTTATATATAGCGGGGCGTCTGCGTGGTTTGATTTCCTTTAATCGTAGCGCGGATAACCTTCGATAAAACCGCTTTGCATTGTTAATCGTGCTGTATGGGATATTACCCGTTAATTACTCAGCTTATAGCCCCTATTGTAGTAATCAAAGAACTTTTTTCATAATGAATCAAATTCAAAATCTTCGACACGGTTTAGCATGTCATAAGTAAAACTTGACAATTGCTCTGGTATAACTCTACCTTCCTTTTCTAATGGCTTATTAAAGTGCTTATCAGTGAAAGGAATCAGAATCCATTCAGAATTAATTTCATCATCATGATAATGTAACTGATAAAAACTAGCGGTACCATCACTATTTTCAACAAACAATCGATCACCTTCTTCAAATGGCTGTTCAGGTGAAGGCTTGTTCACATGCTCTAATGTTTCTGAAACTATAATGTGTCTTTGACCATCTTCAGAAACAAGTAGTAATGATTTTTGTCCATCTTCCTTTTCCAAGACATCAACAAATTCAAGAAAACCTTTAACGAATTCTGGTTTGTCGATACGTTTTGCTTTAAAAACAAGGTGTTTTATCTTTTCCATAATTATTAATTTTCACTAAATGGTACATCCGTCAATCTCCTTTCTCTTCCATTCACTGTATTGCTGATAAAAAATTTTCCTGCACTGTCCTGCTTGATTTTCATGGTTTCAATCTTTCCGAAGAATTCAATATTGCCTCCCAGATCTACTACCATTCCTCTTTTGATTGTTCCATCTGCATATTTGAAGAATCTCATTACCCGGCCAATAATCTGGTAATACAGCGCAAGGCTCATTGTGCTACGTGCGATCAATACCGCTTCGAGGCCTGGATAATCAAAACCGGTTGTTAACACACCAACGTTTATCACGCAGCGGATCCTGCCAGCTTTAAAATCATTCAGATACTTTGCCCTGATCTCTGGCCGGGTATCGCCAGTTACTATCACTGATCCAGGAATACCTTTGGAAACAATCTTCGCATCTTCAATCGTAGAAGAAAATATTAGCAGGTTCTTTTTACTGCGAAGTATTTTATATGCATACTCTACAGTTATACGTGGAAAATTGATCTGCCTTAAATATGATCGCACACTCGCTTCAGTGAAGTCGGTACCTGATGAATTCATCTTTAATGCGGTCCTATCAATTTTATTGAAGCTGTAGTAATCTAAAGGCGCAAGATTGCCGCTGTCAAACAGCACATCATTCTGCACGTAATACAAAACCTTATTGAATATCCTTGGTGTGGTTTGCGTAATCCATTTCAGTTGCGCGCCACCGGCCCCGGCCTCCAGTCTGTACGGAGTTGCTGTAAAGCCACACAGTTTCATCTGAGGGTTTGCAGAAATAAAATCCCTGTACATTCCTTCATCCGGATTCACCAGATGGCATTCATCAAACAAACCATATCTGAATTTTCTGAACAAATGTGGTTTGCTTACTACGCTCCCGATCGTTGCAAACGTAACCTGGTCAATGTCGCTTGAGCCGAGTGATGCGGAATAAATGCCAGCTCTATAACCATACGATGTGTACTTCGCGTAGTTCTGTTCCAGGATCTCTTTTGATGGCTGAAAAATAACAAGCTTATCATCCAGGCCCGCAGCAATGTTTGCAAGTATGACTGACTTTCCACTACCTGTTGGATATATCTGCAGGCCGTTGTAATTATCCTTTTTGCAATTACGCAGGAAATCTACAGCGATATTAATGCCCTCGGCTTGATATGTACGCGGCGTATATATCATTCTACTTTACCAGCTGCGAGGTCATCAACTAATTCTCCATTTTCTGCCTGGTTAAATAAATCGCCTTGGCGTTCATCTTCCGCATCTTCATCTTCTACAGGAACATAATATCCCTCTTTGTAAAGAGCAACTTCCAACTGGCAATCCTTTGAAGCCTGCAGCAATTCGTTATACCATTTGTAACCCGCAAGTGCATCGAGAGTAATGTTCTTTGTTTTGATCTCAATGCGGGTTCTGGCTACATCCATGTAAGCACTGCCAACGAGTTTGATCTTTGGAGTATCGATGGTCCCACCCATTTCAAAACCAGTTACTTCATAAAGTGCAGTGAGATCGTGCTCATGGAATTTGTCGATATCATCAATCTCAATTTTGCTGAAATTGAATGCACCGCAAATTGCTGCAAAGTGTACATTCAGTTTTTTGAATGCTTGAGGTAAAGCTTCTTCTGCAACATGTTCACTATCTACTCCATGGGTATTACCCTTCTCTGTACCGTTAAGTACGTAATACTTGTAATTGCATTTGCCATCTTTCAGATCGGCTTTAAAAATTTCGTAGTCCTTATCATGAACTACTTCCATTGCTTTAGTGCGGCGCTCCATCCTTTCGATGTCTTCCTTTGTCAGATTTACTACAGGGGTTCTCTTTGCCATGTTTTTGGTTTTTATGAGAAATAGAATCTTTTATCCTTTTTTATAATTGTTGTTTCGAACGGGAAGCCATCTTCCGGCACCTGTTCAATTAAGTCGATCAATGTTTTTGAGGCTTTGAATAAAACCCGCTTCTTTCCCTCGTGCAGTATCTGTAAATACAGAACTTGCACTTCCGTTTTGAACTTCGACGGCCTCACCTCGAAGCGCTCTATTATAATCTTCTGCTGGAGTAACTCCTCCACATCGGCTTTGGGCCCAACGAACTCGCTGAGCCTCGTTTTTACGTTGAATGAGCTGAAACTTTTTGTTGTCATACAATAACTTTTTCAATAGATGGTTTGTGTTTGCATGACTCGCCCAGCCTTGATAAGACATAACAGTTTGCATGCTGCAGAATCTTGCTATAGCACGGGCAAATCGTTGTTTAATTCGTTTTCTCAGGCGGGTGTAATTGTGATAATGAACATATCCAAGGAAATCAATGCCGGTCCATGTAGGAAACACACGGCTTTTACCAACCTGCAGCTTTAGATTATCCAGCAGGTACCAATGTATATCCGATGACAGTTTATGCAGCTCTTCCTTTGTAGAAGCAACAATGACAATATCATCGGCATATCTGAAATAATGCTTAACTCTTTTTTGCTCTTTAATCCAGTGATCAAATTGCGACAGGTAAAAATTAGAAAGCACTTGACTAAGAAGATTGCCAATAGGCAGGCCAGGAGCACTTTCAATTATTTCATCCAGAAGCTTCAATAGATCAGTGTCTTTGATCTTTCTACGTAGCTGAGATTTTAAGATATCCTGATTAACGCTTGGATAGAACTTCTTTATATCAATTTTCAAACAGTACTGGGATTCTGGAACGTTTCTCAAAGCCTTACGTAATGCATAGCTGGCCTTATGTATTCCACGGCCCTTTATGCATGCGTATGTATCAGCAGTAAAAGATGATTCCAGTATTGGCCTTATGATCATGGCCAGGCTCCAATGAACAATACGATCCGGATAGTATGGTAGGCATGAAATATCACGCTCCTTTGGATCAAATACTTTCTTATATGAATAAGGTGATGTTGTGAATTCACCATAGGCAAGCATATCGCGTAACTCAGAGAGATAAGCTTCTTTGTTTTTATTAAAAGCCCTGATTGCTGATTGCTTCTTTCCGCGTTGTGCATTTGCATGCGCAATCTGCAGATTGATTGGATCATGGACCAGTTGAAACAAATTTCCTTTTCTTTTCATGCCTTTGCCTTTTGAAGTCTACTTCCCTTTCGGTACCAAAGCCTTCTTTTAATGAAACATTTTTTTCCTTTTGGGAAAGGCCTGCATCGTCATTGTGTTTGCAAATTCGGGAAGCGACGTTCGTGTTCGAATTGTCGTAGTCGACATCGTTCAACGACAGCCTGGAGCCTGAAGAACTCGCCGCGGACAATGCACAGCCTGTTTTCTTTTACGGGTGGTAGATGATGAAATCTTCCCACAGTTCCTTGTGCTGCTCAAAACAGAATTCGGCTTCTTCTTCTGTTTCGCAGGTCAGGCGGGAAGCGACGCCCGCGGCGAATTGACGTAGTCGACATCGTACAACGACAGCCCGGAGCCCGAAGGTTTGGAAGAGTCTTTTTTCCACAACATCCATGGATAATATCTATACTCACCCGGTTCTGGTACCCACTCACTACCTTCATCACGTTTACTCATTGCACGGATAATGCGGCCAAGTTTGAATGCAGCAATACAATGTTTTACTTCGCCATCAGTGGCGTCAGTTTTAGAAAAGTCTGGTAGATCAGGTTTCTTACCTAAAACTTCGCAGGCTTTCTCATAGCTTGTTATTTCTTTGAAATCCATAACGGTTTATTGTTTGGTGATTAATTACTTTTTTGAGTCATCAGATCTTCTTCGATCTGTGGGAATTTTTCATAAAACTTTTCAGCATGTTCCCTTGTAAGGAAGTGCAGGCGGGAAGCGACGTACGTGTCCGAAGGGCCGTAGCCGACACCGAGCAACGACAGCCCGGAGCCCGAAGAACCGTTCATCCAATACCATGGCCGGTACTTTCTTTGGTTATCATTTTTCCAGTCAGGAATTTTTCCGCCATTAGCAGCCTGTACTATTTCGATCTTTGCTGCAAAGGCATTAATGCAGCGCTGCTTATCGTTTTTAGGATTAGGAAATGGAATAGCGTCAGCTAAGTCAGTACCATTCATTTTGCATGCATCTTCTAATGAATTGATGCTGCCAAAAGGATTGCTGAAAATTTCTTTCCCATACTTTTCTTCCAGGAATGATTTTGTTTCTGCATTGCCTTTGGTATGAAGGCTGATGATATCTGATTGTGTAAGAGCTTGCATTTTAAAAAGGTTTTTTATTAAAGTCAATATTTAGTCCGGGCTGTGCGATGTAGATAGGTTTTCCTGTTACCTCTCCTACTTCTTTTTTGAACTGTGCAGCATTGCTATTGCCGTCTGACAGATGAATTAATACAATGTTGTTTACTTGGGTAAGATCATTTGCTTTCAAAAGGTCTTTGCAGGTTGCAAGGCTCATGTGAGATGTGATCACACGATCGCGAAGAAATTTTGGATTTAAACCTTCCCGCACTTTTCTATCAAGAATAGTCTGGCAATAGTTTGCTTCAATGATGATGTTATTTAGATCACTGAATTTGTACTCGGAGTAATAACTATCAGTCAGGAAAAGAACTACACCGGTTTCAGCATGATTGATCAAATATCCAAATGGCTCTGCAGCATCGTGCTTCACATTGAAAGGCTTAATCTTAAAACCACCAATGGTTTCTACTTTGCCATCATGTACAAATCGGGCGCGATGATGGCTTTCAGTTTGCATTGCTTGATGTGTGCCATAAGAAGCATACACATTAATACCAAGCCCCAATATCTCTTTCACGCTTTTGCAATGGTCCTTATGTTCATGACTAACAATGCAGCCTGCAACTTTGCGCACTTGATATCCTAATGCCTGTTTGATCTTCGCTATCTGAACGCCACATTCAATGAGTAACGCCTCCTGATCATTTTCCAGGATGTAGGCGTTACCCGCTGAACTGCTTCCAATTACTTTTAATTTCATCTTAGAATGGTACTCTGTCGGATTGTTCTTGTGGATGATTTTGTCCCTGATTACTACTGGTTTCTGATACAACCTCTGCCGCTGTAAAACCAGTTGTTTTCATATTACCGTTGTTACGGATTTCTTCGAGTGTAGTGTCAGCAACATCGCGATCCTCATCAGTCATTGCAGATTGCATTTCCAGACTGATAGGTCCCCAGTGGCTGATCAGGTTACGCAGTACCGTTTTAACAGCCATTGCATCAAACTCCGTTTTCCATGGAGAATACTGCTGGTTATACGATTTGCTGTATTTCTGTGCATGAGAAGTGACTCTTTCTTTACTCATGAAAAGAGTTTTGGAAAAACCTTCTTTTGTTTCGAAGTAGGCGAAATAACCAATCACGTTATCACTTTTCTTTTGCCCTGACAGATCAAACTCACCTGTCAGTTTATTTGTCGAACGATATTCTCCTTCGTAAACAACATCAGCATTGATAGTCTTGTACTGATTGGTACGTATGGCTAGTTGCACCAGGCCTTTGTAACCGATAATGAACTGGGGAAGCATTTTATCACCCTTCTTAAAAGGAACGATATATGCATGGCCAATTGATTTAACTAATGGCAATTTCAACACAGCTGCTTTCAAAGCTTGCATTGCCACCAGTTCCGGAGGGCAATTGATCAGCGTTTCATCACCGGTATAGAGGTCAATTACTGAAGCAATAAAAGAATCTGTATTATCAGCAACAGCCTTTTTTAATTGGGCCTGTACAGTATCTTTTGCAAAGAACGCAGTCATCAATTCTAGTTTGGTCGGCTGCTTCTTTTCTATTTCGTTATTTTGAGTTGTCATATTATTTAAGAATGAAAAATGAAAAAATTGGGTTTACGCTACTGCCATTTCTTTTTTATTCACTACAGTCAGCTTGTGATGAGCTTCCGAGACAATCAGGTTAATGATCTGTGAATTCGTTTCAGGAATACTGATAACCGATTCCCTGTTATCAATCCAGATCGGGCCATACATGTTATAATGCTCAGATAACGTGTTGATGATATCAATACCGGCCTGAATTTTTGAAGCTGTATTTGCGTCTGAATATGGAACACCGTTGATAAGAGTAGTACATGCCTCTACACGGCCACCGTTTATCTGCTCCTCAAACATTTTGAATTTTACCATCTTGAAGCGGCTGTTGATGCGGCTTTCCAACAAATCCATTTTTGATTTAATAAAACCTTCGATTGTAAATTCAACACCTTCCAGACTGGCCAGTTCCGCAGCCATTTTTGATTCCTGTTCGTGTAGTTCAGTGATACGTGCAAGAACTTTCTCACGTTGATCTTTTCCGGATAGTTCTTTTTTCCATGTATCGATATTGAACTGAAGCTCTTTTTTGCGGGTGATCAAGGCCGTGTTATCTTCTTCAGGAAGTTTGGTGTTCATTTCTTCTTCATGGAGCCTGATCATTTCAGAATTTGCAACATGCTCTGTATCTTCTGCAATGGCGATGGTAACCTGATTTTCTTCATCAGCTGACAACCTTACGTTTTCTTCCTGCAGTGTAGCAATGTCAGTTTGCAGTACATCAATCTCTGCTTTCAAGGCCTGGCCTTTTGCCATGATATTACCCAGTTCGGCATCTAATACTTCTATCTCAGTTTTCAAAGCAGTACCGCGATCGGTAACATCTTTCAGTCGGCGTGCTTTATCCGTGTTGAAGTTTTGAGTGAGTTGCTCCTTCTTGCTTGCCACATCACCATCTTCAAACGGGCGCTGGCAGGAAGGGCAACAGAAATCATTATCATTGAACGTGAGTTGTTCTGCATTAATTTCCTCCCATTTCTTTGTGAGCTTTGTCTTTTCTTCAACAAGGCTATCCTTCCTTTTTGTCTCGCTGCTATACTTTGTAAGCAGCCTGTCCTTTACATCTTGTTTAGTGCGCAGCTCATTGCTTTTATCGGAGATCACAGATTCGCGGGTTCTTTTGCTTTGCAATACTTTACTTCTGATCTCCATTTCCAGAGTCAGCTGGCGTTCTTTTAGCTTGCCAATCTCCTTTTGAATTTCCAGTTGCTTATCCTGAAACTCTTTCTGTGCTTTGGATTTATTAGAAAGCAATGATTCTGTTGTATCCAGATCGGCTGTAGCTTCTTCGATCAACTTATCAATAGCAGAATAATCTTTTTCAGCAGGGAGCGCCCTGTTAGCTTCTTCAATTCGTGTAGGTATAAAATCAAGTTCATCCTTGATCTTTTTCTTTTTGGCAGCAATTTCTTTTTTGAATTCTTCGATGGTTTTATTCTGATTCAGCGCCTTCATCAATTCGGAATAATTACCCGGCTCCATCGATTCAAATACCTGGTCATTGCTGATGTTACCGGCCATCTGCATTAATACAGCGCGGCGGTCCTGCCATTTCAGGCTGTTGAAGTAATCCGCATTTGTAATGAGCTTGAATATATTCTCATTAAATACGCTGGCAACTTTAGCATTGAACTCCCCTTCTTTCATCGGCACATCGTTCCAGAAGAATGCCGTTTCATGGCCAGTGAAAGTTGATTTTTGTTCACCTCTTTTCTTTTGCCACTTTTCACGGAAAGAACGACGAATAATAATCTCCTCGTTATCCACCATCACAATAGCTTCCACTTCGTGATCAAGATTATGGAACGGATTGTTTTCATCGTCCAAAGTTTTTATCTCAAAGTCTTTCCTGTCAGTGCTATCCTTTCCGAAGAATAGCCATAAGAAAGCATCTTTGAGACTTGTCTTACCTGTACCGTTTTCACCCATGATATGGGTTTCATTCTCGAACTCAACCGAGAATTGACGTACCCCTTTGAAGTTTGTAAGGGATAGTTTTTTTAAAAAAATGTTCATAGTTTTGACTTGTGTTTACTTTATTAATGAATGGCTCCGTTGGCGCGGGGCTGTTTTTTTTTAATCCTCCAGTTCACCACCAGCCATCTGCCGGCGTGATGTTGTTACTTCAATATTTTCAGTTAAGAAAACACGATCATGATGGTTGATGAACTTTGATATTTTTTCTTTCGCCTGAACTTCATTATCAAACTCTTTTGCAAGGGCAATATCATGAGTGAATATTTGTACGTATTTACCATCATAGCGCTTACTTAATTCGCTTACGTACTTCTTTTTATTGTCAACATTGAAATAGATAACTGTCTTTTGCATTGCAATCTTTTTTAAAAAAGGGCCGCCGAACCAACGGCCCTTAACCATTAAACCTTATCCTATGAATCGGGTGTGAACCCTGAAGCACAGGGGAGGTTCGAACTCCCATATGCTAAATCAATTTTAAAAGAACCACTGTGTGATTAAAAAGGGAAGCATATGGAAATATGCTTCCGGACTAACGACTACTCCACATCGCAGGATGTGAAAATCTTTAATGATTTTAAAAAGAAGCCGGATAGAAATCCAGCTTCGACTCTCTGAAATCGAACAGATGCTTGTCAGCATATTTAAAAGAACTTTTTGTCTGAATAAAGTAGCCAGGATTACTCCCAGCTACCGATTTGCCTACTTACCCTGCCCATTCAGGCCTTTACTTTTAGCAACCGGGTTTAACCGGCTCTTATATTTTCTGGTGTCACTGATCATATGGCAGATATGTATAACTCCATAGATAAATGTGACTATCGATAAAGAGATAATTAATTCCATTGTGATTTCATTAGGTAGTATGCTTCGAGCAGCATAATCAATGCAGCCGCAATCGTCACACAGAATAAAAAGAAATAAAGAACTTGTAGTAGCCATAGTATTGGATTTAGTATCTTTCTAAGCATTGGATTAATTATTGAATTGAGCATAAGTTGTATAATGCTTGTAGGCTCTCATAAACTCTTCCCACCTGTTCAACCTGAATGGTAATTTCTTAGCAGCTACATACTGCGAAAGAATTCTGTGCATTGGTATTACTGGTATTCCGTTCATCTTATGCCTCCTACGATTTTAGTTTTATACATTTCAATAGTATCCCTGTTCTTATTCCTTTTTTTTTGAGCAGAAGGATTTGACACCTTCCGCTCAAATTTTTTAAGGAATGATTTCAATCTTTTGACTGGAATCAACTCAGAGTCAAGGCATTTCAGGAGATGCCGCGCCTCCGTAACTTCGTTATCGTTTATTTCGATTTGCATAAATTCTCAATGCCCATCACTTTGTTATAGTAAAACTTCTTCACCCCGTTTACAGGAGACTCTACATACATATCTTCAGTAATTCTTCCGTTGCTTATGTAGTTCGCAAGTGTCCTTCTATTGATGTGTAGTTCATCCATTATTACCTGCGCGTCAACCAAACCATCCGCTTTATCAATCTCATTAGCATTTAATCCAATCAGACCTTCAAAAGCTGACCACTGTGCAGGAGCAATGACAACAGTCACAGGGTTTACTTTCTTGTCATTTATTGTCATTGTTGACGCAGAGCTGTTGTTAGTCATTGGTTTTGTCGTTTCTTTGATTATCCGTTTTTAATTACGCACCCGCTGTTTCAGTCTCTCTCAGTTCCGATGGGTCTTTTTTAAGATATTTGGCAACGGCAATAACAACCTCATGTTGGTTAAGGGAATTACCGTTTCTGGATATAATCGGCCCAAGAGATGTAGGCATCACCCCCATGGCTGTTGCTACTGTGGCATGTAGTCTGGGGTCGGTTCTCATCAATTCCAGTATCTCAGGTTTAAACTTTGCCATATATTTGTTTGTCGTTTTGTTTAACAAATGTAGTATTGAATAATGCAATATTCCAAATATTTACCTTGAATTATTCAATATTTAGATATTGTTTAATTCAATAGACCTTTAATTAATGGAATTAAAAAAAGAGATAGAAGAAATTTTAAATATTCTAAAGGAGAATGGGCATTCTCGTGGGATGATCGAGGAGAAATTGGGATATTCTGTGAACGCTATTGACCAATCTTTATCACGTGGGGGTAGCGAAAAACTAAAAAAAGGCTTGTTAGTATATAAAGATGCAGTATTGAATAATTCAACTTCACGTGGAACGGTACCGGTTAATTCGAAAGCTGATAAAGAATGGGCCAAGGTGATAGGTGATCTGACAGAAAGCAACAGAATCCTGGCCGAGAGCAACAGGATTCTGGCAGATGGTCAAATGCTCTTAATAAAACAGCTTAATTTAGGAAAGCCCTACGTAACTTCTTCAACTTTTCAGGCTGAAGCACAACCTGGACCGCTTCCTTACGAGGAAATGACTTCGGGCAAACAAGGAAACCAGAAACAGAAGAAAGCGCGCAGCGGGCGTTGAAAAGGCAGGCGTTACAGTTAGGGATAGTCGTTTGATGGTTCGTAGTGCTCATGGTAATTCGTGCTTTTAGTGGATAATGAAAGTAAGGATTTTAGCAATCGGTAGCCAAACATTTTAGGAAAATTGATATTTGTCAAACATAAAAACCATTAACCAACATTATTATGAAGCCATTTCTTTTGATTTCATTTGTGCTGCTTACTTCTACATTATTATCTCAAACAACCCAATCGAAAAAATTTATTTTAAAGGCAGTTTCCCAAGATGGTAAAGATTATCTTTTATCAGATTCCGTTACAATAGAAAATGGGAAGGGAGAAAAAATTAAAGTTTTAGTCGAGGCTTCTGTGCCAGTCAGGATTTGGGATAAGTATAAAGGCAATGACGAAAAGGAATATTATTGGTTGATTTCTAACATGCTTGCCTTAAAGGCTAAAAGTGTTTTAAAGAATACTCTTTCTTTTGAGCCAATAAAAAAACAGTATGTCACTTGGAGCAGGGATGACGGTGCTTTTTATACAAATTTTAAGTTCATGGGTCGTAATGGCTATGGCAATATGGTAGAAACTACTGAGATCGTATATTATCAACCCAATAGTAATTAGACAAAATATTTAACCTAAAACCAAAACTATGTTTTCAAATTTTGATGATGGCCAATGGCTGGCAATACTTGCTATTGCAACTGTAATTCAAATTGTAATCCTTTTCAATGTAATCAAGCATGCTGTTAAAGCTGCTATCAAAGAGATCAATTCGGAAAAGCATACAACAGATAAAACGACAGATTAATGAACGCCAACGATTTCACTGAAAATCAATTTGACTTTTAAATAAAAAAATACACAGGGAGTACACAAAACACTCCAAAAAACACAGTTTTTAAGCAATAGCAATTCCCCAAGATATTGATAATCAGATAAGGAACTTAGTGATGTTCCGTCCCGTACGGGCTACCTAGTAAAAAAACCACTCTGCAAAAGAGTGGTTTTTTAGTTTAAGGCTTAGGCTAAGAAAAAAAATTCGACGCCGAGATTACATAGCCGAAGAGCAGTCCGCAAAATGCTTTTATTATTTAGTCAACTGTATTACTACTATCATCGCCTGTTGCCACGCTCGGTTCATCGTTCGGTAATTCTGTTGAGCATTTGCGAAGAGGTTTATTTATTCTATCTTATCCAGAATAGAAGTGGTGAAGAAATAAAGCTTTTTTAATTGCCACATCGATTTTGACTATAAAATTTCCCTTTTACATGCGTATTTTTAATTACTCCTATTAACACATATGCGCAGAAAACACACCTTGTCTTTATTACTTCTTCCTTTTTTATGCATCGCGCAAACTGAGATAAGTTACCTTCCCTACTCTTCTGAAATAATCAAGACCAAATGGAATGCTTTAAGAGGTTCTGGAAGACTAGATAGCGCAAAAGCAGAAGTATTTTTTTTCAAAGATTATCAATCTGGAATTAAGAGCAGAAAACAATTCTATGCATATATTGACACAGTCAGATATGACGATAATTCATACGCGGTTGGAAAAATGATTATTGACACTCTAATGGAATTTGATAGGAGAAAAATAGATGAATGGAAGTTTTATTATCCATCTGGCAAAGTGTATTCGAAAGGAAATTTTTCCATTGGAGCCTATACAGAATGTGAGTTCGCAGGTTATTCTGTAATAGGTTATAGTTTTAAGACGGGCGAATGGAACTACTTTTATGAATCTGGCTCCTTATTGGCAAAAGGGAATTATGAACCTTCGCAATTGCAGAAAAAAACTAATTGCGGAATGGATACAATTAATATTTCTAATGTAACTCCTAAATGGATCTTTTATGATAACTCTGGAAACAAACTAAATGACATCGATGCTATACTATCAAAAATAAATAATGAGCTGTAGGATAAATTAGCCCCGGTAGGGGCGACATATTGGTAGCTGTTATTGATTATTTTCCTGCAAAGTCCCGTAGGGACGAAACATGCCTATACAAGTATAATATCGTCCCTACGGGACTTGAATATCATTTTGGTTTTATTACTACCGACATGGCGCCCCGCTGGGGCTTGCATATTTTTGGTTAAAAAATACTGAGACTTTATTCCATAAAAGCTGAACCAATCGAGATAATAACTAATTTAACAACTAGTCTAATATTTTATTTATTTCGTAACCATTATGAAGCCTACTTCAAAACTCTTAGTAACAATACTACTTTTAGGACTTTTATTTTCACTCTTCAAATTATTTAATGGGCGAGGCGGTAGCGGACTCGGCGATTTCATTGATAGCATTGGTTATACTTCTCTTATACTTTTTATTACATCGTTTATTATACTTATCCTTAACATTCGGCGAATAAAGCGGCATATTGACACTTTCATATTCCTGCTTCTGGGACTTCCAATGACGATAATGGCAGCTAAAGGCTATATTCAAAACACTAATTACAATCGCATAGCAGATCTGACGCCACAGTATCCAAGACCTGTTAGCGCCCCTGTTTTTATTGCAGACAGTTTGACCATTTCCACGCAAATTGATTCATTAATTGCATTAAAAAACAGAAATACAGGAGGAACAAAAATTGCCTATGGAAGCATTGACACCATCTTATATTCTCAATCCGGCAACGAAATTTTTATTGTTTACGCCAATAAATTTGAACCGAATGATTTAGGCAATGATTTATATCCTGCATACTTATCGGCTGACAAAAGAGACAGTGTTTATTGGCATTTGAAAGAAGGACCGCCAAACGCATCTACTATGACTGGGAGCTTCCATGATTTAAAGGAACTAAAAAAAGAAGTCCGCAAATTTTATTTTAATCAATATAGTTTTTTAGAAGCTGATAGCATGCAGAAAAATTATTTCTGGAAACGAAAAGTGCATTAGTTCAGTCTTCCCGCTATAAAAAAACAGAAATCACGCTCACGCTCTACCAAGTCTCCGACTTCGTAGCTTCTATGTTCTTTCCAGCCTCTGGCTGTATCTGCTCTCAGTTTTAAACTGCTAAGAACATAGTAATACAAAGTCAGAGACTTTGTATAGCGTTTCTATATGAAACCATCTTCTTTAAATGCTGAATAGAATTCATGCAGTACAAGAGTGCGACGCAACAAAAGTTGATAGTAGCAGTACCGATGACATACAAACAAAAAAAAGCCACCCTTTATCGGAGTGGCTTTTTTATATTAGAAAGATCGTACTATTATTTTTTTAACCCTTTTAAATCAGGAGCGGCGCTGCTATAAGATGATGCCATGTTTACATCGCCACTATTATACTTCGGATAATTGGGATAGGAACAAAGCAAATACCCTTTTACATTGGTATTGGTTCCTATTTTTCCTTTCTCATCGATGACTAATGTTTTTGCAGGTGCTTGTTTTTTCTCTACCCATGATGTGAGCAGGTCGATATTATCATCGCCATTGGGTGCAGGAATATTTTTGCTGGCAACTGGCTGGCCTTCACCATTCATACGATAACTTCTGCCTGCTAATCCATGCCCACCTTGCGGCACAACAAACATTCTTGCAAAATCATCTGTTTTCTTTTGTCCCATTTTATCAATGACGGATTGATAGTAATCTAACTGTGCACCATCGGACGCAAGGTTATCTGCAGTGCCAATGGTAAGAATCATTTTACCACCCCGTTTATAAAAAGCAGAGAGATCGGGATTGGTAGCATCCATCCATTTAGATATTTCTTCGCGGCGTTTATTCAATGCACCGCCTTCTGTATAATCCAATGGATTGGCTTTGATATCCTGCATTAAAAAACCTGTAACACCTGCGACACCTAAGTGAGAATGCATGGGCGATTTATCAGTAGCGCCTTCCTGCCCTTTGTAACGCATATTGGCAATCACACCCATATCCGCAGGATTGATACTCGGCACCCACATACCAAATGATTTTACGCCATTGGCTAATGGTGTTGCAAATGAATAAGGGCTATATACAAATTCCATTGTTTTGATTTGTCCATCGGTAAGTTTTGCATTCACAGATGTATCGTTTGGATTGGGATCTGTTTTACCGGCTCTCAGTTTAGCCCAGGGATCTTTTGGTCCATATTTATCTTTTACATTAAATACCGCACGGGCAGCCATATAGTTGTTGATGATACCATCATTGATGCCATCCAGTCCATCTGCTTGTCTTAAAAATTCTGCAGTGATGGCTTTTACTTTGGCAGGTGTTACCCAATTATCAGCAGGCTTCTCTTGTATACGAATGAGCTCGGGTGCCAGCATCAATGTAGAAAAGTTAACAATAGGTACGTTTGCAATGATACCATCATAATCAGTGGGATAGCGCTGTGCTACAGTCAATGCTTCACGCCCACCTTGTGAACCGCCAACATAATAATTATACAGTGGTTTTTTTCCATACACCCTTTGCATAATGACTATTGCTGCATCATGTGTTTTTTTCATTTGCATATAGGCGAGGTTTTTAACTGCCTCTTCATTCATAGACCACGCATCACCTGGAGTAGGGCCTGTGGGTAATGTGCTTGTTGCAGCACGCGGGCCCATGCCTTGCGCCTGGTGGCCTGCATCACTTCCGTAGGTAGCAAAGCCTTTGTTTAATAAGGAAAGGCTGGCATTGGCGGTAATAGAACCGTTCATACCACCACCGCCTTGTTGTATGCTGCGTTGTGACCAGCTAGCAGGTAATATTACCCTGAAATTAATGGGCCATCCGTTGGGGTCAACAGGCATGATAGAACCTTCCACACTTGCATAAGCAGGAACGGTAGCTGTTGCTTCCACCCAACGCGGAGCATACAATTTAACAGCACCGACTGGTTCGCCAATATCTGTTGTGGCAATAGATGTTCCGATTTTTTCTAAATCAGATTGACTGATTGTTATATTGTTTGTTTGTGCCAGCAAAGAATGTTGTATCAACACACAACTGAACAATACAAGTAAGCGATATATCTTTTTCATTTTATTGGTTTGTTTTTCTGAAACTATAAATAATATGATTTATCATTTTGAATGCAGTACTGATTTGTCGTTTTTAAATGCGATGAAATAACTGATAACAGCCCCTGCCCCACCAATAGCAATAGTAATTGCTAATGAAAAGCGGATATCAGTTTCATTTTTAAAAATACTATCTGTAAAAAATGCAACTAAGAATGGCCCTAAACCAAGGCCAATAATATTAATTAAAAATAAAAATATTGATGATGCCAATGCACGTACCTGGTTGGGCATTAATGCCTGTATAGCGGACGAACTTGCGCCCATAGGTGAAGCAATAAAAAAAGCAGGGATAAATAATAAAGCCATTACAACAACAGGATTATTTACCAAAGGGATAAAACAAGAAATGAATATACCGATCGCTGAAATGATACCCACACGTATGCGCGCATGTTGTGTACCCTTATTTTCAAGATAGTCTGCATACCACCCACCCCATAATACACCACAAAGCGAACCTGCTAATAATACCAACCCAAAGATTAACCCTGTCTTAGGAACAGGCCATGCAAATGTTCTTAAAAAATAAGTAGGTACCCATGCTGTACATCCATAAGTAACAATAGCTGTAAATGCGGTACCAATGCAAATACCTAAAAATATTTTAGGATGTGCAAAGACAATTTTAAACGCTTGCGATAAAGAAAACTTTTGCTGCAGAGCATCATTAATACCCAACATGCCTTTGCGTGCAGGCTCTTTTACTGTTAATAATAAAAGGCTGATGATAAAACCGGGAATACCTATTAAAAGAAATAATTTTTGCCAATGATAGATTTCACCAAAAACGGGAACTGTAACAGTACCTTCCTGTGGCAACGCCGCAACAATAGTAGAACCAATCGTCAATGCTAACCCTGAACCCAAAAATATACCAGCGGAAAAAATACTTAATGCAAAGCCTAGTTTTCGTTTTGGAAAATAATCACTGATCAATGAATAAGCAGATGGAGATAATGTCGCTTCCCCTACCCCAACGCCCATTCTTGCTAAAAAGAACTGGCTGTAATTTTTTACACCGGCGCATAATGCAGTGAATAAACTCCACATAGCAATACCACCCATGATTACATTTCTTCTGTTTGTTCTATCGGCAAGGCGGCTGATGATAACACCAAAGAAAGTATAAAATAATGCAAAGCTTAAACCCATCAGCAAACTGACTTTTGTATCGCTTAAGTGAAGGTCACGCTTAATAGGGCCGATTAATAATGCTAATATCTGCCTGTCGAGGAAGGATGAAATATTGGCCAGCGTTAATAAGCCCACTACATACCATGCATAAGTAAGTGAACTTTTTTTAGTTTCTTCTGCAATTAGATTCATATAGCAATTCGTTTTGGTCGATCTTCTTTATAATACCTTCCACACCTGTATAATAACTACCGATGGCTGACGAATACCATTGGCAATAAAAATATTTTTTGTCAGCCAATCATATTTCGGATCACTTGTTTCAAAAACAGGTATAGAACGAAAATAATACAATGACGGATCTACTTCTTCGCCCTTCGCTAATTGTTGCATTACTTCCGGTGCTGCATGACGAATACCTGTATTCACAATCGTAATAATAGCACCATCATCTGTTTGCAATATATAACGTGCATCAATCTCTACTACAGCGTCTGTCCGTATCAGTTGCCAATCATATCCTCCTGGTACGATCGTTCCTTTTATCTGCGGCCCTTCAAAACTACCGCCAGTAAGAGCTACCATTTTACGAATGCCCTTACCTGTCTTTCCTACTTCCGGTAGTAAAGAAGCTTGTACGCGCAGTTCAAATGCAAATTCCAACTGAGGTTGTTGCATAACTATTGTTTCTGGTTCAATGTTTCTTTATCAAAACCTGCCGCCTTTTTATAACGGCTGGCAATTGTTTCCAATTCCTCCTGAGTAATTACGTCATGTATATGTTCAAAGCCATCAGGCGCCCTGTCTTCTGCGATCTGCATTACCTGCTCTGGGCCCATCTGTCTGTTTTGTAAAACGATATTGGTTGTTGCCGGCAATCTTTCTCTTTCATATTCCTGCAATGCTGCAAGCGGATCTTTTATATTACTAAACGCATTTGCTAAACACTCTGCATCCAGTATCGCTTGTGATGCTCCATTAGAACCGATGGGATACATCGGATGTGCAGCATCGCCTAATAAAGTAATTCGGCCAAATGTCCATTGAGGTAAAGGGTCACGGTCAGACATGGGAAATTCATATACCGCTTCAGCATCTTTTATCAATGCGGGAATATTTAGCCAATCAAATTCCCATGATTTAAATTTTTTCAATAACTCATTCTTATCTCCTTTACGGTTCCAATCCTGCACAGGAATATTCGCTTCTGCATTTACTTTTAAATCAGCAATCCAATTGATTAGTTGATGGCCATTCTCATCTGTTTCCGGTGTAAGCGGATAAGCAACAAATTTTTGTGCAGCGTGGCCTGCCATAAACATGGATGAACCTGTTAGAAAAGGTTTTGCTTTTGTAGTACCTCTATGCAAAATAACTCCTGAAAAATGGGGCGATCCTTCATCCGGATAGAACTGTTTACGCACAACAGAATGAATGCCGTCCGCACCAATCAATATATCCCCTTCGATAGAAACAGTAGATTCTTCATGGATGAATGTAGCATTAACTGTATCAGCGCTGTTTTCACAATGTTGCAGGCGATGTGCTAAATGAATGCGTTGTACTCCGAGTTGTTGTTTTGCCGCTTCAAATAAAATCATCTGGAACAATCCGCGGTGAATAGAAAACTGCGGCCAGTTATATCCAGCAAATTTACCTCTCGGTTCCTGCCAGATGCGTTGCCCATATTTATTAAAATAAGCTAACTCCTGCGTAGCCACTGCTACTTTTGCTAATTCCTCCTGCAAACCCAGATTAGTAAGCACCCGTACTGCATGTGGCAATAAATTAATTCCAACACCTAATGGTTTGATTTCTTTGGCGGCTTCATATACATGTACATCGAAACCCGCTTTGTGAAGATGAAGAGCGGCTGTCAATCCTCCAATACCAGCTCCTACAATGATAATTTTCATTCGCAATCGTTATTATAAGCACCGGTAAACAAGCAGCGCCAACCGGTTTTGTTTTGGGCAAGAAAGCTAATTCTTTTTTTTGAATACAATGTTTACCAACGTTAATAAATCAGATGATATTGACTTCTCTTTCTAATGCGACTCCAAATTTATCTTTTACTGATTCCAAAATATTTTCGCTTAATGAATAGATTTCTTCGCCCGAAGCATTTCCATAATTGACCAATACCAATGCTTGGTGCGCGTGCACACCTGCATCGCCCTTGCGATACCCTTTCCATCCGCATTGCTCAATCAGCCATCCTGCGGCCAGCTTTACAGTACCATCAGGATTGTCAAATCCAACAATCGCCGGATATTCCTCTTTTAATTTTAGAAACTGTTCTTTTTCAACAGAGGGATTTTTAAAAAAGCTTCCTGCATTACCAATCAAATTGGGGTCAGGTAACTTCGAAGAACGGATATTAATAACTGCTTGCGATACGGCTCTTATACTTAATTCTTTTACTCCCATTTTTTCCAGCTCCTGTTCTATAGCACCATACTTTATATTAAAGACAGGTTGCTTCCGTAAACGATAGGTGACACCCGTTATTACAAACTGGCCCTGGTACTTTCTTTTAAAAACACTTTCCCTATAACCAAAAGCGCAATCTTTCAATGAAAAAGTATAGTTCGCCTTCTCCTTAATATGAAAAGCTTTTACTTCATGAAGTACATCTTTAATCTCTACGCCATAAGCTCCGATATTTTGTATTGGCGATGCCCCTACACAACCGGGTATCAATGATAAATTTTCTACGCCTGCCCATCCATTTTCTATGCAATGCATAACAAAGCCATGCCATGTTTCGCCAGCGCCAGTTTTTATATAAACATATTCATCATCTTCTTTTATTTTCTCAATACCTCTTATTTCATTTTTAATCACTACCCTGTCCACGTCTTTTGTCAGCAAAATATTACTGCCACCTCCCAATATCATTTTGGGCAATTGTGGATGTATGGCTACTGCATTTTGAAGGTCTTCTGCTGTCTTCACCACAGCCAGGTACCGCGCAGCAGCATCAATATGAAAACTATTATAAGGCTTTAAAGAAATATTTTCCTGAACTTGCATGAAGGCAAGATAATTAAAAACATGAGTGAAAAAACAGTTGCACTTTTAGGCGCTACAGGGCTTACCGGCAGTTACCTGCTGGAATTATTATTGGCTGATCCTGCATTCAGCACCATAAAGCTGCTGACACGAAGGCCGCTTGAGAAGACACATACTAAACTCGAAATAAAACTGGTAGATTTTTCCGATAAAGAATCGGTTAAGCTGGCATTGGAAGGAACGGATATTATTTTTTGCTGCATTGGTACTACTATGCAAAAAGTAAAAGGCGATAAAACATTATACCGGAGTATCGATTTTGATATTCCTGTTCATGCGGCAAGATTGGGGAAAGAAACTGGTTGCGAAAATTTTATACATATGTCTTCTATCGGTGCTGATAGTACAAGCAAGAACTTCTATCTGCAATTAAAAGGAGAGACTGAAGATGCCTTACGAGCTGTTGGTTTTCGTTCATTATACATTATGCGCCCATCTGTACTAATAGGCGAACGAAAAGAGTTTCGTCTGGCGGAAAGAATAAGTGCAGTTATTATGTCGCCCTTATCTTTTTTAATACCTGCTAAATACAGGCCCATCAAATCAGTAAATGTTGCGAAAGCAATGTTACATAGCGCTAAAGAAAATAAGGAAGGTGTTTTTATATTAGAAAACAAAGCGATCCACGAAGCGGGAAGCTGATCAGATAATATCAACATCAGGCACCATTACCACGCTGCGGAAACGTTTATCGTTATGCATCCATGCAATGATATCAAATATTTCTTCTTTGCATTTGCTGATCACCTTTTGATCGCGGGGAAGTTTTAATAAAATTTCCATCAGGTATTGATTGCGCACTCTGCCTACTACGGGCTCAGCAGGTCCAACAATATAATCGTTATAATTTTTCTTCAACGCATTCGCAAATTCATTCGCGGCCTGTTCTACTATACCTTTTATCTTATGGCGGAACACAAGATGTATAAGGCGGGTATAAGGCGGATAAAAAAACTGTTTGCGTTTTTGCAGCTCTTCTTCAAACATCCGCTTGTAATCATGCTGCTGCACATATTGTAAAACAGGATGTGCGGGTTGTGTAGTTTGTACTATTACTTTTCCTGTCTGCCCCTTTCTTCCTGTTCTGCCACTTACCTGTTCCATTAATTGAAATGCCCTTTCATTAACACGAAAGTCAGCGAAGTGTAATAATCCATCCGCATCCAGTATGCCTACAAGGTCTACGTTATCAAAATCCAAACCTTTTACGACCATTTGCGTACCTGCTAAAATATCAATACGTTTTTGTTCAAATTGCTGAATCAATACATCGTGCGCATTCTTCCCTTTAACAGTATCGATATCCATTCTTGCCACTTTTGCTTCGGGAAATGATTCCTGCAATAACTCTTCAATTTTTTCTGTACCAAAATTCCGTTGTACGAACTGGTGGCTACCACAAGCAGCACATGTATTTACCGGCGGATAAGTGGTGCCGCAATAATGACAAACAAGCTTGTTGGTAAACTTGTGGAATGTCAATGAAACATCGCAATACTTACATTGGGGTATCCAGCTACAAACCGAACACACCTGGTAAGGAGAATAACCTCTGCGGTTTTGAAATACGATTACCTGTTTATCTCTGTCTAATACTGTTTGTATTTCCTGCTGCAACTGCGGAGATAGCATCACTTTCGAACGGTCTTTGCGTTCAATCTTTCTTGTATCTACAATTTCTATTGGTGGCAAATGAAAATCACCATAGCGCTGCATTAATTCCACTAATCCATACTTTCCTGACGTTGCATTATAATAAGTCTCTACAGCAGGTGTAGCACTACCCAATAAAACTTTTGCATTAAACAATGATGCAAAATAAATAGCAGCATCACGTCCATTATATCTTGGCGCAGGATCCTGTTGTTTATAAGAAGTATCATGTTCTTCATCACAGATAACCATAGCGAGATCGGAAAAAGGAAGGAATACAGAAGAACGTGCCCCGAGTATTACTTTTATCTCTCCCGTTTTTACTTTGTTCCATATCTCTACTCTTTCGTTTTGAGAAAACTTAGAATGATAAATACCGATATAACCGCCAAAATGTTTTTGCAAACGACGGATGACCTGCGAGGTTAATGCAATCTCGGGCAACATATATAATACCTGCCTGCCCTTACGTACATATTCTTCAATCAGCTTGATATAAATATTTGTTTTTCCACTTGAAGTAACGCCATGTAATAAACAAACTTGCTTTTCAGTAAATGACTCTCTGACTTGCTTCAAGGCCTTCTCCTGTGCAGCCGATAATTCAAAATCAATTTTTACATCTTTAGGTAAATAAGCAAGGCGGTCTACATTTCTTTTTTCTAAAATAAGAATTGATTTATCAGCGAGGCCTTTCAGTTGCGCATCGGTAGCGTTTGATTTTTTTAATAATTCTGATTTGGTTACTTCACCTGTCGTCTTCATTAAATAGAGATAGCTCAGCAATAATTCCATTTGCTTTTCAGCACGTTGTAAACGCTTGTCATCATTCAGGAGTTTTTCCAGTTCCTCTTCGTTATCATATTTATGGTTTAATAAGACATAGGTTTCTTTTTTTGGCGCATAGGTTTGCT
>Ga0164241_10001640_pt1 | contig 26712 bp, 16 predicted proteins | sample OricomyardsoilBY_FD_108780 | JGI IMG/M metagenome (GOLD analysis project Ga0164241, IMG submission 108780) | Backyard soil microbial communities from Emeryville, California, USA - Original compost - Back yard soil (BY) | ecosystem: Environmental > Terrestrial > Soil > Unclassified | place: USA... | reverse complement strand
TGACCGCGACAGGCGCCTCGCCCATTGTTGGTGTCGCTGGGGTCGCGCTTGATGACCTGACACTGGCCGCGACGGGTGGTGCACCTGCCATCGGCGGGGCATTGGCCGTCACGCTGGACGAATTGAGCCTTGCGAGCACCGGCACCAGCCCGATAGCCGGGGTGGCAGCGGTCACATTGGGCGCGCTGGCACTGGTCAGCACGGGCAAGCTGGCTGCGAAGGGAACGGCAAGCATCACCCTGGGGGCGTTGACGGCCTCGAGCACGGGCAATTCGCTGATTGCTGCGACCCTGGCCGCGACCCTGGCCGATCTGACCGCTTCGGCGGCAGGTGACGCGCCAGTCACGTCGGCATTGGGGGCGATCCTCGAGGACGTGACCCTTGTGGCCACGGGTGGGGCGCCTGCCCTGACCGGCACGCTGGCCGCGACGCTCGATGATCTGGCGCTTGGATCCACAGCGACGGCTCCGGCTGCTGCGGTGGCAGGGATCACGCTCGATGACCTGACGATCACCTCAACAGGGGTCGCGCCGGTTGTCGGCGTGCTGGCACAGCTCCTTGACCCGCTGACAGTGGTGGCGGAAGCCGAGTCGCAGACCGGAATCGAGGGGGAGCTCGCCGCCACGCTGGGCGATCTGGCTCTTGTTGCAACCGCTACATCGCCAGTCTCGGGGCTGGCAGGCATCACGCTGGGCGACCTCGCTGTCTCGGGCGCCGGCACATCTCCCGTAGTCGGCGTGCTGGCGTCAGGCCTCGCTGACCTCGGTATTTCGGCTACAGGGGCCAGTGTCATCGCAGCTACGGCTGCGGTGGCGCTGGATTCACTCACCCTTGTGTCCAGCGGGACGGCGGCAGACGTCACGCTGGGCGCATTGGTGGTCACGCTCGGGGATCTCACCGCGGCGGCAACCGGACAAGCCCTCGTCAAGGGCGAGCTCGACCGGGTGTTGGCCGATGTGGTGATGGGCGCGACCGGGCGCTCGGTGGTTGCGGGCGCCGCCAGCATCACCCTCGAGGACGTCACCGCCCTGGCGGTGGGCACTTCGAAGATTGTTGGCCAGTTGTCGCAAGCCCTCGAGGACGCCACCCTCGACGCCAGCGGCTACGTGTTCAGTACGGCGGCGCTCGATGCGCTGCTCGATGATCTGCTCCTTGCGGCGACTGGTTTCGCCGTCACCGTCGCGCCACCTGCTGCACTCGTCCCGATTCCGGCCAACCGACCGGACTCCTACGCCGATGGCAGCGTGTTGCGACCGCACGACCCGCTGACACCGGGGCAACGACCGCATGACCCGATTGGCATTGCAGCGCGCGATGCCTCTGGCCCGCTTGTGGCCAGCCAACCCAATGACACCCTCGACCCAGCCGAGCGCCCAAGCGGTGCGCTGCTGGTGGCCGAGCGGCCCTGACAGGACACCATTCCATGAAGATCGACGCGGAAATCACGTACCACGGCAAGTTCAGGCTGTTCCGCAAGGGCAGCGACGTGTTGATCTCGCAGCACTCCCAGGAGAAGGAGGCCTATGAGGCGGCCATGGACGCCGGGCCGGGCGACTACACCATCCTTCCCCCGACCTCGATTGAGTACAACCTGGCCGTCACCCTCGAGGACAGCGATCACCCGGCATGCCCTGTGCCCGACCCTGATCCGACGCCTGACCCGGAGCCCGAACCCGAGCCCGAGCCGGAGCCGGAGCCGGAGCCGGAGCCCGTTCCGACCACGCTGACGCCACTCGACACCAAGGCCATCACCAGCGTCACCCGTCCGGCCAAGGGCGTGCCCTTCGTCGATCCGGGCTACGGGCAGCCCATGGTCAGGGCATCGCAGGCCAGTGATGGCACCGGCAGCAGCATGCGCCACGAATACAGCCGCAGGCAGGCCTTCAACAGCGACGGCAGCCTCTACAACTGCCAGTCCAGCAACGGGTACTGGTACTGCTACGAGACCGCCACCAACAACGTGCTGCGCAAGCTCACCGACTTGGCTGGCGACTGCGAGCCGCTTTGGAGCCCGACCGACCCCGACACGCTGATCTACACCAGCCAGAACGGCGGAACGAAGTGGTGGACGAAGAACGTGCGCACCGACGTCAGCACCTTGCTGATCGACCTCGCCGGCAAGACCCCGTGGCCGACGGCCACCCACTTCTGGACGAAGGGCGAGGGCTGCTGCGACAAGAACGGGCGCTATCTCGCGCTCATGGCCGAGTCGAACGCCTGGGCGACGCTGGGCCTGGTACTGATCGACCTGACCACAAAGACGGTGGTGGGCACCATCGATGCAGGGAAGTTCGGCAACCAACGGCCTGACCACATCAGCGTGAGCGCCAGCGGCAAGTACGTGGTGCCAAGCTGGGCCTACCTGCCCACCCATGGCACCCGCGCCATCCCGGTGGCTGACTTCCAGTGGTCGGCCAGCCGTGTACTGGCACCGCAGTCGCAGCACTCCGACCTGTGCCTTGGCCCGGATGGGCAGGACTATTACGTCTATTTCGATTATTCGGACGACAACGCCGCGATCCGGTGCGTCGACATGGACACGCTGGCGTCCTTCGACATTCTCCCGCTGTACTACCCCGACCATGCGGCCTATGCCGGCCACGTGAGCGGCAAGGCGTTCAATCGTCCGGGCTGGGTGGTGGTCTCGACGTATGCCGACTACATGAACTACGGCAACATCAACCCGGCCACGGTGTTGCAACCGCCGTACCGCAAGGTGTTCCTGGCCGAGCTCAAGCCTGGCGGCGCCAAGCTCAACCTGTGCCATATCCACACGACCAAGTGGGATTACTTCAACGAGCCGCAGGCCAGCGTGAACCTCGACCTGTCCAAGGTCATCTTCGCCTCGACCATGGACACGACGAGCGAAGGTGATTCGTACATCGTCGAGGTGCCGGCGGTCTGACCATGGCTGGCGTGCCCACAAAGAAGGTGGCGAAAGTCACCAAGCAAGCGAGGAAGCGCAAGGCCAACGAGCGGGCGAGGAAGCGGGTTCCCGTCGTGATCCCCGAGCGGTTGGCCGATGCACCGCCCGAGATCCTTGCCGCGTACAAGGCGCTCAACGGGAAGCAACGGGTGTTCGCCCTGGAGTTGCCGACCGCCAAGAGCAAGGCCGATGCGGCACGGGTCGCCGGCTACACCGCTGCGACGGCCAACGCCAAGGCGCATGACATGGCGAAGGAGCCGCACGTGGCGGCGATTGTCGACTGGTGCATGCAGAAGGTGATCGGCAGCAGCCTGCTCACCATCGAACGGCTCAAGCAAGAGCTCGAGTGCATCGCCTACAGCGACCCGCGCAAGCTGCGGAGCGAGAAGGGCGGCCTGCTCGACCTCGAGGACATGGACGAAGGCACGGCGCGGGCGATCTCTGGCTTCGAGGTCAGCGACAAGGGCATCAAGGTCAACCTGTGGAACAAGCTCGCGGCCATCGATACCGCCCTCAAGTTGTTGAGCGCCTTCCCCGAGAAGAAACAGCAGGCACCCTCGGCCATGATCGTGGGCGTGGTGGTGGTGCCGGAGAAGGGGCAGTACAGGCACCCGCAGCGCGAGGCCATCGAGGGGACGCTCGGTAGCCCGCAGCGCGTGGATGGTGCGCGACCAGCCGGCAAGACGTTCCGGGTCACGAAGGACTGACGTGACCATGCTCCAAACCGCCCCGGCCTTCGATACGTTCGAGGAAGGCCAGGGAACGGTGTGGGAGGCGACACCGCGGCAAGCCGATTTCCTGTCCTGCGACGACTACGAAGTCCTGTACGGCGGCGCGGCAGGCGGCGGCAAGTCCGATGCCTTGCTGATCGACCTGTGGGCGCTGCAAGCCGGTGGGCCGGAGCACCCCCAGCACCGGGCGATCTGCTTCCGCCGCAGCTACCCCGAGCTCAAGGATCTGATCGATCGATCGCACGACCTGTTCCCGAAGTTCATCAGCGGCATCCGGTACGACAAGAACGAGCACATCTGGACGACGCCCATGGGGGCGAAGTTCGAGTTCGGCTATTTGAGCAACGACAACGACCGCTTCAAATACCGCGGTCGTGCATGGAACAAGATCGGCTTCGACGAACTGACCCTGTGGGCCACGCCGGTCTGCTACGAGTACCTAAGCACCCGCAACCGCTCCGTTGCGCGTGACTTGCCGTGCGAAATGCGCGCCACGACCAACCCGGACGGTGTTGGCCAGAAGTGGGTGATGGAGCGCTGGGGGATTCAGGAGGATGGCGGGCCGAGCCGCATCCTGGTGCCGGTGGAAAGGGAGTTGCCCGACGGCAATGGTGGTTGGCGGATGGAAATGTCCACCATCGCGCGCACCTTCATCCCGGCCAAGCTGTCAGACAACCCGTTCCTGCGTGGCACCGGCTACCGCGAACGGTTGGCGCTGCTGTCCCCGGACGTGCGCGACGCCTTGCTCAAGGGCTTGTGGTCGGGCAATCAGGTCGAGGGCGCGTACTACTTCAAGGAGATCCAGCGCATGCGCGCCGAGGGGCGCGTGGGTCGCATCCCGCACGAGGCCGGTGTGCCGGTCAACACGTTTTGGGACATTGGCTGGAATGACAACACGTCGCTGTGGTGCCATCAGGCGGCGGGCTTTCAGAACCGCTTTATCCACGCCTATCAGAACAGTGGGGAGCAATACGCCCACTATGTCGCGTACCTGCAACAGTTGTCAGCGGAGCGCGGCTACGTGTGGGGCACGCACTACGTTCCGCACGACGCCATGCACGCCACCATGGGCAGCGGCGGCGAGACCGGCCTGCGACAGCTTCGCGCCTTGTGGCCCGGCCAAGACTTCCAGGTCGTGCCGCGCATCGACAAGGTGCTCAACGGCATCCAGCAAGCGCGCGCTGCCATGTCCTCGTGCTTCATCGATGACACGCCCGATGGCTGCGCCGACGGCCTGGCGAGCCTGGCTGCGTACCGCAAGAAGTACAGCACCGTGGAGGGGGCGTTCACCAACATCCCCGTGCATGACACGCACTCGAACTACGCCGATGCCTTCCGCCAGTTCGCCCAAGGCTATGACAAGGCCATCGTCCACATTGCCGCTGCCGAGCCGGAGTGGAAGAAGAAATTGCGCCTGCACCACGGCTCCAAGCCCCGCAACCCCATGACTTCCTGACAGAGATCCCATGACCGACACCAACAACAACCGCGACGTGGCCCGCGACGTGTTCTGGCGGTATCTCGAGGTTTACGGGCGAGGTCACGACTGCTATATCCAGCGCGCGACACGGCTCGAGGAATACTACCTGTGCGGTGGCGGCCTGCCGGGCATGCAAGGCCATTGGCGCCATGCCGACCGCGCGGCCATCGAATGTGAAGGCCGCCCAGCACGCGAGATCAACACCATCCTGCCGACCGTCAACGCGGCGGCGGGCTATCAGATCAACAACCGCGTGGACATTGCCTACCTGCCGCGCGGGCGTGGCGCCGACGAGCAGACGGCCAAGGTCGCATCGAAGGTCATCCGGCACGCGCTGGATCTCACCATGTACCGCTATGCCGAGACCGACGTGTTCCTCGACGGCCTGATTCAGCAGCGCGGCTATCTCGACATGCGGATGGATTACAACACCACGACCAAGGGCAACATCTGCGTCACCGACCTTGATCCGGTCGACGTGCTGCCCGACCCGGATGCCAAGTCCTACAACCCCGATGGTTGGTCGGACGTCCAGATCACGCGCTTCCTGACGGCGCGCGACATTGAGGGCATCTACAGCAAGGAAGCGGCTGACGCGGTGGTCGAAAACTCCAAGGGCTATTGCGACATGAACTTCGGAGACACGGAGATCCAGCGCCGCGGCTTCGGCATGCCATCGAGCTACGCGAACGGCTGGGGCTGGTATGCCGACCGGGCCGAGGAACGCCGCTATCGCGTGATCGATCGCCAGTCCCATGAGTACGCCAACACCCTGGTGGCCATGTATCCGACCGGCGACTTCCGCAACGTCGAAGGCTACGAGCCGAACAAGCTGGCGTGGCTGATCGATCAGGGCGTGCAGGTGCTCAAGCGGCGGATTCGTCGCGTGCGCTGGGAGGTCTGTGCCCCGGAAGTGTGCTTCCACAACGAGCTTTCGCCTTACGACCACTTCACCGTGATCCCGTATTTCCCGTACTTCAGGCGCGGCAAGACCATCGGCTTGATCGATAACATGGTCAGCCCGAGCGACATGCTCAACAAGTTCGTGAGCCAGTACGAGCATGCCGTCAACACGGCGGCCAACTCCGGCTGGCAGGGCGAGGCCAACAGCCTGTCCAACATGCCCGACTCGGAGTTCATCGAGCGAGGCGCGGAGAACGGCCTGGTGCTGCTGCGCAAGCCGGGCACGGCGCCGTTCCAGAAGATCGAGCCCGGACAGGTGCCCAATGGCATCGACAAGATGATCCAGTGGAGCCACGACCACCTGAACATCGTGTCAGGCGTGGACAAGAACCTGCGCGAGCCCGAGAAGAATGACCTGTCCGGCGTGGCGGTGAAGGCCTTGCAGTACGCCTCGCAGCAAAAGCTGGCGATTGCCCTGGACAACTTGAGCCGCACCCGGCACATGGTCGCTGACCGCGCGCTGGGGCTGGCCCAACGCTTCATGGGCGACGAGCGCGTGCTCCGCATCACCGAGATCGACAAGTACGGCGTCGAGCGCCAGAAAGAATTGCCCATCAACGTGCGCATGGAGGACGGCTCGATCTTCAACGACCTCACCATTGGCGAGTACGACATGGTGATTACCGAGAAGCCCGCCGCGGTCACGTTCGACAGCAGCGAGTTCGAGCAGATGAAGGCCATGCGCGGGGAAATGGGCATCGCCATCCCCGACGCGACCGTTGTGCGCGCCTCCACCCTGTCCGACAAGAGCGACATTGCCGAGGCTATGCAGGAGCAGGAGGGGCAAGTCGACCCCCGCATCGAGGCCGAAGCCGCATTGCTGGCCGCGCAGACCCGCAAGGCCGACAACGAAGCCGTGGCCAAGAGCATCGAGTCGCAGTACAGCGCGATCCAGACCGCCCAGGCCATCGTGGTCACGCCCGAGGCTGCCGCATTGGCCGATGCCCTGCTGCGAAGCGGTGGCTTCGTGGACAAGGACGCCGCGCCGATCATCCCCGAGGCGCCCCCAGGCTTGGAGATCCCCGCCCAGGAAGGCGTCATTCCGCAAAACACACACCCCCTCGATCCGGCCAACCCGGAGCAAGGGATTACACGCGGGCTGTCTGACGGCCCCACCCAACCTGTCCAGTGAGAGCACCGATGAACGCAGAAAACCAGCCGCACCCGTCCACCATGACCGATGAAGAGAAGGCCGCATTGATCGCGTCCGACCCGAGCGCGTTCGATGAGGACGACGCCCCATCACGCAGCCTCGAGGCCGACACCAACGACGCGGGTGACGACGCTGGCGCCAAGACCGACACGGGCGAGACCGTGGCCGCGGGCGATGCAGGCGACGATGACAGCGCCGACATGATCCCCAAGGCGCGATTCAACGAAATGCTGGGCCGCGCGAAGGATGCCGAGGCCAAGCTGGCCGCCCAGGAAGCGGCTGCCGCTGCCGCTGCCGCCGAGCCGACGCGCAATGTTGCAGAAGAGTTCGCCGCCGCCGAGGCCGTCTACGACGCCCGCAATGCCGAGCTCTTGGAGCAGTACGAGGCAACCGACATTTCCTTCACCGAGTTCCATGCCGAGCAGGCCAAGGCGCTCAAGGCGTACAACGCCACCAACCGCGAGTTGAGCAAGCTCGAGGCCGTCCAGACGGCCAGGCAAGAGCAGGCGCGCATCGAGTCGGAGAAGGCGAACCAAAGCTGGCAGACGACCGTGACCGCATGGCGCGAGGCCAATGCCGAGTTCCTTGGCAACGCCATCCGCTACAACGCCGTGGCCGCGCTGATCGACGAAATTGGCAAGGACGGGTCGTTGAGCGACACCGAATTGCTGGCCAAGGTCGAAGCGCAAGCCTACGAGGCTTTCAATTGGCAGGGCGCCCGCACCGAAACCGGCAAGCAGGCCCAGGCCACGCCACACGCCACACGTAACGCTACCGACGCGCGCGCCGCCAGTTCCGCATCGGCACAGCCCGGTCAAATCACCGGCGGTGTTGGTGCCCGAGGCGCACCGACCGGCAAGATCGATCTGTCCACCCTCAAGCCCGGTGAGTTCTCCAAGCAGTCGAAGGCCGAGCAGGAAAAGCTGCTGGGCGAAGGCGCCGTTTGAATGTAAGGTGTCACATGAAAGACCTTGCTCCGGCAGGGCTCGCTCGCTGAGTACAGCGGTTCCGCTGCACACGCCCAGCGCAAAGGCGTGACCTCGGCTTAGGACAAGCCCGTCGCTTTGCAACGTCATCGCAATGGTTCCGCGCCGACCGGCGATCAGGTCGAAAACCCAACCCGACCTTTTTCCCCATTTTTTTCGGAGGCATTGCCATGTCTGGAACAGACTTTCACGCCCAGCAGCCCTACAACAAGGACGCCTGGGGCCACAAAACCTACGACGAGTACATCGAGCAGTTCTATTTCACCGGCATGCTCGGCCAGGGTGACGCTGCCGTCATCGACCACATCACCGAGCTCACCAAGAACAGCAAGGGCGAGTCGGGTGCGTGGATGCACCTGATTTCCGACATCCATGGTGGCGGTGTGGTGGGTGACAACCAAATGGAAGGCCGCGAGCGCGAGCTCGAGGCGTCCTGGATTCGTGCGCAGTTCGATCAGATGCGCAACGGCTTCGTCACCAAGGGCAACACCGCCGAGCAGAAGTCGGTCATCAACACCCGCAAGAACTTCCGCAAGAAGAACGCGCGCTGGTTGGCCGAGACCATGGAAGATCAGGCGATCCTCACCGCATCGGGCATCGGCTACGGCTTCAACGTCGATGGTTCGCCGCGCGTGACCCCGGCTGGCCAAGACCCGTGGACGGATCTTGCCTACGCCGCTGACGTGACCGCTCCTTCCGCCAACCGTCACGTCCGTTGGGACAGCACCACCGACACCTTCATCGCCGGCAACACGGGCAATGTGGTCGTTGGTGACAAGCCGGAGTACAGCATGCTCCCGCAACTCGAGGCTCTGGCGCGCCGCAAGCGCCTGACCCCGCTGCGCGTGGGTGGTGAAGAGTATTTCGTGTGGCTGATCCACACCGACTCGATGGCGAAGCTCTGGCAGGACGCGGAGTTCCGCTCCATCGTCGTGAACGGCGAAATGCGCGGTGGCAACAACCCGATCTTCAAGGGCTCCAAGGTGACGATGAACAACATCATCATCAAGCCGTACCTGCGCGTGTTCAACACGGGCGGCGCGGCATCGGGCTCGAAGTGGGGTTCCGGTGGCCTGGTCAACGGCACCCGGTCGTTGCTGCTGGGCACGCAGGCGTTGGGCATGGTCGATCTCGGCCCGGTTGGCTGGGAAGAGGACTTCCGCGACTTCCGCAACCGTTGGGCGCTGTCCATCAACAAGATGGGTGGCTGGATCAAGCCCAAGTTCAAGGACAGCTACACCGGCACTGTCGAAGATTACGGCCTCTGCGCCGTGGACTTCGCCCTGTAAGCCACCCGCAAACGGTTGCGCCGTCGCCCTTCGGGGCGGCGGTTCCGCCGTGACTCATCACGCGCCCAAAGGAGGGCAATCTCATGGCCGTCAAAAATGCTTTCAACCGCCAGAAAGTGCTGGCAATCGTCGCTGACCTCGGCATCGGCAACATCGGTGCGGGCAACGAAGTCACCGCCAAGCTGCCCCAGGGCGCCTTGGTGGTCGACGTGCAGTCCCATACCGTGACCGCGTTCGATGGCACGACCAACACCGCCACCATCACCGACGGAACCACCGCGTTCGTCAGTGCGGTGGATGTGAAGTCGACCGGCATCGAGACCGCCGCGGTCGCCGGGAAGTTCTACCCGCAAGGTGGAACGATCACCTTCTCGCTCGCACAGACCGGCACCGCGACCGTTGGCCGCAACATCGGCGTCGTCCAGTACGTGCAACTCGGCGTCGGTGACGCGGTGTACGGCTAATCACCGAAGTGTTCGTTGTACCCACCGAGACCCGGCAGCAATGCCGGGTCTTTTCACATGCACCAACACGCTCCACAACTCGAGGACACCATCATGAAGTTCCGTTCCCCGTCACCTGACTACGACATTCGCGTCGCGTTGCTCTCTGGCCACACGGAAATCATTGGCCGTGAATGGCAGGAGATCCACCCGATGTTCCAGTCCGAGGCCATGGCCAAGGGCTGCCAGTGCGATGCGCCCTACTACGAGCAGCAGACCAGGATCGAGGGCACGCCCGAGGCGATGAATCGCCAGTTCACGGTCGACGACCTGTACCGGAAAACCCTGACCGAAATGCTTGCCCGCAGCGAGGAAGGCGACTTCACCGTCGACGACTTGCCCAACATCACCGTCGTGTCCTCGCTGGCCGGCTTCGGTGCCCGCAAGGAGGACGTGCTCCGCGTGTTCCGTGAAATGCAGGCAGAGGCCGGCATCACCGATCCCAAGGACGACGACGACACGCAGCCGGAAGCCTAACCATGAACCTGGCCGAATTGATTGCCGAGGGGCGGGACAGGGCGGATGACGCCAAGGGTTTCCAGCAGTACAGCGATGAGCAGTTCGCGCGCTGGCTGTCAGAAGCCGAAAGCGAGGCCGCCATCCGTGCCAAGTTGCTGTTCGATAGCAGCACCGAGGACTTGCTCACGTTCGACATTGCCGCCAATCAGGCGATTGTCGAGCTCGACCCCGTGATCTTCGCAATCGATTCGGCCCGGTTTACCGCCAACACGGGCGGGCGAGGGCGGCAGCTTTGTGCCGTCGGCCTCGACTGGATACAAGACCAGTGCGATTGGCAGGGCCGGTCGTGCTCGCGCCCTGGGTACTTCACCCACTTCGAGCGCAGCAAGCTGCGGATTTGGGAGACCCCTTCCGTGGCGGGCGTGTTGACCCTCGAGGTCTACCGCCTGCCCCTACTGGCCCTCGAGGATGACGAGGACGAGCCGGAGATCGCCATCGAGCAGCACATGAACCTGATCGATTGGGTCATGTTCCGCGCCTACGGCACCAAGGATTCCGAGGAATCCGACCCGCAACGCTCCGCTGACGCCCTGGCCAAGTTCGAGGCCAGCTTTGGCACCCGCAACTCCGCCGACGTGATGCGCAAGCACCGCGAGCAGCGGCGCATCACCACCAGGATGGTGTGATGGCAGGCGTACCCGACGACCGGCTGGTGTCCGTGGGGCCATGGCCGCTGGGGGTCAACAACCTGGCGAAAGAGGGGCGCTTGCCGACCGGCGAGAACGGGCATCCGGTTGCGCTGCGCGAGGCCGACAACATCGACATTGACCGCGATGGCTTCGTGACGCGCCGGCAAGGCACGTCGCGCTTCCACGCCGGAACCCTTGTTCATTCGCTGTGGGCGCATGCAGACCTGCCATTCGGCCTGTTTGTCGATGACGGCATCCTCAATGCGGTGCTCCCTGATGGTCGCGTCGAGGACGTGGATGCTGACCCGGTAGGCGGGGCACCAGTGAGCTATGACCTGATCGGGGAGCGCGCCTACTACGCCAGCGTGTTTGCCAGCGGCATGATCGGTGCCGACATGGTGCCGCGCGCGTGGGCACCAGAGCATCCGGGCGGGCAACCCCATCTGGCCTCCACCACGGGCACGCTCACCGCGGGGCAGTATCAGGTCGCCGTGACCTTCATGGATGACCTGGGCCGCGAGTCGGGCAGCACGGGCGCCGTGGCGATCGATCTTGCCGACGGGCAGGGGATTGCCTTGTCGAGCATCCCGCCGGCCAACGAGCCGAGCACGGTGCGGGTCAACATCTACCTGACCGGCCCGAATGACAACGTGCTGCGCCTGTACGGCAGCCTGGCGCCCAACGTCGCCACCATCACCCTGGTCTCGGCAGCCAACGGGCGGGCGCTACAGACCCAATTCCTTGCCGCTCTACCACCCGGACAACTCACCTGCGGCCATAACGGTCGGCAGTTCGTGGCCACGGGGCGCAACCTGCGCTGGTCGGAGCCGCTTCGTTACGGCATGGCGCGCAGCACGTCGCTCATGCGCTTCAACGCACCGATTGACCTCATGGAGCCGGTGGGGCGGGGCACCGAGGGTGCTGGCCTCTATGTGGCTGCTGGCTCGCGCACCTACTGGCATGGCGGCACCGATCCTGGCAACTGGAACCAGGTCATCGCGTCCGGCCATGGTGTCGTGCCCGGTACGGCCTGCCGCGTCACCGCCGACGTGCTGGGCTTCGATGGCAAGTTCCCGGTGTCGGTGTGGCTCAATCGCGGCGGTCAGTTCTGCGTCGGCATGCCCGGTGGCCAAGTGGTGCCGCTCAAGCGTGGCGAGTTCGTGGCCAATGACGCTGACCGAGGCGCCGCGCTGTTCCGTCAGGGTGCGGGCCTGCAACAAATCATCACCAGCCTGCGCGGTGCGCGTCACAACAACTTGGCGATCACCGACAGCGTGGTCGCTCACATCATCTACGACGGTTCCGTTCCGTGAGCGGCTACTTCGTCCCCCGTGCCGTGCGCACACAACGCATGGCGCTTTGCCGTGCTTGTGAGCACAGCCGTCAACACAAGCATTTCTGCTCCGAGTGCAACTGCGTGCTCGAGGGCAAAACAAGAGTCGCGGGCGAGGCCTGCCCGATAGGCAAGTGGCACCTACACACCCACCAAGACCCGGAGCGTAAGACATGAAAACCCCCAGCATCTTCACCGACGCCGCCCGCGCGCTGCGCAACTTCAAGGCCGAACTCACGGGCGATGGCAGGATCTATGTCCCCGATGCCCATGCGTTCGTCGGCGGCTTCTTCCGCCACCGCTACGCACCCCCAGGCATGCCGTTCGGGCCTGCGTGCATCGAGCCCAACCGCGTCGTCACCGAAGGGTTGGTGAAGATCGTCAACCTGCTGGGCGGCCACGTGACGGCGGTGCCGCTCTACATTGCCCCCTTCTCGGGCAACGTCACCCCGCAAGCGTCATGGACGGGAGCAAACTTCACGGCCAATGCCACCGAGTTCACCGCCTACAACGAGGCCACGCGATTGCCGTGGACGACCGTTGCGGCGACCTCGAGCGCATCGCTCATCAACACCGCTGCGCTGGCGGCGGCGACCTTGACCCTTTCCAGTGGTGGGCCGTACACCGTGCGTGGTGCCGGCTTGCTCGAGGCATCGGCCAAGTCGGCCACAACGCTCAAGCTGATCGTGGCCAGCCGCTTCGCTGCTGACCTGACCGGCCTTGTGGCTGGCGGCAAGCTGGCGCTCGAGTACGGCATCAGCGCCGTGGACGAGGCCGACGCCTAACAAATGGCGCGGTACACCGAATGGACACACGTTCGCGTCCTTGGGGCGCCCCATGAAGCCGGGGCGCCCTATATCGCTGAAGGTCGCAAGCTGCTGGGCGCGGTCATGGACGATGCCAAGGTCAATGGCCTGGGCACCCACAAGATGCGCAAGGAGCTCCCCGACGGCACGGTGATCGTGGCCGAGAAGCACGGCGAGATCCCACGCATCACGATTTACCCGGTGATCCCGGTCAATCCGGTCAAGAAGGTCGCGCTACCGGGCGACTTCGTGGTGTGGGCGCGCAATGCCGCGCTTCCCGACGGCATTGATCCCGACTACCCGCAACAAATCCTTCGTCCCAGCGAGAGCGGGGATAGCTGGAACACGTTTTTCTACAGCGATTCGACGGCAGGCTACGAGCTATTCGGTGGCGAGAAGGGAACCTATGTCGGCACCTTTCCAGAGGGCATCGCCCACGCGGGTAACTGCGACTGGTGGAGCGGTGAAGAGACCGATCTGCGGATTAGCTGGTATGGGCCTTCGTGCAACGTGTGGCAGGACGGCTACGTGCAGCCGAGCGCCGAGTACGGCCCCTACGTGTTCATGCTGGGCAAGGTGTTGCTGGACACCTTCGATTACTCCGCCAACTCTGAATATGGGTTCGACGGCGACACCCACATCGTCGGCGCTGCGCTGCGCAAGATCGGCGCGCTTTGGTATCTCTACACCGCGCAGGTATTCCTCAACGACATTGAGACTGCGCCAATCTACATCGACAGCGAGGACGTCGACCGTGTGTTCAGTTCACCCAACGCCGGAACGGGCGTGGCCACCATCAGCTTCTACCGTTTCGACCTGATCCAGACCACCGATATTGCGGGCGTCGAACGCTTCACCGTTGCCTACGACAGCGCTATCTTCCTGCTCGGCACCGACCTGTTTGGCTCTGATCCATGGTTCTTCAACAAGGATTGCACGCGCGCGGTGGCTTACACCGGAGCGCAGTACCACGCGCCTTACCACGGCTCCGCATCGCCGGAGTCGGGCGGATGGGGAGCCACCATCCTCGATCCGGTCTACCTCGACCCAGGTGATTGGGACACGTTCCTGCCGACCGAGACACAAGACATTGTGACCGTCGCTCTTGATGAGGAAGAAGCCTCGATCCTGACCACGGAAACGGTGTCGATCACCAACGACAACACGCCTGTTCCCATCGCCGTTGCCTATGACAAGGACGGCAACCGCGTCGAAATGACGTGCCGGGTCACACCCGACATGCTGGTGTTCTTCAATCAGGACGGCACCGACCACAATATGTGGGAGGTTCAGGAATACAACGCGGGCGGCATCAACTATGCCGACGGCACGAAGAAGTGGGTGTTCTACAGCAGCTTGCGCGATGGCGTGCTGGTGCTGCTGACCCGGCGACTGCGCTTCACCACCGACTTCATATCCGCTTTCGAGCGGTTCGGCGCGCACGTTGAAATCTGGCGTAACGGCGAGCTTGTCCATACCCAAGAAGTCATCACCGCCGCTGAACAGGCCAGCTACAGTTTCGGTCTTGGTGACTACTTCTTTGCCAATGCGCGCAAGTGGGACGGCCTCAAGGGCGTCAACATCTTCCCCCGCTTTTGGGTCTATGGCGTGTGTTTCGTGTTGGTTCCTGGCGATGAGGACTTTCCCGGAACGAACCTCGATTTCTGCGGCGCGGTGGCGTCGTTCGCCGCGATCCTGCGCCCAGCCGATCAGTATTTTGGTCTTTGGGACATTGGTAGCGCCACCCCGCATTGGGCCGCATCCATCGGTGAGTTGAGCCCGGAAGGATTCAACGCGACTCGCATCGACAAGGATGGTTACTACAGCGACCTGGGTTGCGCGGCCAACGAAAACGTCATGTCGCTATCGATGGGTATTCCGACGGTCGATGGCGACCGCAGTTTCAGCTACGTCACCGGCAACTCGCTGGGCGTCTTGACTGGTGTGGGCAGCACGGATGCGCGCTACCACCCGATCTGGCGACTCGGCAAACCCGCAGCACCGCTCCCCTAACATCGAAGGATTATCACCATGGCTTTGAAACTCTCCACGGCCTCGGCCAATGCAGGGCTCAACGGAACAGGGTTCAAGGAGCAGTTCAACCTTGGATTCCTCTACATCTTCTCCGGCACGGTGCCAGCCACCGCCGCCGAAGCCCTGACCGTACCAGGCACCCATCAAAGCCTGGTCAAGATCAGCAACAACGGTGGCGCGACCGGCTTGACCCAGGACGCGCCATCGTCGGGCGTGTTGAGCAAGGCGGCTGCCGAAACGTGGAAGGGCACCGTGGCCAACTCCGGCACCGCGACCTTCTACCGCTTCTGCGCCGCTGGAGACAACGGCCAAGGCGTCGCTGACGGCAGCACGGGCTACCGCGTGCAGGGCACCGTGGGCGGCTCCGGCTCCGGCGCCGACCTCGAGCTTGGCAGCACGACACTCACCACATCATTTGAGCAGCCCATTTCGACGTTCGACTGGACGTTGCAGGGCGGCTGATGGCACGACCTGACGAAAGGCGGGCATCCCCATGAGCGGTTGGCGTGATCCCAGGTTCCTCGACCCGCTCGTCTACGGCACCGCCAGCGCGGTGCTATCCGGGCTGGACGTGCACGCCGATGGACGTGTTGTGTTCGGCTGGGGCGGCTCCCCGTCCTATGCGCACAACGGCGTCTATGCCGCTGGCCTGTACTCCGTCCTGCCCGATGGAAGCGTCGATAGCGGCTGGACGGTCACTACCGCCAGCACCAGGCCAACGACGGTAGTTGCGCTGCCCAACGGCAAGACCGCGTGCGCAGGCTATGAGCTCAAGTATTCCGGCACTGATCGCCTTGTGGCCATCATCAATGATGACGGCAGCGTCGATACCAGCGTGTCATCGCTCGATGCCACGGCAGGCGACCCCTACGTGCGCTGGATCACGGTCGATGCCAGCGGCAATATTTGGCTATTTGGCGACTTCAACGCCATCAACGGACATGCGACCTACAAGGTTGCAAAGCTCGATCCCGATGGCGAGCTGGACACCAGCTTCGCCGCGCCTGCGATCACCAATGGCGGCAGTTTGGCCTACGGCTACGGTGGCTGCCCGCTGGCCGATGGCTCGGTCATCGTGTGCGGCAACTTCGACACCGTTGGCGGTGTGACCCGCAACAAGGTCTGCAAGCTGTCATCGACCGGCGCACTCGTGACCGCTTTCGTGGATCTCGCGCCATCAGTAGGTAGTGGCACCCTGGCGGTGAAGTCGGCGCGGCAGATGGCGGGCGGCGACCTGATCTTGTCAGGTCACTTTGACGTCATCGGTGGTGAAAGCATCCCTGGGCTGGCGCGCATCGACCCGTCCGATGGCAGCGTCATCACGGGCTGGCCAGAAACCGCGCTAAGTACCAACATCGACGTGCCGTTTTTCCTGATCGACTCGTCGGACACCGTGTACTACCCGGTGTTTAACAATGGCATCAAGATCGTCATTCTCGGCATCCTCGAGGACGGCGGCGCCGCCTATGAGCAGTTCTCGCCGGTTCGGGTCACGCGCTCGCTGATCTCAACGGTGGACGTGGCGATGATGGCGCTTGGCGCCGATCAGACCATCACCTTCTCCGGCAAGTTCGATGCGGTCATCAACGTGCCCAGCACCGGCATTGGCCGCGTCAGAACGACACCTGACCCGGTGGTGTGGGAGGGGATGCTCGACTCCGGTTTCCTCGACCCGGCGAACGTGTATAGCGTGCTCTGCACGCTGCCTGACGGGCAAATGCTGGTCGCTGATAACCACGACATTCTGCGGCTCAATGCCGACGGCACCGTCGACACCACATTTACCGCTGCGGTTGACGGCTACCCATACGGCGCCACCCCGCTGACCGGCGACCGCTACATGATTGTCGGCAACTTCACCACCTGCAACAGCACGGCGCGCGACAACATGGCCGTGCTCGACCTGGACGGCAGCCTCAACTCGTCCTTCCCGTCGATGGACATGACCGGCTTCCTGGACGACTCGTTGAGCAGGGCCGTACAGGATGCCAGCGGCAACATTTGGGTCGGCGGCAACATCTACACCATGGATGGTCATACCTCGTATGGCGCGGTGAAGATGAGCAATGCCGGTGTTGTGGACACCGGCTACGCGGCACCAGCCACCAACTCGGCACCCAAGGGCTTCTTGCTGCTGGCCGATGGCGGTGTGCTGATCTATGGCGGATTCAGCGCCGCCGACGGAAGCACCTATAAGGGCGCGTTCAAAACCACCAGTGATGGCACGCTCGATACGACGTTCACAAACCCGGCAATATCAGGGCGATCAGAGTACGTCGCTGATGCGGTGCAACTATCGACTGGCGATCTAGTCCTCGTCGGCAGCTTCCAGACAGTCCATGGCTCGGGATTGAGCTCCTTCAGCCTGTGCCGCTTGAACGCCAGCACCAGTGCGCTTGTCGCCTATCCCAGCGTCAAGAACGACCAGCTTCTGCCCGACAGCACCGATTACGAAGCCATCGCGCTTGATAGTAGTGATCGCATCTATCTCGGGCGTGGGCCGCGCGTGCTCGCCTCGGGTGCGATTGATCGCACCTACGAGCCGGTGCGCTCAACGTCCAGTTCCTTTTTCCGGGCCAAGCTCTCTTTCGATGAAAGCAGGCTCATCACGTCAGGCCTGTTCACTGACATAAACGAAACCAGCGTCAACAAGATCGCTTCGATCATGCTCGAGGCGCCGGAAGGCGGCGCGGGCTCCGGCCTGTTGCTGCTCTCGACGGAAGGCATTGGTGTAACACCAGGCGAAGGTGAAGGCCTCATCACACTGTCCGGTTCCGCTACTGGCCCCGGTGTCGAATCTCCCGGCGGCGCAGCCGGAACCATCACGCTTATCGGCTCTGCCGAAGGCGGCGCAGGAGTTCTACCCATGGCAGAAGGCTCCGGCATCTTCGTGTTGACCGGACACGGCCTCGACGTGATTGCTGAATCAGTCACGCTCGGTGACGTGATCGTCGGTGGCAGCGGCTTGGTCGCTACCCCAGGCATGGTGATCCGGGAGCGACTTGTCACGATGAGTTCGCGCCTGGCGACCTACGAGGGCACGCACACGCTCAATGATGCTATCGCCATGGGCGACAGCACCGCCTACGTGCTCTTTGTGCTGATCGAGGAAGGGTTGGTGCTATCTGGCGTGACGGCACCCGACTACACCGTCATTGCCCGCGTGATCGCCCGGCTGATCCTCGAGGGCCACGCCACCAGTTACATCGATGCGGTGGTGCAGATCATTGACGCCATGGTGCTAGGCGCGCTCACCGATGCCATGACCTTTGGTGGCTTGTCGGAAACAGTTGTGATGAATGACGTCATCAGCGGCCTGTACTTGCTGTTCGCGCAAGTGCTCGAAAAGCTGGTGCTGTCCGACACCGCGACGGGCACGTCGACGGCCTACGTGCTGCTGCATGAAGCCGTGGTCATTGGTGACAGCCTGGGGCATGGGCTGGAAATGACTGCCGCGCTGCACGACAGCATTGGCTTTGTCGCCAACCTCACCTTCGATGACGGCGAGTACATCGCCTGGGTGCTCAACACCGAGGGCAGCAAGGCCGTCAGCCGGTACACGAACTTTCCGTTCAACAGCTTCGCCAAGCTGGGCGACCGCTACATCGGCGCCGACTCCACGGGCCTGCATTGGCTCGATGGCGAGGACGACACGGGCGAAGCGATCAACGCGCGCTTGCGCGCGGGCATGTCGAGCATGGGGTCGACCCGACTCAAGCGGCTGCCCGAGGCCTTCATTGCCTACACCAGTGACGGAACGCTGCTGCTGCGCGTGATCCAGGTCGATGATGAAACCGGGGAGAAGGTGGCCGGCAACTTCCTGCTGCGCCAGCGCCCGGCGACCAACGCCTATGAAAGCCGCTTCGAGCCCGGTCGCGGGTGGAAGGCGGTGAGTTTCGACATTGAGCTCGAGAACGTCGACGGGTCGGATTTCGACCTGACGTCGCTCGAGTTCCGCCCCCTGATGCTCGACCGCCGCACGCGCGGCTGACCGGAGAACCCAATGCCACAGACATGGTGCCCCGCAACGGGAGACTTCGCCGCGCTCTTGGTTGACCAAGCGCACACGAAGTTCATGAATCGCGGTGATGACGTCTACGACACCGCCATCGAAAGCCTGGGCGAACTTGGCGACCTGACGCCCGCGCCGTATGCCTTCAACATCGACTTCGATTTTGAAGGCCAACTCACGCCGTTCCAGCGGCCCACGCGGCCTGACCTTGATGCCTCGGGCTTTGCCTTCCAGTCCCCGGACGCCATCGGCCTGTCACCCGAGTACGTGCCGACCCCGCTGACCTTCACGACCTCCCCCGAGATTGACGTCATTGCACCGACGCTCAACCTGCCGGCGCGGCCTGACCTACCCGCGCTCGCGTTACCGATTGCGCCGCCGCCGCCCGATGAATTGATCTTCCCGGTGGAGCCCGACTACGAGCTCCCGCCCACGCCCACCTTCGAGGAATTGCACCTGCCCGACGCGCCCGTCGTGGTGATCCCGACCTTCGATGCCGTTGCGCCCGTGTTCGTGGAGCCGCCCTTCGATGAGTCGTGGAACTTCACCCCGACGGCCTACGAGCAAGTGCTACTGGATGACCTGACGGCGAAGCTGCGGCCCATGATCCAGGGTGTTGCCGCGCTGCCCGAGGCCATCGAGCAAGCCATCTTCGAGAAGATGCGCAGCCGCATCGAGATCGAAGTCAACCGCGACGTCGACCAGGCCATGACCGAGTTCAGCGCGCGCGGCTTTGCCGAGCCGCCCGGCCAACTGGCGGGCCGCGTCAACGAGATCCGCCAAGGGGGCGCCAACCGGATAGCCGACGCCAGCCGCGACGCGGCGCTCAAGCAGTACGAGGAATCGAACGCCAACCTGCGCTTCGCCATCACCCAGGGCGCCGCGCTCGAGGGTGTGTTCATCCAGCTTCACATCGAGGAACAGAGGTTCGCGTTGCAGGCGGCCATCGAACAGCGCAACAGCGCCGTGGCGATCCTCAACGCGCGGATCTCGATCATCAATGCCCGGCAGGCGGCCTACGAGTCCGAGGCCCGCGTATTCGAGTCGAAGCTGCGCGCCTCGCTGGCGACCATCGAGGTCTACCGTGCCGAGCTCGAGGGGGAGCTCGCCCGCGGCCAGATCAACGACCAGCGCATCCGCCTGTACGAGGGCTTGCTCCGTGGCGTGAACGTGCAGGCCGACTTCTACCGCAACCGCATCGAAGCGGTGAAGGTGCGCTCCGACGCAGACCGCAATGTGGTCGAGCGGTACAAGGCCGAGGTCGACGCCTATGACAGCCGCATCCGTGCCTATTCCGAAGAGTGGCGCGGCTATGCCGCTGCCGCCGACGCCGAGGGCAAGAAGGCTGATATCTTCAAGTCCATCGTGGATGCCAACGCCAAGCGGGTCGATGCCTGGGCGACGACCAACAACCTCGAGGTCGAGAAATCGAAACTGCACATTGCCGAGCACGGCCAGAAGTTGCAGGCATGGGAGGGCACCGTGCGCAAGTTCACCGCCAGCCTTGAGGCCGAGAAGCAACGGCTTGACGCGGTGGCGCAGCTTGCTTCATCGCAGGCCCAGCTTTACAGCGCAGACGCCAGCGTCGAGGTCAGCGCCAGCGCGGCCACGGATCGCAGCTTCGAGCTTGGCATGGAGAAGGCCAAGGCTGATGCCGAGGCGCAGTACCGTGCCGCCGACCTGGCCATTGTCCAACTCAAGGGCATGTTCGATCAGCTTATTGCGATCAAGGAAGCAACGGCCCGCATTGCGTCGCAACTGGCGTCCAGCACCATGAGCGCGGTCGGCTACAACGCGGGCGTGTCCAGTGGCCATAGCGTTGGCCAGTCCTGTTCCACCAACTTCTCCTTCGTCGGTGAAGTCTCCGACGCTTGACCCTTTACCACCGCAGCACCACCACACAGAGGATAGGACGATGGCTGACCCGAAGAAGAAGCGTAGCGCCGCAGAGCAGGCGTATGAAGCCGGCCAAGGTGCCCGTGGGCGCGCGCTGGATTACGGTGCCGCCCAGCGCAATGTCGTGGCGGGTGCAGGGCGCACGTTTGCCAGGCCGCTGGTGGCTGCAACGGCAGCGGCAGAGCCGTATGCCCGCGGATTCCTTGGCGCCGGCAGGCCAACCGACCCCGGCGAATCCCGTGCCGATCGGAACCCGTTTTCCGCCACGGGCCCGGCCCCAGCCCCAGCCACGCCTTCTGCCCCGTCGCCACAAGCGCCGCCTGCACCCACCACGTCCTTTGCTGGCACCGTTGGTGGATCGTCGACCGCGCCGAAAGACAACCTGCCCGGTGGCGTCACCCGCACGCTCGATGCCAAGGGCAACGCGGTCTACGCCAACACCCCCGGCGTGGATGGGTCGGCGCCGATTGTCCGGCGCCCGACTGCGCCATCCCCCATTGCCACGGAGTATTCATTCGCTCCCCAGGTACAGGCCACCACCGAGCGCACTTTGCAGGGCCAACGAGGTGTCACATTGGACACCCGAGCCGATGCCGCCAGCGTGCTCAACCCCATGAGCGCCGATGCAGAGCTCATGCGCCGCTTCGAGATCAGTCAGGGCTACGGCAGCAACAAGGGCAGCCCACAGGCCCGCCGTCTTGCCGGTGAGGCGATCCTTGGCCAACTCGGTGCACGCAACCAGGCGAGCGCAGCAGGCCAGCAGGCGGCCAACGCCACGCTGGGGCAGGGCGCCGTGCTCGAGGCGGGCGCCAATCAGAGCTACGCCGACCGCCGACTGGACGCCGACAAGGCGAACGTGGCGTCGCAGCAGGTGGACAACGCGCTCATCGTGGATCAGGCACGGCCCAACCAACTGGTGCGCGCCCTCGACGGCACCACCAGCGTGGTGCGCAACGACGGCACCGCGTCGACGCTGCGCGGCGAGGATGGCAAGGCCATTCAGGAGGCGCCGACGCAAGTGCCGGGTGAAGTCACATCGAAGGATCGGTTCGATGCGCGCGCGGGCGAGATTGCCGCGATCCAGAAGAACGAAACGATGACCCCGGAAGAGCGCGTCGCCGCCATCGCGGAGGTCGATGCGCGCTATGCCGTGGGTGGCGGGGAGCAGGAGAAGCCGCCAGCGGCCTACCCGAACGCGAGAAAAGCGCCAGACGGGAAGTGGTACATCCAGAATGATGACGGGAGCTATTCGTTGGTGAATCAATAATGGATAAGCTCACCCGCGTTGATTACGACCCGTTCGCCGCCGCGCCGAAGCCCGACGAGGCCGCCCAGGGAGCGACAACGAAGGTCGATTACGACCCGTTCGCTCGCACGCTCGACCCGAAGCCCAAGGCCAGCGAGGACGGCGACTTCATGCGCGGCTTCAAGCGCACGCTGCCCGAGCTCAAGCAACTGGCGGGCGGCACGCTCGCCGCTGTAGGCGACGTGACCGGGCTCGATTCGGTCAGGGACTACGGCCTCGAGAAGTTCAAGGAAGGCGAGGCGGTCACTGGTGCGCTGCACAAGGACACCGACTCGTTTACCGAGGCACGCAAGCAGGGGCCGGGCGCGCTGGTGGACTTCGCGCAAAACGCCGCCGGCTATGTGGGCGGGCAAGCCCTGGAATCGGTCGCTGCTGCCGGTGCCGGCGCGCTGCTGGGCTCCGAAGTGCCGGTGGTCGGCAACGTCGCGGGCGCCGTGGGTGGTCTTGTGGCCAAGAAAGCCATCAAGAAGATGGCGATCAGCGAGGGCAAGCGGCTGGCCGAGGAAATGGTGGCCAAGGGCGCCAGCAAGAAGATCGCGGAGAAGGTCGCGGAGAAGAAGGTGGCCGAGACAATGGCCAGCGAAGCGACCAAGAAAACCCTCAAGAAGGTGGGCGGCGCGGCCATCGGCAGCCAAGCCTTCAACTCCATGATGGAGGTCGGCTCGGTCTATCCCGAAGCCATGCGAATGGCCGACGAGCGCGGCCAGCCGTTGACCGGCATGGAGAAGGCGCGCGCGGTGGGCTCCGCCCTGGCCGCTGCTGGCCTCGAGTCCGTGGCTGACCTGTTCAACCTGGGCCTGCTGTTCAAGGGCGTGAAGAACGTCGGCAAGACAGCCGCCAAGGAAACATTGGCCGGCGCGGCCAAGGCCTACGGCAAGCGTGCCGCCGTGGCGGGCACCGAGGGTGCATTGCGCGAGGCCGGCACCGAGGGTGCACAGACCTTCCTCGAGCGGTTCGGCGCCCAGCAGTCGCTCAACGACGCCGACGCCTGGCGCGATTACATCGACTCCGCCGCGGTGGGTGCCGTGGGCGGTGGCCTGTTTGGTGGCGCGGCTGCCTTCCGCACGCAGGAGGCCGAGGCGAAGGGCAAGAAGCCGCCGCGCACGCCGCCGCCGTTCGGTGGCGACCCGGCTGACCTGTACCGCAGCCAGATGCTCAACGCGAAGGACAACACGGCTTTCGAGGCCGCGCACGCCAAGCTCTACAACTACCTGAAAGAGAACAAGCGCCTACTCGAGCAAGATCCGGTGATTGTTTCCCCGGACGGCACCGCGACCACTGGCCCGCAAGCGTTCGACCAGCAGACCGCCACGGCGGATCGCCTTGCCGAGCAGGAAGCCTTGGGCCTGACCCCGCTCAAGATCGACACCGCGCGTGCACGTGCCGGCCACACAGCCCCCACGCTCCCCAGCGGCGCACCGCTGCCCGACGCCTCCAATGGGCCGCTATCCCGTGCGGTGAACCTGGGAGCCGCCACCGGGGCGCTGGACGAGGCTGCCCAAAAGCAGCGCGAGGCCGCGCGGCAGGAGGCCGGCGCACATGGCGAGAAGGACGGCGCCAAGACCAAGACCGACGAGGCCAGCGGGCGCACGGAAACAGCGATCACCGTTGGTGACGACGGGCGCCTGTGGGGCAACGACAAGATCAGCGCATATCTCGACGGGCAGGCCCGTCATGGTGCGATTTCAGACCCCGACACCATCGCCAAGGCGTTCGGCATTGAGCCGGAGCAGGCGGCCACCCACCACAAGCAGGCCAGCGAGCGCGCCCAACTGGCACGCGATAAGGCGGATCTCGACAAGGTAGGCACCACTGATGACGTATCCACCGGACGAACCGAACCAGCGGCACCCCCTGGCGATGCTGGCGTGGACGCTGGCGGGAATCGAGTCGAGGCTGCTGACAGTGCGAGCGGTACTGCTGTCGAAACTCCTGACGCCCCCGGCGCCACCACCGCCCCCGGAGTCGAGGCAACTGACGCAGGAGCGCAGGTTGACGGCGAAGCGACCGCTCGACCCCTGACCCCTACCACAGAAGCGGCCCCCGAAAACGCTATAGCGAATCCTGAAACCGCTATAGCGGATTCCCAGGCAACCCCTCCTGACGCCCTGGAAGGCGCGGCCCATACCGCCGCGACCAGCCCGAAGAATGACCTGCCGGAGCCGACCGCCGCGCAGAAGGAGGCGGGTAATTACCAGAAGGGCCACGCCCGCGTGGCTGGCATGGACGTGTCCATCGAGAACCCGGCGGGCAGCAAGCGCCAGCCCGAATGGCCGCCGCTGGCCAACCACTATGGTTACTTCCGCGGCACCGTTGGCCACGACAAGGATCATGTCGACGTGTTCCTGACGGACAAGGCGGATGACACCAGCCTGCCCGTGTTCGTGGTCGACCAGCACAACAAGGACGGCAGCTTCGACGAGCACAAGGTTGTGATGGGCGTGGGCTCCGAGGCCGAGGCCCGCAGCACCTACCTGTCCAACTACTCGAAGGGCTGGACGGGTGACGGGGCCATCACACAGATGACCCAGGACGAGTTCAAGGCCTGGGTGCGTGACCCGAAGCAGACCGCCAAGGAAGCCGCCAAGGCCGGTGTTGGCACGGTGACGCAGGGCACCCGTCACGGTGACGTCACGGTGACGTCACCGCCAGCCGCCGAGCAGGCGCGCACCAAGACCGATGCCGGGCCTGCCATGTACGGGGAGGGCGACCGGCCAACCACGTCCAGCGGGCGGCAGACCGGCCCCTTCCCGAAGGTCGACACCTCGACGAACCAGCGCGCGGCCAACTCGCTCAAGCGCGTGGACGACTGGCTGCTGCGCGAGGCGCGCGAGGAAGCCAAGGGCCACCCCTTCCTCGAGACCCAGCTCAAGGCGATGAAGGGCAACAAGCTGTCGCCATCCGACCGCGACACGCTCAACGAGATCCTGTTCGGTGAGGCGGTGGCGCTCCAGGCCCCGCCGACCACCGCGACCGCGCCAGCACAAGCGGCTGACGAAAAACATGCTTCTTCAAAAACAGAGGGCACCGCGACCGCGCCGGAGCACACGTCGGGCGCCAATGACGACCTCGAGGGGCTATCCCCCGACGAGCTCCGTGAAATGGTCGCGGAGTTCGGGGAGTACCAGCACCAGGACGAGGACAACGGCGTCACCCACATCTTTGACGCACCCAAGAAGGACGAGGTTGTCCGGCTCAAGGACAAGGTGAAGGTCTACAACGCCGAGCATGGCTGGATGACCACCGCCGAGGCGCGGGCAAAGATCGACGAATGGAAGGCGCACGCTGACGCCCAGGGCCGCAAGAGCATCAGCAACAACAACTCGCAGAAGGTCGTGCTGTCGCTGTTCGACCTGACCGGCAAGTGGGCCGAGCCATGGGTGGAGGCGGGCTACAACGTCTGGAAGTTCGATATTCAGGACGACCCGGACATGGGGGACGTCAACAACTTCGACGCCGGATTCTTCGCTGACTGGTTCGGTGACTTCGAGGGCATGGACGTGTACGCCATCCTGGCCGCATGCCCGTGCACCGACTTCGCTGTCTCCGGCGCGCGGCACTTCGCCGCCAAGGATGCCGACGGGCGAACGGTCAAGTCGATCCGACTGGTGCAGCGCACCATGGCCGCCATCGAGTATTTCAAGCCGCCCGTGTGGGCGCTCGAGAATCCCGTCGGTCGCATCGAACGCTTGGGCGGGCTGCCGCCGTGGCGGCTGTCCTTCGACCCCTACCAGGTGGGCGAGACCTACACCAAGAAAACCCTGATTTGGGGCCGATTCAACGCCGACCTTCCGATTGCGCCGGTTGAGCCCGTCGACGGCTCGGTCATGCACAGCAAGTACGGCGGCAAGAGTCAGTCCACAAAGAACGCCCGCAGCGCCACGCCCGAAGGCTTTGCCTACTCGTTTTTCATGGCCAATAACGCCGTGGATAACCCGGTCATGGCGGTGGCGAACAAGTACGATCGACTCGATCCCGAAGCGATCAAGGCCGCGCTCGACGCTGGCGTGACGCCCGAGCAGATCGATGAACTGGTCGAAGATCCGTACTACATGGCCATGGACGACGAGGAGGCCAATCGCCTGCTGCGCGAGGCCGCCAAGAACCCGCCGCCGAAGAATGAAAGAACGGCGCCGCCCGCGAAGG
>Ga0164241_10001639_pt1 | contig 26718 bp, 28 predicted proteins | sample OricomyardsoilBY_FD_108780 | JGI IMG/M metagenome (GOLD analysis project Ga0164241, IMG submission 108780) | Backyard soil microbial communities from Emeryville, California, USA - Original compost - Back yard soil (BY) | ecosystem: Environmental > Terrestrial > Soil > Unclassified | place: USA... | reverse complement strand
TGTTTTAGTTTAATTATGAAGATCCGCTATGAACTATAAACCATGAACAGTCAACTATGAACCATGAACTAAATTCAATAAAACCTATCGGCACCATTCTATCACCATTAAAACGATTGGAAGACTGCCCTTTGCAGGAACGCGAAAGTTTGGTCGAAGCCGAACTGCTGATATTGCCGGAATTTGCAGATGGCATAACCAACCTGCAGCCGGGCGATAAAATAATATTACTCACCTGGATGCACCTGGCCAACAGAACAGAGCTAAAAACGCAACCCCGCAACAATATAAACGCGCCTTTTATTGGTGTGTTTTCTACGCGGTCGCCCAACAGGCCCAATCCAATTGGTTTTCATAAGGTTACGGTACTTTCGGTGATGGAGAACTTAATAAAGGTGTCGGGCCTGGAAGTCCTTGATCAAACGCCGCTGATTGACATTAAGCCGGTGATAGATTGAATGGTTATTGGCTGGTACTTCTCAAAAAATGGGGGTGATCCAAAGTGATCCAAAGTGATCCAAAAAAGTGACAATTTCTCCGTTTTGCAATTATCTGATAATTAAAGCATTACAGCTATTTTATAGCTAATTTTACTGACTTAAAAGTAGTTTCACTTTTTGAAAAGTAATAATTGTAAATACTTAATTATCAATTATTTATAATAAAGCGATCCGGTTTTTTTTCGTGAGACGCATATTTTTTGGATCTCCCGGATATTTACCGTAATCATTATAATTACATTGCTACTACAAAAATATTGCGTCAATGTTAATTCATTAATAACGTTTAAAAATTACATTTGCCCCAAATTTTAATAAATGCAGAGTTACCAGGAATTTCTTGATCTGAGCGTTGGCTTTCCTCAGGAGGGTTTTGAGATCATAGATGATGAATTATACTTCCATGATCTTAACTTAATGGAGATGATAGAAACGTATGGCACCCCCCTACGCTTTACTTATTTACCCATGGTTACCAAGAAGATACAGCAGGCAAAACTGCTGTTTCAGCAGGCAATTATTAAGAATAATTACCGCGGCAGCTACAAGTATTGCTACTGCACCAAAAGCTCGCATTTTAAACACATTGTTGAAGAAGCTTTAAAGAACGATATCCACCTGGAAACATCGTCGGCCTTTGATATGCCCATGATTGACGCGCTGGAGAAAAAAGGCGTGTTAACCAAAGACATGACCGTGATATGTAACGGTTTTAAAACCTTTCAGTACAAGCAGTATATCATTGATATGCTGCATGATGGCTTTAAAAACATCATCCCGGTGCTTGACAATAAAGAAGAGTTCAACCTGTACGATGATGAGATAGAGATGACCACCCCGTGTAACCTCGGCATCCGTATAGCTGCTGAAGAGCAGCCTGACTCGCAGTTCTATACTTCGCGCCTGGGTATCCGCATGGAGGACATTATCGATTTCTACTATAACAAGATTGAGAACAACCCTAACTTCCAGGTTAAGCTGCTGCATTTCTTTATAAACTCGGGTATATCAGACACTCCTTACTATTGGAACGAGCTGGAGAAATACGTTACGCTATATTGTAAGTTCAAAAAGATCAATCCGCATTTAGACACATTGGATATTGGCGGTGGTATGCCGTTTAAGGATTCGTTGGTATTTGATTTTGATTATGAGTACATGATCAACGAGATAGTAAAGCGTATTAAAGAGATCTGCGCCGAGCACGACACCATGGAGCCGGATATTATTACCGAATTTGGTAAGTATACCTGCGCTGAGGCATCAGGCATATTATACAAGGTATTAGGCCGTAAACAACAAAACGACCGCGAACGCTGGCTAATGCTGGATGGCTCGTTCATTACCAACCTGCCTGACGTTTGGGCGCTTAACCAAAAATACATCCTGTTACCCATCAACAACTGGGATTCTGAATACGAACGCGTTAATTTAGGTGGTATTACCTGCGATGGGCAAGATTACTATAATCAGGAGGCGCACATGAACAGTGTATTTATGCCTAAAACCCGCAAGGTGCAATATTTAGGCTTTTTTAATACAGGTGCTTACCAGGAAGTTTTAAGCGGTTACGGGGGCATTCACCACTGTCTGTTGCCATCACCCAAACATGTTATCATCCGCCGCAACCGCGACGAGACATTTAATTTCGAAGTTTTCGGCGAAGAGCAGAATAGCAAGCAGGTACTTAAAATATTAGGTTATACCACTTAGTTTAGTTGATTAGAGATTGGTTAATTAGTGATTAGTTTTGATATTTAGGGAATATTACTAATCGCTGATCACAAGTCTCTAATCACTAATGATAGCCAACCACAAAGGCGAAGTCCCTTTTGTTATTCTGTTGCTGCCTTTTTTGGCGGGGATTGGGTTGGCTTTATACCTTCCTGCGCTGGCGTTTATAACTAATCCATTTATTTTATTAGTTTGTTTAAGTGCAACATTTATCCTGCTGAATATCAGCTATAAAACGCTAAATTTATACAGGCATCAGTGGCTAGGCGGTATGCTGATACATGCTATATTATTTTGTGCCGGATTGGTTTGTACCATAAACTACAATGAACTCAACAAGGGCGATCACTTCTCAAAACACAAAGCGCAATACCTCGCTGTCAAGGTCGCTAACGAACCTGTCATAAAGAATGGTTCGGTGCGATTTACGGCCACCGTAACCGAAGGGATTGACAGCGGTAAGCATTCTGTTATATCCGGAAAGCTGCTAATCAGCATTAAAGACAGCGTGGCCTTTAATATTGAATATGGCAACGTGCTGTTGATTCCTGCAACATACAATACCATCGACCCGCCGTACAATCCGGGCGAATTTAATTACAAACGCTACCTGGCCCACCAGAATATTTACCACCAGGCTTTCCTTTATCCCCGGCAATATGATGTGCTAGAACACGACACCGGTAACCCGGTTATCGCTTATTCTTTACAACTGAGGAAGAAACTGGTGGCTAAGTTTAATGCCAATATGCACGATTCATCGGCCGTTGCCGTAGCCTCCACCATGATATTGGGTTACAAAGCTGATCTGAGTGATGACGTGTTACAAGCCTACGCCAATACGGGCACCTTGCATGTGCTATCGGTATCAGGTGCACATGTGGCTATAGTATTTATCTTGCTGAGCTGGGCATTGTCGTTTTTAGACAGGATGAGGCGGGGCAAGCTTATCAAAACACTATTAATTATAACATTGATATGGGGTTATGCGCTGCTTACAGGCTTTTCGCCAGCTGTTAACCGTGCAGCGTTAATGTTAAGTCTCATCATAATCGGTAATAACTTTTACAGGTATATCAATCCGCTCAACTTGCTGGCGGTCTCGGCATTTGCGTTGTTACTATACAACCCTTATTACCTAACGGATGTGGGTTTTCAGCTCTCCTACCTCGCTGTTGGTGGCTTGATAGTTTTTCAGCCGGTATTGTATAAAAGCCTGCAATTTGAGAATAAATGGATTGACAAGCTTTGGTCGTTGTGTTCGGTTTCTATAGCAGCGCAAGTCATCACTTTTCCGCTTAGCGCTTATTACTTTCACCAGTTTCCGGTTTATTTTTTGTTGAGCAACCTGTTTATTCTATTGCCGGTTATAGCCATAATGTACTTGGGACTGGCGTTTCTTCTATTCTCGTGGATCCCGGTTGTCTCTGGGGCCTTGGCATACCTCCTCGATATGAGTATTGTCTTAATGAACAAAGGTTTGAGTTTTATTGAGCACCTGCCTTATGCCAGCATTAACAAGTTATGGATTAGTAAGATGGATTATTTGCTGATGTATGGCGTGGTCGTTCTCCTATTCTATTTTCTGTTTGATGGGAATAAATGGCTGCTTAAATTAAGTTTGGTTTTGCTGCTTGTTGTCACAGTCAGCCTAGCCTGGAAAAAAATTGAATCAAAAACTAATAGCTCTATAACATTTCTCAATTTAAAAAAGCAGCGCGCAATAATCTTCAAAAACGGAAACGAAGCTGTTGTTTTATCCGACTTGAAGCCAGATGATAAAAATTATCGCTATTCTATTCAGCCGGGTTTAGATAGCGCTAAAGTGGAGATTGTAAAGGTTTACAGCTTCGCCAATAATATTGATCTGCCGTATTTAAAGAAGAGTGGAAATATTATTCAATTTCAAAGCAAGAAGCTTTTATTACTCGATACTGCCTCTCAAAAATTACTTTTAACACCCCAATTTAAAGCTGATTACGTTTACATAACTCGTACTCCTCCCATTTCTGATAAAACAATTACGGAAAACTTAAACGTTGGTCTGATAGTTGTAAGTGCAGATAACAGCGACAGGTATATAGATTCGCTTAAAAAGCGGTTATTAAATAACAGTAAGATATATTATGTGCTTAAACGTAACAAAGCATTAAACCTTGTATCTGATTAGTAATCATAGAACCGGATAACAACAAATTAATTTTAAAATATGAACAAGATAGTTTTAAAAATAACGCTGGGTGTTGCAGCTGCGGCGTTTAGCCTTAATGCCAGGGCCCAAAAGTCATACACAGACGGGGTGCTTAATTACGCTATTTCGGCGCCGATGGGATCAACAGAAACTAAAGTATATTTTACAGCCGATTCAAGCGCTGCGGTTACTAATAACGGTGCTTATACCGCTAAGATAGTTTCTGACAACAAAAGCACTTACGTAGCCGTTTTGGTTGACGTTCCCATGGTTTCCATGAAAAAAGCTGCAGTTTTAACTGCTGCTGAGATAGCTCAGGTAAACGGCGAGGTTCCTGTTTTTACCTTTACGCCAACAACTGAAACTAAACAGATAAATGGTTATAACTGTAAAAAAGTAACAGCTAAGGAGTCTAAAACCGGCAGTAATATTGACGTATGGGTTACTAATGATATAACTACTCCGGTTAATTCAGTAACAAAACCATTTGCAGCTGCAGGTGGAGTTCCCGTTCAATTTAAAACAGTACAACAAGGTCAAACAGTAACTGTAGAGCTAAAATCAATTTCGGCCGAGAAGGTTGCTGCTGGAACATTTGGCATAGATCCGGGTTACGAAAAAATATCATTTGCCGATCTCAAAGCATTGGGTGGCCAATAATAATTGACAATATTTTTATTAAAGGTTTCTTAACGACAGGCTAAAATAAAGTACTTTTGCGCACCGATGTTGAGAAACCTTTTTTTTAGCTTTATACGGTTCTTCCTTTTTTGGCTCCTATTTTTTGCCATCACACGGGCCACGTTCGAAATTTACTTTTACGAACATTTGCACGGCGTATCCGTGGTCGATATTGTAAAAACATTTGTGTATGGCATCCGCATGGATGCTTCGGCTACAGCTTACATAGCCATAATTCCTTTATTGGTGTTTATAGCAAATTGGTTTATTGACGGTAAACCTATAAAACCCATATGGCTACGGGCATACACATGGTTTGGCGTCTTTTTGGTGAGTTTTATTGCAATAATTGACTTAGGAATTTTCACCGAATGGGGGGCGAAGGTCAATTTTAGGGCGTTTGAAACACTTTACAATTCCCCTGCTGAATCGTTTTCGTCTACATCCTCTGCTCCTATTGCACTACATGTTACCATTGGTATAATATTGCTGACGCTTGGCGTTGTGCTATCACATTTTATTATTGATTACCGCTTTAAACGTCCGCCGGCTTTGACAGGAAAAAAAATGCTTTATTCCGTGTTACTGGTTGGCATCAATTTTATCATACTCAGGGGCACGCTATTACCAGCTCCTATTAACCAAAGCGCCGGCTATTTTTCAGATAATCAGTTGCTTGACATTGCCGCGCAGAATACTGAATGGAACCTGGCTAATAATATTTTTGAAAATCTGCGAGATCCTTACAATCCTTATTTGTTTATGCCTGCTGTACAGGCAAAAAATACAGTTAACGAGGCGTTTAAGGTTGAGAAAGACAGCACCATAAACATCCTGACAACAAAAAGGCCTAACGTTGTCATCATACAACTGGAGAGCTTTACTGCTGATCTGATAGAATCTTTGGGCGGCGACAAGGGTGTAGCTCCGAATTTTGAAAAGCTGGCCAAGCAGGGTGTATTGTTCAACAATATTTATGCCGCAGGCGATCGCACCGACAAAGGTGTTATCGCTATATTAAGCGCTTTCCCGTCACAGGCTATACGTACAATTATTGTCGATACGGTTAAGCAGCGCAAACTACCATCGCTTATCACCGAGTTTAAAAACAACGGGTACTATACCTCTTATTTTTATGGTGGTCATAGTAACTACATGAACTTTGACACGTATATGTACGATCATAAGATCGACATGATATTTGATAAGTCGCGAATTCCGGCTAATCAGATCGGGTCAGTTTGGGGTGCACATGACAACGTGCTTTTTCAAAAAAACGTTGTGGAGTTAGGTAAGCATAAACAGCCTTTCTTCGCGCTTGTGCAAACACTCACAAGTCACGAGCCTTTTGTATTGCCAACGGCACCTCACTTTAAGGGCAAAGAGCTATCTGAGCAATTTAAAAGCACAGCATGGTTCACTGATTCGTGCCTCAACGCTTATTTTGAAAGCGCTAAAAAGCAGCCCTGGTACAAAAATACTTTGTTTGTAGTTGTGGCAGATCATGGCCACCGTTTACCACGCAGTACATCATGGGCGTACAGTCCGGGTAAGTACCATATTCCGTTGATGTTTTATGGCGATGTAATAAAACCTGAATACAGGGGCCAAAAAGTTTCTAAGTTGGGCAACCAAACAGATATGGCGGCCACCCTGCTTGCACAATTAGGCTTACCGCACGATGATTTTAAATGGTCAAAAAACCTGCTCAACCCACACAGCAAGGAATTTGCTTTTTACGATTGGGACAACGGTTTTGGCTTTATGATGCCCCAACAAGCCGTTGCATATGATAGCCAGGGAAAGCGCGTTATTTATCTTAAAAATCCAAATGCTGATGAGAAGATAACTGAGGAAGCGTTGAATAACGGTAAGGCTTTTATGCAGCAAATATATACGGAGTATTTGTCGTACTGACCGGGATTTGTAGGATTAGAAGATTATATGACTATTTAATTGATAAACTCAATTACTGTTTATCTCTCTACCCAGCGCTACAACCCAATCATTAAACAGTCGCGTTTCTATCTCAACAGCTTTGTCGGCATGACGTTGCCAATCAGGCGAGAATTTGTGCAGTTGAGCTATCATTTCTTCTAAGTGGCCCTCTTCCTCCAATATTATAGACTTAACATTTACCTTACTGCCCGCGTCATCCAGCGCTTGTTGATAAACAGGGTAAAGTTCATCAGCTCGTACCTCAATAGCATAGGTTACCAGCAGATAAGCGGCAAAACGCAGTTCTTTTCCTGAAAGTCCCAATTCCTTTTTCAAATAGCGCGATACCTCAACATCAAGCACATTTAAATAATATTTACTGTAAGCAGGCGCAACCAGATATTGATCCGCGTACGTCGGGCATAGTTCCTTTCCGGCTTTCTCTATTTGTTTTTTAAGATAGAAGGCATGGCGATGCTCTTCAGCCGCGTGCTTTAAAATGATGTAAGTAACGGTAACGGGGTCCTCGCTGGCCGATATTTTACGCGCGCCCATATTTTCCATTAGAGACAACGTATTTAGCCAGCGAGCATGTAGTTGATTATCAGATATTATTTTTGGTAGAATGGTGTTTAAGCTCATAGTTTTTTGTTTCGCTCCTTTAAATCTCCACTAACGCCTGTTCAATTTTGCTGTAAATGTACTCCAAGTCGGCATTGCTAATGCAATACGGAGGTAAAATATAAACAACATTACCTAAGGGGCGTAAAATTATACCGGCATTTAAAAAGTATTGATACAAAACATCCCGCAGCGAACTGAAATAAGATGTGTTACTGCCGGTGTTCCATTCCAGGGCCATTATGGTTCCTGTTAGCCGCACCTCTTTGAGTTTTGGGTTATCTCTTATCTGTTCTGCGAAAGCGGCGTGTTGTTCTGATATCCGTTTTATATTAGCGCTTGTGGCCTCTTCTAAAAATAGATCCATACTTGCCAGCGCTGATGAACAAGCTATCGGATTAGCGGTAAACGAATGCCCGTGAAATAGTGTTTTTAATTTGTCATCACTTAAAAAAGCATCAAAAATTTGCTGCGAACAGGTGGTAACACCAAGCGCCATCGTTCCGCCTGTAAGTCCTTTCGAAAAACACATAATATCCGGTTTCTCGGTAACGTGGTCACAGGCAAATGGCTTGCCGGTACGACCAAAGCCGGTAAACACCTCGTCGTCAATTGTCAAAACGCCTTCCTCGCGGCAGTGTGCCATTAAGGCGTTAAGATACTTAGCTTCATACATTATCATTCCTGCAGAACCTTGCACCAATGGCTCAAAAATAAAACATGCTAACTCAGATCTGAGATTTGAGATTTGAGATTTGAGATTTAGTATGTTTTGTTCATTAGGCAGATCAACGAACTCTACCTCAAACAAAAGCGAATCAAAGGCCGCTGTAAAGGCACTTCGGCCGCTTACGGCCATGGCGCCAAAAGTATCACCGTGGTAAGCATTTTTAAAGGCAAGTATCTTATTTTTTTCATGGCCCTGGTTGTGCCAATACTGCAGGCACATTTTAATAGCAACTTCAACCGCAGTGGAACCATTGTCAGAGTAAAAAACCTTTTGCTGGTTATTTGGCAGTATAGCTAACAACCGCTCGGCCAGTTCAACAGCTGTTGGATGAGTAAAACCTGCGAATATAACATGCTCCAATTGTTTAAGCTGTTCTGCAACTTTTTGGGCTATGTACGGATGTGCATGCCCATGAATATTTGTCCACCAGGAAGAGACAGCATCAATATATTTAGTACCATCCTCAGCGAAAAGATAGGCACCCTCTCCCCTTACTATTGGCACCGGTGGCAACGCCGTTTTCATTTGTGTATACGGATGCCAGATTACTTTCTGATCCCTCTCAACTAAACCCATATTGTTCTTTTAATAATTTAACCACGTGCTGATCTATCGGGAATGTTATATCTTCCACATTCAGCTCTGTGATTTTGACCCAGCGGAACGCTTGCAAAACCTCACCCCTCTCATCAAAATCAAAGGGTACTTGTTTAAAATTTAGTTGCAGCGGCGCGGTATTCTTTATTATGTAATATATGCTGATGATCTGGGCATCACTAAACGCTGATTTTAAAAAGAAATCGGTTGTATAAAAATGGTTTAAAACCTCAATTTCAACGTTGCATTCCTCCATAAACTCACGCTTCAGCCCATCTATTGTGCCCTCGCCATATTCTAATCCCCCGCCCGGGAATTTGGAAAACAGCATGCCGTATTCCTTTTCATCGCTGATCAATATTTCATCATCAGCGTTAAAAAGCAGGCCATATACGCGTATACTATGATGCATTATTGTTCAAAATGTTTTTTATTACGGATAACCCTGTCAAGCGTCCAGGTAATATCGGTTGTTTTTGCCTCAAATCTAATAGGGCAATTAGGCATACTGCAATAGTGGCAGCAATCAGGCAGGCAAGGGTCTGTATGAATAAAGAGTTCCGTTTTTGTAACCTCGTTGTTTATCATCTTATCAACCAACGAAACCTCTTCATGCACTTTATTCAGATCAAAATAATTCGGCAGGGTTAAATGGCAATCGATATGCAGTTCGTTACCATATTGCTGCGCTCTAAAGTTGTGTATGTCTATCCACTCGGGCCTGCGCTGATCATTTAGTATTTTAATTACCTTGTTAACCACATCAAAGTCGGCCTCATCCATTAATCCACCTACCGATCTCCGCACAAGCTTGTAACCTGTAAAAACAATATATAGGCCCACCAGGATAGATAAAGCGCTGTCCAATAACAGTATCCCGGTAAAGTTTATTAACAATAAACCTACAACCAAGCCCCCGCTTGTTACCATGTCGGTTAATAAATGTCTGCCATCGGCCTCAAGGGTTATTGAAGCCAAAGCCTTGCCCTTATTCACCATGTAATATCCCAGGGCTCCGTTTACCACGCCGGTAATACCTATGATAAATGCGCCCGTTAGCAGGTTGCTAACCGCGTGAGGATAAAATATGCCGTAAATAGCTTTTATTACTATTAAAATACCAGCTATTAAAATAAGCGCACCTTCAACAAAAACAGAAAAAAACTCTACTTTCCCGTGCCCGTAAGGGTGATTTTCGTCACGCGGCTGCGCCGAAAGATATATACTGAAAAACGCAAATGAACTTGCTATCACATTTACTACACTTTCTGCTGCATCGGTCAATATAAATATTGAAGAGGTGAGCAGGTACGCACCAAACTTGGCTATCATCAGTACAGCGCCTGTTATTAGCGAAATTAATATGATCTTTTTTTGTTGATGCAAATCAGAAGCGTTGAAAGGCCAAAAGTATCGATTATAGCTGAAAGCGTAAAGCGGAAAGACCAAAGCTAAATCACAACTTCATCTTACCTTCAAGCTTTTAGCTTTATGCTTTCAGCTTTACGCTTAATTCCTATATTTGCGCCCGATAACCATCTAAAAAACAACAATGAGTGCACTAAGTAACAGGATAAACAACCTGTCGGAATCAGCAACTATCAAAATGGCCAAAATGGGCCGCGAACTTGCCGCAAAAGGCGTTGATGTGATCAACCTTAGCTTTGGAGAGCCGGATTTTAATACTCCGCAGCATGTTAAGGATGCCGCCAAGAAGGCCATGGATGATAATTTCACCTATTATACTCCTGTGTCTGGCTACCCGGAACTGCGTAAAGCTGTTGCCGCCAAGCTAAAGAACGAGAATGGTTTGGATTATGATTTCAGCCAGATAGTTGTATCAACCGGTGCAAAGCAATCTATTGCAAATACTTTATTAGTTTTGGTTAACCCCGGTGATGAGGTGATCATCCCTACCCCTTATTGGGTATCTTATTCAGAGTTAGTTAAGTTAGCCGAAGGTGTGAGCGTTTTTATCGATTCAACTGTTGAGACTGATTTTAAAATTACGCCTGAGCAACTGGAAGCCGCTATAACGCCAAAAACCAAATTGTTTATGTTTTCATCGCCTTGTAATCCTACAGGTAGTGTTTACACTAAAGATGAATTAGAGGGTTTGGCTAAGGTGTTTGAAAAATACCCGGATGTTTATATAATGGCCGACGAGATATACGAGCATATCAATTTCTTAGGCAAACACGAGTCAATCGCGCAATTTGATAGCATTAAAGACCGTGTTATAATAATAAACGGTTGGTCAAAAGGCTTTGCCATGACCGGCTGGCGTTTAGGCTACACTGCTTCAAATAAAGAAGTCGCTGCAGCTATTGATAAATTACAAGGCCAGATTACATCGGGCACGTCATCAATCACTCAGCGAGCCGGACTTGCTGCTTACGAAGGTGGTTTGGAAACAGTATTAGAAATGCGCGAAGCGTTCCAAAAGCGCCGTGGCATTGTTTACGAGATGCTAAGCGCTATTCCGGGTGTTAAAGTAAACCTTCCTGGCGGAGCATTTTATTTCTTTCCAAATGTTACATCTTTCTTTGGCAAAAGCTATAACGGCAGAACAATTAATGATGCTGACGAATTAAGTATTTACCTTTTAGAAGAGGCCCACGTATCAACAGTAGGTGGTGATTCATTTGGTGACAAAAAATCTATACGCATATCGTACGCCGCATCTGAAGAAAAACTTATAGATGCAATGAATCGTATAAAAGTTGCTTTAGGTAAATTACAATAACATCGAACTAACCTTTAGTTATAAAAAAAGCCTTCCCAGTGGAAGGCTTTTTTTATATAATGACTTTTGCCAAATGATGTTTTGCCAGTTAGCTTTTCAACAGAATGTCGTTTTATGTTACTTTCCATACAAAAAACTGACTTATTCGTCAGTTTTGTAAAATAGTGCTGCTTATTATTTGCCCGGTTAAATTCTAAGCTTTATTTTTAAAGTGTTATTTAACTAAACCTTATCACAAATTAACTTTTAAAAAAAAAGCTTTGATGAAAATCAGAGCTTTTTTTTATATTATTTAAACTTATTGATTAGTGTAGAAGGTCTGATACAAAATTATATTCTGCACGGATATCTAATCCTGACGCCGGTCGCGGTAAAACATTATATACACTTTCAAGCGCGATATTACTTTCTGATAAAATTAGAATTGCTTTTGTTCGTTGCCGCCTTGCGTTAAGAATGCGGACGAGGTATAGATGTTTAGCAAAAATATAAAGATTTGTTTTAATGTTTTTTTACCCATTAGCATATTTTTGCCGTATGGAAGATGTATTAGGGCAGGCGGTATATGATTATCATAAGGGACTTCGTGAAAGTAAGCTCTGGATATACAATAAATATGGCCCGCGCGAAGAAATGCCTAAGGATGTATATTTTAGGGAGGAAGGCAATATGCCCGATCTGGAATGGCTGGCAATTGAGAGGTGTAATGGCAAGGTACTTGATATTGGCGCAGGCGCGGGAAGCCACGCCCTTATATTACAGCAGCGCGGCATTGACGTAACAGCGTTAGATATTTCGCCACTACTTGTAAGCGTAATGGATAGCAGAACAGTTGAAAAGGTGGTTCATGCAAATATTTTCGAATACAATACAGGCGGCTTTGACACCCTTTTATTATTAATGAACGGAATTGGCCTTGCGGGAACTATAGAAAAGCTAAAGACTTTACTTCTTCATCTTAAAACGCTGCTTAAGCCTAATGGCCAAATACTTTTTGATTCTTCTGATGTTGAATATTTATATAAAGACCATCCGCCTTCAGGTCATTACTATGGCGAAATAGCTTATCAATATGCTTATAAAAAAGTCAGATCAGAATGGTTTAATTGGCTGTATGTTGACGAATATACTATGACATCCCTTGCATCTGAATGTGGCTTTGATATGGAAGTTTTGTTGGAAGATGAATTTGGGCAATACCTGGCACGGTTAACACCAATTAAAACGCTATAGAATATTGCAGATTTAAAACCCATTTACGCGTTAACCCATCCGGCCGCAATTGTCTGCCTTTTACCGGCATGGCGGCAATAAGCTCGAGGCGGTTATTATTGCCAAACCTTTTTGTTACGTTAATGCCTTGATTAAGTGTAACACCCTGCGAATTGATAAGCGCTACACGAGCTCCGGCACGGTTAAGGTAGTTATCGTTACCTGTATGATAGATTGCCAGCAGGTTAGGCTTTAGCGTAATTGATGCAGGCAGGTTTATATAATATCCTAAACGAAACAGGACATCGGGCTGCCGACGAAACTGATTGGTTGGCGGGAAATTATTAATACGGCTATCAGGAGGAAAATTATCCGGGAAGAAACTGCTCTTATTGTTTTGAATTACAGGTACTTGTAAGGCTGCGTCAACTTCAAGGTGACCGCTGTATATATAGTTAACCCCTCCTATTACGTCATAGGTGCCAATGCTTGATTGATAATCAAGCGGTAAAGCTAAACCTGCAGCGTTTTTGTCATTTGCAGTGGTTAACGGTATTTTTATACCGCCAATAAACCTCAGGCTGCTGTTAGGGTAATTGGTGGGCGTGTAGGTTAACACACCATACACATCACCCAAATTAAATTTACCGCCTAAAAAGCCGCTTGCATAGGTTGATGTTAGTTTTCCCTGAATAGATAAGCGCTCATTCATAACTATTCCATATTGGATATAAGGATTATAAGTAAGCGTTTTTTGCTCGCCGTAGCCAAAATTAAAACCTATATCAAGCATTCTTTTGGGTTGGGAACCACCCGGCACATTCTTTAACGCGCCAAGGCTGCAAAAGCCGGCGTCGCTACAGCCCTGTGATAATACACGTAATGATACAGCTGCTACAAAGAAAAAAGATAGAAATAATTGTTTAGTCATTTAGGCAAGCCATTTTGCACAGGCATATGGTAATATAAGATCTTTACTATCAAATAATTTAACATCGCAATGTAAAGTGTTAAACCTATTTCGTTTAATAAACATAATCTGCGAGAATGCTTAATTGCCCAGCAGTTTTTTCTTTTGCCCGTTAAATTCATCCTGTGTAAGCGCGCCGGCATCCAATAGTTTTTTTAATTTGAGTAACTCGTCCGCCACGCTCGCACCGGATGCCGTAGCTCCGCTGGACGGAGTAGCACATGGTGTAACCTCGCAGGCTGCAATGGCCTCTTCTATCCAAACATCAAAATTTATTAAACCGTTACCTTTAACCACCAAAATGGTTTTATTGCCGTTATCAGTTAAACGACTACCTGTTTTTATTTTCTTTATAATGGTATTGGTGTTTGCAAAATCTTTCCGGGCATTTAAGTCGTTGCCGTTACGGCGCGGCGGAAAAAAAGCAGGTTGACTGGCCAGCACATATTTAAAACTTCCGTCGGGCATTGATCCTAAAGCCACCTTAATAGTGTCGCCAACATGATAGGTTTTGCCATTAGAGGCTTTATATTCATTTTGTGCGAAGCAAGCAAATGGAATTAAACAGAATATTGTGACTATAATATTTTTCATGTTGGGCAATGTTATAGATTTTAAAATCTTTTAAATAAATTAAAGATAGGTAATTATCACTACTAACCCTTTAATTGCATTTTTTCCTCGTAGTTAAGCTGAAGATCATTGGCTATGTTTTCAATTGTCGGTCTTATAAAAACACCATATATCATTAAAAGTATGGCTATCAACAAAAAAAGAAAGTTGCCGGTAAGATTGTACGTTACGATGGCAAAAAGCGACGCACTTTCAAGCAAAACTATGCGCACAATTGCAGCTATTTGATAATTGGCCAGCTTGCTATTTAAGTCAGTTACATTAATAGCTTTCGCTATCAATGTTTTGAACAAAAAATTCGAAATAAAGAACGATCCTAAAGCAAAAACAGGGATGATAAATATAAACTCATCCTGTTTATCCAATTTAATAGCTGTTTGCTGAGACTGCGTAAACATAACAAACGCAAAAATAGCCTGGCCCGCTATTAGCGCCATGTGTATAATAGTGATATTCCGAACAATTGTAGCGGGTGTTTTTGACTGAATATTATTCATAGTGAGTTTGGTTTGGGATAAATAATTTATAGCACTTGATAACCAACGCGGTTAAGATATTCTTGACGACAATATATACAGTTATATCATAAATTGTTAAATGTTGCTAAAAATTTGGAAGTATAAAAATTTGTTTCGTAAATTCACTAAAAACATAGTTACTATGAAAAACCTAAAATCCTTAATGCTTTTGTTAGCTATGCTAACATCGCAGATTACCTTTGCGCAAAACACATCGCGTTTAAAGTTCTCCAGCCCTTATCCTGAAAACGGAGAAAAAGTCACCTTCACGTACGATCCGGCCGGCACGCCGCTTGCCGAAGCAGGCGGAAAGCTTGAGGGAACCACCTGGTTTATTGAAAACAATCAATACCCTTCAACCCCCGTTACAATACAGTCCGACGGTAAATTATACAAAGGAGAGTTCACCGTTTCTGCAGGTGCCAAAGCTTTTTTTATAAAAATAAATAGCGGTAAGGTTATAGATAATAACGATGGAAGAGGATATATATCAGTTATTTACCAATCAAAAAAACCTATTGAAGGTGCATACGCCGGTAACGCGTTTATCCTATCAAGTGGAATAGGCACCGCCTACGCCAATATCACCAGAAATATGGATGAGGCTGTTACCCTTTACAATAGAGAGTTTGAGTTTTATCCACAAAGTAAGAAAAAATATGAGCAGCAATACTATGCTGCGCTGTCGCAGAACCCGGCCAATAAAGATATAGTGAATAAAAAAATAGCCGAGTTAAAAGAGAGTAAGGATGAAAACGATGTGCTTTTTGCCCGCAACCTTTTAAGAAGCGATACTGCAGCATATAACGCACTTACCAAAGAAATAAAGGCTCGTTTTCCGGATGGAACAGCGGTAATGCAGGATGCTTATAACGCAATTTCCAGAGAAAAGGATTTGGTTAAAAGAGATCAGCTTTTTAAAGAATTTCTTGCAAAATATCCCGCTGCACCTGCAAACCTGAAAAACTCGCTTATTTCTAACATGCTTAGCGGATACCTGAAAAACGGTGACATGGTGAGCTATGACAAGTATTCGGCAATGATAACTGATAAGATGTCACTGGTGGGGGTTTTAAATAACGTTGCCTGGAATTGGGCTACAAGTGGTGAAAAGTTAGCCGAGGCTGAAAAAATGTCAAAGCAATCTATAGATTATATTCTGTCAAACTATGGTGTAGTATCACCTACCGCACTTACCAAAGAAAATGTTGGCATGTTCACTATGTGCGGTGATACTTATGCATATATCTTATGGAAAGAGAAAAAATTTGCCGAAGCAGTAGAGTGGCAAAGCATGGTTTACGCAGGCACTGGAGACGGTAACACCGAAGTTGTTGAGCATTATGTACAAATGCTGAATGACGCCAAACAAAACAGCAAAGCTCTTGAAATAGCCGAGCGAAATATAAGAATGGGCAAATCAAATGCAGCTATTGAAAAGGAATTTAAAAAAGCATATCCGCTCGTAAAAGGCAGCATGGCAGGTTTTGAAACCTATTGGGCCGATGTACAGAAAAACAATCTGGCTAAGAAAGAACAGGAGAAAAAAGATTTTGAAGCAGAGCAAGCTGCTTTATTGGCCAAACAAAAATCCGCAGGTACTTTGGCCGAACTTGCCTCGGTTAAGAAGAATATGAGCAGTAAAATGATCAAAGAAGCCGCCCCGCTTTTTACATTAAAAGATCTAAGTGGAAAAACAGTTTCGTTGGCAAGCTTTAAAGGCAAAACAGTGATAATTGATTTCTGGGCAACATGGTGCGGGCCATGTATACAATCGTTCCCGGGCATGCAGATAGCGCAAAACAAGTATAAAAATAACCCTGATGTTGTGTTTCTGTTTATAGATGCCTGGGAAAACGGTAGCGACTATCTGCCGGGTGTAAAGAAATTTATTGCTGATAAAGGTTATTCGTTCCACGTGCTGGTAGATGAAACAGGCGCCGATAAAAGACAATCAAAAGTGATAAGCACGTATAAGGTTGAGGGTATTCCCACTAAGTTCATTATTGACAAAAACGGTGATATCCGCTTTAAATATATAGGTTACTCGGGCAGCACAGAAGCAGTTGTAAATGAAGTTACCGCTATGATAGAATTACTGGATGAACCTATCGCTAAAACAAAGTAGCGGTGCAAGGCACATCTAGTTAAAACAATAAGGCCCTGCAAAAACAGGGCCTTATTGTTTTAAAACCGTATCACATCAGTATCCGGTGGAGTATGGCCCAGTAAGCGGCACATACTCATAAGCTGTCCCTTATGATGAAATTCATGTGTTATTGCGTGGGTAAACAATTCTAAAGGTGTTGCGGTAACCGTTTTGCCTTGCCTTGTTACGCCGGTTATTTGTGCATCCATGTTGTTGTTAAAGTGATCGAGAAAGTCCCTTGTTAGTATGTCCGCTTCCTCGTAAAGCAGCCTAACTGCCGATAGTTCATTTATCAGTTTATCATCCGCAAAAGGTAACAATGAACCTAAAGCGAAATTAGCCAACCAATGTTTGTAGGTATTGGCTGTATGCACAAGCAGGAAAAATAAGTTTTTGTCGTTAAACTCACTTAGCGGCTTATGAATGTCGCTTCCCACTTCATTTTCAATAAAACCCAGCATCACCGCTCTTGATGACCGCACCAAATTATATTGTTGTATTAAGATACTCATTTTACCACCTCTTTCCGCCACGACCCGCAATAAGGTATGCTATTGAACCTAAAAAAGGTGCCAACAGTACCACAGCCAGCCATAACAACTTGGTTGTGTTGTCTTTAAAAGATGAGCGCATAATATCGATTATGCAATATATTGCCAGCACGGCGTAGAGTATACCCCATACCGAAGTACCAAAGCCAAGAAAAAGTAAATTATTCATATATAAGGTTTTTAAACTAAGATAGCGTTTAGCATAACATATTACAGCATATTTGTAGGATTATTGTCAGACTCAAACCATGAAGATCTTTCAGCAACATATACAACTTAGCCAGCGCAGGCGCGGATTCCATTTGATTACTGCTGAAATTATCCACGCGTTGCCACAGATCAGCGAAATAAAAACCGGCATTTGCCAGGTATTTATTCAGCATACATCCGCATCGCTAACTATCAATGAAAATGCGGACCCAACCGTGCGCAAGGATTTTGAAATGTATTTCAGCAAAGCCGTTCCCGAAAATGATCCCGAATACCTGCATGATGATGAAGGACCGGACGATATGCCCGCACACATAAAAGCATCCATGTTAGGGGCGTCGGTAACTATCCCCATTCGCAACGGCAGGCTGGCACTAGGTATATGGCAAGGTATTTACTTATGCGAGCACCGCAATTACGGCGGGCAGCGCACCCTGATGATCACCGCCTGGGGAGAGTGAGTTTTTTTGTAGTCTTATTTGATAACCTAATTTCAACAATTGTAAAGCATAGTCTCTATCCGTTTTTGTTTTAATGTAAAAGCTGATCCAGCCGGTATTTTTAAACACATGATGATCTAGTATTTTCCCTTCCTGTGTTAACTGTTGCTTCAACCTTCTGGTAAGTAGCATATCCAACAAACCGTTACCATGAATATGGCCTATCTCGTAATTTTCATAATTAAACTGGACACCTCCGTATTTATGCAAACCAGTACTAACCCCCTCCCATCGCGATACTTCACGTTCAATCTCATCCACATAATCAAGCAAGCTTGGGTTAGCAAACAAAGTCCATACTTTCAGCCAGCTATCAAACAAAAATCCTGCACCGGGAATGTGTTTTAAAAGTCCGAAATACTTAACAACAAGGTTGAACATTACTTAGCCTCGCTTAACTCCTTAATGTGTTCCAGAACCCGCCAGTGTACGTTGCGGGTAATACTTTTGGCCCAAATATCATAATACCAGGTGGGGAACACGTACAATTTATACCAGCTGTTACCTACCAAAGTAGTGGTGCCATCGCCGTTGTCCTTTAAAATAAACTGACCACGCAGAATATCAATATGGCCCATTATTTCGGGATCACGAGGCTGATGAGTAACATCAAAGGTTAAATTTCTGTTCACATCAAAAGTCACGATCTTTTCATCAAACACATAACCATTGCTGAAAACACATTTACGTTGTGCGCCTAAGTGGTAGCCCGTAACGGTTGACTCTACCGGACTTGGCATACCTACTTTAAACAACCAGTATTTATTTTCTTGTTTGATACGCTCAAAAGCAACCACGTTCTTCCATATTTTATCAGGTGTGGCGTTGATCACCAACTCATCCGATACCATGTTTTGATAGTGATGTTCGGACACAGAATCGGTTATAAAAACGAGTAGTAAAGCAGCAAAAATACTTACATTCAAAGTAGAATTGTTCTTTCTGAACATGGCCTTTCCTATTTTCAACCCAAGCCAAATAAATGTAAAAAGCAAGGGTGATACAATTATCAGGCAAATTATACCCTCACCAAAAAACAAAGCACTCAACAAAATTGCTGTAAAACAATTTACAGTTGTGTTTAACAATACCACCCTCGATGGCAAATCTATTTCTCGCCAATACCATGCACTTATAATACCCATTACAAGCGGAACTATTATAAACTCGGCAAATATTAAAACACCGTTACTGTCGCCTAAATAACGTGTAGCAGCTAATGTAATAACGGCAAATAGATTAGGAGCAAAAAATCCGTTAAACTTATTCGAGAAAATCCTTTTCATGATATGGTTCAGGTTAAATTACTATTTAATTCTTGATGCTTAAAATATCATCAAACGCATGTTCTATTTTACTGAACTGAAACTTATAACCTGCATCCAGCAGTCGCTGAGGTAAAACCCAACGGCTTTTTAATATCAGTTCAGTTTCGGTACCTATAATGGCAGCTCCCATTGCTAAAAACCAGGCCGGCGCTGGCAAGCCAAAAGGACTTCCCCACGCTGTACGCAAGGCTTTCATCATATCCGCATTTTTAACCGGGTTCGGGGCTGTGCAATTCACCTCACCTATTATGTCGTCGTGTATCAGCAAAAACTCTGTACAAGCAGCGGCATCGCGTTCATGCACCCATGATACGTATTGCTGCCCGTTGCCCTGCCTGCCGCCCATACCTAATTTGACTAAATTTAGTAAACGCGGAAAAGCGCCATCGCCCCGGCCCATCACTATCCCCATGCGCAGCGCAATTTTACGGGTCTGGGGCGTATAGGTGGTAAAAAAGCACTCCTCCCATTGCTTGCAGACATCTATAGAAAAGCCATAACCTACCTCGCCGGTCAATTCGTCCTGCGGTCGGTCTTCCGCATGGCGGTAAATGGTAGCAGATGCTATGTTGATCCAAAGCTTGGGTGGCTTAGTCAGCTTAGCTATAATTTCACCTAACAAAGCAGTGGGTAATAACCTTGAAGCGAATATTTCGGCTTTATTTTTTGCAGTATACCGGCAGTTCACGTTCTTACCGCACAAGTTAACCAGCAACTCCGCTCCTTCTAACTGTTTGGCCCAATCGCCTTCCGTTTTTCCGTCCCATTGCAGCGTCTTAATATGGCCGTGTGGTGCTTTAGGTTGCCTACTTAAAATGATTATCTCATCCGCAAGATCTTTATAATAGTCAGCAAATACCCCACCCATATAACCATTACCTCCGGCCAGTATTACTTTTTTGTATTTCATGACGATAAGTTTTAGATAAGTATCAGTAATAAGACGAGAACACGATAAAACACCCAGCTTACGGTTAGCCACCAGCCTATTTTCAATAGTTTGCTTCTGCGGATATGTTCTAAAAACATCAGACCGGTGACACAAATAAAGTAGCACAGGTATAATATAGGGTTATTTCCTATCCAGTTTGCTGCTATCAACATTAAGCCCAGCAACAGCGCTCCGGCAAAAGATATGGTCATCATGTTACCTAAGTAATCCCACCTTTTTTGCTTCGCGATAAAGCTTACCACAATTCCCTGGAATATTATCTGACCGCCGCAGATGAAATATTCCCTTAAACTACCCCCAACCGGAAGCACGTCAGCCAGTACAGCTGCATATTTTGTAAGTATAATAGCTGTTAAAAACCAGGTGAAAATTAGGTATGCTACACGGTAATGAATTTTTAACGCCGGTTGCAAACCATAAAGCGGACCGGTTGGCGGAATAGTGACCCTCCGGTTAAAAGATAAAAATGCGTACAGTTTGTTTAATACCCACATCAGCGTACGGAAAGTAAGTATTTTGCTGAACAAAGGATATTCTGTTGCGTACAGCCTTAAAATACTTTCTGCACCGTAGCTTACCTCCCCTGTTTCCAAATTTACCAACGCTATCTGGTCAACCGCTCGCTGTCGGTCAACCAGCGGACAGGTTTGAGCATCCAATTCATGTTGATAGGCTTTTCGGCCATCATTGCTTATCAACCCGCTTTTTACTACGGCCCGGCTGTAAGCATCGCAGATGGGGCATTCGGCATCAAAAAGTAAGAGGTGGTTGGCAAGTGTTTTCATTTTCATTAAAATTAAACTTTCAGAAATAATTGAAAAATAATTGGAAAAATTTTTATTTAAATATCTTCAGGATAGAACCCCAAAACCAGCTTTCTTCCGCCTTGATCATGGTGTCTAAAGTCTTGTCTACGTTTTTGGCCAGTTTGTTAATATCGGTTATTGATTTGTTGAAGGTTTTATAATTCTCGTCTTTCTTGTCTCCTTCTACTTTACTCAATTCGTCCAACACCTTAAGCACCGGGTCCAGTTCGCGTTTGCGGCGTTCTTTAGCTACCTGGCGGGCTATGTTCCAGGTATCTTTATCAGCAAAAAAATATTCTTTTCGTTCGCCTGCGCGGTGCTTTTTTTCAACCAACCCCCATCCTATCAGGTCGCGCAAAGTCATGTTAGCATTACCACGAGATATTTGAAGCTGCTCCATTATCTCCTCTGTAGTCAGTTCGCCGGGTGTTATCAGCAGTAAGGCATGCACCTGTGCCATGGTTCTGTTTATCCCCCACTCAGATCCCAGCTTACCCCATGCTTCAATAAACTTTAACCTTGCTTCTTGCAATTCCATATACAAATGTAAAAATTATTTTATACTTTCAAAACTTATTGAAAGTTTATTTTATATATCTCCACCGCGTTTTCACCTTTCACCATCCTATCCCATAAAAAACTTCTCCCTATACCCTGTCGGTGTCATTCCAACGGCTTTACGAAAAACCTTGCGGAACGCTTTCGGATCATTATAGCCCGAGTTTAGCATAACCTCCGTCATTTGTTGGTTGGTTTGCACAAGCAGCTTTTTTGCAGCTTCGATTCTGGTTTTTTGTAGATATTCAATCGGTGTAATGCCGGTGACCTGCTTAAACCTTCGCAAAATGTTGCGGCGGCTGCCCGGTATCTCCTTAATAAGATCCTCAATAGTACCGTTATGATGAAAGCCCTCCTCTATTCGTCGCTGGGCCATTGCCACCAACTCGTCGTTATGCTGTTGAGCCGGATAAAATGTACTGAAGTACGTTTGCTGTTCGCGGTCCATATCAATAGAAAATAACTTAGCAAGACGAACCGCAATTTCCTTACCGCAATATTTTTGCAACAGATGAAGCATTAAATGAAAGCTTGATGTAGAGCCGCCGCTGGTATACAGCCCACCTTCGCCTGTTACTACTTTGTCGGGTTGTAAATTCACAGCCGGATAAATATCATTAAATGCCTTGCAGGCATCAACATGCGTAGTAGCCGGCCTGCCATTAAGTAAACCGGTAGCCCCTAACAGGAAAGCCCCCGTGCATACGCAGGCTATTTCCGAACCACCGCTAAATTGTTGCTGCAGCCAGGGCACGAAAGGTTTATTAGCCAAAACAGCATTGCGGATATCATCAGACCGGAATGCCGGAACAAAAATAATATCCTGTTGAGGTGCATTAGCTACGGCCTGCAATGGATAGTTGTCAAATTCGGCATATACTGAGTTTTTTTCGGCGCAAAACAGGCTAATATTGAAAAAAGGTTCCCTGCCTTCCGCCTTATAAAAGCGATTAACGCTCTCAAATACATCCAATATAGCTGCAACGCTCAACAATCGGTAATTGTGGGTAAGTAAAATACCTAAGTTTTTCATAGTAAAACTGTTGTGAAGGGCAAGTTAAAAAAAATGTCTCAAATGCCCCCTATAATTGACTTTTACACCCATTTGTTTACACCAAAATACCAACTATTTTAGCATTATTATTTAGCAACATAGTTTTAATCAATATTAAGCAACACAACAATGGCAACAATTAATCCTTATTTGAACTTTTTAGGTAATACCGAAGAAGCTTTCATTTTTTACAAATCAGTTTTTGGTGGCGAGTTCGCGATGATAATGCGGTTTAGCGATACAGAACATGGCGCAAACCTACCCGAAGAAGACAGAAGTAAAATAATGCATATTGCACTGCCTATCGGCGGTAACATGTTGATGGGTACTGACTGCCTAACTTCTATGGGTCAGAAATTAACATTTGGCGATAACTTCGCTATTTCTGCACACGGTGATAGTCTGGAGCACGCACAAGCTATATTCGATGGATTATCAGCCGGAGGGAATGTAGCAGCGCCCTTTAAAAAGGAGTTCTGGGGCGATTACTTTGGCCTTTTGTTTGACAAATTTGGCGTGCAGTGGATGGTTAATTACAGAGAAATGTAATAAAGGAATCACATCTGGCAGTAACACCAACCAACGGGGTTACTGCTTTAAACCATCTACCTATGAATATTTTACAAGATCTTACACAAACCAAAGCCGATTTAATGGCCGCCATCTCAGCGATCGACGAGCAAAAGTTCAATACCATACCATTTGAGGGGAGTTGGACAGCGGGGCAGCTAACAGACCATTTGTTAAAAGCTGACGATGCTGGTGTATTATATGCCGAAACCCAACCATCCGATAGGCCGATAGACGAAAAAGTACAAGCCATATCAGATATCTTTTTGAATTTCGACCTAAAGCTAACGCCTCCGGCAAGGATCGTCCCATCTGATGGCCATCAAGACAAGCAAGCAATGCTGAATGCGCTGGGTGATGCTTTTGATAAACTGATAGAAGCCGCTAACACGCTTGATCTTTCGGCTGTTTGCATGGCCTGGGTTATACCAGCTTTCGGTCCGTTAACCAGGTTGGAGTTTTTATGGTTGTACAACGTTCATACCATACGCCACACCAGGCAATTAAAAAATATTGCTGTAGCGCTCACGCAGGTTTAAACGTTTAATAGTTTTTATTATGATAGTTGAAGTTTTCAAAACAAATGTAGGGGAAGTTGAACTGTCTGAACTATTAATTCAGCAGCTTGAGGATCAATTTCCGGATAGCCTTATCAATTTTGATATGGAGGATTGCGATAAGATACTGCGCGTTGAAGCATCTGCAATTGCGCCCGAAAAAATAATACAAATTTTAAATTCAAATGGTTATTCTTGTGAAGTACTCACATAGTTTATAGCCCCTTTCACAAGCCAATGACCTTAAAGAAATTTTTATCCGCTGTAAAACTATCACTTAGCGGACAAGAACAGGATTATACAGAAGGAAGTATCCGCAAAGCGGTGTTTCTGTTGGCAATACCTATGATACTGGAGCTTAGTTTGGAAAGTGTATTCGCGCTGGTTGACATATTTTTTGTGAGTAAACTTGGGCCAAATGCGATAGCCAGCGTTGGTTTAACAGAATCTGTTATCACCATTGTATACTCTATAGCAATTGGTTTAAGTGTTGCTGCAACAGCGGTTGTAGCACGGCGAGTAGGCGAGAAAAACCCTAAAGCAGCGGGGCATGCCGGTGCGCAAGCCATACTGGTGGCAGTTATACTATCTATTGTATTAACTATTGCCGGGACTATCTTTGCACCGCACGTTTTAGAGGTAATGGGTGCCAGCCCTGCGGTGGTTTCCGAAGGTTCCATTTTTACCCGCATTATGTTTGGCGGAAGTGTGGTTATAATGCTGATATTCCTGATAAACGGGATTTACCGCGGCGCGGGTAATGCCGCAATGGCCATGAAAAGCCTTTGGATTGCCAGCGCTGTAAACATTATCCTCTGCCCTATCCTAATCCACTTTTTGGGACTAAAAGGAGCGGCAATAGCCACCGTTACTGGTCGTACATCCGGTGTACTTTACCAGTGTTACCATTTATACAATGGCAACGGCATCATTAAATTTAGTATGGCCGATTTTGGGTTGGACGCTGCGGTTGTCAAATCAATCATAAAAATAGCCTGGCCGGCTACCTTGCAGTTTATTATTGCCAGCGGCAGCTGGATAGCTGTAACGCGTTTGGTTGCAGAAACCGACGGTACCAATGCTTCAGCCGGATACCAGTTGGCTATGCGGAATGTGATATTCTTTATTTTACCGGCATGGGGATTGAGCAACGCGGCAGCTACATTGGTGGGCCAAAACCTTGGGGCTAAAAAGTTTGACCGCGCAGAACAAAGTGTGAACATCGCGGCCAAATACAACGCCATTTTTATGGGTTTTGTAATGCTAATTTTTCTTTTGTTTTCTGAATGGATCATTAAATTCTTCACCCACGAACCTGAAGTTATAAAATATGGATCTCTGGCGTTAAAAATAATGGGGTCCGGTTATATATTTTATGGTTTGGGCATGGTGATGAGCCAGGCTTTGAATGGTGCAGGGGATACCCAAACACCCACGTGGATCAACTTCGTTTGCTTTTGGCTGATACAGATACCGCTGGCTTACTTTCTGGCTAACAGTTTCAACTTGCGTTCAACGGGCGCTTTCCTATCCATGCCTATTGCCGAAACCTTTCTGGCGCTTGCCGCATGGTATTATTTCAGGAAAGGGAAATGGAAAGAGGTTAAAGTATAGGGCGAAAGCACTATTTTAGCTGCCGTGAAACCAAAAATCATTGTAGAATCCATTGCGATAGGGCAAGCTACTTTAACTGATATCCCACAATTAAAAGAGCTTGGGCTTATAGCTTATGGTCAATACGCAGAAACCTTAGGTGATGACCATTGGGTCCTGATGCGACAAAATTTGAGCAATGAAGCGATGTTTAGGGATTTACTCAGCAAGTCTACTTGCTTTGTTGCCCGGTATAATAGCGAAATTATAGGCATGGCCTTCTTGTTACCAAGTGGCAATGCTATTGATGTTTATGAGGCAGAATGGTGCAGCATACGATTGGTGGCTGTACATCCATCACATCAAGGCAAACAAATAGCAAAAACACTTACCAAAATGTGCATCAACCAGGCCATAAACAACGGGGAACAAACAATTGCGTTGCACACTTCGTCAATGATGCCGGCCGCAATGCATGTTTACGAGAGCTTTGGCTTTAAGATCGTAAGAAATATTGGCGAACGTTTCGGTCAGCAATATTTTTTATACACGCTTGAACTTAGCGCTAAAACCTCGGCTCCATAAAGTGATAACCATAAACATCGGCAACTGCTTTATAAGTAACAGAACCCTCAAAAGTATTTAAGCCTTTTAACAGCGCCGCGTTATCTGCAAACGCCTTTTTATAGCCCTTACCTGCAATTTGTAAAGCGTAAAATAACGTTGCATTTGTTAAAGCAATGGTTGAAGTATAGGGAACCGCGCCCGGCATGTTACCAACTGAGTAATGTAATACCTTGTTTTTTATATAAACCGGGT
>Ga0164241_10001638_pt1 | contig 26720 bp, 23 predicted proteins | sample OricomyardsoilBY_FD_108780 | JGI IMG/M metagenome (GOLD analysis project Ga0164241, IMG submission 108780) | Backyard soil microbial communities from Emeryville, California, USA - Original compost - Back yard soil (BY) | ecosystem: Environmental > Terrestrial > Soil > Unclassified | place: USA... | reverse complement strand
GCGCTCGTCGCCCTGCTGCTGGGCGTCGTCATCGCCCTCGAGCTCGCGTTCCCCGCGGCCAACGTCGACCCACACCTCACGTTCGGTCGGCTTCGCCCCCTGCACACCAACGCGGCCATCTTCGCGTTCGTCGGCAACATGCTGTTTGCCGGCGTCTACTACTCGACGCAGCGCCTCGTGAAGGCGCGTCTGCCCTCCGACTTCCTGGCAAAGGTCCATTTCTTTGGATGGCAGGCCATCATCGTCGCCGCCGCGATCACTCTCCCCCTCGGCTTCACACAGGGCAAAGAGTACGCAGAGCTCGAGTGGCCCATCGACATCGCGATTGCGGTCATCTGGCTGACCTTCGCGTTCAACTTCTTCTGGCTGCTCGCGCGTCGCACCGAGAAGCAGCTCTATGTCGCGATCTGGTTCTACATCGCCACGATCGTCACGGTGACGATGCTCCACGTCGTCAACAGCCTCGCGATTCCGGTGTCGGGACTGAAGAGCTACTCGATCTTCGGGGGCGCGCAGGATGCGATGGTGCAGTGGTGGTACGGCCACAACGCCGTCGCGTTCTTCCTGACCACGCCGATCCTCGGCATCATGTACTACTTCGTGCCGAAGGCGGCTGGGCGTCCGGTCTACTCGTACCGGCTCAGCATCATCCACTTCTGGGCGCTCGTATTCATCTACATCTGGGCGGGCCCGCACCATCTCTTGAATACCGCGCTGCCCGAGTGGGCGCAGTCGCTCGGCATGGTCTTCAGCGTCATGCTTTGGGCGCCTAGCTGGGGCGGGATGATCAACGGGCTGCTCACGCTCCGCGGCGGATGGTCGCAGCTTCGTACCGACCCGGTGCTCAAGTTCTTTGCTGCTGGGCTGACGTTCTACGGCATGGCGACCTTCGAGGGGCCGCTGCTCTCGATTCGCTCGGTCTCCGGTCTCGCGCACTACACCGATTGGATCATCGGTCACGTCCACGCGGGGGCGCTCGGATGGAACGGCTTCATGGCTGCGGGGATGTTCTATTGGATGGTCCCGCGACTGTTCGGTACGAAGCTTCATTCGACGAAGATGGCCGACCTTCACTTCTGGATCGGCACCATCGGCATTCTTCTCTACGTCGTGTCGATGTGGGTGAGCGGCATCACCCAAGGCCTGATGTGGCGAGCCACGGACGCGGGAGGCGCGCTCACCTATCCGAGCTTCGTCGAGACGGTCGTCGCCATCAAACCGCTCTACTGGATTCGGCTCGTAGGCGGGCTGCTCTACCTCGCAGGCATGGTGATGATGACGGTCAACCTTTGGCGCACCGCGCGCTCGGGCAAGGCGGTCGACGGAGAGGCGGAGGTCATCGTCCCCATCGAGACGGAGAAGTCGGTCGGATGGACGCAGGTCGCGTTCGGGTGGCGTGTCTTCGTGCTGTTGACTCTCCTCTTGCTCGTCATCGAGTTCGGTCGCGGTGACATCATCACAGGAGCGGGCTTTTTGGGTCTCGCGATCGCAGTCGGCGGCCTCGCGCTGCTCATCACCCGCCTCGGCGCGGGACAGGCGCAGGGCCCGACGTGGCACGCGCTCCTCGAGGGTCGCGCCCTCATCTTCACCGTCCTGACGCTGCTCGCGGTCGTCGTCGGTGGCGTCGTCCAGATCGTTCCGGCGATCCTGGCGCAGCCCACCGAGAAGGAAGCGAAGGAGACGCGCCTCGCCACGCCACTCGAGATCGCCGGCCGCGACATCTATCTGCGAGAGGGTTGCTACACGTGTCACTCGCAGATGATCCGACCGCTCGAGTTCGAGAACGCCCGCTACGGTGACGCCTCGACCCTCGCAGAGTCTCGCTACGATCACCCGTTTCAGTGGGGCTCGAAGCGCACGGGACCCGACCTCGCGCGCGAGGGAGGCAAGAACCCGAGCGCCTGGCACTACAAGCACTTCATCGACCCGCGCTCGATGACCGAGGGCTCGAACATGCCGAACTTCCCGTCGCTCGCGCGGGACAAGGTGGACTTCGCCGGCATCGAGCCGCGTCTCCGTGCGCTTCGATCCGTCGGCGTCCCATACACCATCGAAGACGTACAGCGCGCGCCGGCGCGCGCACATGAGCAGGCGAACGAGGTTTCGAAGGACCTCGCGGAACAGGGTGTCACGGCGGACCCCGACTCTGAGATGGTCGCCTTGATCGCCTACATGCAGAGCCTCGGCTTGCCGCCGGAGAAGCCCCGCCCTGCGTCCACCGGTCCCATCACCGCATCCCGCTGAGAGGTGTCCCCATGGCTCGAATCATCGGTCCCATGTTCGAGGGCAGCCCGCTGATGCTGCTGCCGCTCGTCTCCCTGTTCTTGTTCCTCGGAGCGTTCGTGGTCGTGTTCGTTCGCGCCTATCTCAAGCGCGCAAAGGATTACGACGACGTCGCGAGCCTCCCGCTCGCAGACGACGATGAAAGAGGGCGGTCATGAAGCCGACGACGCGATCGGATCCCCAGTCGGGAGAGGTGATCGTCCACGAGTACGATGGAATTCTCGAGGCCGACAACCGGCTGCCTCGTTGGTGGCTGGCCACCCTATGGGGCGCCATCGCCTTCGCCGCCGGATATTGGATCTACTACCACTCCATCGGCGCAGCCGAGTTGCCGTCTCAGGAGTACGCGTCGCTCAAGAAGCGTGAGCTCGCCGCCGAAGCGGAACGCATCAAGGCCGCGGGCGAGGTCACCGACGAGATGCTCGTCACGCTGTCCAAGGACGGCGGTACGGTCGAGCAAGGTCGGGAGATCTTCGACAAGACCTGTGTCACCTGCCACGCCGCGGGCGGGATGGGAAATATCGGGCCGAACCTCACGGACGAGTATTGGCTCCACGGCGGGGAGCCGAAGCAGATCTACACGACCGTCCACGACGGGTTCTTGCCCAAGCAGATGCCCGCGTGGGGAAAGCAGCTGGGCGAGGAGAAGACCCGAAGCGTCGTCGCCTATGTGCTGTCGATTCGCGATACCCACGTGGCGGGCGGCAAGTCTCCACAAGGCGAAAAGGAGTAGTCGTGCCAATTCCCGTAGTGAAAGAGCCGCCGCCCGGACCGCGCAAGCACCTCCCAATCGTGCCGAGCGCCGACGACGTTCAGAGCTCTCTCGCTGCGGACGGGCATCGACGTTTCGTCTATCCCGCAGACGTGCGCGGTCGCTTCGTCACGCGGCGTCGGCTCGCGTTCGCCGTCCTCGTGGCGGTGTGGCTCGCTTTGCCCGCCGTGAAGATCGGTGGCCATCCCGCTCTCTACTTGGATGTCGCCGCTCGAGAGTTCTACCTCTTCGGTGCGACCTTCAACGCGCAAGATGCTTGGCTCCTCGTGTTCGTGGTGACGGGGCTCGTCTTCGCGCTCGCCCTCACCACGGCCCTGTTCGGGCGTGTCTTCTGCGGCTACGCGTGTCCGCAGACCGTCTTTCTCGAGGGGCTCTTTCGTCCGATCGAGCGCCTCGTCGAGGGACCCCGCGAGAAGCGCATGCGGCGCGACAAGGGACCGCTCAGCCTGGACAAGGCGTGGCGCAAGCTCGTCAAGCACGCGCTCTTCTTGCTCTCGGCTGCGTTCGTCGCGCACGTCATGCTGAGCTTCTTCGTGAGCGTCCCGGCGACGTTGAGCATGGTTCAGGGCAGACCCTCCGAGCACCCAGAGGCGTTCGCGTGGGCCGCCGCGGTCACGCTCGTCTTGTATGGGGACTTCGCTTGGTTCCGGGAGCAGGTGTGTCTCATCGTGTGTCCGTACGGTCGGCTGCAGTCCGCCTTGCTCGACGACGACACGTGGGTGATTGGCTACGACGAGAAGCGCGGCGAGCCGCGCGGCAAAGCGCGCGAAGAGGGTGTAGGCGACTGCGTCGACTGCAAGCGCTGCGTCGTCGTGTGTCCGACGGGCATCGACATCCGCAATGGTCTCCAGCTCGACTGCATCGGCTGCACCGCGTGCATCGACGCGTGCGACGACATCATGGACAAGCTCGAGCGTCCGCGCGGGCTCATTCGGTACGACTCACTCAACGGCTTTGCGGCGAAGACCCGGCGGATCCTGCGCCCGCGCCTCGCGGCCTACGCCGCGCTCGGGCTCGTCGGGGTCTTGGCCGCGGGCTACGCGTTCAGCGGACGCAGGAGCTTCGAGGCCAATCTGCTCCGGGAGCGTGGCGCGCCGTTCGTGGTGGATGGCGATCAGGTCCGCAACTCGTACGCGCTCCACTTGGTCAACAAGCGTTCTGAACCGCAGACCTTCACCGTTTCACTCCGCGCACCGACGGACTTCGAGCTGTCCATCGCGAGCCCGACGATTGATCTCGGGCCGAGAGAGGACGCGAAGGTGAACGTAGTCGTCCGCGCCCCGCGCGGCGTGGAGGACCACGAGATCGGGCTTCACATCGAGAACGGGCTTGGCGAAAATCACGAAGCGAAGGTCCGCTTCGTCGGGGGAGCGGAGTGATGGATCTCTCGCTGGCGCTATCGAGCTTCCTCATGGGCATCATGGGAAGCCTCCACTGTGCAGTGATGTGTGGCCCGCTCGCCGGCGTGCTGTCGTCGGCGCCGTCTGGTCGGTCGATACGCGGTGTGCTGCTCCCGCAGCTCGGACGGATGACGACGTATGCCGTCTTCGGCGCCGTCGCGGGCGCGATCGGGGGCGCTGCCGGCGCCCTCGTGCCGCCGACCACCGTTCGCATCGTCACGCGTCTGATGGTGGCGTCGGTCCTGCTCGGCGTGGGGCTGTATCTCGCCGGCGTCCTACGCAGCAGACCGGTGATCCCCGCTCTCGGACAGCGCCTGCGTCACTCGCTGCTCACTCGACTCGGGAGCTCGCCGTTCGCGGTATTCGCGCGTGGACTGCTCTGGGGGACGGTGCCTTGCGGGCTCGTCTACGGGGCAGCCGCCCTCGCGTTGACCGCCGGCTCGGCTCCGCTCGGCGCCGTAACGATGGTCGCGTTCTTCACCGGAACGCTTCCGTCGATCCTCGCCGCGACCTGGGTGGCGCGGCTCCTCCGGACGCGGGCGATCTCCGAGCGCCTCAAGCGGGCCGTTGGCGTCCTCCTCGTCGCGAGCGGCGGTCTCCACGTCGCGCTCGCGGCGCTCGACTCCGGTGTCGTGACGACGCCGACGCAGGCGCCGCGACCCTGCTGTGCCGCCCATGGGCACTCGGGCTGAGGAGAATTGGCGAAGAACGTGTGCGAGCAGGGGGCAGTGGCGCCCGCGAGTTGCGCTCAATCGTAACCGCTGCACGGCTCCCTGATGATGCCCGCGGTCCAGCGCTCATGGGTCTGACCGAGCGCCGGTTTTGCAGGCGATGGTGTCGGTGTGTCTCAGGCCGCCGATCTGCGCGGCGTGCTTCGCCTCGAGCGCCTTCGCTTCGTCGGAGCCGGGAGAGATAGGCCTCTCGGCGATGATCTCGGTCTGCGTTCCGTCGGGATCGAAATAGATGCCCGGGCTGTGAGAGCAGCCGCCGTAGAGCCGGTAGAGCTTCTTCACCGCACCGCCGGCGTCGCGATACACGCGGATCATCGAGGCGTCGCCGCCGCAAGGTTCCGCGGCACACACCGACCTGCGGACCGCGTCGGAGACGATACGGGCGCCCGACAAGCCAGCGGGTGATCCGCTCGCTGCGCTGTTGGAGGGCGACGAAGAGCCGCGAGTGTCCTGCGTGCACGAGGTGAAAAGCCACGCGGCGGCGACGAGGACAGCGAGGCTCATCGGCAGCCCCGGGGGAACTGGAGGTGACGTGCGCGGAGGGGGCGCGGCGAAAAGCTCCGGCGCTTTGGGCACCGGCGTCGCTCCGCGCAGGATCGGTGCGCCGTGGACCGTCCGTCCGGGGAAGCAGACCGACCGAACGATGGAGCGGGCGAGCAGGCGCATTGGTTAAGTTTCTATCACGTGGCATGTTGGCGACTGCGCTGCTAATCGCCGGTCCCCGCGTCGCCGCTCCGGCGCGCCAGCGCGCGCAGCGATTGCTTCTCGGCCAGGGCACGGACGTCGTCGGGCCACGTGTCGTTCTCGAGCTCCGTGGCCCATCTGTCTGCGAGCTCGCCCTCGGCCCACTCTGCGAGGACGATCTCTGCGGCGGCGGTGACGGGCAGGTCGAACAGACGCTGCCCGCTCGGGGCTCGGTAGAAGGTGAGGTGCGTGTCGACGAGGAGCGCGAACGCCGCGCCGGTCTTCGAGGCGACCGCGTCACGGAGCGTCGGGATGGAGCGCTGCCACCCATCGAGCTCGAGCGCGAGCGGCCGCCCGCCGGGGTCGAGCGCGAAGGGCGCGGGCCCGGCCGAGCCAGCTGCGTCGAAGCTCCGCGCGCTGTTACCGGGGACGTCGAGGACACCCGCGAGCGCGACCCGGCCACCCTCGCGCACCAGGCACGCCCGGAGCTCGTCACGGAGCTTGCCGCGACCGAACATTCCCCACTCCGTGTCTGGATCGTCGAGGTCGACGTCGACGCTGCCGTCGAGGTCGCGGAAGATCGCGTCGGCGGCGCGCTTCATCTCCGCGTCGGTCGCGACACGGCTCAGCTTCTGCGAATCGCGGGCCTTGCGAGGTCGCGGCAGCGTCTCGAGCACGAGCCCATCGTGGCCATGGAACGCCAGCGCGCCGCCAGTCCACGTCGACGAAGACACGCCGCGGCATTCGGCTCCGCGCGTCACGACCCGCAGCGTCTCGAAGGTCGAGTCGCCCCAAGCGCGAGCGCGCTCGAGCGCGACGGACTCTGCGGCGTGGCGCTTCATCACCTGCGTGCGATCTGGAGTCGTCCAGATCGACGATGCGGCGTAGACGTGGGGGATGGGCTCGCCGTTGCCGTCGCGTGGCGTCGAGTCGGCGGTGATGGGCTCGGTCGCTGCCGCGCGTGCTTCGCCCATGAACACGTAGCTCGAGCCTTGGGGGACCACCAGAAACGGCAGCTCGGCGACGACGACGGGGATGCCGTCTCGGACATGGACGACCCAGGTTCGATATCCGGGGACGCTCGCATCTGGAGGCTGGTCGTCTCCGGAGAACATCCATGCGTAGCTGTCGGGCGGCTCGTCACGCACTCCCAGGATCAGCGTCGCGTCGTCTCTTCCCGGGCGAAGCCTCGACGCGAGGTCTGCGACGACCGCGTCCGGCGGGAGCGTAGAAGGGCTGGGGGAAGGGACGTGGGAGGCCGCGGCCGATGCGGACGAGGCGGTCGCGGCATTCACAGCAACTGCGGCGCGAGTCGGCTCGACCGGGATGCGCCTCGAAACGACGGGCTCGCCTGCCTGCGATGCGCAGGCATGGAGCGCCATCGAGAGGAGCGCCGCGCCGACTACACGGTTTCGGCGATGCACGTCGTGGGAACGCTCGCCGCGCGGGCCGTATTCGAGTCGGCCGCCCGGACGCAACGGGGAGGCTCGCCGCCCGAGGAGGACTGACTACGGCGCGAGGTAGGGCGTCGGGAACGATTTGAAGAAGGCCATGGCGGCCTTTTGGCCGTTGTAGGAGACGTTTTGCCCGTCAGGCCACTGGTGGTTCAGCACGTAGGTGCACCACGTCACCGGGCTCGCAGAGGGGCAGTTGTCGTATGCCTCGCAACCCGCGGGCGCCGCGAGCGCCGTGCGCGTCGGATCGCAGCCGTCGATCTGACTGTAGTAGTCGCGGACGAGCTCGGCGCCCTCTTGGTGATCGGGGTCTTGAGTCCCCCAAAAGATCCACGCGCCGACCTCTCCCCGACAGTTGCCGGCCGCGGTCTCTGCGACCAGCGGCAGGCTCTGCGCGTTCATGCCCGGCGCACCAGGAGCTATCGCGCGGATGACGTCCCCGCGATAGCAACCGAGCATCGACGTGAAGCGTGCGCCGAGGCTGAACCCCGTGACGAACAGCCGATCGCGATCGATGCAGAGCTCGTCCTCTGCCTGTTTCACGATCGCGTCGAAGAACGCGTAGTCCTCACTGTCTTTGGCCGTGTCCCATCGCGGCTCGCCGTTCGAGGCCACGAGCGCGTCTGGATACAAGAATATGAACTGGCCATTGCCCTGGTTCTGGAGCTTGAACTTCTCGTAGGCGGTTTGCCCGCTGCCGCCCGCACCGTGGAGCACGACCACCAGCCCATAGGGCTTCGTCTTGTCGTAGGCGTCGGGGACGGAGCGCCAATACGTCCGTGTCTTGCCGGCGATCTGGATCGACAAGGTCTTGTCGAGCCCACCCGTCGCCGCCGTGCCGCAGCCCACGGAGCTGCCCAGATCGTATTGCTCTGGCGCCTTCAGTGGAGGCGCGCCGCCAGTGTCCGAGCCGCCGCCTCCCTGGGTCGTGCCGCCGCCAGCGCTGGTGGCGGCGCCACCGGCCCCGGTCCCGGTGCTCGATGAAGACGCGCTGCTCGCCGAGGTGTCGTCGGGCAGCGTGGTGGCGTCGTCGTCGCACGCGATCCCCGCGCTGACGAGCACGAGGCTACCGAGGAGGGCCCACGAGCGTGCGGCGAGGTCGAGCATGCCGGGCAGGGTAGAGGCCCGCCTCGCCGCTGTCTCGTCCAACTCGCGCGGGGCAAGCCGTAGATCGCTGCCCTCACCCTTGAAGTTCACAGAAAGTGAACCTATTCACTTTTGTATGTCCGAGGCGACGTCGTTCCGTCAGATCCGCGCGTATCGTAGCCAGCTGCGGATCTCGGAGGCGGCGATGGATATCGTCCGCACCTCGGGCTGGGCGAAGTTGACGATCGCGGGCGTCGCCGCCGACGCAGGGGTGTCGGTCGGGCTGGTATGCAGGCACTTTCCGACCCGGGACCATTTCGCCCTCCACCTCTACGAAGAGCTCGCCGACGCGTTGTCGGCTCGCGTCGCCGACTTGCCAGAGGGGACGTTGGTCGAGCGGTTCGCGACGCTGATGCGATGGAAGCTCGATCTCCTCGCGCCTCACCGTGCCGTGCTGCTCGCGATCGCGAGCGTCGCGATCGATCCCGCGGCACGGGCCGGGGTTCTCGGTGCGCCTGCGCAGCGTGTGCGCGCGAAGGTCGCCGGGTTGTTCGATGTCGCAGTGCAGGGGGCGACGGACGCCCCCGAGGCCGGAGCAGCCGAGCGCGTCGGTCGGCTGCTCTACGCAGCGCACCTGGCCGTGGTGCTCCTCTGGCTTCAGCTCCCAGAGGGGACGTCCCTGCCGATCGAGCTGGTCGCTTCCGCGGGCGCGACGCTCGGCCCCTTCGTCGACGCGGGAGCGAGGCACGCGGACGAGACGCTCCGAGCACTCTTGGGCACGCCGACTCTCCCAGACACCGGCGCGCGCGCTGCGGCGGTGCTCGATTTGGTGCTCCGGCGGTCGCGGACGCTCGAAGCGTCCGATTCGCGGTCGACCTCGGCGATGCGTGCGCTCCACCTTCCGGGAATCCAGACCGCAATCGAACGCGACGGTCCGATTCAGATCGCGCTCCCAGCGTTTCCCGCCAAGGCACCCAATCCGAAGAAGGTGCTCGGCAAGCATCCCGACATGGCCGAGTGGCTCGCGCTCCGCTCGCTCCTCGAGTTGCTCGACGAGATCACCGCAGTGTATCCACCAGGCGCCGAGCTCATCCTTTGCTCGGATGGGGGCGTGTTCGCAGATTTGGTCGGCGTCTCGGACACGGATGTGCGGGCGTACCGACACGGTCTCGAAGCGATGCTCGCCCACTTGGAAGGGGGACACCGGGTCCGCATCTTCGACCTCGACGACGCCCTCGGCGGACGTAGCGCTGCGGCGAATCGCAGCGCGCTGCTCGCGCGCTACGCGGGCAGCGTCGAGGACCTGCGGGCACGGGCGGGAGTGTCGCCGTCGACGGAGCGAATGGTGAACGGCATCCACCGGTTTCTCTTCGAGGACGAGGTCGTGCGTGCTCCCGAGCTGAGCCGCACCCAGGCGCGCAAGGCAACCCACGCGCGTGCGTTCGAGGTCGTCGTTCGGAGTGAGGCGTGGGGAGCGTTGGTCGCTTCCGCTTTCCCGGACGCGCTCCGATGCTCGATCCACCCGCAGCCTCCCATCTCGAACAAGGTCGGCCTTCATCTCGTCGACACGGACGACGCGTGGCTTACTCCGTGGCACGCCTGCGCGGTACTGATCGACGAAAGCTTCAGGCTGATGCACCGCAGCGACGCCGAGCGCCTCGGCGCGCGGAGGGCGCTGTCCGAAGACGGTCTCGCATTTCTACAGGTGTCGCCGTGAGCGCCCCGTCGATCGAGCCGCTACTGCCGTTTGGAGCGATCATGAGCGTCGCGCCGGGCACTCCCTTCGGCTCGATTCCAGTCGACCAGCTCCACGCGTGGGTCCGCGAACATCGTGTCCTCGTCATCCGAGGGTGCCAGCCGCGCGAGCGGATGGAGCTGCCGCTCGACGCGCGCCGACTCGGCCCGCTTCAAGCTTGGTCGTTCGGCTCGATTCACGAGCTCGAGGTCAAGCCGGATGCGGACAATTATCTATATACGGACCGGGCCGTGCCTCTGCATTGGGACGGGGCGTTCGTGGGCGAGGCGCCGCGCTACTTGGTATTTCACTGTCTCGAGGCGCCTTCAGGCTCCGGTGGCGAGACCCAGTTCGTCGACACCGCCCGCGTGTGGGCCAAGCTCGACACCGCCACGCGCGACCGATTTCGCTCGCTCCAATTCCGCTACAGCACGGAGAAGAAGGCCTATTACGGCGGATCGTTCGTTTCTCCGCTCGTGGTCGAGCACGAGACCCGAGGCGACGCCGTGCTGCGATTCGCGGAGCCAGTCGACGACCTCAACGCCGTCCGAGTGGAAGTCCTCGGGCTCGATCCGCTGCAATCGGCGGCGATCTTGGGCGAGCTTCGGACCGCGCTCCGCCAAGGTGATTGTCTGCTCGCGCACCCGTGGATACCTGGCGACATCGTCATAGCGGACAACCTCGGTCTCTTGCACGGTCGGGCCGCCTTCCCGGGCGCTCAGCGGCCACAGCCGCGCCGAATCCGTCGTGTCAACGTGCTCCGGACCAAGACGCGTACGCTGCGGAGCACGCTGGGCGACGCGCTCCGTATTCGCCGGCCCGAGTTCATGGTCGCCGAGGTCCCGATCTTCCTCATCCCCGCGCTCCTCTCGAGACGCTCCGTCTCCGTGGCAGAGTGGCTCGAGATCGCCGTCCTCTTTCTTCTTCTGTTCCACGTCGGCGACATGGTCAATTGCCTGGCGGACCGTCGGCTCGATGCCGTCTTCAAGACGCGACTGTCAGAGGCGGTGTTCGGGCTCGGCGTCCGTAACGTGACGGTGCAGATCGTGGCCTCGTGTGTGGGCGCGCTGGGCATCGCGGCCGAGCGCTCGCTCCGTACCGAACGATGGGAGCCCGTCGTGCTCGTGGCGGCGGGGCTCGTCCTCGGCCTTCAGTATTCGCTCCGTCCGCTGTTCGCGAAGGGGCGCGGTCTCCTGCAGATCGCCACGCTGTGGGCGCTCTTGTTCGTCGGACCGATGTCGCTCGTCTGGACGTCGTTCGGTCGAGCGCTCGAGCCCCTGCCGCTCGCGTTGTTCGGCGCGTACGGCCTCATGCAGCAGGGCATCGTCCTCGTGAACACCGCCGAGGACATTCCCGAAGACCGCGCTTCTGGGCTACGCACCTCCGCGATCGCCCTCGGGGTCGAGCGCTCGCTCGTGGCGGCCCAGATCATGGCGCTCGTGGGTGGTCTCGGGACGATCGGGATTCTGGGCTTCATGCTCTATCAAGACGGCGACCGGGTCGTCCTTTCCCTCCTGGCGTTGGCGGGGGCGCTGGGCTTGGTCCTGTCCGGGATGGGAGGCGCCCGCCGCGCCGTTCGAGCGAAGGCAGGTGCCACGGAGCGAGTCGTCGTAGACGCGCTGAGACCACACGCGCGCTATGTGCCTGTCTGGATCAGCCTGACAGCGCTCGGCGCGCTCGTCGCCGCTGCGTTGTACCGATGCTGAGGAAAAACGACGAGCAGACGCCGCTGGCGCGACGCTTTTCACTCCGATTCATAGCGCCCACGCCCCATAGGCCCCCACGAAGAGCTGATTCACCAGCGCTCCGGGGATGCTGATCGCATATCGCGCCCGGAGCCCCACGACGGCTTGCGGAACGATCCGAAACTCCAAGCCGACTGGCACGCCGACGGTGAAGCGGACGTCGTTGCCGCACAGCGCCGGATCCTCTGGACACGTGAGCCTGTCGAAGTCGGTGATGCCGAGATCGACGCCGACGTGCGGGATCCATCGCGAGATGTCGATGACATACGTCATGCCGGCCCCGCCCCAGGGCGCGACGACGTCTGCCTCGGGGTAGAAGGCGGCGCCGCCGGAGAGCGTGAGATCGAACGCGTCGGTGAGCCCAAAGCGCGCAGTGAGCTCGCCGTCGAAGCCGTTGTCGACGACCGACGGCATGTCATCGGGTTGCGCGGTCGAGCGCATCGACCAGCCGAACGCCCCGCCTAAGTGCCACTCGTGCTCGGTCGCGTACGCCGCGCGTGGGATCGCGAGCGTGAGCAGGGCGACGACCGCACCTCTGGCCCGAGAGCTACGCATCGCGACCGCCGCGCGTAATGGGCCGCGAACCACGAGCGAGGATCACGCTTTGATCTTCGCGTTCGTCGGATCGTATAGAGGCTTCATCGAAGCAAGGGCCGGGTGGTTCTTGTTCGCGATCTCGACCTCCCACGTGCCGTTCTCGATGTATGCGGGGTCGATGGGCTGGCCGGCCTCGATCATGGCGAGACCGACGGCGCCGCCGAGCGTGAAGCCATAAGAGGCCGCGCGGACGTAGCCCACGGTCTTGCCGTCGCGCTTGACGAGCTCTGCGTGGAACATCATCGGCTCCGGATCGCGAAGCTGGACCTGAAGTAGGCGTCGCTTCAGCGGCCCCTCGGCCTTCTTCGCGACGACCGCTTCCTTGCCGATGAAGCCGCCCGGCTTCTTCAGATCGAGCGCGAAGCCGAGCCCTGCCTCTAGCACGGAGTCGGTGTTGTCGATGTCGTGGCCATAGTCACGATAGCCCTTCTCCATGCGTAGGCTGGCGAGGGCCTTGAGCCCCGCGTGGCGCAGACCCACCTTCTCACCCGCGGTGACGATGCGATCGTAGACGTGGGCGGCCTGCTCGGTCGGGACGTAGAGCTCGTACCCGAGCTCACCCAAGTAGGTGATGCGCACGCAGAGCGCGCGAGCAAACCCGATGTCGATCTCGCGCGCCGTGCGGAACGGGAACGCTTCGTTCGAGAGATCGGCCGTCGTCAGGGATTGCATCAGCTCGCGGGAGCGTGGCCCTTGAACGTTCAGCTGCGCGTAGCCGCCCGTCACGTCGGTGACGAACGCGTGCGCGTCTCCGAAGTGCCTTCGCATCCGCGTCTCGACGTGCCGATGCGCGGTGTCGGACGCGACGACCCAGTAGCGCTCGTCATCGAGCTTCGTCACCGTGAGGTCGGCCTCGAGCTTGCCGTCCTCGTTCAGCCACTGCGTGTACGTGATCGTGCCGGGCGCGCCATCGACCTGATTGCCCGACAGCGTATTGAGGAGTCGCCCGGCGTCTCTTCCCTGCACCGAGAACTTCGCCATGAAGGACATGTCCATCAGGATCACGCCCTCGCGCGTGGCGTCGTGCTCGGCCTTCCAGCGGGGGAACCAGCTTTGGCGTCCCCACGAGAGGGGCCCGGGATCGGGCGTCGTGCCGGGCTCAGCGTACCAGTCGGCGCCTTCCCACCCGCTCACGTCGCGGAAGTAGGCCCCGCGCGCCGCGAGCTTGTCGTGGACGGCGGAGCGCTTCGCGTCGCGTGCCGTCATCATCGAGCGCGTCGGGTAGTGGCATTGATAGACCATCCCGAGCGACTCGACGGTGCGCGTCTTCCGGTATTCCGGGTTCGATTGGTATTTGTGGAGCCGGTCGATGTTGATGCCGGTGATGTCCGCGTCGGGCCGACCGTTGACGATCCAGTGCGCGAGCATGCGCCCCATGCCGCCGCCGGTCAGGATCCCGATCGAATTCATCCCGGCCGCGACGAAGAAGTTCTTCAGCTCGGGTGCTTCGCCGACGATGGGCGCGAGATCGGGTGTGAAGCTCTCGGGGCCGCAGAAGAACTTTCGAATGCCCGTCTCGACCGAGACGGGGACCCGTCGCATGGCCTTCTCGACGTACTGGCCCATTCGATCCCAGTCGGGATTCAGCTCTCCGAACGTGAAGTCCTCGGGGACGCCCTCGATCTTCCACGGGGCGCATACCGGCTCGAAGAGTCCGACCATCAAGCCGCCGACCTCTTCTCGGAAGTAGCCGTACGATCCAGGATCTTCCAGGACCGGCAAGGACGGGACCATGCCGTCGATCTTCTCGGTGATGAGGTAGTAATGCTCGGCCGGCTGGAGCGGGATGGTCACGCCGACCTTCGCGCCGAGCTGACGGGCCCACATGCCGGCGCAGTTGACGACGTATTCGCACTCGATCGTACCGAACGGCGTCACGACGCCGCTGACGGCGCCGTTCTTCGTCGTGAAGTCGGTCACTGGGCAGTTCTCGACGATCGTCGCGCCCTTTTGTCGCGCGCCCTTGGCGAGGGCCATCGTCAGATCGACGGGGTTCGCGCGCCCGTCCTCTTTCACGTAGAAGCCGGCCAAGATGTCGTCGGTCTTCGCGAGCGGGAAGAGATCGCGCACCTCGTTCGGCGAGATCTCGTGGACGTCGACACCGCAGTAACGATTGAACGCGGAGACGCGGCGGTACTCTTCGAGGCGGTCTTTTTCGCAGGCGACCTCGATGAAGCCGACCGGCTTGAATCCCGTCGACATCCCCGTCTCGGCCTCGAGGCGCGCGTAGAGATCGCGCGTGTACTTGCGCATCTCCGTCGACGTCTCGGACGTGGACCCGAAGGTGACGATGAGCCCGGCGGCGTGCCAAGTGGTGCCGCTCGTGAGCTGCGCGCGCTCGAGGAGGACGACGTCTTTCCAGCCCATGTGCGCCAGGTGATAGGCGACGGAGCAGCCGATGACGCCGCCCCCGACGACGACGACGCGTGCACGTTGAGGCAGGACTGGATCTGACATTCGCGGCGACTATACCGCGGAAAGCCGCGACAACCGAGCGGGGAAGGGTGGCGGCCCGAGCTCAGCCGCGCATTCGCCGCAGGCTCGACCAAGGGAACGGTGCCGGCCAGAACGGAGTGTCGATGCCGTCGCCGTCGAGCGAAAACCACGGGCCGACGTTTCCGTCTGCCTGGCCGGCGTGGAGGACCTGAAAGTCCTGCGCAGGCATGTAGCCCTGGCCGAGCAGGGCCAGCTTGTGTCCTTTCGCATCGACCGCGACGTCGAGGATCAGGATTGCGTGGCCCGGCCCGCCGGGCAGCACCACGAAGTCGCCTGGCTGAAGGTCTGCGCGGGTGAGCGTCTCGCTGCGGCGCGCGACCGAGATCGTGCTCGCGTAGGTGAAGACCAGATCGAGGTACTTGCGGAACGTCTCGTGGTCGTCGTTTGGCTTCGCGCTTCGAGCGAACCGGATGTGCTGCCCGTCCACGACGGGGCGATCGCCCGCCGCGTAGTCGCTGTACTTCGCGAAATCTCCGGAGAGAAAATGATACCCAATCTCGGTCTTCTGGTCGGTCGCCCACAGCCACTCGGCGTGCATGCGGATGACGGAGTCGGCGCATTGCTGCAGATCGACAGGGCTGACGTCGACCTCGACCACCGCCGCGATGCGCGGATCGTCGCCGCTTCGGAGGACGTCGCCGTCGTAGGCGCGGACTGGCGTGCCTGCGGGGCGAAGTGGCAGCTTGCGCAGCCACGCGCCGAAGGACTGGGGTGCTTCGGCGACGCGGGTGAAGCCGGGCGGGGCGGGGATGGCCTGGTCGAGCGGGCGAATCGCGATGCCGTCCGGGAGCCACGGATAGCGCGCGCGCTCGTCGGCGGTGGGGGCCCGGGGAAAGGCCGTGGGCGTGGGCTCGTGCGACTCGACGGCGACGGGCACGACGTCGGCCTCTGGCCCCTCGGCGCGCGCCCGTTCGGCGCGGGACGCAGAGCCGACGCGGGCGGGGGACGCGGCGGAGGAGCGGCCATCGGTCTCGCGGGACGCGCTGCAGCCACCGGAGAGGACGGCGATCGCCAGGAATCCGGCGGCGAACTGGGGGGCTAGTCGCGGCATGTACCCGAGACGTCGACGGGAACGGTCGAAGTGTGACGCCGACTCCGAGGATACGCCGCTTCGGCTTCGTGCATGCCGAGATCGCGTGCCGGTGAAGGCGCCGGATGCCGCGCGCTGAGCGCACCGCTGGCGCGCTTGCGCGGGTCAGACGGCCGAGAAAACGAGCGAGGCGTTCGCGCCGCCGAAGCCGAACGCGTTCTTCAGGAAGTGCCGCACCTTGGCGGGGCGCGCTTCGTTCGGGATGACGTCGAGGTGCACACCGGGATCTTGGCTCTGCATGTTGATGGTCGGGGGCAGGAGGCCGTGGTGCATCGCGAGGATGCCGACGATCGCCTCGACCGAGCCGGCGCCGCCGAGCGTGTGGCCGATCATGCTCTTGGTGGCGCTGATCTTGAGCTTCCTGTCGGTCGCGTGCGCGCCGAACACTCGCATGATGCCGTTCGCCTCTGCGATGTCGCCGAGCGGCGTCGAGGTCGCGTGCGCGTTCACGTAGTCGATGGCGTCGGGAGAAAGGCCGGCGTCGCGGAGCGACATGGCCATGCTTCGCGAGCAGCCCTCTCCGGACTCGGGCGGGACAGCGATGTGGAACGCGTCGCTCGAGGCGCCGTAGCCGACGAGCTCCGCGTAGATCTTCGCGCCGCGGCGCTTCGCGTGCTCGAGCTCTTCCAAGATCACGATGCCGGCGCCCTCTCCGGCGACGAAGCCGTCACGGTCGACGTCGAACGGTCGGCTCGCTTCGGTTGGGGCCTCGTTGCGCTTCGAGAGGGCGCGCATGGCCTGAAACCCGCCCATGCCGACCGGCGTGATGGGCGCCTCGGAGCTTCCGGCGATCATGGCGTCGGCGTGTCCGCGTCGGATCCACTCGGCCGCCTCGCCCAGGGCGTGGGCGCCGGTCGCGCAGGCGCTCGCGACGCAGTACGACGGACCGCGGACCATGTGACGGATCGAGACCTGGCCGGCCGCGAGGTTCGGTGCGAACTGGGGGATCGAGTACGGCGAGAGCTTGGCGCCCGGCTTGTTCGCGAGCTTCGTCGCGCACTGCTCGAGCGTCGCGAGCCCGCCGACGCCGCTTCCGACGAGGCAGCCGATGCGCGGGGAATTTTCCTCCGTGATGACGAGGCCGGAGTCCTTCACGGCTTCGTCCGACGCGACGAGCGCAAACTCGCTGTAGCGGTCGAGCTCTTTCACGAGCTTCGAGCCGAGGTACTTCGCCGCGTCCCAGTTTTTTACCTCGCAGGCGAAGTGAACGGCGAACGGCTCGTGATCGTAATTCGTGATCGCGGCGGCGGCGCTCTTGCCCGCAGAGATGCCTGCCCAGCTCGAGGCGACATCGTGACCATGCGGCGAGACCATGCCGAGACCCGTGACAACGACGCGCAGGCGACTCATCGGGCCCGACGTAGCGCCGAGCGAACGGAGACGCAAACGTCGAAGCACTCCGCCGACGCGCGAGCGGGCAGCGCTCTGAGGGGAGCGCTCTGCGGGGAGCGCAGCCGCCGGGCCATGGACGTGGTTTGCGTTTGGAACGCGCTCAAAAGCGCAGGAAACGAGCGATCTCCGCGTCGTCGGGGTCGCTCGCCAAGCGGCGAAGGACGCGGAGGCGCTCGGTCCAGAGGTCGGCGTACACCGCGTCGCCACGCATCCGGGCCGCCTCCATTCGGTAGAACGCGTAGGCGCGGAGCCGCATGCGGCGGGCGTCGATGGTCGTGAGTGCGTCGAGCCAGGTCTCTGCAGCGGCGCCGCTCGCTTCGAGGTCGAGCAGCCGCGTCGCCACGATCATGGCGGGCGTCGCGAGGTCCGGGAGATCGCCGCGGTGATCCATCCACGCGTATCGAAAGGCGCGCCGCCCCTCCGGGCTCGCTTCGAGGGCTTCGCGGAGCGCCGAGATCGTCCCCTCCAAGGCGACGGCGCCGTGCTCGCGCACGCGAGGATGTGGCTCTGCCATTCCGGTCCACGGAAAGCCCGCAGCCTGTCGTTCGGTCCGCGACGTGGCGGTCGGAGCGGACGCCGGAGCGCTGGAACGAGCCGCGTCGGAGAAGGCGAGGCCGACCCAGCGCGCTTCGATCGCGGAGCGCGCGGGCGTGAGCTTCGCGGCGCGTGTCTCGAGCTCGGTGGCGAGCTTCGCGGCGGCGTCGCGATCGCCACTCGATGCAGAGACCAACGCGAGGAGCGTGAGAAATTCGAGCTCGACGCGCGCGTCGTCGGCGGTCGGCTTTGCCGGAGTCGCGGGCGCGGACTCGAGGATGCGTCGAGCGCCGAGCGCGTCGCCTGCGACATAGACCGCGCTCGCGATCGAGACCGCGGCGGCGCGCGGCGACAGGTCGTTCTTCGTCGCGCCAGCGCGCGCTGCAGCTTCGGCGAGCGCCGGCTCCCCCGCGAGCGCGCGCTCGATCGCCGCCGCCGTCGACATCGCGCCCGACGCGCGGAGGAGCTTCTTCGCCCCGGTCGCGCTCGCGCCGATTGCGCTGTTCGCCGAAGTCGAGCTCGCCGACGTGGTGGGCGCGAGGGCCGTCTCTGTGACGTTCCCCGCCAAGGACTCGAGCCGCGACGCGGCGATCTCGTGCCACTCGGCCGGCGCGTATGCGTGGAGCCCGGCGTGTTCGCCGAGGATGCGGCTCACCGTGAGGCTCGTCGGCGCGAGCTCGGGTTCTTCGCCCTCTGTTCGCGGCGCGACGAGGTTCAACGCGAGCGCTGCCGGAAGCTCGGGCCGAAACGTGAGCACGCCCGCGAGCAGCGCGGCGCGCGCGCCCGGGGCCTCGTCGTCGAGCGAGCCGGACTGGAGCTTGCCGACGCTGCGCTCGATGGCCTCGCCTCGCTCACGCTCCGTGCGAGCGAGCCGGACCGTCGCGGCGAGGCGGGCGACGTCCGCGTCCGCCTCGCCGGCCGAGCCCTCCGGCGGTGGAACCGGCGGCGCCTCACCGAGCTTGTGCGCGCACGCGCGCTGCACGATGAGCACCTCGCCGTAGTCGCGCTGGATGTTCGCGTAGCGCTTGGCGGCGCGGTCGTCGGGGACGCGATCGAGCATGGCGAGGCCGGCGCGCGGATCGGTGAAGCAGAGCGTCGCCCCGACCGCAGTCCGGAGATCGGCGTCGCGGGGATCCCAATCCGCGAAGCGATGGGCGATCTCGTCGACCTCGTCGAAGTCCGCTTCGAGGAACGCGGCTTCGAGGACGTCGACGCGCAGGTTCCAGAAGCCGAACGTGTCGGCGCGATCGATCAGCGTCCCGCGATCGCCGATCGACGACGCGAGCTTGCCGAGGTGCGGCGCGCCGATGGCGGGACCGAGCTCCTCGAGAGAGACGCGCTGCGAGCCGTTCTCGACCATCTCTTCGGCGCGCTTCACGTCGTCCGCACGAAGCGCGAGCTGGGTCGGATCAGGCGAGCCGACCGCCGCGTCGAGGTAACGATTCACGGCATCGCGCGCGAGCAGCTCTTCGCCTCGGTACGTCGCGTCGTGGTGGGTCCACGGCGCCTTGGCGGGGATCGACAGCTCGCCCAGGAGCGATTTGCACTCCGGCAATACAGGACCACGCTCCGAGGACGCCCGCGCGACGCACTCGCTCGCATCCGAACGCGCGCGGCGAACGAGCACCTCCGGGATGGCGAGCGCGAGCAGTCCGAGTACGCCAACGCCGCCCAGCGTGAGCCTCGCTGCCCGCCCCCACGCAAGCCGCGTGCTCAGTCTTCGCTTCGTCCGCGCGGCCAAGGCCGCTCTCCCTTTTCGTAGTCGAGACCACACGCGCTGCAGGTGAGCTTGTTCGAGGTCGAGAGGAATGGACGCGCCGGAGTCGGCTTGCGCGGAGCGACGGGTGGGCTTCCGCAGCGCGGACACACCGTCACCGCCGCGTTCTTCTGTTTCTTCTTCGCGTCGTCCTCGGTCATGCCGCGCCTCGCGCTGCAGGGGATTCAGTCGGCGCGGCGCGGGGCGCGAGCGCAGAGAAGAGATCGTCGTCGGACACGCTCGAGAGATCCTCGACCCGGGCGACTTCGACGTCGAGCCCGATCGCGAGGTGCTTCGCCGCGCCGAGCGCGACCTCTCGCACCGAGGGGCTGCGACCGGCGAGGCTCGCGAGGCTCGCGACGGGGTGCTCGGTGATGCCGCACGGGACGATGAGCCCGAAACCTGCGAGGTCCACGTCGAGGTTCAGCGCGAAGCCGTGCATGGTCGCCCATCGCGAGACACGGACGCCGATGGCGCCGATCTTCGCGAGCTCGCGCGCCCACGGCGCGCCAGCCCACTCGTCGGGACGCTCGCGATCGACCCACACGCCGATGAGCCCGTCGACCGTCCCTGCCTCGACGTCGTGCGCGCGGAGGATCTGCACGCAGACCTCTGCGAGCGAGCGGACGTAGCGCCGCAGATCGCAGCGTTCGGGCTTCAAATTCATGATCGGGTAGCCGACGAGCTGTCCCGGGCCGTGGAACGTCACATCGCCTCCGCGGCCGGTCTCTTCGAGATCGACGCCCATCTCGGCGAGAAGGTCGCGCGGCGCCAGGACGTGGTTCGCCTTCGCGCTGCGTCCGAGCGTGACGACCGGCTCGTGCTCGAGCAGAAGGCAGAGATCGCCCACCTGATCTGCGAGGCGCGCTGCCAGCAGCCGATGCTGCAGCTCGTGCACCGCGCCATATCGACGCCTTCCCACGAAACACGCCCGAACGGAGCGGGGGGGCATGCGGGTGGGCGAGCTCGTCGACATCGAACGATCTTTGGCGGGAGGTCCGTGCGAGTCGAACGGCTACGAAGGGATCTTCTTCCCGCGGGACACTTCTTCCTCGCGGAAGGCGTGGATGCAAGCCTGGAAGCGCGCGGCGAGCTCCGGATCGAACTGACTCCCGATGCATCGCTTGATCTCCGTCAGCGCGACGCCGTGCGGTAGCGCCCGTCGATACGACCGATCGCTCGTCATGGCGTCGTAGGTGTCGGCGACCGCGATGATGCGCGCGATGATCGGTATGCCCTCGCCCTTCAAGCCGAGGGGGTATCCGCGGCCGTCCCACCGCTCGTGGTGGAGGTGCACGCCCGGAACCAAGGGGTGCAAGAACTCGATCGGATCGAGGATGTCCTTGCCGTACGCGGGGTGCTTTTTGAACACCTCGTACTCGTCGACCGTGAGCTTTCCCGGCTTGTTCAGGTTCAGGACGCAGCCGATCTTGCCGATGTCGTGCATCAGCGCGCTCTGCCGGACGATCTCGACCTCTGCCGCGGGCAGGCCCAGGTCTTTGGCCAAGATGACGGCGTAGGTCGCGACGCGATCGGAGTGACCTGCCGTGTAGCGATCCATCTTGTCGATCGCCTTGGCGAGGCCGCGGATCGTCTGCTGGAAGGTGAGCTGCAGATCCTCGTAGAGGCGCGCGTTCTCGATTGCTGCGGCGGCGCGTGACGCGATGATGCTGAGCAGCTTGCGCTGGCCCTCGTCGAAGCGACGGTTCTTCGCGAACGACGCGGCGAACAGGAAGCCGATCTTGCGGGCGCTCGCGCGGAGCGGCACGGCGACGACGCTCGATGCGGGCAGCTCGGGCGCCTTCTTGAAGAAGCGGCCAGCAGCCTCGCCATGGACGAGGAGCTGGCCGTCGTTCTCGAGCTGCGCCGCCACCGCGGCCGGATCGACGACGCCGAGATCTGCGATCTTCGGAGCGTCCGGTCCCGTCACGCGTTGCCGCTCGAAGACGCCGCCCTCTCCGTCGTCGAGCCAGGTCGACGCGAGATCTGCGCCGAGCTCGTGGATGGTGCTGTCGGCGACCGTCTCCATCACTTGGTCGAGCGACAGACTGGCGGCGATGGCCTCGCTCACCTTGTAGAGAGACAGCGCCTCGCGCAGGCGAAGGTTCTCGGCCGCCATTCGCTGCTTTTCGAGGCCGCGTTTGAGGACGTGGATGACCTCGTCGAGCTTGAACGGTTTGAGGACGTAGTCGTAAGCCCCGCGCTTCATGGCATCGATCGCCGTCTCGACCGTGCCGAAGCCCGTCATGATGATGGTGAGCGCGTTCGGGGCGGACTTTCCGACCGCATCGAGCAACGCGATGCCGCCCATACGGGGCATCTTGAGGTCGCTGATGACCATGTCGAACGTCGCGCGCTCGAGCGCGTTCACCGCGGCCAGGCCATCCTCTGCCGTCTCGACGAGGTAGCCCTCCATCCCGAGGAACTCCGCGAGCATGTCGCGGATCACTTTTTCGTCGTCGACCACCAGGACGCGGGGTCGCTCGTCCATACCATCCGGCATCCGCGCGACAGGGTAGCCCAGTTCCAGCGAGTAGGGCATGCTCGCATCGGTCGATGCCGCGCAAACCTCCGAGCGCTGCAGGCATTGGGCTCGTCCAGGCCTGCGTCGGCGTCGCGACGCTGGCCCTGTTTGCGAGCACGGCGGTCGCCGCGCCGAAGAAGACGACCGGCAGCGAGGCCGACCGCGGCCTCGCGCTCGCGAAGTCCGGCGATTGCGTCGCCGCCGTCCCGGTCCTCGAAAAGGCCGAGCTGGACGGGCATCGCCCGTCGACGGCCTCGGCCCTCGCGGGGTGCCACGTCGCGCTTGGCGACCTCATCCTCGCCCTCGAGATCTACTCGGCGCTCGCCGACGAGCCCAAAGACGCGTCGTGGTCGAAGAGCGATCGAAAGGCGCAGGGCGACGCTCGAGACGCCGCTGACGAGCTCGACGCGCGCATCCCGCGGCTCGAGCTCTCCGTCACTCCGAACGACGCGGACTATTCGGTCAAGATTGGGACACGCGACCTCGGAAAGAAGCGCGGGCCCCTCCCGGTCCCGCCGGACGAGAAGGTTGACGTCGTGATCTCGGCGGATGGCTTCGAGGCGCACACCGAGTCGATCGTCCTGGGAGAGGGCGCGAAGAAGCAGCTCGCCGTGCGTCTCGACCGAAGCGGGGGCACCGCTCCGCCGAAGCCCGTCCCGCCGCCCACCAAGGCGCTCGGCTCGAGGTACTGGCTCGGTGCGCGGTTCCGGGGCTACCTCGTGCCGAATTTCGTGATGAACATCGTCGTCGACGGAGGCACGACCACGTTCGTCCCGGCGGGCGAGGTGACGTTCACGGCCCGCCTCGCCGACGTCGACCTCGTGGCTGCGATCGGCGCGACGAGCCTCGGCCTCGGGGCGACCGCGGTGAAACCTCCCGGCACGCCGAACACCGAGTGGGAGATCGTCGAGAGCGATCTCGTGGGCATCACCGCCACGCTCGACATTCTCTATCGCTTTCGGCTCGACGAGGCGGGCGTCGCCACGCTGGGCCTCGGGGGTGGTGTCGGGATCGGCTTCGCGCCGATCGGTGATCTCTATCGATGGCAGGCGTACCCGACGGGTGATCCGGACGATCCATCGACGTACGCAAAATGCAAAGCGCCGAACGATCCCGCCGGCTCCTATCGGTACTGCAACCAGCTCGACAAGGACGCGCACCGATACGGCGAGGGCGACGCCGCGTGGGGAAACGGCGGCGCGCGTCCTGTCATCTATCCCTGGGTCGCGCTGCCGCTCGTCGCGCTCGCATTTCGCCCCGACGACCACGTCGAGATCGGCGTCGACCTCGGCGTCACGCTGCAAGGCTTCCTCATGGGGACTGGCGTCCGCTTCGGCCTCGATTGAGCGAGCGCCGCGTCGCGAAGATCGAAGCCACGAGGGCGCCGCCGAGCCAAACGAACGACGCGTCCTGCGGGCGCGTGTCGCTCACGCTGCAGCTGCCCTCGGGCTGATCGTCACGGCAGTACGGCGAGAAGCCGTGCCGCTGAAGGGGATTGCAGTCCTCGCTCACCGTCGTCGTCGGCGGATAGAGCTGGCAGAGCGCCGCGACGTCGTCGACCTCTGGAGAGCGCAGCTCGGTCGAGCCGCCGGGGTACATCGCGAACATCGTCGCCTCTGGATCACCGCTGTGCGCGAGGCCCAGAAAGTGACCGCTCTCGTGCGTGATGACGCTCAGGAGATCGTAGTCGACGGCCTCGTCGCTCACCGTGAGGTCATACGTCGCGCTGTTGATTTCCATGTCCGCGTCGAGCAGCTCGCCGGTGTCCGGATCGAACGTCGTCGTCGTGAGCGCGATGTTGTTGTCGGCGTCGGGGTTCGGCCACGCGTCGTCACGGAAAATGATGACGTTCGCGTTGCCAGCGTCCTTGTTGTACTCGAGGTCTTCGCACTCGGCCTCGCCCATGTCGACGACGTGCACCGCGGGCGGCGCGCCGTCGCCGCAGTCGACGTGCTCCCACGTGTCGAACGCGAGGTCCGCGATGAGTGACACCGTCTCGGCCGAGAACCCCAGCTTCTTCGAGCCGCCCGCATAGACCGTGAACCCGGTGCAGCCCGTCTTCCAATGAAGCGGAATGCAGCCGTCGACCGCGACCGGGGGCCCATCGCAAACGGGTAGATCGCGGCACGTCGTCGTGTAGCAGTACGCGCTCGCCGTCCCGCCCCACGCGAGCACGCCCAAGACGGCGATCGCTGCGAGGCTCGACTTCACGCGCCTAATTCTACGGCTGCGTCGTCTAAGAGCGAAGCGAGACTGCGCGCAGAAGCTTTGTAGAGAGGACGCCCTCGAGCGTCGACCACAGCTCGTCTCCGCTCTTCGGGGCGACCCACCGCGACCCGGCCGGTTCTGGGTCGAAGTGCCAAGCCGACCGCTCGGCGGCGAGCCAAATCTGCTTCGCCGCGCGGTGGCTGTTGATGACGTACTTGCTCTTGTCAGAGAGCTCGATCGTCAAGACACCCATCGACAGTTCGACCTCGAGGTCGAGCTCGGACGCGTCGAGCGCCGCCACGAGCTTGGAGAGCTCCAGGTCTGCGGCCTTCTCGAACTCGGCTTCGCTGAGCGTCATGCGGCGGTTCTAGCAGGCGTGCTCCTCGGCGGGCACCCGAACGTGCGTGTCCCGTGCAAGGTTCTGCCATCCCCGAGGACTATGGGGGAGACGATGACGCGGCCCCCTGATTTCGAAGAGACGATGCGCGAGCACGAGCACGCGCTCTACCGCGTCGTGCGCTCGTACGCGCCGCCGGGAGCCGAACGTGAAGACCTGGCGCAAGAGGTCGCGCTCGCGGTGTTCCGTGCGCTTCCCATGTTCCGCGGTGACTCGAGCGTGAAGACCTTCCTGCTCCGCGTGGCGCACCTCCGCGGTGTCTCGTACCTGGCCAAGCGACGCGCCGCGCGCGGCCGCGCTGCCCTCGAGATCGACTTGGAAGGCTTGGCAGATCCCGGCGCGCCGGCGGACATGCGCGCTTCGAGCCGGGAAGATCTCGAGCGACTCTTCGCGGCCATTCGAAGGCTGCCGATTCCGAGTCGACAGGTCCTCGCGTTCGCGCTCGAGGGCCTGAGCCACGCCGAGATCGCAGGCGCCGTCGGGACGAGCGTCGAGAACGTTGCCGTGCGCCTCTCGCGGGCGCGATCGACTTTGAGAAAGGAGCTCGAATCATGAGCGACGAAGAATGGGAGACGTGGCAGCGGGCGTGGTCGGCAGGCGGAAGGCCGCTCCCGAAGATTCTGAAGCGCGCGCGCTCCGATCGCATGCGCGCCGTCGTCGGATTGGTCTTCGTTTGGGGCATAGTGCTCGTGCAGTCGGGCTTTGCGCTGCGCGCGCTGCTCTTCGGCCATCCGGAGCCCATCACCGCCGCGTCCCACGTTGCGACGATCGTCGCGGGCGTCATCATCGTGACGGGCGTGCACATGGCGATGCGCGGGACGCTCGGTCAGAGCGGGGGCGATCCGGTCGCGCTCCTCGAGTCGATGCGTGCTCGTCACCGAGCGCGGCGCGGCATCAAGACCGTGCTCTGGGCAGGGACGGCCTTCCTCGTGATCACCGTGCTCGGCCTCGCGGTGTGGCGCAGCGTCGAAGACGGCTACGTCGTGGCGCACCTCGCGGGCGGCGTGATCCCCGCGGCGCTGCTCGTCGGCCTCGTCATCTTCGTCACGCGTCGCGTCGACGGCGTGATGGATCGAGAGCTTCGCGAGGCCGACGAGGTCGAGCGGATACTCCGCGAAGAAGACGACGCCGCCGCGCGCGCTACTTCCGCACCCACAGCGCCCACGCGATGAGCGCGAGCTGAAGCGGCAGGCGAACCCACGCGATCCAGTTCGCGGTGGGGTTCGCGGGGTCGAGCGCGATGTGGTTCACCGCCATGTTGATGTTCGCGGGGAACACGGCGACGAACAGAGCGACGAGCCCCCAGGCCGCCATTGTGCGCGTGCGTCGCATCGCGAGCGTGAGACCCAGACCGATCTCGATGGCTCCGCTCAAATAGACCAGGAACAGCGGAGCCGGCAGCGCGCTCGGGACGATGCGCACGAAAGGCATCGGGTTCGCGAAATGGAGCACCCCGACAGTCATCATCACGACCGAGAGGATGTGGCGGGCTATGCGCTTCGGTCGGCCTTCTGTGAGGTCCTGCATTCGCGGAGGCTACGCGATTGGCGAGCCGAGGAGACGGCGAGGGGGGAGAGGGGAGGGGAGGGCCCGAGAAGCCGAGAAGAGTGGTGGGCCACGAGGTGGTTCCGAGGTCGCGGTGCGTTGCACCGCGGTCCGCTTTCGAGGCGGCGTTGGAGCAGACGAGGGCTCCGCCCTCGCTGCTCAACGCTTTGACCTGGTCACGGTTGTTGCCACACGAACCTGACCCGAGCGGCCTCGCTGCAATTCGGCCGACGGGCTTCGCCCGCGAGCCGGGATCCGGTCCCGCGATCGGCGGGCTGACACGCGGCGCCG
>Ga0164241_10001637_pt1 | contig 26761 bp, 28 predicted proteins | sample OricomyardsoilBY_FD_108780 | JGI IMG/M metagenome (GOLD analysis project Ga0164241, IMG submission 108780) | Backyard soil microbial communities from Emeryville, California, USA - Original compost - Back yard soil (BY) | ecosystem: Environmental > Terrestrial > Soil > Unclassified | place: USA... | reverse complement strand
TAACCCGAAGGTCGCAGGTTCAAATCCTGTCCCCGCAACCAAATGGTCCCGTGGTGTAGTGGTTAACATGCCTGCCTGTCACGCAGGAGATCGCCGGTTCGACCCCGGTCGGGACCGCCATTTATGTTGGCTCGGTAGCTCAGTCGGTAGAGCAGAGGACTGAAAATCCTCGTGTCGGCGGTTCGATTCCGTCCCGAGCCACCATTTTTTTATGCCGGCTTAGCTCAATTGGTAGAGCAACTGACTTGTAATCAGTAGGTTGGGGGTTCAAGTCCTCTAGCCGGCATCATTTAGGGGCATAGTTTAAAGGTAGAACTGAGGTCTCCAAAACCTCCAGTGTGGGTTCGATTCCTACTGCCCCTGTAAAGTATATGGGCCTATAGCTCAGCTGGTTAGAGCGCACGCCTGATAAGCGTGAGGTCGATGGTTCGAGTCCATTTAGGCCCACCATATATTATTCCGCAGTAGCTCAGTGGTAGAGCTATCGGCTGTTAACCGATCGGTCGTAGGTTCGAGTCCTACCTGCGGAGCCATGGCCCGTTAGTCAAGTGGTTAAGACACCGCCCTTTCACGGCGGTAACACGGGTTCGAATCCCGTACGGGTCATACAAAAAAGAGTCAGCATTATGCTGACTCTTTTTTATTTTGTTAATCCTTTTTATTACGTTACTTTCCAGAAATAAATAAAGGAATTTTGGAAAAGCTATGGTATGTATAAAAAGGAGGAAATCATAATGACACGAGTTAGAGACTTAATGAGTACCCATATTGTACATTGTACACCGCTAGACAATGTATATGAGGCAGCTGTTAAAATGAAGGAAGAATCAGTTGGATTAATTCCTGTTGTTGAAAATGAGCAAGTTGTTGGGCTTGTTACTGATCGTGATTTAGTCGTTCGAGGGATTGCTGAAAAACATCCTGGATCTAATAAAATTACAAATGTAATGACAACAAATATTATCTCAGTTTCTCCAAATGATTCTATTGAAAAAGCTACAGAGCTAATGGCACAGCATCAAATTAGACGATTACCAGTAGTTGATAGTGGTCAACTTATTGGCATGTTAGCACTAGGAGATTTAGCTATAAGGGAATCAGCAGATGATCAAGCTGGATTTGCCTTGAGCGAAATCTCAGAGCATACAGAGTAAATTGAAACTTTAATTAACCGAGAGTCTAATGGTCACTCATAAAGAGCTAAATTATATATAAAGTTCAGATACATTATTCTAGCATATATGGATTAAACTAATATGTTAGCGTGATGTATCTGAGACATTATATAATAAGGATACGGTTAATAATTTCGACAGTTTTTTTTAATTTGTTATTCTTCATTTTTAATAAGAGAAAAGATGATATACTGATAGATATAAGTATTATGAGGGATTTTGAATATAACAATATTAATTTTTAGTGGTGCGATAATAAATTAATATTTCCTACATAGATGAAAAGGGAAGGGGAATTATATGAAGGCTGTACAGGGCGATCCAAATTGGAATTTGGTTACAGATACATATATAGAACCAAATAATTTCGCTGAATTATTTTCTTTGCTTGTACCTTGTCACCCAAAAGGTGAGGGGAAAGAACGAACTATATTAGTATGGAAAGAAAAAGAATTTTATAAAGAAGAAAATTTAGCGGCATTTATCGTATATGGCATGAATAAAGCAAAGAAATTACCGCAGTTTCATAAAGATGAAATTCCAACTTTAGTGCGTATTCTTCGCTTATGCCAAGAGATTGGTTGGTATGAAGAGGCAAATGATTTTATGATAGCGCAAGGATTAGCTGAGTTTGTTCATACTTCATTGGAATATGAAACATGGGATCTTTTGACACAATCAGTTGCTTTAAATTATTTAATTATTAAATATCGTATAGGTGAATTGACAGATAGGGATATTGAAATTTGGGATAGAGTTAAATTTAATGAGAAGTGTATAACCGATTGTAAACATTTATTATCTCATAAAGAAGTATTGGAATTTACATTCTTTTATATGTGCAAGAGAGCGAAATCATTATCAAAAGAGCAATTAAATAGTGATATGATGAGTTTAGCAATGTATTGTAATACTTTTGTATATGATTTGTATACACATGATTTATTACGGAAATATCGTAAGTGTACAGATTTCCTATCATATTATGGACCTAGTCAGGCAGTTTTAGCATGTCAAAGAGCTGTATTATCTCAAATTTCCGATCGCTTAGACCCATTAAAGACAACGCATGTAGATGATTATTTATATGTGATGAAAGAAATGATGGAGCATATGACGATAGGAGTAATGGATCGATACGGTCATTTTATTGGAAAGCTACTATCTTATGTGCCATTTTTCGAAATGATACAAGTTCCACAGCATGCATATTATTGTGAAGAATTACTGTATATTTGTAAGGGCATTGAATATAAAGAAGAAATACTACGCAATTATATATTTATACAATTACATGATTGTTTACCATCATTCTTTAGGCTATTTCTTAAAAATAAGCGTTACGCAACGATTCATGATATTCTTTTCTATTGGTGCGATGACGAACAAAGAATGAGCTTAGAGAAAAAATATAATCTGAGCTTTATTTATGAAAAATATGCTTGTGGATAAACAATATTTCCGATATGAAAAATTAATATAAATTAAAAAGGATCTCCAGTTTATATGAGATCCTTTTTTGTTAGTAAAACAAGGAGAAAGTGATTAAGACAAGAAACAACATTCCATATAGGAGAAGTTGTTCAGTATAACTTCCTTGTATACCAAAAAAAGTATTGGCTTTCTTATACAAATTCAATATGTATTTTATTGGAGTATCTTTGAAAGATTGGTACACAGTGTCTCCTCTTTCTAAGCTTCTTGTTCTTGTTTATAAGGGACATTAATATATCTAGCTACAAATAATAAAACAGCCATAAAGAATACTGGAAATACAGTAGATAAATAAAAGCCATTACTAATTATATTTGTTATGAGAGCACTCAAAAGAAAAATAGCATTATAAATATGGGCAATTTTTTGTTTTAGTTGCACTTGAAATGATTCCATCATAATTTCTAATGCAACAAAAGCAATAATAATAGATAAAAATACAATGTTTGTATTGTAAATGATTAAACAGCAGATTAAACCTAAAAAGGCTACGTATTCAATTATAAGAGGTATATTGCGTGGCATACAATTTACCTAACTAAATATGGCAGTGGATTTACTGCATTTGTTTTTTCAAAATTCCATTCTCCATTATGTAATTCAAAATGAAGATGTTGCCCGTATGAATGACCTGTGTTTCCCATATGACCTATTAATTGTCCAGTTTGTACTTGATCACCAGCTTGTACAGTGCGATCCTTCATATGAGCATAAACAGTTGTATATAATTTCCCATTGATTTGATGCGCAATGAAAACAACATTGCCATAGCTAGCTGAATAATAAGATTTCACAACTTTACCTGCAGCAGCAGCATGGATAGAGACGTTTCCTGGAGCGGCAATATCTATACCATAATGCATTTGTTCCCAGCGTATATCAAAGGTTGAGCTAATTCTTCCTTGAGCAGGGAATTTGAAAGCAGCTGGAATTGATGAAGGTTGATCTGTTTTAGCTTGTGGTTGATTTTGTACTACATAGTGTTTTGCTACATATCCGTATCCTGTGCCAAAACGAATTTTATACCAAGTTCCTACAGTTTCTACTACTTGTACTTGTGTACCGTTTTGTAATGAACCGAGTAGAGCGCTACTTGTACTAGCGTTGCTACGTACATTTAGATTAGGTGTTGCAACAGTATATTTTGTATTATTTTGAACGGTGATTCCTTTTACTAAGGGTTGTGAACCATTAGAGATGAATGCTTTTTGTACGTAACCTGTTTGGCCATTATGCGATATTTTATACCATTCGCCTTGATCTTCTTGAACGGTAATAAACTTGCCATTTGGTAATACATCTAAAATGGAAGATTCTAAATTAGGTTCAGAGCGAACGTTTAATGCATTAGCATTAACGATGTATTGATCATTAGAATGAAGTTTGTTTTTTAGTAAAATAGCATCTTTTTGTACATAACCTACTTTATTATGAACAGATACTTTATACCACTCATTAGTTGTTTCAAGGATGTTCACTTTTGTATTAAAGCGAATTGTATCAATTGATGTGCTTTTTACGTTATCTTCTGTATGTAATGCTACTTGATCGACTTTGACATACCCAGTTTTAATATTAGATAATTGTTCAGCGTTTGCTTTTTGTACATTTGTTTCACCCATAGAAGGAAGTAAAGAAGCAATCGCTACAGTAGTTGCTGTTAAAGCAGCAGCTTTCATATTCATGGAATAGAGACCTCCTCTAGTTGTATAGTTGTAATTTTATTATAGTATAAAGATATAATATAGTGGGTGTATTCACATAAATGTAATATGAAATCAATATAAAAATAAATTTTTTGAGGATAATGATTCCTTTTTATACAATTAATTGGGGTTTTATTTTCTAAAATAGAATGTATGTATTGTATAACTTTGATATTTTGTTAATAATTAAGAAAATTAAAAAAGTTGATGATGTCTTATTAGGGTGTTATACTGACAGTGATAATTTTATAGTTTGCTAGGAGAGCTGGTGTTGCCAGCTGAGAGTAGGCCGTAAGCCTTTGATCCTTTTTTTTACCTGATCTAGATTATGCTAGCGTAGGGAAGCAATTCGGACACTAACAATGAGTCCCCGTTTCTTTGCGTATAGAAACGGGGCTTTTTTATTTGAAAATTTCATATTGAAACCACTAGGGGTGCTTGATTTGCTGAGAGAGGAATAATCCTTAACCCTTACAACACCTGATCTAGGTAATACTAGCGAAGGGAAGTGGAACATCGAATAAATGTATAACTTTATTTGCTGTAACCACTTCTTATATATAGAAGTGGTTTTTTATTTAGATACATATATTGAAAGGGGATAGAGAAATGAAATTTTGCGATAGATTATTAGAAACTGTGCAACCGGTTTGGGAGATGAGTCATAATCATCCGTTTGTAGTGGGTATGGGAGATGGCACGTTAGAAAAAGATAAATTCCAGTATTATATTATTCAAGATTATTTATATCTGCTAGATTATGCAAAGTTATATGCGATTGGTGTTGTAAAAGCAACGAATCCACAAGTAATGGGAAAGTTCGCTGAACAAATTGATGGAATATTAAATGGCGAAATGACAATCCATAAACAATATGCAAAAAGACTTGGAATTTCTATAGAGGAGATAGAGTCTGCGAAACCATCTGCTAAAAATTTAGCTTATACAAATTACATGATGTCTGTATCTCAAAATGGCACACTTGCGGAATTAATAGCAGCGCTTCTTCCATGTATGTGGAGCTATTGGGAAATTGGAAAGCGTTTAAATGATATTCCTGGAGCAAGAGATCATGAGTTTTTTGGTGAGTGGATTCAAGGATATAGTTCGGAAGAATACGGTAATCTTTGTATTTGGTTAATAGATTTATTAAATAAAATGGCAGTTGGAAAGTCTGAGACAGAACTAGAAAGATTAGAGGAGATTTTCTTATATTCCAGTCGATTTGAATATTTATTCTGGGATATGTCCTATCGTAAGGAGATGTGGGGATTTGAGGAGCAAGAACATACTACAGTTTCATAATGTTTCTTTTCATTACGATGAGAAACCAATCATCCATGAATTAAATGCTTCTATACATGAGAAAGAGTTTGTCAGTATTATCGGACCGAGTGGATGTGGGAAAAGTACTTTATTTCGCCTTATTACAGGTCTAGAAAAGGTAAGTACTGGACAGATAGAACTGACAGAAACAAAGCACCATCCTGTAGGATATATGCCGCAAAAAGATATGCTTTTGCCGTGGAGAACAATTATTGAGAATGCTGCCCTGCCGCTAGAGTGCCAAGGTGTACAGAAGAAAGAAGCACAAGTAAAGGCAAAGGAACTGTTACATAAATTTGGTTTGCAAGGGTATGAGAAAAAATATCCGAAAGATTTATCTGGTGGTATGAGACAACGTGTATCTTTTATTCGAACTTTATTAACAGGCGGGGAAATATTGCTGTTAGATGAACCATTTAGTGCGTTGGATGCTTTAACGAAGACCTCTTTGCAAGAATGGTTGTTCGAACAATGGCAAGAGTGGGAAAAAACAATTTTATTCATTACTCATGATGTTGAAGAAGCGTTATTTCTTTCAAACCGAGTTTTAGTAGTGGAACAGCAGCCGATAACGACTTTGACTGAGCGGACTGTACCGCTTGATCATAACAGAACACGAAAAGATTTATATAAACCGGAAGTATTAGCGCTGAAAGATGAGCTTCTTAGTATGTTACAAAGGCAGGTACTTGTGTGATGAACCGATTGAAAGAATTAGTTCCTGCTATTACACTTTCTAGTATTTTACTAGCTGTGTGGGAAATAGGAGCAAGAATTGTAGATGAGATGTACATTTTACCGTCACCTTCTGCGATTGTAATGAAGATATGGAAACTAAAAGACATATTATTTACAGTTCATTTACCTGCAACGTTATACGTCGTTTTAATAGGTGTTGTTATCTCTATCGTATTAGGTGTAGGGCTAGCGATGTTAATGAATGCGAGTACATGGATGGAGAGAGCGTTTTATCCATTATTAGTTGCTTCACAAACGATTCCGATTACTGCGCTTGCTCCGCTATTTGTTTTATGGTTTGGATACACAATTTGGAGTAAGGTTGTTGTCACAGTTTTAATTACGTTTTTCCCAATTGCGGTCAATACGTATGATGGACTGCGTAGTACGAAAAAAGAATGGGAGGAGCTCTTAGTTACATATGGAGCAACAAAAAGAGATATTTTTCTTAAATTAAAGTTGCCATCTGCTCTTCCTTATTTTTTCTCAGCTTTAAAAATTGCAGTTCCGCTTAGTGTTATCGGAGCAGCAATTGGAGAATGGCTCGGTGCACAAGCTGGGCTTGGATATTTCAGTAAGAGAATGATGACGCAGTTAGATGGAGCTGGCGTATTTGCACCTATTGTATTGTTATCATTATTAGCTATTTTCTTCGTCGTAATTATTTCCATATTAGAAAAGAAATTCATTAGTTGGAGGAAGTATTCATGAAATTTTTAAAGCGCATCTTTGTGTTTACATTAATAATTGCAATAATTGCAGGATGTTCGAGTAATTCAGCATCAGACAAAAGTAAAAAAGAGAAAGAAATAACAGTCATGTTAGATTGGTATCCAAATGCGGTACATAGCTTTATCTATGCAGCAATTGAAAAAGGATACTTTAAAGAAGAAGGTGTAAAGGTAAATATTAAATTCCCTTCTAATCCGACTGATCCATTAACGCTGGCAGCAGCAGGGAAGGTGACAGTTGGCTTGTATTATCAGCCAGATGTTGTTATGGCGAGAGCGAATGAGCAAATTCCAGTGAAATCAATTGGAGCTGTCGTACGTTCACCATTAAATCATGTTGTATCACTGAAATCAGCGGGCATTCAATCACCGAAAGATTTAGAAGGAAAAACAGTAGGATACTCTGGAACACCTTTAAGTGAGATGTATTTAAGAACGATGGTAAAAGAAGCTGGTGGTAATCCTGATACAGTGAAAGTAGTTGATGTTGGCTTTGATTTAGTACCAGCATTAATTACGAAGAAAGTAGATGCGGTAACAGGGGCATACATTAACCATGAAGTACCTGTTATGCGTCATGAAGGCCATGAACCAGCGTACTTTAATCCAGCTGATTACGGAGTACCAAACTACCATGAGCTTGTGTTTGTAACAGGTGATAAAACGTTGAAAAAAGATAAAGAAGCGTTGCAAGCTTTCTTACGTGGTACGAAAAAGGGCTATGATTTCATGAAGAAAAACCCAGATGAAGCATTGAATATTTTATTAAATCATCAAGAAAAAGAAAACTTCCCACTTGTGCCAGAAGTTGAAAAGGAAAGTATGAAAATTTTATTAGAGAAGATGGAAACGAAAGATGAGCCATTCTTATCAGATTCAAAAGAATCTTGGGAGAAACAAAATAAGTGGCTGAAGGACAAAGGAATGACGAAAGAAACCGTCCCAGCCGATGAACTATTCGAAAATATTTTAAAGTAGGCGAATGAATATGAAAAATGAGCTCCACGTAATCTCAAATGGCCATATGCCATTCGAAGAGTTAGTGAATGTAGCGATGCAAATTGAGAGTGAGATTGATTATTTGCATATTCGTGAGCGTGAGAAGAGTACGAAGGAATTATATGAAGGTGTGGAAAGTCTATTAATGGAGGGCTTTCCGGCTTCTAAAATTGTCATAAACGATCGAATTGATATTGCAATTTTATTAAATATACCTCGTGTTCAACTAGGATATCGAAGTACAGATGTAAAGTCAGTGAAAGAAAAGTTTTCGTATTTGCATGTCGGTTATTCTGTGCATTCGCTAGATGAAGCAATAGTAGCTTTTAAAAATGGAGCGGATTCACTCGTTTATGGCCATGTATTTCCGACAGATTGTAAAAAAGGTGTGCCAGCGAGAGGGCTTGAAGAAATTTCAGACATTGCAAGGTGTTTATCTATACCGATTACAGCAATTGGAGGAATTACCCCAGAAAACACAGTGGATGTTCTTACTAACGGTGTAAGTGGTATAGCAGTTATGTCTGGAATTGTAAGTAGTAGTAACCCGTATAGCAAAGCGAAATCTTATAAGGAATCAATAAGAAAGTGGGCGGAAAAACATGTGTGAGAAGTATGATGTAGCGATTATTGGTGGTGGTGTAATTGGCAGTTCAGTTGCACATTTTCTAGCAGAAAGAGGACATAAAGTAGCGATTGTGGAGAAGCAAAGTATTGCATCGGAAGCTTCCAAAGCAGCTGCTGGTTTACTTGGTGTTCAGGCAGAATGGGATGCGTATGATCCGCTATTTGAACTTGCTAGAGAAAGCCGAGCTATATTTCCACAACTTGCAGCAGTTTTACGTGAAAAGACGGGTATTGATATTGGATATGAAGAAAAAGGAATTTATCGTATTGCTCAAAATGAAGATGAGAAGGAAAGAATTCTTCACATTATGGATTGGCAGCAGAAAACAGGTGAAGATTCTTATTTTCTAACGGGAGACCATGTGCGGGAAAAAGAGCCATATCTATCCGAATCTATTATAGGAGCAGTATATTATCCGAAAGACGGTCATGTTATTGCACCAGAGCTTACGAAAGCATTCGCACATTCTGCGGCAATTTCCGGTGCTGATATATATGAACAGGCAGAAGTATTTGATATCCGTATTGAAAATAATAAAGTGACTGGAGTTATTACAAGTGAAGGTATTGTCACATGTGAGAAAGTCGTTATTGCAGGAGGTTCATGGAGCACGAAGTTACTCAGTTATTTTCACCGTGATTGGGGTACATATCCAGTTAAAGGAGAAGTGGTTGCGGTAAGAAGTAGAAAACAACTTTTAAAAGCACCTATTTTTCAAGAAAGATTTTACATTACTCCAAAGCGCGGTGGACGTTACGTAATTGGGGCAACAATGAAGCCACATACGTTCAATAAAACTGTGCAGCCAGAAAGTATAACTTCTATATTAGAGCGTGCTTATACAATATTGCCAGCTTTAAAAGAAGCAGAATGGGAAAGCACGTGGGCAGGATTACGACCACAATCGAATCATGAAGCTCCTTATATGGGAGAGCATGAAGAAATAAAAGGTTTATATGCTTGCACGGGCCATTATCGAAACGGTATTTTATTAAGTCCTATTTCTGGCCAATATATGGCTGATTTAATAGAAGGAAAGCAAGAGAATCATTTGCTAGATTCATTGCTTTCTAGAAGAGTTTAGAAAGGGGATGGAAGTTTGAATTTAAAAATTAATGGTAACCAAATTGAAGTGCCAGCGAGTGTAAAAACAGTAGCTGAGCTACTTACACATTTAGAGTTAGATAACAGAATTGTTGTAGTAGAGCGTAATAAAGATATTTTACAAAAAGATGATCATACAGATACATCTGTTTTTGATGGAGACCAAATTGAGATTGTAACTTTCGTAGGAGGCGGTTGATTATGTTAAACATTGGACCATTTTCATTTCATTCTAGACTTTTATTAGGAACAGGTAAATTCCCTGATTTTGACGTACAGCAAAAGGCAATTGACGTTTCTGAAGCTGAAATTTTAACGTTTGCAGTACGTCGTATGGATATCTTTGATGCAAAGCAACCTAATTTATTAGAGAAACTTGATGTGAAAAAATATACGTTATTACCAAATACAGCAGGAGCAAAAAATGCTGAAGAGGCTGTTCGTATTGCAAAATTAGCAAAAGCTTCTGGGCTTTGTGACATGATAAAGGTAGAAGTTATTGGTGATGATAGAACGTTATTACCTGATCCGGTAGAAACGTTAAAGGCATCTGAAATGTTACTGGAAGAAGGATTTATCGTACTTCCGTATACATCTGATGATGTTGTATTAGCACGTAAATTACAAGAGCTTGGCGTGCATGCGATTATGCCAGGAGCATCTCCAATCGGATCAGGACTTGGTATTGTAAATCCATTAAATTTGAGCTTCATTATTGAACAAGCGACAGTACCAGTTATCGTTGATGCCGGTATTGGTAGCCCAGCTGATGCGGCATTTGCAATGGAATTAGGAGCAGATGGCGTGTTATTAAATACAGCTGTATCAGGAGCAAAAGATCCTATTAAAATGGCAAAAGCAATGAAATTAAGTATTGAAGCAGGCCGTTTAGGATTTGAAGCAGGTCGTATTGCACGTAAGCGTTGTGCAACTGCAAGTAGTCCTTTAGAAGGAATGAGCGTAGTTGAATAATCGATATTCTCGCCAAGAACTATTTTCTCCAATTGGAGAAGAAGGACAGCAAAAGATAAGAGAAAAGCATGTGCTTATTATCGGTGCAGGTGCATTAGGTAGTGCAAATGCAGAGATGTTTGTAAGAGCAGGTGTTGGCAAGATAACAATTGTTGACCGTGATTATGTAGATTGGAGTAATTTACAAAGACAACAATTGTATGCAGAGAGCGACGTAAAGAATAATCTTCCAAAAGCTATAGCGGCTAAAAAACGTTTAGAAGAGATTAATAGTGATGTAACAATAGAAGCTCTCGTTCAAGATGTAACAGCTGAAGAGCTAGAAGAACTTGTTACAAATGTTGATGTAATTATTGATGCGACTGATAATTTTGAAACACGCTTTATTGTGAATGATATAGCACAAAAATATTCTATTCCATGGATTTACGGTGCATGTGTAGGTAGTTACGGTCTTTCTTACACAATCCTTCCTAGTAAAACACCATGTTTATCATGTTTATTACAGTCGATTCCGCTTGGCGGGGCAACATGTGATACAGCGGGTATTATATCACCTGCTGTATCTCTTGTCGTTTCTCATCAAGTAACAGAAGCTCTTAAACTGTTAGTAGAAGATTACGAATCACTTCGAGATGGGCTTGTATCGTTTGATATGTGGAAGAATGAGTATTCATGTATGAATGTGCAAAAACTTCGCCAGCATAATTGTCCTTCATGCGGAGAGAATGCATTATATCCGTATTTAAATAAAGAGAACACATCAAAAACAGCAGTTTTATGCGGGCGAAATACAGTTCAAATTAGACCACCTTATAAAGATGAAATGAATTTTGAACAATATAAAGAGTTGCTGGAAGGTCGCGTGAATGATTTAAATATAAATCTATATTTATTATCATTTTCTGTTGAAGACAAGAGGTTAGTAGCCTTTAAAGATGGCCGTGTGCTCGTACATGGAACGAAAGATATAAGCGAAGCAAAAACGATTTATCATCGCTATTTTGGATAGAAAAGGATGAGTGGGATGAAAGTGAATAAAGCTTTAACAATTGCAGGGTCTGATAGCGGCGGCGGTGCTGGAATTCAGGCAGATTTAAAAACATTCCAAGAGCTTGGTGTATACGGAATGACGGTTATTACGGCAATTACTGCTCAAAACACGCTTGGCGTTCAAGGGGTATATCCTGTTCCGTTAGAAGGTATTACAGAACAGCTGAATTCAATTGGTACGGATTTAACACCAGACGCAGTGAAACTAGGAATGTTATTTAGTAGTGAAATAATTCAAATTGTTGCAGAACAAATTAAAAAGTTTGGCTGGAATAATATTGTGCTAGATCCCGTTATGATTGCAAAAGGCGGTGCATCATTATTACAGCAAGAAGCAGTTCAAGCATTAAAAGAATATTTATTACCAGTAGCAACTGTTATAACACCGAATGTCCCAGAAGCAGAAGTGTTAACTGGGATGGAGATTCATAATGTTGAAGATAGTAAGGAAGCTGCAAAAGTATTGCATGAATTAGGTGCTAAATATGTGCTTATGAAGGGCGGACATGCAGAATATCAAGGGAATGAAGTAATTGATTTCCTCTTTGATGGAGAAAAATTTATTGAGTTTAGAAGCGAGCGAATTCCTTCAAAGCAAACGCATGGAAGTGGGTGTACATTTGCTTCAGCGGTTACAGCAGGACTTGCGAAAGGATACTCAATTGAAGATGCTGTTCAAGAAGCAAAACGATTTATTAGTATAGCAATTGAAGAGCCATTGAATATTGGTAGTGGTCATGGACCGACGAATCATTTTGCATATAAAGTGAATAGAACGCGTGCATAGGTAAGTGAAAAGCCAGTTTTATAACTGGCTTTTTTTCTGTTTACTTTTTCAAAATACAGGAGTAATATATCAGCCAGAATACATTTTTTTGTAAACGCTGAGTCCAATTATATGGAGCGGAGGAACCAATTTGTGCGTAGGCACTAGGGGTGAATCTTTCAAGTTTGAAAGTAGGGCTACTCTCAAAGTCCGAATCCGACAGCTAACTTCGTAAGCGTCTTGAGAGAGGACGGTGCCATGATGGATACATCACTTCATCGATCTGATTAGTATAGGGGAATATCAATCTATGTTTGATTTCTTTTATACTAAGGAGGATGAGGTACATGGAACTAACACTTATTTGTGTTGGAGAAGAAAGTAAGGTAGATAGTTTAAGAGATCTAGTACCATTTCAACATAAGTTAATTATTTTTACAGCAAATGAAGAGATAGCGGCTGAAGTTAGGAATTGTGGGTTTGATTGGACTTATAGCTGCAGTAAGGAGCAGGACTTTACTAGTATTTGTGAGTGTATTAAGAAGGTGATTTTACTAGGGGATGAGCTTCCAATCGTTAGTTTTTTCACAGAACACATTCGCTTTTCTTTTCAAGCACCTATTACTGTTGTTACAAGGAATAAACGATATCCAGCGAGGCTCTATGAAACAATTGGAGCTAAGTTTGTCGTGTTTACAAATTGTGATAATATTTCTTTTTTATTTTTTGAATAGGGCGGGGGAAGAAATGATGAAGGTATTATTACTTGGAGATATAGCAAATCGTTGGGCAGTATCGGTAGAGCGAGTTCAAGAATTGGTTCAGATCGATCCCCTTTTTCCAGGGCCGTATATTATATTACCATCAAAAGATGCTTTGTATTTAGAGGTGGATATTACCGAGTATGAGCAGCTACATGCAGAATTGACACAAGTTTATATTCGCGGGAGAAATTTACGTGCATTTTTACGAGGAGAATAAAGGTTGAATAAAAAAGAGCGAATGCTGAGTGCAACAAGCTATGCACTTCATCTCATTCGCTCTTTTTATTTCATATTTAAAAGGTCATTTTTAAGAAAAGAGAAGAGAAATAAAGAAAATAGATGAAATAATAGTAATAATCTTCAATGTAAGCGTTTAAATGAATATAAATATTATTATTTTCAGTAATTTAACCCTTTACAAGTGAAATATAGAGGAGTATATTTACTCTCATAAATCATTCATAAAATTTCCAAAAAAACCTAAAATCGCTGAGTTCCAGAAATGGAGCGGGGGAACCAATTTTGTGCATCGTCACTTGGGGTGAATCTTTCAGTTTTGAAAGTAGGGCTACTCTTTAGGCCCGAATCCGACAGCTAACCTCGTAAGCGTTTAGAGAGGAGGTTTACTTTTTGTTGTTCATTTTTTGAACACTGAGTAGAGCTCAGTGTTCTTTTTTAATAATTAAATGGTAAATTTTAACAAAAACAAAGCGAGGGATAGCTATGTTAGATGTTGTAATGGTCGGGATTTTTATTTTATTAGTTGCATCAATGGCAAGTCTTGCAAGTTGGTCAGATAAAGTTGTGAAAGAAGGAAAGCAATCATGATGATTGTCTTATCGGTTATTGTCGCAGCAATTACAGTGTATTTAGTGTATGCATTATTAAATCCAGAGAAGTTTTAATTAGGGGGAATCATTCATTATGATTTGGGTTGCAGTCATTATTACAATGCTCTTGTTTATTTTAGTAGCAAAGCCAATGGGGATTTATTTAGAAAAAGCTTTTCAAGGTAGCAAAATGCTAGATAAAGTATTCGGGCCTTTTGAAAAACTTATTTTTAAAATTATGGGTGTAAAAGAATACAATCAAACGTGGAAACAGTACGCATTATCATTAGTTTTACTCAACGGATTTATGATTGTTATTGTATATTTCATTTTCAGATTACAAGGTGTGTTGCCGCTAAATCCAGCGCATATTGAAGGGATGGAGCCTACGCTCGCTTTTAATACAGCGATTAGTTTTATGGCTGATACAAACTTACAGCATTATAGCGGTGAAAATGGTTTATCCTATTTATCACAATTAATCGGGATTACATTTTTAATGTTTGCGGCACCAGCAACGACATTGGCGCTCGTTATGGCTTTTATAAGAGGACTTGCTGGAAAAGAACTTGGTAACTTTTTCGTTGATTTTACAAGAGCGTTAACGAGAGTGTTTCTTCCTATCGCATTTATTGCGGCACTAGTTTTTGTTGCACTTGGCGTACCGCAAACGTTAGATGGGGCGGTTACAGCACAAACGATTGATGGGGCAAAGCAAAGTATATTACGTGGCCCTGTTGCATCATTCGTTTCTATTAAGGAACTTGGAAATAACGGCGGTGGATTTTTCGGAGCAAACTCTACGCATCCTTTTGAAAATCCAGGACAAATGAGTAATATTTTGCAAATGATGCTTATGATGTTATTACCAACAGCACTTCCATTTACGTACGGACGAATGGTAGGAAATAAAAAACAAGGTCGCATCCTTTTCGTGTCACTATTTATGGTATTTTTACTAGGGTTTATAACGATTACGACATCTGAACTAAACGGGAACCCGGCATTAAATGGAATGGGTATCGAACATGTACAAGGAAGTACAGAAGGGAAAGAAGTACGATTTGGAACAGTATTTTCTTCACTATACGCAACGGTAACGACAGCTGCTGAAACTGGGGCTGTTAATACGATGCATGATACGTTAACACCAATTGGCGGTCTAGTTCCACTTGTAAATATGATGTTAAATACAGTGTATGGCGGCGTTGGAGCAGGCTTTGTAAACATTATTATGTATGCAATTATTGCAGTGTTTATATCTGGGTTAATGGTTGGACGGACACCAGAGTTTTTAGGTAAAAAGATTGAAGGTAAGGAAATGAAATTAATTGCGGTCACGATTTTATTTCATCCATTGCTCATTTTAGGCTTTTCGGCATTAGCTCTTTCAACAAATTTAGGGACGGATGCTATTTCTCATTCTGGTTTCCACGGTTTAACGCAAGTTGTATATGAATATACATCGTCAGCTGCAAATAACGGATCTGGATTTGAAGGATTAGGAGATAATACACCGTTTTGGAATATTACGACTGGTTTAGTTATGTTTTTAGGACGCTACTTCAGTTTAATTACGATGTTAGCTGTGGCAGCTTCGCTGAAAGAAAAAACGGTAGTGCCAGAAACAGTTGGAACGTTCCGTACAGATAATAGTTTATTTGGTGGCATCTTCATCGGAACAATTGTAATTGTCGGTGCATTAACATTCTTCCCGATGTTAGTACTCGGTCCAATTGCAGAATTTCTTACATTGAAGTAATGGAGGGTAAATGATGAGACCGGTAGTAGTAAAAGAAAAACAATTAAATGAGTCACAAATACATGCTGTAGAAGATGAAGTTAGACAAGCGAAAACGATGGATCGTGATATCGTAACACATGCGATGAAGCAATCCGTTGCGAAATTGAATCCGAAAGTCATGATAAAGAATCCGATTATGTTCGTTGTGGAGATTGGATTTATCATTACGTTCATTTTATCTTTTCTTCCAAGTAGTTCTAGTAGTATACCAGATTGGTTTAATATAACAGTTTCTCTCATTCTATTATTTACAGTTTTATTTGCGAATTTTGCAGAAGCATTAGCAGAAGGTCGTGGTAAAGCGCAAGCCGATTCTTTAAAGCAGTCGAAGAAAGATGTGTTTGCAAATGTAGTAAAAGAAAATGGAGACATTGTCCAAGTTTCAGCAACTGATCTTAGAAAAGGTGACGTTGTTATCGTAAAACAAGGAGAAATGATTCCGAATGATGGCGAAGTAATCAAAGGATTAGCATCTGTAGATGAATCTGCAATTACAGGGGAATCAGCTCCTGTTATAAAAGAAGCAGGCGGTGATTTTTGTTCCGTAACAGGTGGAACGATGGTCGTAAGTGATGAAATTACAATTGTCATTACGAGTAATCCTGGTGAATCATTTATCGACAAAATGATTTCTTTAGTAGAAGGAGCTGCTCGTCAAAAAACGCCGAATGAGATTGCTTTAAATACAGTATTAACGAGCTTAACTCTTATTTTCTTGATCGTTGTTGTGACGTTGCCGATTTTTACAAATTATTTAGGGTTTCAAATTGATACTGCTGTGCTAGTTGCATTATTAGTTTGTTTAATTCCAACGACAATTGGTGGGCTATTATCGGCAATTGGTATTGCTGGGATGGACCGTGTGACAAAGTTTAACGTGTTAGCGATGTCGGGGAAAGCAGTAGAAGCTGCTGGCGATATTAATACAATTATTTTAGATAAAACAGGTACAATTACTTTTGGGAACCGGATGGCTCATACATTATTGCCTGTAGGAAATGAAACGATTGAGCAAGTTGGAAAGTGGGCCGCTATTAGTTCTGTTTTAGATGAAACACCAGAAGGTCGATCTGTTATCGAGTATGTGCAGGGAAAATCTATATCATACAATAGGGAACTTGCAGAACAAGGTGAGTTTGTTCCGTTTAAAGCAGAAACGAGAATGAGTGGTGTTGATTTACAAGACGGAACAAAAGTGAGAAAAGGTGCTGTAGGTGCCGTTATTGAATGGGTTGAGTCACAAGGCGGAATAATTCCGAAAGATGTAAATCAAAAAGCAGACTTAATTTCAAAAGAGGGTGGAACACCACTTGTAGTTGCAGTAGATAATCGTATTTATGGTTTAATTTATTTAAAGGATACAGTAAAACCGGGTATGCGTGAGCGTTTTGAACAGTTACGCCAAATGGGGATTAAAACGGTTATGTGTACAGGTGATAATCCGTTAACGGCAGCAACGATTGCAAAAGAAGCTGGAGTAGATGAATTCGTTGCCGAGTGTAAACCGGAAGATAAAATTGCTGTTATTAAAGCAGAGCAAGATAAAGGGAAACTTGTAGCAATGACAGGTGATGGTACAAATGATGCTCCAGCATTGGCACAGGCGGACGTTGGATTAGCGATGAACAGTGGTACGACAGCAGCGAAAGAAGCGGCCAACATGATTGATCTAGACTCGAATCCAACGAAAATTATTGAGGTTGTAGGAATCGGTAAGCAATTGTTAATGACGCGAGGTGCTTTAACGACGTTTAGTATTGCGAATGATATAGCGAAATATTTTGCAATCATTCCAGCAATGTTTACACTTGCGATTCCGCAAATGGAAGCATTGAACATTATGAAATTAACATCACCACTGTCAGCGATTTTATCAGCATTAATATTTAACGCTGTTATTATTCCATTACTCATTCCGTTAGCGATGAAAGGTATTGCATATAAACCGATGAGTTCTAATGCATTGCTTAGCCGAAACTTACTTATTTATGGGCTTGGTGGAGTTATCGTTCCGTTCATTGGAATTAAGGTAATTGATATGATTGTCGGCTTGTTTATATAAGGAAGAGGGGAAAAAGATGGAGAAGAAACAAAGTATACTATCACCAATTATCCGTATTACTTTTACATTTCTAGTATTGTGTGGACTTGTATACCCACTTATTGTTACTGGTATTGCACAAGCAGTGATGAAGGATAATGCGGATGGAAGTCTAATATATAATGATAAAAATGAAGTGATTGGTTCTAAATTAATTGGTCAAAACTTCACGGATCCACGTTATTTTCAAGGGCGTGTTTCTAGTATTGAATATAAGGCTGAAGCATCTGGTTCAAATAACTATGCACCATCTAATCCAGATTTAGCAAAGCGAGTAGAGAAAAGTATTGCGGACTGGAAGGAAAAAAATCCAGCTGTTCCAGTTACAGAAGTACCGATAGATTTAGTGACAAATTCAGGTTCAGGGCTTGATCCTGATATTAGTCCAAAGGCGGCCTCGGTGCAGGTGAATCGCATCTCAAAATTAACGAATATTCCGAAAGAAAAACTTAATCAATTAATTAAAGATCAAACAGAAGGTGCTGCGCTTGGTTTATTTGGAGAAGATCGAGTGAACGTCTTAAAGCTAAATTTGGCATTACAGAAATTAATGAAATAGTAACAGTGCTACCTCAATCTAATGGATTGAGGTAGCGTTGTTTCGAATGAAAGGTAGTGTTTATTTTGTATGCAGATGATTATGAACCGAAGTTTCAAAGGCGAACGCCAGAGGAATATTTAGAATATATTCGTCAGCAAAATCGCGGAAAGTTAAAGCTATATGTCGGAGCAGCTCCAGGCGTAGGAAAAAGTTATAAAATGCTCTTTGATGCAAGAGAAATGAAAAAAGATGGAATTGATATTGTAATTGGTTTAATTGAAACGCATGGAAGAAAAGAGACGGAAGAAGCAATTGCTGATTTAGAAAAAGTTCCTTTAAAAGAAATACAGTATAAAGGAAAGGTATTTTATGAGCTTGATGTGGAAGGAATAAAAAAACGCGCGCCGCAAGTAGTCGTAGTGGATGAACTTGCTCATAGTAATGTTCCTGGTTCTAAATATAAGAAACGTTATATGGATGTGCAGGAATTGTTAGAGGCTGGTATATCGGTATTATCAGCTTTTAATATTCAACATTTAGAAAGTGTTCATGATATTGTAGCTCAAATTACGAATGTAAAAGTAAGAGAACGAATTCCAGATTTTATTTTACAAAAAGCAAATGAAATTCAGCTCGTTGATGCAACGCCTGAGGTATTAAGGAAGAGACTAATAGACGGAAAGATATATAAAGAAGAAAAAATTCAGCAAAGCTTACAAAACTTCTTTACACTTAATAATTTAGGAGCACTTAGGGAATTATCACTTCGTGAAGTTGCTGATGATATGGACGAGAAAATTAGCCAAACAGTAATAGAACCAATTGGCGTAAAAGAAAAAATTCTCGTTTGTGTACAATACAGTTCAACAGCGGAGAAATTAATAAGACGGGGATGGCGCATGGCTGATCGATTAAATGCTGAATTGTACGTATTAAACGTTGAGAGGGAAAATATAGATTCTCTTTCAGCAGGTAAAAAACAAACAATTGAAGAGTGGAAATCGTTAACGAATCAATTTGATGCGAGTTTTGTATTAGAAGAGGCAAAAGGAAGAAAGCCAGCAGATGTTATTATTGAAGTCGCAAAAAGATTACAAGTAACGCAAATTTTACTTGGACAATCTGCAAGAACAAGATGGGAAGAAATACGAAAAGGCTCTATTGTAAATGAAATTATGAGACAAACAAAGTATATTGATATTCATATTGTTGCGGATCAAAGAGGGTAAAATAGAGCCGACCTTTTTGGGGGCTCTATTTTACTTTTTGTACAGAATGAAAACTTAGCATTTTCATTGCATATAAGATTACAAGTAAAAACATAATTGCGCCTAGGAAGAAAATCCAAAAGTAATTTTGGTTAAATAAAAGAAATCCACCTATAAGTGGCCCTGTACCCATACCAAGATAGCGGATGAAGTTGTATATACCGATAGCTGTTGCACGTTCTTGTACGAATTCTTCTGTTAATAAAGTAGTGTGAGTTGGCATAGAAAGTCCCATACTAAAACCGTACAAAGATGTAACGATAATGATGAAGGGGATATTGATGCTATATGTGAAAGAGAATAAAACGACACATATAATATTGAAGAAACTCGTAATAAATAAAGCTTGCTTTGTTGTGAGGCGTTTTTGCAAAAACTTGTAGCAAAAACTTCCTAGCATGATAGAAAGAGACATTGGTACAAACATAAGACCAATTTTATTTACAGTTAAATGAAATGAATTTGTTAAAATACTCGGTAAAAAAACGAGAAAGCAAAAGTAAATACAAAATTGAATGAAGCCAATAAGAGTAATAGAAAATCCAGTTTTATTTTTTAAGATAAGAGAGTAATTCTTTTGTGCTTTAGACTGCTTAATTACATTTGGCTTTGTTTCTGGAAGTAGTGAAATGTTTATCATTAATAAGATAATGCCAAGTGTAGATAAAAAGAGAAATACAGATAAGTGACCATTTATACTGCCAAGATAACCACCTATGAGAGGAGCCATTGCAGGTGCGAGGGCAAGTAACATTTGGTATAGGCTCATCGCTTCTCCGCGTTCTTTTCCTTCAAATAAATCGCCGATAATCGTTGCTGAAACTACAGGTATAGCCGCTATTCCTATAGCTTGAACAGCTCTAAAAAAGAGAAATAAATAAATGTTTGCCGAAAAAGCACATCCGATTGAAGCAATCGTACTAATAATTAAACTAGGAATAAGGACAGATTTTCTCCCTTTTGTATCAATTAAAGGGCCATATATGAGCTGCATAATCGCAAGAACGAATGTAAAAAGTGAAACTGTTACATATACAAGATAAAGAGAAGTATGAAAAGAATTTTGAATCATCGGTAAGATAGGTGTGTAAATATTTTGAGCGAAGGAACCGAATAAGGCACTAATACAGATAACATATAAAATGAAATTTAGTTTAGATTTTTTCATCTTGTTAACCCCCTTGTAATTTAGTTTCCTAGGAAACTAAATTTATTTTAACATGATTTTCTCACTTGTAAAGATGAAAAAATAATTTTAAAATGGTATATAGTTAAATTGTTTCTTCGGAAACTTAGGAGGCGAACGGATTGAAGCATGCAACGAAGCAAATGGAAATACTGTCGGACATTCGTACACTTTTGCATAAAAAAGAAGAACATTTAAAACGACAAAATGAGAAGTTTCTTCGTGAGACAGGTGTAAGTAGTATGTCTTTATCTGAGTTACATGTAATCGAATGTATCGGAAAAAATGGTTTGATAAATGTAACGGCAATTACGACAGAAATGGGCATGACGAAGGGAGCAATCTCTAAAATTTGTACAAAGTTGTTTCAAAAGCAATTCGTTGAGAAGATGCAAATGTTAGATAATCAAAAAGAAATCTTCTTCCGCTTAACGGAAAGTGGGAATAAAATATATAAAGCTCATGAAAAATTGCATAAGCAAGCTGAAGAAAAGTGGTTGTTACTTTTAGATGGATATACGAAAGAAGAGCAAGATTTTATTCAAAGGTTTATAAAGGATGTCTCCGGTCATTTGGAAATATAATTGGAAGAAAAAACTCCTTTTTCTCAAGTCTTTTAAATATAATTTCTGAAAGAACTCATATATAATAGAAAAAGATACTTAACATGGTGAATAATTAAAGAGTCAATATATATAGAGGAGAGAGTAACATGCTTGAAAATACGGGGTTAGTATTAGAAGGCGGCGGTATGCGTGGTGTGTACACGGGCGGGATATTAGAATACTTTATGGAACAAGATTTATATTTTCCATATGTAATTGGTGTATCAGCTGGTGCTTGTCATGCAGCGTCGTATCTTTCCAGACAAAGAAATAGAAATAAAACGGTCAATATTGATTATGCATCACATCCGAAATATTTATCGTATAAAAACTTATGGAGAAAACGGCAGTTATTTGATATGGATTTCATTTTTCATGAAATTCCAGAAAAGCATGTGCCGTTTGATTTTGAAACATACTTTAATAGCCCAGAACGTTTCCTTGTAGGAACGACGGATTGTGAAACTGGGCAATCTGTTTATTTTGAAAAAGAAGGAACGAATGATGATGCGCTAAATTTATTACAAGCGTCTAGTTCATTGCCTTTCATTGCACCAGTAGTAAATTACCGTGGTAAGCAATTATTAGATGGTGGGATTTCAGATCCGATTCCAGTTCGTAAAGCACAGGAAGATGGATTTAAAAAATCAGTCGTAATTTTAACGAGAAATCATGGCTACGCGAAGAAAAAATCAAAGTTTGGATGGGTTGCTGCGAAAGCTTATAAAAAATATCCGAATCTTGTTAACACGATGCTAAATCGTTATGAAGTGTATAATGAAACACTTCACTACATCGAAAAAGAAGAACAAGCGGGTAATTTATTTGTTATTCGCCCAGAAGTGCCGCTTCAAGTAGATCGTATGGAAAAAGATACAGCAAAACTACAAAATTTATATGAGCAAGGCTATGAAGATGCAAAGAGACAGTTTGCAGATTTGCAGGCGTTTTTGCAAAAATAAGTACTAGGCTGCGGAGATGGAGTTCTCTGCAGCCTTTTTTTGTATTGCTTGCTTATCCGTTACTTTTTAAAAATGTATGAATGTTTAAGTGTTTAAAGAGTTTGTAAAACATCGGGGTTTCTTGTTGAGGAGAATTTATTTGAAGGATATTATGATGATGTAGCGCTACTAAACTATTAAATTTATGAGGTGATTGTTAATGAAAGGAAAAGTTTTTTCAATTACGACTTTAGTATTATTAGCAACATCAATCTCAACAAGTGCATTCTATCCAACTCTAAGCGGTCACAAAAGCGGTAACCTACTATCTTACAGAGCTCAAACTACTACGAATCAAAATGCATCTCGTTGTTCAGTAGCAATTTCTTTTATTAAATCAAATGGAAATAATTCATATATTGAAAGCGCTTCAGACAAATTAGGATCCCATGAATCTGGAAGAGCATTAAACGCAACTGTGAGTAATGGTGCATATAACGCCTTTGGTGCAAAAGGACTATACTCGGAGCATTATGCAAATGAGAATAATGACTATCAAGAAGATACACACAAAGGTACTTTTGATAGTAATGGTAACTTACGATTACAGTGGTAAAAAGCATTAAACAGTTGTCTTTATAAATATTTAGATAAGGAGAAGGGGATGTTCATCATCTCCTTCTTATTTAAAAGGAGCACAGACATGTACCTAGCTTTTAAAAATATAAAAAGCAATAAACTGTTTTTCTTAATTCTCCTTATGTCATTTTTTATTTCTTTTCTTTCTATATCAATAGCCGCACTTTTAACAGAGTCTAAACGAAACTTTATATCGGCTTTTCAAATCGGTTTTCCAGAGAAGAACCAAGTTTTAACTGTTCCGATAGCGAATGCAACTGAATTGGAAGAGATAATTCCTTTCATACAAGATACTTTTGTTAAAAGTGATATTTATGTAGAGCATTTAAAAGCATTAAATAGTTCAGGGGCAACAAAGATCATAGCTGTGAATTTAAAAGATGATTATTATTGGAAGCCATATATTTCTGAAGGACAATATTTTCATCGTGAAAATGTAAACGATATGGTTGTTGGCGATCAAACGAATGTAGAGGAGTTATATGAATTTGATGATACATATAAAAAAATAGGAACTATATCAAGAAAAGACAGTGACGTCGGTGTAGCAGGCATATACGTTCCACTTCAAAACTTACCTACTATATCTAAAAAAGGTATTATCGAGAGTAAACAATTACAATTAACAGTTGTTAATCCTACATCATCTATTCATAACGAAATAAAAAAGTTTATGGGTAGGAGTAAAGAAGTGCTTTCGGGAGATGTTCAAATGCTGAATGAACGAGATCTTCAAGAACTACATGTGACACATATAGATCCAGCAAATAAGTATTATTATAAATTTATTCTTGTTGCAATTGTTTCTGGCATTTCTGCGGTTTTATTTTGGATTTATAAAAAAGAAAGAGAGATTTCATTAAAAAAAGCAGTAGGTGCTTCTAATATATCTATCTACTGCGAACTATATATTCAAATTTTGTTTATTTCTCTAGCAGCGATGTTCTTAGTTTTTATTACGTTAGAAATATTTTCGGGAACAATTCATACTTATTTTCAGACATACTTAGTAAAACCGTTAACACTATATGTATTGATATGCAATGTTATTTTTATAATTTTTCTTACAATTTTTGTTACTGTAATTCCAATCAAGCACATTATAAATATATATCCCGGAAAACATTTAAGAACGTAGGAGGTCGTCATGTTTTTTATATTTGATTCTATACGGTCTGTGAAAAAACGGTTGTTACCAAGTTTGATTATAGTAATTTCTTTAATTATTGCATTTTCTTCAGCAATAGAATTTGTTAGTAATCTTTCGGGATATCGAAAAATGATGACGGTAGCAAATAATTTATCGACTCATAAAAATTTCTATGAACTTTATGCGACGCAAGATATAACCTTGTTTAGCGAAGAAAAAGCGAAAAATGATTATCAACATTTCATGCAAGGGTTATCTAATATGATACCAATAACAAATAAAACTAATTATCTGTTCCGTAACTATTCACTTAGTTTAAAAAAAGAAAATGGAACGATAAAGACTCTTATTGTTGATAAAGATATTAATAAGTACTTTCGTATACGAATTTCACAAGGAAGATATTTTGAGGAATCGGAATTTCATAAATCAGTATTTGATATTAGACCTGTTATATTAGGGGCTAATTATATAGAAAAGGTATCTATTGGTGATGTTATACCATCTGGAAAAATGAAGCTAAAAGTAATTGGTTTTTTAGAAAAAAATTCACCATTTACATATCCTCGAAGTGGTGAAATATCGGATAATCGTATTACATTATTAGATGACATGGCGATTTTACCAATTGGAACAGAAGAAATAGAGTTCTATAGTGTAGAACTTTTATACAATGGGTTAATTATAGAAACAAATGATAAGATAAATATAAATGAACTTCAAAAGAAAGTATTAAAGGTAACAGAAGGTAAGGGTTATTCGTATTATGTTACAAATCCGAATAAATTGTTAGAAAACGAAAAACAAGGTATTGATAATATGTCATACCCCTTATTATTAAGCGGTACAGTCTTATTTTTTTCATTTCTATCTATTGTATTAACATCAATGGCAGCACTTTATATGGAGCGTAAAAATATTTCTATTAGATCAGCGTTAGGTGCAAGCACTTTTCAAATATGTCTTCCATTTATTATTGAGTATATGTTGCTATTCGTTTTAGCGATATGTATAGGCATAATGTATTTTCAATGGGAGAATAGCGGAGTAATTGAAATTCAGAAAGGGCTAGAAAATAGTATAGTATCTTTCTTTGGAACGTTAAAAGTCTCTATAGAATCATTGGTTGTTATAGGTGCTTTATCAATTGTAATGATCCTCGTTATATATGCAATCATTTATTTCAATGTACTAAAAATAAAAAATACATATATGAAAGAGGTGTTATAGATGATTCAGCTCGCAAATGTGGCTAAGGGATATGGAAAGAGTAATTTTAGTGCTTTACAAGATATTAATCTTACAATAGAAAAAGGCGAAATGATAGCCATTATGGGACCATCTGGTTCTGGGAAATCAACCTTGCTTAACATTATTGGCTTAATTGATAGCCCCTCTACTGGAAAGTATTTTTTAGATGGAATGGATACGAGTACATTCAAGTCAAATTATCATAAGTATAGAAACACGGAAGTTGGATTTGTGTTTCAGAACTTTTCGCTATTAGATGATTATACAGCTGTTGAAAATGTAATGCTTCCGCTTATATATAGAAGAATTTCTCATAAGAAACGTATGCAAATATCAAAAGAAATGCTGAAAATGGTAGGGCTTGAGAGGCATATTAACAAATATCCTTACGAGTTATCAGGAGGAGAACAGCAAAGAACAGCAATAGCAAGGGCTTTAGCACAAGATACAAAAATTATACTTGCTGATGAACCGACTGGTGCTCTTGATCAAGAAAATGGGGAGAAAATTATGAGTATTTTACAAGAGATTAATAAAGAAGGAAAAACAGTGTTAGTTGTTACACATGATCAAAAGGTAGCTGCATATTGTCAGAGGACGATACGGTTACTTGATGGTTGTATGGTATAATATGGATAATGTTATGTGAAGAGGTGATACATATGGAAAATGTCTATAAAGGACTTAGGCATACTGGGTTTATTATGATGTTTATTTTTGGTAGCGTATTTTTACTTCGCTGGTTTATTCATGATGAAATGTTAATAGATCAACTTATTGGTTTTAGTGTGGGCATAGTAATGGTTATTTCATCAGTTTTCATTCAAAAGTATAGTAAAGAATTAAAGGTAGAAGAGAAGTATTAAAAGGTTATAACCTTCTTCATATTTTGGAGGTGCCTTTATAGTTTGAATGATTGTTGTAAAAGAAAAGTAGAGCATCGGATTTCGATGCTCTACTTTTTTAATGTGGTAAGAATATCAATTGAT
>Ga0164241_10001636_pt1 | contig 26781 bp, 28 predicted proteins | sample OricomyardsoilBY_FD_108780 | JGI IMG/M metagenome (GOLD analysis project Ga0164241, IMG submission 108780) | Backyard soil microbial communities from Emeryville, California, USA - Original compost - Back yard soil (BY) | ecosystem: Environmental > Terrestrial > Soil > Unclassified | place: USA... | reverse complement strand
CGCGGGCGCGGGCGGTGATGGCGGCGTGATTTCGGGCGAGTGCGGAGGCACCAATCAACCTTGCTGTGCCGGCGACGTCTGCAGCGACGGCGGCTGTTGCGTCGGTACCAACAACGGCGGCCTCTGCCACGCCGCAGGCACCAGCTGCGGCGGTCAGGGCCAGAACGGCCTCGGCATGTGCACCGACGGCGCCTGCGCCAACTGCGGCACCGAGGGTGAGGACTGCTGCAACGGTGCGTGCGGAGCGGGCCTAGCGTGCTCCGGCGGAATCAACCCCACCTGTGAGACGTGCGGCGGCGCCAACGAAGGCTGCTGCGCCGATCGCACCTGCCCGACCGGCGTCTGCATCGGTACCGGTAACGCCGCTGGCTGCGAAACCGCGTGCGGCGCGCCGACGCAAGACTGCTGCGACAACAACCAGTGCGGCACGGGCGCCCGCTGCGTACAAGGCACGTGCGAAGCCTGCGGTGGCGACGGTGAAGCCTGCTGCGCGGGTGGCATCGGCGGCGCGCAATGTGGGGCCAACCTCGCCTGCATCCAAAACAAGTGCGAGGCCTGCGGCACCGCCGGCAAGGCCTGTTGCCCCGGCACGGGTGATGGCTGCCCCGGTGCGCTTCGTTGCGAGGCCGATGTGTGCACGGCTTGCGGCGTAGCCGGCGAAGCGTGCTGTGCCACCGGCACCGCGTGCGCCCAAGGCAGCAGCTGCGACGCCGACAACAAGTGCACCGCGTGCGGTGCGCTCGACGAAGCGTGTTGTCGCACCGGCAACACGCTGTTTTGCAGCCAAGGGCTCGCTTGCGACAACTCGCTCAAGTGCGTCGACAACTGATTCTGTTCGTTCCGTTACCTAGTTAGAAGACACGAGAGACACCCCCACCCCCCGAAAGCCCGCCTGTCGCGCCCCTCGACAGGCGGGCTTTCACTATTTCGGGAAAGGGGTCGGGGGTTAGGGATCAGGGGTGGGTGCGAGCTGGCCTCCACCTCTCCCCCGACCCCTCCGCCGACTAATCCCTAACCCTCGACCCCTGCCCCCTTTCCCACATAAAGCGCGCTGGGCCGAATCAGCTTCCCCCTCGCGCGCTGCTCGGCGTAGTGAGCGGAGTAGCCGGCGATGCGGGCGCAGGCGAAGATGGCGGTGAAGGCGCCGCGGGGAATGTCGAGCGCTTCGAGCAAGAGCGCGGTGTAAAACTCGACGTTGGCGCGTAGGGCTCGCTCGGGATATTTGCGCGAAAGCTCAGCCTCCGCCGCCGCTTCGACCGCGCGCGCCAACGTCAGCCGCGCCGAGCCGCCCTCGCCTTTCTGATACGCCGACAGTGCTCGCTCCAGCACGAAGGCTCGCGGATCACGGACCCGGTACACGCGATGCCCCATGCCCATGATGCGCCGCCCAGCCAGAATTTCCGCCTGCACGTAGGCGGTCGCGCGCTCGGGCGCGCCCACCGCATCGAGCATGTCGAGCACGGGCCCGGGCGCGCCGCCGTGCAGCGGCCCCGAAAGCGTCGCCACCCCCGCCACCAGCGCCGAAGCCAAATCTGCACCCGTCGACGCCGTCACGCGCGCTGCAAACGTCGACGCATTGAAGCCGTGCTCGGCCACCGTCACCAAATAGGCGTCCAACAAACCCGCCGCGCCCTCGGACACGTCACGCGCGCTCAGCATCCGCAGCAAGTCGTGCGCGTGGGGCAGGCCCGGTTCAGGGGCGGGCAGCGGCCCGCCTCGCGCTCTGCGGATCCACGCCGCGCTGACTACGGCCGCCATGCCGAGCGCGTCGGCCGGCGTCGCGTCGGTGGGCAGCAGCGACAGCGCGCTGCGCAGGGTGGTCATGGCGTCCGCCGTCGCGATCGCTTCGAAGCGAGGCAACAGCCGCGCGTGCGCCATAACGCGCGCATCGCCCAGCTCGCGCTGCCACCTGGTCGAGCCCGCGGGCTCCGGCAACGCGCCTTGCAGCAGCAACGCCAGCACCGCCTCGAACGGCACCGCTGACACCAGCCTTTCGATGGCGTGCCCGCGCACGGTCAGCCGCCCCGTATCGCCCTGCACGTCGGACAGCTCCGTACGGGCCACCAAAACCCCGGCCAAACCTTCGAACACTTGCGGCGACGTCATGGCCTATACATTGATCTACTCAATGTCATGATCAACGTTGATTCGACAATCCAGTCATCCGCCTCGCTGAGCGCCGCCGAAGCCGCCACGCGGTTGGGCGTGAAGACGCAGACCCTGTACGCCTACGCTAGCCGCGGCCTCTTGCGGCGCGTCGGCGACGGCAAGCGCCGACGCTACTTGGTCGAAGACGTGGAGCGCCTTCGCACCCGGCAGCGCGCCCGCTCCGGCCACGGCCCGGTCGCGGCGGCGGCGCTGTCGTTCGGCGAGCCGGTGCTGGACACTCGCATCAGCGGCATCGACGAGCGCGGGCCGCTGTACCGCGGTCGACCCGCCGTACAGCTCGCGACGTCGGGTGCCCGCTTCGAGTCCGTCGCGGAGCTGCTCTGGTCGGGTCAACTGCCGGACCCTGCCCCGGACTGGCCGGCGTTGGTCATGCCGGCCCGCAACTGGGGCCCGGCGCGCACGTCGCTCGAAGACCTGTGGCTCGCGCTGCCCACGCTTTCACTGGCGGCGCCGGAACGGCACTCGCGAACGCACGACGTCGAGCTTTCGCTCGGGCGGCGTCTGCTCAAAAGCTTGGCGCTGTTACTGATACCACCGACCGCGCGCCGCGCCGCCGGCAGCGTCGCAGAGCAGCTGGCCGCCATTTGCAAAGCTCCGGTCAAGGACGCAACCTCCGCGCTCGATCTCGCGCTCGTGCTGCTGGCCGATCACGAGCTCAACGCTTCGAGCTTCGCCGCGCGCATCGCGGCCTCGACCGACGCGCACCTCTTGGCGTGCCTGACCGCGGCGTTGGCCACGCTCAGTGGTCCTCGTCACGGCGGAGCCTGCGACCGCGTCGAAGCGCTGCTCGACGAAGCGGCGACGCTAGCCCGCCCCGCAAGCGTCATCGAAAAGCGAGCGCGTCGCGGCGATCTCGTGCCCGGTTTTGGTCACCCGCTGTACCCCCACGGTGATCCGCGCGCGGTTCCGCTTTTGGAGCGCGCGCAACAGCTCAGCCAGCGCAGTGCCAGCGTGCGAAAACGTCTCGAGCCTGCCTTCGCGCTGGCAAAGGCCATGCAACGGCAAGGGCTGCCGGCCACTGTGGACTTTGGCCTGGTGGCGCTAACCCGCGCCCTCGGCATGCACCCGGGCGGTGCGGCGCTGCTGTTTGCCTTGGGCCGCAGCGCCGGTTGGGTCGCTCATGTGCTCGAGCAACGCGCGTCCGAAACGGTGCTGCGGCCGCGCGCGCGCTACCTTGGCGCTTGAGCCGCATTTGTAAGCCTGCGACACTCAACCCATCATGCGAAACCTGGCGCTTTGCGGTGCAGCGTTCGCCGTCGCTCTCACGGGCTGCAGCGGCAAAGACGACCCCGCGGCTAGCGCAGGTCAGGCCGGCGCCACCACCAGCGCCGGTAACGATGGCGGCGGCAACACGCCCGGTGGCGGCACCAGCAACGCCGGCAGCACCAACAGCGCCGGCCAAACGCAAGGCGGTACGACCAACTCGAGCCAAGGCGGCACGACCAACTCGAGCCAAGGCGGCACTGACACGGCCACGGCCGGCAGCGGCGGCACGAACGCCACCGCTGGCGCGAATGCCACCGGCGGCGCCGCCAACTGCGCCGGCACGCCTCTGGTCGCGCCCACGCCCACCGTTTGCCCCGCAGGCGCCCCCGCTGGCGCGCCCGCCACCGCCCTCGACACCGTCAACGCCTTGCGCTCGCACATGGGCCTCGCCTGCATGTCGCTCGTCGCCGAGATCAACACGTCGTCGCAAAAGCACTGCGACTACTATCAACAGAACACGGCCAATAAAACCTGCATCGCCAACGCGCACGAGGAAGTCGACACCTGCGCCGGCTTCGTCGCCAAGAGCTTTGCCACGCGCATGACTACCGCCGGTTACACCGGTTCCCCGCGCTCGGAGGTCATGGCCTTCAGCGGCAATCCGGTGAGCGCCATCGGGCAGTGGATCAACAGCGTGTATCACCGCACCCCGCTGCTCAGCCCGTGGATCGGCGAGATGGGCTACGGCATGACGGAGGATTGCGACACCATCGACATGGGTCTCGGTCCCAAACAGCCCGACGACGTCACCGCCGTGTATCCCTACCCGGGGCAGGTCGACGTACCGCTCAATTTCGATGGCAGCCACGAAGGGCCCACGCCGCCTGCACCACCCACCGGTTGGCCCAGCGCTTCCCCCGTACACCTTTACGTGAAGAGCTACACTGTCACCAGCCACGAGGTCTTCGTGAAGGGTACGTGCGCCGCACTGCCGCACCAATGGCTGCCTGAAAAGGACGACTACATCCTCTATCCCGACAAGCCGTTCGCCAAGCAGACCGAATACCGCGTCGTCATCAAGGGCACCAAGGCCGGCAAGGCGCTCGACTTCGACTGGTCCTTCACGACCAAAAACTGAGGTAGACGGCGCGCGCTTCGAGCGGTGCTAGCCTGCGCGCCATGTCCGGCTCCGACGCTACGCGCCTGCTCCACCTCGAAGAAAAGGTGGCCTACCAAGACAAGACCATCGCCGAGCTGAACGACGTCGTCGTCACGTTGAATCGTCAAGTGTCCGATCTGCAAGCGCGCGTCGGTCAAGTCGAACGCCTGGTCGGCAGCGAGCTCTCGCGCCGCGAAATGCCCAACGAGAAGCCGCCCCACTACTGACGCGCAACGCCACTCCGAGCCTCGTGGCTGCCCAGCCGCAGATCGCTTGCAGAAGCTACCGTTGCGTCCCCAGGCCAAAGCGAGCGAGCAAGAATCAACAGAAAGCCGGGAAGCGAGAGCTTCCGGGTTTCGCGCGGCGCGCCGCGATCTCAGCCACCGCGGCCGCGGTGCCTTCTGAAAACAAAAATGAGCTCGGATCTCGATCGCACGTCGAGACCAAGAGCCGGCACAGGAGCTTCTGCGATTGAGCTGCGGTTTGGCAGCCCCAAGGTGTATCGAATCGTTAGCTGGCTAGCGGATATGAGACAACGGACCCCCTGCGTTCGATTGTCTATGAAATGTTGCTGCGGGGTCGTACGCCGCCGACTTGGGAAAGGTATTTTCTAGCGTTTTGGTGGGACGCGGGCGCGCGGCTTGGGTCATGCTTGCCGGCGATTTGCTCATGGCACTCTTTGGTGTTGCGCGCTCCGCGCTGGTCGTTTTGGTGGTGTTGGTCAGCGGCTGTGGGGGCGCGACGCCCAGCCCCGAGAGCCCCGAGAGCCCCGACGAAGAGCCGTCGCTGCGCGCGGCCAGCGGAAAGGCCGCACCCGCGCCGAAAGACGAGCTGACCGCGAGCGAGGTCGTGATCAAGCTGCGCGGCAACGAGACCGACATTCGGCGCTGCTTCTTCGCCAACCCGAGCGCGCGCGGCTCGCTCTCGCTGTCTTGGAACGTCAACCCCGACGGTCGCATCGAACGCCTGAAGCGTGAACGCTCCACGTTGTCGGATCCGCGCGTCGAGCAGTGCCTGGGCGAAAAGCTGTACGATGTGCACTTCGAGCCGCGCGCGAAACCGGCGCGAGCGCGGTGGACCTTCGTGTTTCGCCTCGTCGAGCCGCCGAAGGACCGCTCCGGCCGCATCAAGAAGCTGACGCGGCGTGACCGCGACCGGGCCGAAGACGGCGATCAAGGCGTGCAGCTCGAGAAGGGCTCGCCCGGAGTCCTCGATCTGGCGGCCGTCGACGACATCGTCGAATCCGGCTTCCCGCTGTTCGCGCGCTGCTACCGCGATGGCGTGCAACGCAACTCCAACCTAGACGGCGCGGTGCGCTTGCGCTTCGTCGTCGGCGAGGAAGGTCACGTCACCGTGGTCGAAGACGGCGGGTCCGATCTCACCGACCGCCAGGTGATCGACTGCGTGGCAGAAGGCTTCTATGCCCTACGGTTCCCCGAGCCGCAGCGCGGCGACGCCCACCTCGTGTACCGCATTCATTTCGACGCGGGTTGAGCCTAAAACGGCTGCGGCGTCAGCGGACGGGTTGCGGTCCGGCGGGGCCGGCCCCCATATGTCGGGGCGGACACGCCATGAGCCCGAGCATCTCCATCGATCTGTTTTCGGACTTCGTGTGCCCCTGGTGCTTCATCGGGGGAGAGCGGCTGGAGCAAGCGCTGGCAGGCTTGGCCGATGAAGTGACGGCTGACGTCACCTACCATCCGTTCTTCTTGGATCCGACGGTGCCGCCCGAGGGCGTATCGATCCCGCAAATGCTGCGCAAAAAGTACGGCGTGGATCCCAAGCAGGTGTGGAGTCGCGCGGAGGCCGCCGCGCGTGATTCGGGTATCGCGCTCGATCTTTCGCTGCAACCGATGATGTACCGCACCGCCGCGGCCCACACCTTGATGCGTCACGCAGAGCCCAAAGGGACCCAGCGTGCCTTCGCCTCCGCGTTGTTCCGTAAGTATTTTCTGGAAGCCGCCACCATTGCCGACCCCGCGATCCTCGCCGACGTAGCCGAACGACACGGCTTTACTCGCGACGAAGCGCTCGAGCTCGTCAGCTCCGAGACCGAGCTCGAGCTCTCGAGCGAAGCGGCCATTTCGGCCGCTCAGGGTGGCATCCGCGGTGTGCCGTTCTTCGTCTTCGACGGCAAGCTCGCCGTCTCCGGAGCCCAAAGCGTGAGCGTGTTGCAGGCGGCCATTCGCCAGGCGCTCGCGCAAAGCGAGACCAGCGAGCCGCCGCTTGCAGTCTGAACGCACCGGCGAAAGACTCGCCGCTCGTTGGTTCCGACCCCGCCCGCTTCCCCGCTCACTTTTCGCTGCACCGCGTGTGGCAATTGCTGCCGCAATCTCCGAGTCGCGGTCACCAGCCGAGACGTGGCGCGGCTCGCGGCCGCGACCGGTGCGGCTCCCGCCGCGCTCGTAACGTGGCTCGCGCCTGACGCCGTCGACATGACCGGCGAGCCCGAGAGCTTCGTCGAGCTGAGCGAAGGCCGCCGCTTGATGGTGCTCCGTCAGCATGACGGCGCCTGCGAGTTGCTCGGCGCCGACAACCGCTGCCGCGCGTACGCGGCGCGCCCGCAAGATTGCCGCGCGTTTCCGTTCGACTTCGACGAGCCGTCGCACCGCCCCGGCCCGCGGCACCTCACGCTCTTGCCCCTCGACGGTTGCGAATACGCTCTCGACGGCCACAACGACGCCGCAATGCTCGACGCCCAAGACCGCGCTCGCTGGTCCGAGCTGCGCGACTACCAGGCGCTCGTCGCGCGCTGGAACCGCCGCGCGCGTCACCGCCGCCGCCTCCACCATCCGATCGGCCCCGCCACCGATTTCCTCTCGTTCGCCCTGTCAGTCTAGATGACGAATGGGGGCGAGCACCTGACGGTTAATTGGCGATGTTTACCAACCACCGCGGTTGCCAGTGGCGAAAATTGAACCTTCGTGATCCCGTGTCCGCGGAACAGTACCGTGATGCTGCGGGCTGAGCGGTTTTGTAAGGTCATTTGCCTTTTGAGAGCATTGGCTCGACCGCAATTCCCAAGCTAACGTGGTTCCCTACATGTCGTACGCAGCCGTTGCCCAAGACGAAACCGAGGATCGCTATCACACGCAGATCGAGGACGGCGACGTTCGCCTGTTCACCCTCGATCAACTCGACGCCGCCTTCAACGCAGGTTTGATCCACGAGAACACTTACGTGTGTCTCGAGGGCGACAGCCAATGGCTCACGCTGGGTGAGGTCGCCGGGCTCGGCGACGAAGAACCCGTTTCAGCGCCCATTCCTGTGGCGGCACCGGTTCCGCATGCGCGGCAGTTGTCAGCCGCACCGACGTACGGAGCGCTCGCCGCTTCGCCGAGCGTGATTCCGGCCGCACCGTACAGCGTCGCGCCCATGGTCATGCCGCGCAGCATCGCGCCGGTCGTGAATGATTTTTCGTTCGACGACGACTACGAGATGAACGCGATGCGGCCGAAGCGTCGCGCCGGTAAGGTCATCGCGGGCCTTGCGGTGTTGGCGCTTGGTGGGCTCGGCTTTGCCGTCGTGCAAAGCGGCGGCATCAAGCTGCCCGGCTTGAAGCTCGATCCGAGCGTGAGCCAAGCCAGCGCCGCGAGCTTGTCGATGTCGGGCTTGAAAGACTCGTCGACCAAGACCACCCCGCAAGCAGCGCCCGTGGTCGAAGCCGCCAAGGTCGAAGCACCCAAGCCTGCCGAGCCGGCGCCCGCCGCCGAAACCGCGAAGGCGGCCGACAGCGATACCAGCGCCACCGCGAAGAAGCCGGAAGATCGCTTCAGCGAAGAAATGAAGGCCGCGCTCTTGAACAAGGACAAGAAGCAGGCGGTCGGGCAGAAGCAAAAGAAGGCGGCGCGCACCGCAGTCGCCGCCAAGCGGCCCGCCGGCAAAGCCAGCAAGCCCGCCACTGGTTTCAAGACCGGCGGTAGCGCCTACGATCCGCTCAACGGCAAGCTGTAAGCGGGCGCTACGGCGCTGAGCTCAAGCCTTGTAGTTGACGTTCATGCCAACGCCGGCGGCGGCGTTGGCAGGGGCGCCCTGGGGCGCAACGCTCGACTCGATGAGGGCGATCGCGTCTTTGCCCTGCTGCTCGACCGAGTCGAGCTGCAGCTTGGCAACCGCGATCTGATACTGACCTGGGGCGCCTGCGCTGGAGACGGAGCTCATCGATAGAACCGAACGGTGAGCGTCGCCGGACCTTGAGCAACTCTTTCAGAACACGCCGACGCTGGCGCCGAGCGACAAGACGAACGATGGCCGGTCCAGCGTGATCACTTGCTTTTCCGCGATGAGGATCGTGGGGGCGTTCGTGGCGAGTCGCCCGCCTACACTGCCGTACAAGCCGAACGAGCGTGTAGCCCAGTAGACGCTGCTCACACCCAGCATCAGGGCTAAGCTGCCGTGGGTGCTTTCGGCGCCGTGGTAGCCGGTATCGCCCGCGCCATCAATGTTGAAGGCGGCGTAGCCAGCTCCGGCGCGTGTGGCCACCTCCCACGCGCTGTCAGGCCGAAACCGTACCCCCAGCTGTAGCCACGCCGCCTGGCGGCGCACGTCCGCGCGGCCGTGCTCTCCGTCCAGGTGAAGACCAAACAGCGAGGTCTCGAAGGCGGCTGCGGCGAACGCACGGTTCGGCCCGACGAGAATGCCCACTTGTGCTCCCAAGTCTGGCGCCACGCCTGGATGGAGCGACAAGGCAGGGCCGGCCCAAAACGCCAGTGGCGGCGAGCGCCGCGCCGGCTCGCTGGGCGGCGCGGGTGGGGCTCGAGGCGGCTCGGGCTGCGCGACGAAGCGCGTAAAGCCGCGCACGACCTCCGGCACCCTACCGCGCTCGGCTTCGGCGAACTGCAACATGGCCGCGCGCAGCGTCTCGACCGCCCGCACTGCGATGACCTCCGAGGTGACGCCGGGCGCGGCCAAGTTGACGCGTGCGTTCAGCGATTCAGTCGCGCCGGGAGCCCAGGCCCGAATCACGAGCAAGGCGCCGCGTTGCTCCAGCTCGAGCAGCCCGTACACGCCCGGGCGGAGGCCGGGCGCGCCGCGCACCTTGCCTGGCTCGCCCGTCAGCAGCTCCACATCGGCGCCCAAGCCGACGGCCGACAGCTCGCCCTGGGCGCGCACCAGCGACTCTTTGAGCAGCGGTGATGCGTCGCTGGGGGCCATGACGACGACGCGCGGCGCGTCCGCGCGCGCAGGCGACGTCACGACTAGCGCGCCAAGCGCGCAGGCGATGTAGCCGCAACTGCGAAGCTGCCTAGCGATGCTCGACGAGGGCACGGGCGGTCTGAGCGTAGGCGCCCTGGGGGAACCGCTCCAGATATTCTCGCGCCAGCGGCACCGCCGCGGCCGGGCCGCGCAGCCGCTCCGTCAGGTTCAAGCGCCGGCCATAGGCTTCGGCCGCGTACACGCCGCGCGGGGCTTCGGTCACATAGGTGCCCAGCCAGCGCAAGGCTTCGGCCTGGTTGCCTTGTTCTTCTTGAAGGCGGGCCAGAAAGAAAGCGGCTTGCCGCGCCGAGTCGGTGCCGCGGTTACGGTCGCGTAGAGCCGAAAACGCGCGCAGCGAAAGGGCCCGCTTGCCAACGTAGCGCGCGGCTTGGCCCAAGGCCTTCAAGTCGCTCGGGCCACGGCGCTCGGTCACGCTGTCGATGCCCAACGTTTCGGCTTCGCGTACCACTTCGGCGAATTGCCCCTTCGCCACCAGGGCGTCCCACGACGGGGGGTTCGGCTCGTGCGCTGCGCGCGGCGAAAAGGGAGCATCGACGTCGACCGAGGCCGCCGGAGCCGCCGCGGCGGGGGCGGCGGCGGGGGCCGGCAGCTGGGCCGCGGCCTGGGCAAGGCCGGGCAAGCGCAGGGTCTCACCGCTCTTCAGGGTGCGCAACTGGCCGCCCGGCTCGACCAACCGCACTTCGCCTTTGGACATTGCCACGAGCAGGCCGCTGCCGGTCGGATCCCAAGCCAGGTCGAACTCGGTGCCCACGACTCGAATTTCATACGGGCCAGCGATGAAGCGGTAACTGGTGTCGTCGTTGTGCGCGACTCGCACGTGCAGCTTGCCCGCGACCAGACGCGTCAAGGCGGCGTTGCGACCCACCACGTCGACGCTGAACCTGGTGCGATTCTCGGCCAGGATGGAGCTGCCGTCGGACAACGCCACGGTGGCTTCACCCCGCTCGGCCTCGATGACGCCGCCTTGCGCGTGGCCACCACGTAGCTCGAAGCTGAGCTGTGAGTCCGCGCGAAAGCCGAGCCCCAACAGCGCGGCCGCCGCCAGTGCCACCGCGAAGCCAATCGCAGCCACGCGACCCACGCCGCTGCTGGACGCGCGGACCTCGGCCGGCGGAATGCTCGACTCGATGCGACCCCAAGCGCGCCGCGCGTCGCGCTCGACGCGTCCGGCCGCGTGCTCTTCGGACAGACGGCGGATGACCGCGCCTACCCGGCGCTCGGACAGGGGCTCGCGCTCGTCAGCCATCACGGCGCTCCGGCCGAGTTTGAACGTAATCAGCGAGCAGAGCGTTGCGGCTGACTCGCTTCAACACGTGCTCGTTGGCGCGGCGAACGCGGCGCTTGGCCGTCGACTCCGAGACCCCGAGGGCCTGGGCGATCTCGAGCACGCCCATGCCTTCCAGGTTCGCCAGCACGAAGGCAGCGCGCTGTTCAGCCGACAGCTCGTCGAGAATGCGCGAGAGTTGAATCAGCGCGGCCTTGGCCTTGGGGTCATCGGGTCCGGCTTCTTGCTCGTATTCGGGGGCGCCCCCCGTGAAGCGCTGAAACAGCTCGCGACGCTTGCGCATCCGCACTTCACGCCGCGCAAGATTCATGGTGATCGACACCAAATAGCTTCGAACCGCGAGCGCACTTTGGATGCGATGGGCGCTGGCGAAGAAGATCACGAACGCGTCACCGACGAGATCCGCGATTTCGGCACGAGGCCCGAGCGACTTGATCAGGAGACCGTGCACGAGGCCGTGAAATGCGTCGAAGGCGCGACGCTGCCAGCCCGGCTGGTTTTCGACGATGGCGCGATGCAGCTCGAGCGCGACCTCAGCCGCCGCCGGTGCGGGCGGGGTCGCGAAACTCGAAGGCACAACGTTCGCCACAGGAGCTACAGTAGCAAAAGTCATGACTCGCGACGCCATGAGCCACCGATTGACCGGCGCACGCGTCCAAAAACCGACGGCGCTAAAAACTTCCCTTAGGAGCGTGATCTGCGCGGTCACGCTGGTGGGCTGCGGCACGACGCCGATTGACGCCGTCATCGCGGACACGCCCGCGCCCGACACCGGCCCCGAAAATGTACCTACGGACAGCACCGGGTGCAGTGAACCGACCGCCGGCCGCTTTACTTTGAGCCTACAAAGTGGCTGTTTGCGCCGCGGCGACCTGACCAGCGTGTTCGGGAACGCGGCGTTCCTCACCGAATTGTCAGCGGACTGCACAACGCCTCGCGCCCAGTGGGACCTAACCCCAGCGGTGGCAGGCACCTTTACCCTGCGCAACGTCGAGGACCAGTTGTCCCTCGACGTGCGAGCCGCTTCTGATGTTCCCGGTACGCCGATCATTGTCTACGACCCCAACACCCTCGACAACCAGCGCTTCTGGTTTCGGCCTCGCTCGCGCGATTCGTACGAGTTGGCGCCACGCCACGCCCCCACCCTTTGCGCCGAAGCGCGGGGTAGCGGGGTAGAAATTTGGCCTTGTGACACGAACAACACGGCTCAAGCCTTTCGATTCGCGCGCGTCAGCTGCATGTAGAAGTCGCTTTGGCAGGCCGAAGCAGACCTGCCTTCTCTAGATGTCGCTATGGGGGGTGCTCCGTTCAGTTTTCTGACGGGTAAGCGGCGCGAAACGTCGCCCAGATAGCCCGCTAAAGCGGAAACGGCTACAGCGTCAGGACATGGTTCCACCCGACGGCGATTTGCGCTTCGTGCCCGCGCTGTTGCTTTCCAGCACCCTGGTCATTGGCTGCGAGGCCCCCTCGCCCGCGCCCGAAACGCCGATCCAAATCGCCGCCGCCGCCGATCTGAGCGTGGCGTTCGAAGAGATGGGCAGGCTGTTCCAGGCCCACACCGGCCAGAAGCTCACGTTCTCGTTCGGCGCTTCCGGGGCGCTTGCCAAGCAGCTGTCACAGGGCGCTCCGTTCGATTTGTTCGCGGCCGCCAACACGGCGTTCGTCGACGCCGCCGTCCAGGCCGGCGCGTGCGACGGCTCGACGAAGGCCTTGTACGCGCGCGGTCACATCGTCGTTTGGGCGAAGCATGGCGGCGCGGTCGTGCGTACGCTGGAGGATCTCCAGCGTACCGACATCCGGCACATCGCGATCGCCAACCCTGAACACGCGCCCTACGGTAAGGCGGCGCGTGAAGCCTTGACCCGCGCCGGGCTGTGGCCGGCCCTGGAGCGAAAAATCGTTCAAGCCGAGAACGTGCGGCAAGCTTTGCAGTTCGCCCAAACCGGCAACGCCGACGTCGCGATCGTTGCGCTGTCGCTCGTGGCCAGAGACGAAACGGGTACCCGCCTGGCCGTCGACCCCGCCCTGCATGGCCCGATCGAGCAGACGTTGGTGGTGTGCCGTCATGGCAAGAACAGCGCGGGCGCTCGCGAGTTTGCCCGCCTGGTCGAGTCGAACGAAGGCCAAGCCCTGCTTCGGCGCCATGGCTTTGGGGGCTCATCCGAGAAAATCGGCAAGTAGCCGCTGACCTTCGGGCCAGTCACCGAGCGCGCTGTCAGCGTTGATGTGACCGGCCGCGCCGACGTCGGTGAGCGCGCTGCCCCAAGCCGCCGCGCAACGCTCGGCGAAGGCGAAGGTACCGTAAGGATCATTGCGACTGGCGACGATACGGCTGGGAAAGGCGAGCGGCACGCGCGGCACCGGGCCAAAGCTCGCCGCTACTTCCGGAAAATCCGGGCCCGCCGGATCCGGAACCGCCACGAGCAGCGCCGCCCTCGCTCGCCCGCCACCCGCCGCCCAATGCGCGACCGCCAAGCACCCCAGGCTATGGGCCACGATGACGGGCGCGGGCGCGGCCGCGCTCACGGCCGCATCCAGCGTGCGCACCCAAGCCGCAAGCTCCGGGCGATCCCAGTCCGGCATCTGCACGCGACGATAGGCCGGGTGCAGCTCTTGCCAACGGCTCTGCCAGTGGAGTGGGCCGGAGCCGCCGATGCCAGGCACAATGAGAACGGGCGTCATCGCGTACGACGCAGCTTATCATCTCGCCGGATCGAGAGTTGACATCCGCGGCTGCGAGTTGGGCTGCGGCTCGACAGCCCGGGACGTTCAGCTGTCGAAGAGCGGAAGGGCGGCGCGGATGGCGCTGGAGGTGCCGACGAAGTAGACGACGTCGCCCACTTCGAAGTGACGGTGAGGGTCGGGGTTTTGCAGTAGCTCTTCGCCGCGCACCACCCCGACGACCAGCACGCCGGTCGTGGTGCGCAGGCGCATTTGCACCGCGGACGACCCGGCGGCCGCGCTGTTGGCGCGCACCAGAACCGACTCGATCTTGAGCTCCGACAGAGCGCGCAGGTCGCCCAGCTGGGCGCGCGGCAAGGTCTGTTTGCGTTCGCTCGTTTGCGTATCGCTACGAATCGATTGAATTCCGGCGTCGATGACGTTGCGCGGTACTTCGATACTGCGCAATAGCCGAGCTATCACCTCGACCGCGCCTTCGACCTCTTCGGCCACCACGTCACTGGCGCCCATCTTCATCAAGCCTTCACGCTCGGCCAGGTAACGCGTACGCATCAGCACCGGCACGTTGGGCGCGATCCGCCGCAGCATGTCGACGATGCGCTGCGCGGCGAGCGCGTCGTTCATCAACAACACGACTTGACGCGCCTCCGCCAGGTGCGCGTGACCAAGCGCCTCTTCGCTCGTGGCGTCGCCGTAGTACACGGGCAGGCCGAGCTCCTTACCGCGGCGGACGTTGTCGGCGTTCATCTCCAACACCACGAACGGCGCCCCCGCCGCCAACAACGAGCGCGCCGTCAGCTGCCCGGCCACGCCGAAACCCACTATAATTACGTGATTTTCGAGCTTTCGGCTCTCGTCGGCTTCCTCGATGCTGCGCACGCCGATCAGCCGCTCCAGCGGTGCCAGGAGCCGTTCGCCAGCGGTGATGTGCGGCGCCGCGCGCACCAGCAGCGGTGTCAAGAACATGCTGGCGATACCGGCCGCCAACAGCGGGCTGACAGCGTCGTCGTCGACGACCCCGCTGCTTTGCGCCAAGCGCGCCAGCACGAAGCCGAATTCACCGAACTGGGCCAGCCCCACGCCGGCCAGCCACGCCACGCGCGACGGAAAGCGCATCGCCATGGCCGCGAACGTCGCCAGCATGCCCTTGGCGAGCAAGAAACCCGCCAACAGTCCGCACACGAGGAGGGGATGCGCCACCACCACCCGCACGTCGAACAGCATGCCCAGCGAAACGAAGAAGATGCTCACGAACGCGTCGCGCAGCGGCAAAATATCGCCCATTGCGCGGTGGCTGTACTCGGTGTCCGCGACCACCATGCCGCCCAAAAACGCGCCCAAGGCCAGCGACAACCCGACCATGGACGTGAGCCAAGCCGTACCGATGCACAGCGCCAAAATCGCGAGCAGAAACACCTCACGACTACGACTGGCGTCGACCCAACCCAAAATTTTCGGCACCACGAAGCGCGCGACCACGATCGTTCCAACGACGACGACCACCGCCTTGCCCAACGCCAAACCAATGCTGGCGGCGGCGTGGCCAGCGGTGCCGCCGGCCCCCAGCAAGGGCACGATCAGCACCATGGGCACGACGCACAGGTCTTGAAAAATCAACGTTCCGACGATGAACTTGCCGTGCGGCGCGTCCAGCTCGCGCCGCTCGGACAACGCCCGCAGCACGATAGCGGTGCTCGAGAGCGCGAACGCAAAGCCATAAAACAAGCCGCGGCCGACGGATTGACCGAGCAGCACCGCCACGCCGGTCGTCACGCCCGTGGTGAGGCCGACCTGCAACGCGCCGCCCAGCGCCACCTGACGCAAGATATCGCGCAGGCGCGCTAGCGAAAATTCCAGGCCAATCGAGAACAAGAGCAGCACGACCCCGACCTCGGCCAACACCTCGATGGCGTGCACCGACGACACCAGGCGCAGCCCAAAGGGTCCGAGCAGCGCCCCCGCCAGCAACAAGCCCGCGACGGTTGGCAACTTCAGGCGCGCCAACACGACCGTTACGAAAACAGCCAATGCCGCCACGATGGCGAGCTCGTCGAGCAACGGCACATGTCCCATCAGTGCGGGCATCGTTGCGCGTCCGCGCCGTTCGCGCGAGCACAATTCCCAACAATCGCGGCCTTGTGTCGAAACGCGCCGACCGGGTCGGTGCGAAACACTCGGTTCGCGCTCGCTGACAGTCGGAACCCGGTCCGCCGCTCATGACCAATAGCGGGCCCATTTTCCGAGAAAAACGGCGCTCGCCTGGCTATCGGTGGCCGTACCTCTTTCCGTTACGCGCGGCCGGCGCTAGGCAAAGGAGCATGAAAACCCCTTTCGGGAAGCAGGCGGGCGGCCTTCGCCTCGAACGCATGCAGGGCTCGGCGCGTTACCGCGACGGCGAGTTTCGCAATCTGCATCCGATCATGGCGGGCCTCAAAGGCGGCGCAGCCATGCCCTCGATTGGCGATTTCATCTGCTCCAGCGGAGGACGCCGGGTTCCGGGCGCACCGCTCGCCACCTCGGACCCTCGCCCCCGCTGGGGCCGCGCTCCCGAGACGGGACTGCGCGTCACCTGGCTCGGTCACTCCACCCTGCTGGTGGAGCTCGACGGCGCGCGGGTGCTGACCGATCCGGTGTGGGGGGAGCGTGTATCACCGGTCGGTTTCGCGGGGCCCAAGCGCTTTCATCCCGTACCCGTCAAGCTCGACCAGCTGCCGCCGCTCGATGCCGTCATCGTCTCGCACGACCACTACGATCACCTCGACTATCCGACGATTTTGGAGCTAGCCAAGACGGACGTGCCGTTCATCACCAGCCTAGGTGTGGGCGCGCATTTGGAGTCCTGGGGCATAGCCGAATCGCGCATCACGGAGCTGGATTGGTGGGAGAGCACGCCGATCGCCGACGGCCGCGCTCACGTCACGGCCGCGCCGTCGCAGCATTTTTCGGGGCGCGCGCCGGGCCTGCGCAACACCACCGCTTGGTCGGCGTTCGCCGTGCGCGGCCAGCGTCACGGCTTTTTCTTCAGCGGCGACACGGGTCTCACGACCGAGTACGCCGACATTCGCGAAAAGCTCGGCCCGTTCGACCTGGTCGCGCTCGAGGTCGGCGCGTTCCACCCGGCTTGGGGCGACATCCATTTGGGGCCGGAGAATGCCCTGAAAGCGTTCCAGCTGCTGGGCGGTGCGCGCTTTTTGCCCGTGCACTGGGGCACCTTCAACCTCGCCATGCACGACTGGGACGAACCGGCAGAAGTGCTGCTGAAAGCCGGCGGCGGTGTCCCGCTGTTGATGCCGCGCTTGGGCGAGGCGGTCGAACCGAGCCGCACCGGCGCCCCCACCCCTTGGTGGCGCACGTCGGGCAAGACCGCCGAAGCGGCGACCGCTACCGCAGCCGAGCCGCCCGCGACCGAGCTGGACGCGAACGCACCCTTGACCTGGCCAATCGACTGATGCCGCCCCTACCCCACACCTTGCGCGTGCTCGAAGCAGGCGACGCCACGGCGTACAACGATTTTTTTCGCCAAGGTGCGCTGGCGCACCCGACACCCTGCGCATCACCCCCGGTGACTTCGCGACCGCGCCCTTCAAGACCGCTCAAGGCGCCGAGGGCACGACCTTCGTCGCGCAAGACGCGCGCGGAAGTGGGCTTGTACGAATCGGTTGGCTTTCGTACCTTCGGTCGAGAAGAAGACGCCTTCCGCGACTCGGCCCCTCGCGCCGAGCTGAGCATGAGCCTGAAACTATGACCGCCACTCCCTTCGAACGGATCGGCGGAGAAGCCAACGCGCTAGCTCTATCCGAACGTTTCTACGATGCCATGGACGAGCACGAGCCGGCGTTGGCCGCCCTGCACCCGCTCGAGCACGGCAAGGTCAGCCGCGGCGCGCGCGACAAGTTCGCGCTATTTTTGGTTGGTTGGTTAGGCGGTCCGCAAGAGTACGTGCGCCAGTACGGCCATCCGCGCTTGCGCATGCGCCACGCCCACGTGCCGGTCACCCAAGCCATGCGCGACGCCTGGATGCGCAGCATGCGTCGGGCTCTGGACCACGAAACCATCGACGCCGAGCTGCGCCGTTTCTTGGACGAAAAGTTGGGCGACGTCGCCGACTTCATGCGCAATCAAGGCGAGTAACGCCGAGGGGGCGCGGTTGCACCACCGCGCCCGCCGTGGGCTTCTGATAGCGCGCCGAGTGATGCGGAGCTATGGAGCCCGCATGCCGGGTACCGACGACGATAGCGAACGACCACGCGGCCCGTTTGCGTTGACGCCCATCGGCTGGGTGTCGTCGCCGTACCAAAGGCGCTTTGGCACCCCGCAGCAAGCGGCCGCCATCGACTCCGATCGCGACGCGGTGCTGGTGCTCGACGCGCAGCTGATTCCGGCCGAAGCGCTGCGCGATCTCGAAGGTATCGAGCGGCTCTGGGTCTTGAGCCTTTTGCACCGCAGCGGCACCTGGGGACCGCTCGTGCGGCCACCGCGCGGGCCGCGCGTCAGGCGCGGTCTGTTCGCCACTCGCTCACCCGATCGCCCCAATCCGCTCGGTCTGTCAGCGGTGCAGCTGGTTCGCATCGAGGGCCTGAGCTTGCACGTGCGCGGCGTCGATTTACTCGACGGCACCCCGATCCTCGATATCAAGCCGTATCTACCGTATGCCGACGCCTTTCCGGGCTCGCGCGCCGGTTGGATCGACGAAATCTCGACCGACGAGCTACAGTTTGCCAAGCGCCCGCCCCCATCGGAATAGGGCGGGGGCCGAGGTCACGCGCTCGGTCGCTCCGTCAAAGCGCACGTGGCGGAGCCGTGCGCCAGCAAGCGACCTTGTTCATCGCTCAGCCGCCCCTCGGCCGTCACCAAGCGACTGCCGCGATGCACGACCCAGCCCTCGGCGATGAGCTTCAGCGTGCGCGGGGTGATGGCGCGGGTGACGTGCACGGTCATCGTAGCCGTCGTGTAACCACTGACGCCATCGAGCGTGGTCAGCACCGCCGCGCCCATGGCCGCGTCGAGCAGCGTCGAAGGCACACCGCCGTGCACGGCGTGGGTCGGGCTGTGCAGCTGCTCGCTCGGGACCAGATCGAAGCGAGCAAAGCCGTCCCTCACCTCCGTCAGCTGACAGCCCAGCGCCGCCAAGAGCGGCCCCGTCGGCAGCTTACCGGTGATGGCTTCGAGCAGCAGCTCGATGCCTGGTTTGCCCTGACTTGCAACCGCCACCGCCCGTCGATACCACGGGCGAGCGGCGAAGTCCGTCGCTGCCGGTCACGGTGCAGGGTGCCGAAACGTCACCCCGTAAACCAGACCCGAGCACGCTAAAAATACCCGCTCCGTCGAGTAGCAGACATCGCATAGGCGTCTCGGGGCGCACCACCGCAACCACAGCTATCCGTCCCGGGCGTGAGCGCCGCGTGAGCCAACAGCCGACAATGGCAGCTCCCCCCCGCCACCTTCTGTGGCGGGGCGCGCGGTTTGAGCGAAAGGGCCCGGGCGTCAGAGGCTGCGACCCAGCTTTTCCAATAGCTCCTTGGTGCCGGCCTCGCGCTGGCGGCCGTCCTCGACCCCGTCGAGAAACGCGCCTTGCTCGGTCATGATCAGGCGCGTGCCCTTGCCCTGGGCAACGAGCTCGATGGTGGCGAGCGACACCGATAGCTTTCGCTCGCCCACGAACATGTCATAGGCGTAGACGATGCGTTGATTCGGCACGATGTCGAAATACTGGGCGGCAAATGTGTGCGGCGGCTTGCCCTTTGGTCCACCGCTCAAAATCTCGCGTCCGCCGACGCGAAAATCGAATTCCCGTTCGTGCGCTACCCACGCCTCGGGACCGGCGAACCATTTGGCCTTGCTCTCCAAATGAGCGAACGCCTGAAAAACACGCTCGGGCGAAGCGTCGTAGCTGCGCTCGATGCAAAAGGTGCTGTGAACCACGTTGCGCTTCTCGGTGACGGACATGCTCTACTTCTTTCTGCTCTTCTTCTTGGGCGGCGGCTCGGTCTCGGCCAGAAATTCGCCGAGGCGATCGAGGCGGCGTTCCCACGCGTCGCGCCGCTGATTGATCCAATGCTCGGCCGTACGCAGCCCTTCGGCTTGCATACGACAAGTGCGCACCCGCCCCTGCTTCTCGGAGCGCACCAGGCCGCTCGCCTCTAGCACTTGCAGGTGTTGCACCACCGCCGGCAGCGACATGGTGAGCGGCTCCGCCAGCTCACTAACCGACGCCGGGCCGCGACTCAGGCGCTCCACCATCCACCGCCGCGTCGGATCGGCCAAGGCTTGAAAGACCTGATCCAAGGCCCCGCTTTGGTTAAGCATTAACCTAACTATTGAGCAAACCGCGGCCGCCTGTCAAGGAAACGCTTCACACATTAGTTAAGTGTTCACGACGCGCGACCCGCGGCAGGGGCGGAGCCGGAGATGGTTTGCGCGTTGCGGCTTGCCGCCTAGGATGGAGCCGCAGCGCACGTAAACCGGGCTTCGACGAGCATGCCGCGACCGAATTTCTTCTTTGCATTTCCGATCGATGGCCAATTCGTGCCCCGCTTGCCCGCGTTGCCACCGTCGTTTCGGTTGTATCACCCCGACGACGTGCACCTAACCTTGTCGTTTTTGGGTGGGTGCGGCCAAGACGCGGCCGAGCGGGCGCTGGCGGCGCTGGACGAAGCGTTGCAACGCGAGCCGCGCGGCGGCATCGACGTATCGCTGGCCGAGGTAGTGCCGATGGGGCCGAAGCGAGCGTATTCGGCGCTGTCGGCGCTGCTCGATCGAGGGCGCGCGCCGACCACCGAGCTCATCGCGGCGCTGCGTGACGTGGTGAGCGAGGCCGCGCTGGGGCGACGCGAGCAGCGCGCGCCCAAGCCTCACGTGACCATCGCCAAGCCGCAAAGCCGTGTCACGGACGCCGGCCGAGAAGCAGGGCTAAAGTGGGCGGCGGCGGTGGATTTGCGCGCGATCGAGGCGCGATTGGACCGCATTGCCCTGTACACCTGGAGCGAAGGCAACCGCCGCGAGCGGCTCTTTCGCATCGTGGCCGAGCGCCCGCTCCGTCAGTGACTTTTCTTGGCCGCGCTCAAGCGGCGTTGCACCGAGGAGCTCCGCAGCTCGCGCAGCGCGTCTTTGCCGACCCAGCGCGGCGCGGGCTCGGGCTGGGCCGCCAACCGTTCGCCCACGGCGATGGCCGCCGAGTTCAACGCCTGGCTTCGCTTCCCCACCGAACGTAGCGCCCAGTTGACCGATTTTTTTACGAAGTTTCGCGGGTCGTGGGCCGCCTTTTCGACCAGCGGCAGGCAGCGCAAAAAATCGCCATCGGTCGCGTCCTTGGCGTGCACGGTCAGGCTCGCCAAAAGCGCGAACGCCGCGCGCTTCACGAACTCTTCGTTGCTCTTGGCCCAAGCCGGAACCTTCTTGAACGCGTGTGGCGTGCGATCGAACAACGCGAAGCACGCAGTGTCACAGATAGCCCAGTTGTCGAAGTCTTTGCACCAACGCTCCATCTGCAGGGCCGTCACCCGCTGCGGCTCGTCCACGAACGTCGCGAGCATGCGTGCTTCGTAGTGGCCGGTCTTCCACAGTGCTTCGGCCAGCGCGTGATTTCGACCCAAGCCTTTGGCCAACTGCTTCAGCACCCCTACCGGTATCCCGAACGCGTTGTCGGACGGAATGCCGTAGCGGGCCATGCCGTCCTTGGTCTTCTTGCTGGCTTTCTTCTCGAGCAGGCGCACGACCTCGGTGACGTCGTGCGCATCAGCCGATCGTTTCGTCTTTTTGGGCGCCTTCTTGGGCGTCTTCTTGGTCGCCATTCGCTGCCGAGCATATCGGGAGCGGCGGCCGAAATGTCATTCCGCCACCGCTCGCCACCGAACCGGCGCCGGGCTGGGGTAATAAGCCCCCGTGAGCGCTCCGTCGTCCGCTTCGCCTCGCCCTTCACCCACGGCTCGTCCGCCGACGCACGTGAGCTTCGGCGAAGCCGTGCGGGTGTGGGCCAAGATTGGCTTTTTGAGCTTCGGCGGCCCCGCCGGCCAAGTGGCGCTCATGCACCAAGAGCTCGTCGACAAGCGGCGTTGGATTGATGAAGAGCGCTTTCTGCACGCGCTCAACTACTGCATGCTGCTTCCGGGACCGGAAGCGCAGCAGCTCGCGATCTACGTTGGCTGGTTGATGCACAAGACGCGCGGCGGCCTGGTCGCCGGCATCTTGTTCGTGTTGCCCGGTTTTTGCGGAATCTTGGCGCTCAGCTCTCTGTACGCCGGGTTGGGGCATCTGCGGGCGGTGGCCGCGCTGTTCTTCGGGCTGAAAGCGGCGGTTCTGGCGGTGGTGGTCGAGGCCGTGCTGCGCATCGGCAAGCGCGCGCTAAAAAGCCGCTTGCTCGTCGGCCTGGCGGCGCTCGCGTTCCTGGCGATCTTCTGCTTCGGAGTGGCGTTTCCCCTGGTCGTGCTGGGCGCCGCTGCCATTGGCCTGGTCGCGAGCCGATGGTTGCCGGACTCATTCCCCAAAGCTAGTGCCAGCCAGGTCGAAGGCGCCCACGATACCGTCATCGACCGCATGGCGGCCATGGGCGAGCTCGGGCACACGCGGCCTTCGATGGGGCGCGCGGTACGGATGCTGCTGGTGTGCGGGCTGTTGTGGGCCGTGCCGCTCGTGCTGCTGCGTCTACGCTTGGGCGCAGACTCCGTGTTTTACCAAGAAGGCGCGTTCTTCTCGCGCGCGGCCGTGGTCACGTTCGGCGGCGGGTACGCGGTATTGGCGTACATTGCCCAGGAAGCGGTGGACACCTTTCACTGGCTTTTGCCAGGAGAAATGCTGGACGGCTTGGGCCTGGCCGAGACCACGCCCGGGCCGTTGATCTTGGTCGTGCAGTTCGTCGGCTTCATGGGCGCGTTTCGTCATGCGGGCCACCTGCCACCGCTGTTGGCGGGCGCGCTCGGGTCCGTGATCACGGTTTGGGTGACGTTCGTGCCCTGCTTCTTGTGGATCTTCTTGGGCGCGCCCTACATCGAAGCGTTGCGTCGAAGCCGGCCGTTGCGTGCCGCGCTCGCCGCCATCACCGCCGCCGTCGTCGGCGTCATCCTGAACCTGTCGCTGTGGTTCGGTTTGCACGTCGTGTTCGGTCGGGTCACCGAGCGTCACTTCGGCCCCGTGCGGGTGCTCGTCCCGAGTCTCGGCAGCATCGATTTCCCGGCCGCGGCGCTGTCGGCGTTGGCCATGCTCGCGCTCTTTCGCTTCAAGCTCGGTCTGCCCAAGACCCTCGCCGCCAGCGCGGGCCTGGGCATTTTATGGAAACTACTAACGTAGCCGCCCGCGGAGTTAAGCGGTAAACACGTCCCGGGACCTCAGGAGACCTCGATGCGCTTCATCGTCATGCACAAAGTCGACGCCAACATGGAGGCCGGCGGCCCGCCGAGCCAGGAGATCATTTCGCAAATGGGAGCGCTCGTGCAGGGCAGCCTCAAGAGCGGCGTATTCCTGAACGGGGCCGGGTTGCACCGCAGCGCACGACGCGTACGCCTGGAGTCTTTGGCCGGCGAAACGAAGGTCACGCCCGGCCCGTACACCGGCAAGAACGAGCTCGTCGCTTCCTTCACGATGCTCAGCGCCAAGTCGCTGGACGCCGCCGTCGCCCACGCCCGAACGCTGGCCGCCTCGCTCGGCGACGTCGAGATCGAGGTTGGGCCGATCGTCGAGCCCTGGGATCTCGGCCTCATGCCGAAGCCGGCGAGCTCGCCCGAGCGCTTTTTGTTGCTGTGCAAATCCACCCCCGGCGATGAAAGCGGCGATACGGCCGAAAAGCACGCAGCCGCCGTCAAAGCCCTCGCCGCCACCTTCCACAACGACGCGGCCGTGCTGGCCGCCGACAGCCTGGCCCCGAGCGCCCGCGGAGCTCGCTTGTCATCGGTCGGCGCGGGCCAGGGCAAGCGCGTCTGGGTCGACGGCCCGTTCACCGAATCCAAAGAAATGATCGCCGGCTTCTCACTACTGAGCCTGCCTTCAAAGGCCGAAGCGCTCGCTTGGGCGGACCGCTATGCTGCAATTTTGGGCGACATCGAGGTCGATGTGCGCGAAATGAACGAACCGTAAGAAAAATGTCCGGCGCTCGCGGCGCCAAACGTCCCTAGTGAATCATGAGCGAATTCGTATTCTTGCTCCGCAGTGACGAAGAAAATTACCAGCAGGCCATGGGCACGCCCGAGCGCGCTCAAAAGAGCCTGCAGGCGTGGGTCGCCTGGCTCAAAGAGTTGGAAGCCAAAGGCCAGCTCAAGAACCCCGGCATTCCCCTAGAACGCAGCGGCAAAACCGTGCGGGGCAAGCAGCTGGCCGTGACCGACGGTCCCTTCACCGAGGCCAAAGACATCGTCCTGGGCTTCATCGTGGTCGCGGCTCGTGATCTGGAGCACGCCGTTGAAATCGCCAAGAGCTGCCCGCTGGCCCAAGGCGGTGGCGGTGTCGAAGTTCGTCCGGTCATGGACGCCAACTTCGAAGGAGCCAGCACATGAGCAAGCGCCGCATCGTGATGTTCAATCAGGTCTCGGCCGACGGTTTCTTTTCGGATCCCGAAGGGGGCCTGGATTGGGTCGTGTCGGATCCAGAGATCCACGCGCGCGCCGTTGAAAGCATGCCCAGCACCGACACTATTTTGTTCGGTCGCAAGACGTACGAGCAGTTTGCGTCGTTCTGGCCGGGCGCGCTGAAGAATCTCGACTCGGCCGGCCCGCACGGCGCGAACAAGCGTGACCCCGCGTTTGCGGGCATGGCGCACTGGCTCAACGACACCAAGAAGCTCGTTTTCTCGCGTAGCTTGCAAAAAGCGACCTGGAACAACAGCGAAATCATGAGCGAAATCGACGCCAAGGGGCTGGCCAAGCTCAAGCAACAGCCGGGCGGAGACATGTTGATCTTCGGCAGCGGCTCGCTCGTATCGCAGCTGAGCGAACGGGGTCTGATCGACGAGTATCGCTTCGTGATCTGCCCGGTACTGCTGGGCGAAGGGCGGACCCTTCTCGGCGAAATGCCGGAACGGGTCAAGCTGAAGCTGGTGGAAGCCAAGCCCTTCGCGACCGGCAACGTCATGCTCACCTACCTCCGCGCCGGCGGATAGGGCGTGGACGTCGCCGAGCATTTCTTCCGCCACGAGTCCGCGAGGCTGATCGCAGCGCTGACGCGCGTGTTTGGAGTGCACCAGCTGGCATTGGCAGAAGACGTGACCCAACACGCCTTCTGCCGTGCGTTGGAAGTCTGGAAGGTGCGCGGCATTCCCGACAACCCTTCGGCGTGGCTACTGGCGACCGCCAAGCACCGCGCCCTAGATTTGCAGCGACGCGAGCGAACCGCACGCGATTTCGCCCCTGAATTGTCGCATCGGCTCGACCGCGAGGGTGAGCTCTCGAACGCGCTCGACGAAGCATTTCTGGCCGGCGCCATTCGCGACGAGCAGCTGCGCATGATGTTTTCCTGCTGCCACCCGCGCGTGGCGCCGGAGGCGCAGGTCGCGCTCATTTTGAATATTTTGTGTGGGTTCGGGGCCAGCGAGATCGCCAACGCGCTTTTGACGGGGCTCGCCGCCATCGAAAAGCGTATCGCTCGCGGCAAGCAAGCATTGGCGGAGACCAAAACGCTCTTCGACTTGGGCGATGCCGAGTTCGATGCGCGACTTTCCACGGTGCGGCGCGCCCTGTACCTACTATTCAACGAGGGCTATCACGGCGCTGGGCAGAGCGGCGCGATTCGGCGCGAGCTGTGCCACGAAGCATTGCGGCTCACGTGCCTGCTCGGCGAGCACGCACCCGCCGCCACCCCCACGACGCAAGCCCTGGCCGCGCTGATGAGCTTGCACGCGGCGCGCTTGCCCGCGCGCGTCGATGCCGAGGGCGAGCTTTTGGCATTTTTCGAGCAAAATCGCGCGCGTTGGGACGCCCGGCTGGTAGCGCAAGGCCTGGCGTTTTTCAACGCCTCGGCCACGGGCGAGGAGCTCACCCAGTATCATGTCGAGGCGGCGATTGCCGTCGCCCACGCCAGCGCGCCCACCTTTGCCGAGACCGACTGGGGCGGCATCGTAAGCCTCTATGACCGCTTGATGAGCGTCGCGCCCTCTCCGGTCGTAGCCCTCAATCGCGCGATCGCGGTCGGTCACCACCAAGGCGCCCTACGCGCCTTGGAAGAGCTTCGGGCCATCAGTGACGTGGAGCGGCTGCGCGGCTACCCGTTCTATGCGGCCGCGCTCGGCGAGTTCGAGCTGCGGCTCGGCAACTACCAGGCCGCGCGCCAGCAACTGGAGCGGGCCCTATCGCTAGCGCGCAACGACGACGAGCGGCGTTTTCTCGAGAAGCGACTGGCCGCGACGGGTCACTGACGCGCGGGGGGCGCCGGGTGTAGGGCGTCGTGAAAATCGAAACCGTACGCGAAGACCACGTACAAAAGCGACTGCACGAGCCACTTTCGTCGAGCGGCATGTCGCGTTCGTAAGCGACATGCACTTCGAACGGATCCGCGCGACCAATCAGCTCGCCGGTGAGATCCAGCTCACTCGGTCGTACCGGGTTGGCGGCTTTTCTGTCGCTAAAAAACGTGCCGTCGACGCCCAGCGCTAGGTGCCGGTGCCACAGCGACAACTCAGAGTGGGCCGCGTAGCGAAACAATGCCAAACCACTATTGTCCGGGCGTGCGCCGTAGGTGGGATTCACCGCGAACCAGCCGAGCGTGGCATAGCCGGAGACATCGCCATCCCCTAAACGTCGCCCGAGCGCGGGCGACAAAGCGGCCCCCGAGAACAACAGGCGCGCGCGCGCGTCGACGTAGGTTTGCGTGAAGTCTCCGCGATCGACGGGGCGGTCGTGCCTCGACGCGCGCCCCGAGCTCCAGATCGAAGCCCTTGCTGAGCCCGTTCGTCGAGGTCAGGCCACCGATTAGATCGAGCTCGGACGGCGCGAACACCAGGGCCTTTTTGCGCTCGCGGTCCGTCAGCACGTTGATGTCGATCGGAATGGACAACATGCGACCCAACAAATCGACGTCCAAGTGCAGCGCGTAGCGAAACAGTGCCAGCCCGGTGTTGTCGGGCCGAGCCGCGTACATCGGGTTG
>Ga0164241_10001635_pt1 | contig 26791 bp, 28 predicted proteins | sample OricomyardsoilBY_FD_108780 | JGI IMG/M metagenome (GOLD analysis project Ga0164241, IMG submission 108780) | Backyard soil microbial communities from Emeryville, California, USA - Original compost - Back yard soil (BY) | ecosystem: Environmental > Terrestrial > Soil > Unclassified | place: USA... | reverse complement strand
GCACAAGTCGGGCTACCGCGATGGGCCACTTCACAAGACTTGCGCTAAATTGGGCCCTTGTTTGTCTTCCGCGCGCCCGCCATTGTAGCGTCTTATGACCAACAACAGAAGCGTGGGGCAATAACCGATATTTCCGTCCCGACAGTGTATCGTAAAAGGGACCCTGGGATGCACTATGTTTTACCAGCGCGGGACTTGCCACCGAAACCTATCGGAACGCTAAAATTTATATTTATAAAATTTTACTTCACCTGTGTTTGAATTAAGGCGGACATATCCTCCTTTGATTCCAACGTAAATAGTTTTAGCGTTTTTAACCGCAACAGAGTTAGGGCTAAGCGCTTCCCAAAATAAATCTTGCTTAATTGTTCTGTCTTTCCAGTTATTAATCACCCTGAAAGTACTATTTGTTGCCAGGTACATAGTGTTTTTATAAAAATCAAATGCCATTGGGCAATCTTCCAGATCAAGCACGCTGGTAATATTAAAACCGGTTTCATCCTTAGTGATCTTGCTGAAGTTGCCACTAAAAAAGCCCATATGAAATGTTCCGCTTTGGATATAATCACTGCCATTGTAGCTAAATATTTTCTGAAAATTACCGCGCGCTAAATAAATAGCGCCTTTTAAGGCCTTGTGTTTCTCTTCCTTATATTCCATAAGCAAGCCCGGTAGCCATTTGCCCGAAGGTATAATTTTAGCTTGCAGCTGTCCGTTTACATAAATTTGTTTTATCGTTGTATCGTTGGGCCTATAGTATAGGGCACCACCAAATTCGCCGTTATCTATAGGGAACAGCTTACCTTCTTTCAGGTCGTAATCGGTTTGTTCGGCGAGACGTATCTTAGTTACGCTTAATTTCCCTTTAATAACTGACACCTTGAAGTTGTTCTTAGCGCTATTGAGCGGATACCACGCGGTAGTGTAGGGTGCCGGCATCTCCGTTTGCTCAAAATCACTCAGAGGAATACTTTGTGCGCTTACTTTAAAAACAATGGTGGTAAAATATGCAATGCTTAAAAAAAGTAACTTGAAGTTCATGCCGCAATAGGCTTGGTTTTATTCAAAAATAGGTATTATTTGTGTATCAATTCACATCCTTTTCCGCACCTTGTTGGCCTTCGGCGCGTCCCATCGTTGTTGCGTCTTATGACCAACAACAGAAGCGTGGGCCAATTAGCGGTATTTTCCGTCCGCGCAAGATCTCCTAAAAGGGACCCTGCGGGGAAAGAAATCTATTGCTTACCCGCCAAAATATATTCTCCCCAAAAATCTGTTGTTGAGTCAAGGTCTATGTCGATGTCAACAGGTTCCCCGGCAACATAATTATAACGAGTAACCATACCACGTCTTATTACGTTTATCCGGCTCTGTAATTTAATATTATAAGTAAACCTGGTTTGGTTAGCAATACCGTGTAGATATTTAAGCGGTATTGCCAATTCGTATATATATGCACCCCTGTGGTCAAAAGCCGCGCCTACTTTAATATTCTCTTCATTATAAACGGAAAGGTCCCCATCTGGTATTTCTTTTATTCCATTAATTTTAATAAATTTTGCATTGGCATTTAATAGCTTTGTGGCAACATCCTTCAGAGAATCGCTTGGGGTTGGATCAAATTCCGGCTTATAATCGGTTGCAGGAATGCCTCGTCCTGTACTAACCATAATACTCTTAGTTTGTGCCCCTGCAGCAGTAACTATATGCGGTACATTTGAATAATCCATCAAAGGAAAGGTGAGCGATACATTGTCCGTTGCCTTGTCATCTTTTTTACCTGTATTATTTACCGTAATCGTAATACCGGCATTCATTATTTTTTCAATAACTCTTGGCTGTGTAACTTTTATTGTAAAATAAAGGTTCTCATCATTGTTTGAGACAGTATAAAACACCTCGGTAGCTTTATCAAAAGCCTGGAATTTATCTCCCCATTCAGTTGCCTTGCCATCCAATTTTATGTTTGAAGGAGCACGTAAACTTTTTTCTTGTTTAATGGGTAAAGTTTGGGCAGTTGTGGCTGTATAAACACCCAAAAATGATATTGTTATTATCCATGCGTTTTTCATAAAACGGTGTTTTTGAATATTTACAGAATGCTGTTTTAAAGGATAAAGATATTCATTTTTTCCGTCCCCTTAGGAGACCCTGCGGGGACGAATAATTATATCTAACACTCAAACAGATTTCTGCTTATTTTGTCTTGTGTTCATAATCCCTGTTAATGAACACTGCTCTTTTTATTAGTACTGCCTTATTGCTTTTGTTTACGCTGCTTCCGCTGGTTAAGAGCGACTACTGGATATTCAGGGTGTTTGACTATCCCAGGCTCCAAAAGCTTTTTCTTAACGCCACAGTACTTGCCCTCGTTTTGTTTTTTTATGACGATGATACGCTGTGGCAGTATGTGTTACCGGGGGTGCTAACAGGTAACATTATTTATCTGCTATACCTGATATGGCCCTTTACCATGTTTGGCACAAAACAGGTGTTTAAAGCTACCGACAAAAGCGAGGGTAGCCGAATCAGCCTGATGATAGCCAACGTTTACCAGGATAACAAGAACGCTAAGGGCTGCCTTAAGCAAATTTTAAAAGTGGACCCGGATGTGGTTATTTTGTTGGAAACCAACGGACGCTGGGATATGGAAACCCGGGAGTTGGAGCAAAGTTACCCCTGTTTTTGCCGGGTACCGTTGGAGAACACCTACGGTTTGTTGTTATACTCCAAGCTGGAGCTATCTGAAACTCATGTTAAATACCTGGTTGAGGCTGATATACCCTCGATACATACCCAAATAACTTTACGAAACGGACAGCGCGTGCAGTTATACGCCGTTCACCCCACGCCACCTACACCTAACGAAAATGTACGGTCGACAGAGCGGGATAAGGAACTGTTACTGGTTGCCGACCTTGCCAAGCAAAGCCCCTTACCGGTAATAGTGGCCGGCGACCTGAACGATGTAGCCTGGAGCCATACCACAGAACTGTTTTTAAAAATGAGCGAACTGTTGGATCCACGGCGGGGGCGCGGCTTTTTTAACTCGTTTCACGCGCATTATTTCTTTATCCGCTTCCCACTGGATCACGCTTTTATTTCGCCTCACTTTAAATTGAATGCCATTAAACGGCTGCGTAATTGCGGCTCAGATCACTTCCCGATTTATTTAAGCGTACAGTTACAACCCGATGCGGTGCATGAGCAGCAGCCGCTGGAAGTGGAGGCGGAGGATATTGAAGAAGCGGCGGAGAAGAAAGAAAAGACTTAAAAGGTTTACCCCTAAAACCTCTGAGTGCAAAATTGTTAATGCAGGCTTAGGGTCTATGCGAGAGGTAATAAGTAACCGAATTCTTTTTATTTCAATTTTTCCTTAACTTGCTTAAAAAAGCATAACCATGAAAAAGAACCTGATATTATCACTTGTATTGGTCTTTACTGTTTGTATGATGAGCTTTGCTCAGCAGGCCGCAATGCCATCCACCGAAACGGTAATGAATAAAGCTTATGCGCAGGCTAAGGCAGAAAATAAAAAGGTAATGGTGATCTTCCATGCGTCGTGGTGCGGCTGGTGCAAAAAAATGGAGGCCTCAATAGACGAGCCTAAGCTGAAAAAGTTTTTCGATGACAATTATGTAATTGTAACACTTGCTGTAAAGGAGAGTAAGGGTAAAGAACACCTTGAAAACCCCGGTTCGCTTGCGTTTTTAACCCAATATAAAGGCGAAAAGGCCGGTCTGCCATTTTGGTTTATTACTGATGCCAATGGCAAAGAATTGGCTGATAGCTATATACGCCCTGAAGGAGCCGGTTTGGATACATACGGCAACAATGTAGGCTGCCCCGCTGCCGAAAACGAAGTCGCGCATTTCGCCGAGGTGCTTAAAAGTACATCTAAGCTGAAAGATAGCGAGATAGCTATGATTAGCGAGCGTTTTGCGAAGAACAAGGAATAACCGAGGTCAGAGCGGTTGGAATTCTAAAACCTGCTACAAAATATTTCCGCTTTTGTATTCCTATTTTTAAATTCAGGTATGAAAATAGCCGTTATCATTTTGAGCTTGCTTAATGGCGGTTACATGTTGGCCGACGGAATTTATGTGCTTATAAACGGTAAGTATATAGGGCCCGAAAAACCCGGCCCCTGGGCCAATATCTTTCAATATTTTAATATTGACGTGTTCAAGCTCGGTCCGCTGTTCATCCTGTTCGGGCTGGCATGGTTGGGTTTTGTTATAGCGTTCGTAAGTAATTTTACCTGGGCCTTTGCTTTTGGCATTATCATGTGTGTAATTACGCTTTGGTACCTGCCTGTCGGCACTGTTTTTTCGATCATTGCCCTTGTTCTGCTGATACTTTTAAGATTAAAAAGCAGCTAAAACTTTAGCTCTGTCCGCGCGAGGGCTATTTAAAGGGTGCCATCTAGCGGCATCGTTATAATCGCTAATTCCTTTGATAGCCATTAGGGTACTGAAACAAAGCCTGTTGCGGGGTGTTGTATTTAATAGTTTCTATCTAATTGATAAAGCGATGAAATATCCGGCGATAATACTGGCAGCGCTTTGCGTTTTAATAAGCTGCAAATCAAACAATAACCCTCAACCTGATGATGAAAAAACAAACCCGCCTGCACTGGGGAAATACACCATTGTACAGGCTTTCCCGGGTATTGCTGCTATTACTAATTCTGTAGAGCTAACCTCGCCAGATGATGGTACCAACCGTATTTTTGTAGCGTCGGTAAAGGGGGCCATTCATGTATTTGCCAACGCTGATGACGTGAGCACCAAAAATGTTTTTTTAGATATTACAGGTAAGGTAGCCAGCGGGGGCGAATTAGGTTTGTTGGGTTTGGCTTTTAGTCCCGATTATAAAACCAGCGGATATTTTTATGTTAACTATACACGCCGCAACCCCGGGCTTGAAACCGTTATTGCGCGTTACAAGGTAAGCGCCGGCAATCCCAACCAGGCCGATCCGGCGAGCGAGGAAATTTTGATGACCTTTGCACAACCCTTTGAAAATCATAATGGCGGTAAGCTGGCGTTTGGCAACTACGGCTTTTTGTATATAGCAACCGGTGATGGCGGCAGCGGCGGCGATCCGAACAAAAACGGACAAAATAATAAAACCCTGCTCGGTAAAATTTTACGGATAGACGTAAGCGGGCCGGGAGCGGGTATGCCTTATAAAATACCGGCTGATAACCCTTTTAAAGGCAATACAAGCGGTTTACGTGAAGAAATTTATGCTTATGGTCTGCGCAACCCCTGGCGCTTTAGCATAGACCATACCACCGGTTTGCTTTGGGCCGCGGATGTTGGTCAGAATAAAACCGAGGAAATAGACATTATTGAAAAAGGCGGCAACTACGGGTGGAACCCGATGGAAGGAAATGATTGCTATGTATCCGGCTGTGATAAAAGCGGATTACTGATGCCCATATTAGCCTATGGGCGCGATTTGGGCGCAAGTATTACAGGCGGATATGTAAGCAGGGATAAAAGCCTGCCCGGGTTAAACGGCAGATATGTTTATGGCGATTATGTATCAGGAAATATATGGGCCCTGGCTAATGCTGATAAAAAGGCCGGTGAAAATAATTTGATAGCTAAAGTTAGCGCAAACACCCTTTCTTCCTTTGGCGAAGACAGTAACAACAACCTTTATATATTGAACTACACCGACGGTAAAATTTACAAGTTTGTTGTTGCACCGTAGCTTGAAACAGCGTGCCGTTATTGGCTAATGGAAACTTTTCGGCAATGTTTTTGTTAATATTCAGTGTCATTAATAATAATATGATAAAGTATTAACTAACAACAAGCTTATGAAAACTAAAATATTATTGGGTGTATTATTTACGGCGGCTGTGATAACACAGGGCTGTGTGAGCAAAAAAGAATACACTGCATTGCAGACAAGCTATGCCGATCTGCAAAAGAAACAGGGCGACCTTGAAAAAAGCTATGACCTTACGCAACGCGAATTAGAAGGATCAAGATCAAGGGTAAAGAGCTTAGAAGAACAAATAGCTTCTGAAAAAAACAACCTGGCGGGATTACAGGACGCGTTAAACAAATGTTTAGCCGGTAATACCCAGGGCGGTGCAAATATCTCTAAACTGGTTGACGAGATCAATTCATCCAACAAATACATCAAACAGTTAATAGCTGCAAAAGGTAAAAGCGACTCGCTTAATACCGTGCTGACAAATAATCTTACCCGCTCTTTAAGCAGGGAGGAAATGCAGGGAGTTGATGTACAAGTGCTTAAAGGAGTTGTATATATTTCACTGTCGGATAATATGTTATACAAATCAGGTAGTTATGAAATATCTGATAAAGCAGGCAGTACTTTAGATAAAATTTCAAAGATCATAAAGGATTACTCAACCTATGATGTGTTGATCGAAGGTAATACAGATAATGTGCCTATTAAACAAACCAATATCCGCAATAACTGGGATTTGAGTGCTTTGCGTGCATCATCGGTTGTGCAATCGCTGCAAACCACTTATGGTGTTGATCCTAAGCGTTTAACGGCGGGAGGTCGCGGCGAGTATAACCCGGTGGCTGAGAATACTACCGATGCCGGTAAAAGCAAGAACAGGCGCACGCAGATAATAATTACGCCTAAATTAGATCAGTTTATGGATCTGATAGGCAAAGCTCCGGCAACCGCCACTACTAACTAATTGTTAGGTTGTTTCGGTACAGTTGTTGTGTTGTTTTGATCGTACTAAAAAATGAAACCTATGAAAGCACAGGATTTTAAAAACAACGAAAAGCATCAGGGTAAATCAACAGCCGACAGGGCTTTTACCGATCACCGCGAAGAGCAAAAACAGCGCGGTATAAGTAATTCGGGCGGTCAGCCATCCTTTACAACATCGAGTAAGGATAGCGCTCATCAGCCACAAAAAAGAAAAGATTAGTGTATGCGCTAACAAATGTAAGATGCCTTCCGGCTTATACCGGAAGGCATTTTTTGTTGGTGATTTTGCTGATCGCACTATTACGTTTTCGTAAAAATTGCACTTCACTAATACCATATCCGGCCCAACTGTGCTAAATTTATACTTTAAACCAATTATACTATGTCTGGTAAAACGAATATGTTTTTATGCGTTTTAAAGCGAAGCGCTCTTATATTGTTTACAGTAATTTACACCCAGGCGGCGTTTTCTCAGGCCGCTCAAAAGGGGTGGGTAGGCACCTGGGGTACAGCCCGCCAATTGGTAGAACCAAATAACATGCCGCCCGCTCCGGGCCTCACCAACAATACTATAAGGCAGGTAGTTGCAGTTTCTATCGGCGGCAAAAAAATTCGACTTAAACTTTCTAACGAATTCAGCAAAACGCCAACTACTATAAAAATGGTGCAGATCGCTGTCTCAAAAGGGGGCAGCGCCATTGATGAATCTACCAGCAAAACTTTAAAATTTGATGGTAAAGAAGAAATTACCATGGCTCCCGGCGTCGAAATTACATCAGATGCGATCAAATTCAAACTACAGCCACGCATGGAGGTCGCCATAACCATAGCTTATGGCGAAACATCGCAGACAGTTACAGGTCACCCGGGCTCGCGTACAACTTCATACATATTGCCCGGCACACAAACAGCAGCAAATACCGACTACTCAGCAGCCGTTAAAACCGACCATTGGTATACTATTACCGGGATAGATGTTGAAAACAAATCAAAAAATGCCGGTGCAGTAGCCACTTTCGGCGATTCTATTACGGATGGGCGTGGATCAGGTACCAACAAGCAAAACCGCTGGCCTGATATTTTAGCAATGGAATTGCTTAATAACCCGGCAACAAAAAACGTGGGGGTGCTTAATATGGGTATTGGCGGTAATGCTGTACTTAGAGGAGGCTTGGGCCCCTACGCTCTTAGCCGCTTTGAACACGATGTGCTTAACCAGGCGGGTATAAAATGGGTGATAATATATGAGGGTGTAAACGACCTTGGTAACAAAAGGGATAGCACGGTGGCCTATAAAGTAGCTAATGACCTGATAGCCGCATACGAGAAAATGATAACAGACGCTCACGCAAAAGGCATTAAAGTTTACGGTGCTACCATTATGCCATTTAAAGGGAACGGTTACTACAGTAAACACGCCGAAGGTGCACGTCAAAAAGTTAACCAGTGGATACGCACCGGCAAGTTTGATGCGCTTATTGATTTTGATAAAACCCTCAGAGATCCGGCCGACCCGGAAATTTTATTAGACGCCGCACAATCAGGCGCAAATGACCATCTTCATCCTAATGAACAAGGGTATGTAATGATGGGAAAATCAATTGATCTGAAGCTGTTTAAATAAATAATAATCCCCTAATAATAATTAAACGCCTGCAATATTAAACCATTGCAGGCGTTTAACATCTATATAACAAATCAACTATTTATAGGAATGTTTACAGGCATATTAACATTTAGCAAAAAGGTAGCTGTATATGCAAAAAATTGCATCAGGGTCTGTGCTGTGTTAGTTGGTTTTCGCTTTGCAAATCTCCATCTGCAATACGCGTTCTTAAAAAGCAGTAAGGACTTCATCAATTAAGCCCCGCCACAGTAGTGGTTAGGGGCCGGTTTAAAAACTTAGTTTTTTCACTGTATTGATAAGTAAAACAATGATCCATTTCCTTAAGTCATATAATAGTCTGCTATATAAGCGCAATAAAATGTCGGTGTCATTTGCCGTATACGGTTTATTAGTGCCCGTTCATTCCCATTTTGGCTTTTTCGCCCAAACTACAAGTAAGGACTTTGTCCCGTAAGCCCCGGCCACACCGTGGTTGGGGACCAGTTATAAAACGTTTGTTTTTTCACTGTCTTAAACTTACTTGTTATGAAAAATCTCTCAATCAGATCTTTAAAGGATTTAATTTTTACGCTGCTTTTTATATTTAATGTTTGCCTGGTGGTTATCGCCGTTATCAAAAACGATGACCTGTACGTTGCTTACGCGATATTACTATCGTGTGCGCAGTTCTATTTATACGAGAAATTTAAGTCGTCGCGCATTTTCTTTACGTGCGATACACATGAATTTGCTCATACTGACGAATATGCCCACGGAAAGCGTATGAAATACTACGATATCAATTTAAATTAAGCTTTTTTTTGGTTTAGTATCAGAGGGCCCGCAATTAGCGGGCTTTTCTGTTTACCCATATTGTGAGTGAGCGGCCTTCTCGACAAAAAATAAATCTTTTATAAAACTTAACGTAGCTAATGCCAATAATTTGTAGATTTCCCCTTTTAAAAGCCTGCTAAATTTAAATCAACCGTATAATCTTTATGACTGAAAATAATAAAACGACCGACGCGCTGGACTACCATGCTATGGGTAGACCGGGTAAGATAGAGGTCATCCCCACTAAGCCTTACCGAACACAACGTGATCTTTCGCTGGCGTACTCTCCGGGTGTGGCTAAGCCTTGTTTACGAATTGCCGAAAATGAGGAGGATGCTTATAAATATACTGCCAAGGGAAATTTGGTTGCCGTAATAAGTAACGGTACGGCTGTGTTAGGTTTGGGCGATATTGGCGCACAGGCCGGCAAACCGGTGATGGAGGGTAAAGGGTTGTTGTTTAAGATATTTGCTGATATTGATGTGTTTGACCTTGAGTTAAATACCAAGAATATTGATGAATTTGTAAATACTGTAAAGATACTTGAACCTACTTTTGGAGGTATAAACCTGGAAGATATTAAAGCACCCGAGTGTTTTGAAATAGAAAGAAGATTAAAAGCCGAAATGAATATCCCGGTGATGCATGACGATCAGCATGGAACGGCTATCATTTCATCTGCCGCTTTGATCAACGCTTGCGAGATCCAGGAAAAGGACATTAGCAAAGTAAAAATTGTTATAAACGGTGCAGGCGCTGCGGCTATTTCATGTGCCCGCTTATACCTGAGTGTTGGTGCCCAAAAAGAAAACATTGTAATGTTGGACAGGAAAGGGGTGATCCGTGCGGACAGGAAAGATCTTGAGCCTATAAAAGCAGAGTTTGCGACAAAGCATACTCACTTAAACACATTAGACGAAGCCATTAAAGATGCTGATGTCTTCATAGGCTTATCAAGCGCTAATACATTTAGTGCAGAAATGCTGCTTTCCATGGCTGCTAAGCCCATCGTATTCGCCATGGCAAATCCTGATCCCGAAATAGCTTATGATCTGGCTGTGCGTACCCGTGATGATGTTATTATGGCAACCGGGCGCTCTGATTTTCCTAACCAGGTTAACAACGTTTTGGGTTTCCCATTCATTTTCAGAGGCGCTTTAGATGTGCGTGCCACTGCTATTAATGAAGAAATGAAGATAGCCGCTGTATATGCAATTGCGGAGCTGGTTAAAAAACCGGTGCCCGAATCTGTTACACAGGCTTATAATGTTAAGCATTTAACATTCAGCAAGGAATATATCATTCCTAAACCAATGGATCCGCGACTGATAAGCACCGTGTCGCCGGCAGTAGCTAAGGCTGCAATAGCATCGGGCGTGGCAAGAAAAGTTATTACTGATTGGGATGCTTATGAAGAAGAACTGCACCAGCGAATGGGCGTAGAGAACGTGATGCTGCGGGCATTGACCAATAAAGCCAAATCGGCTCCTAAACGCGTTGTTTTTGCAGAAGCGGATAACTATAAAATATTAAAAGCCGCTCAAATTGTTAAAGACGAAGGAATTGCTATCCCTATCCTGCTCGGAAATAAGGAACGGATCCGGGCATTGATGAATGAAAACAACCTTGATCTGGACGATGTGCAAATATTTGAGCCGGCTTTAGAAACCGAGAAGCTAAAGCAATATGCCGAATTTTTATACCGCAAAAGGCAACGCAAGGGGATGAGCAGAAAGCAGGCCAATAAACTGATCCTGGACCGTAACTATTTTGGTGCATCAATGGTTCAGTTTGGCGATGCGGACGCGCTTATTTCAGGCATTACTATGGACTATGCGGTAACAATTAAACCCGCCCTTTTGGTAATAGGCACCAAGCCCCAGGTAAAACGGGTTGCAGGCATTTATATGATGCTTACCAAGCGGGGACCGATATTTTTGGGGGATACTACGGTTAATAAAGAACCCTCTGTTGATGAACTTGTGGATATCACTGTACTGGTTAATGATGCTGTTAAAAAGTTCAATGTAGAGCCCCGTATCGCTATTATATCCTATTCTAACTTTGGCTCAACCGACGGAAAGATCCCCGAGAAAACGGCTGAGGTTGTACGTGTTATACGCGAGAAATATCCTGATATTATTATAGATGGAGAAATGCAGGTAAACTTCGCGCTTAACCCTAAACTGCTTGAAGAAAATTTTGATTTCAGTACATTAAAGGATGCTCCTGCAAATACTTTGGTGTTCCCTAACCTGGAGTCAGGAAACGTAGCTTATAAAATTCTCCAGGAATTAGGCGAAGCAGAAGCTATCGGACCTATCCTTTTAGGCCTTAATAAGCCTGTACATGTATTGCAAATGGGAAGTACGGTAAGAGAAATAGTGAACATGGTGAATATTGCGGTGATTGACGCGCAATCGCAGGTAGGGTAACACATCACGTAGATAAAAGGGTGTTGCAAAGATATATGCAACAGACGCAACAGATTGCAACACCATTTTTTTCAAATATTTGACTATCAGTTTATTGTGAATATTAGATGTCGCAACATGCAAGGTCCCTTCCAAGGGGCCCTGCAGAAACGAATAGATGAAATTTGAGTGTTGAAATATCTGTATTGGCGAATCTTCAACAAAATATACTTGCCTCTGGGTGAAACTTAATCGTACCCCAACGCTTATGTATGCCTATGGCGACTATTAAAAATGTTAAAACACTCAGCCCAGAAAAGCTGTTCGACCTGTTAAAAACGGAGTTCGGAGATTATATCAATAAAAAATTAGGTTCAAATCTGGCGATAGAATATGCGCACGTATATGATGTGATCAATGTGCTATTCCCCGAAGTGATTGAAGGACCGGCGCTTACAGTCACCGTAAGCGACGAAGAAATTAACGTAATTGTTCACGCCACCGGCTCGGACTATAACACCGACCTGCTGGAAGAAAACCTGATGAGTTTCCTGGAAGAGCAGGCAGGTTAAATATTTTAAATTTGGAGTTTGTGGCTAAACTTCAAATTTACTCCTAAATTAACGGGTACTTTATGCTATAAGTATATTAATCACTCCTCCTATGACAGCCATCGAACCTACTCGTAGAAACATTGCACAACCAAATCAGGTCAAGAAACACTCGCGGGGCTTGCGTTTCTGGCATTGGGCAAACGCAATCGTCATTACCGGTTCGTTGGTCACGGTGTTGGTTAATGCTACGTTAAATGATCGTGCAACCGCCACACCGGTTATTCAAAATGAACTGACGAAAAGCGGCGTAACAATTACTGCGCAGCAGGCGGGTGGCATAGTACATGGGTTAGAAGATAAAGTTTGGGAGGTACACATTTATTTTGGATACGCGCTGGCCGCATTATTATTGTTCAGGCTGGTGGCCGAATACTTTCAGTTAGCCGACCAAAAATTTATTCGAACGTTTCAGGCAGCTCTTCGGCAATTTAAGGTTACTAAAAAGAACAGGGAGCTGGCCCGGCATGAACTTGTTGTGAAAACTTTGTATGCCATGTTCTATTTGCTGTTAACTACTATCGCCTTAACCGGCTTGTTTTTGGCTTTCGAAGACTTGCTGGCTCCTTTAAAATCTATTCGTCATAGCGTTAAAGAAATACATGGTTTCTGCATGTATCTGATGCTGGCTTTTATAACGGTTCATCTGGTCGGCGTATTTTTAGCTGAGCGTGGAGATAGCAAGGGTATTGTTTCAGACATGATAAATGGCGGTACGAAAGAATAATATTTGCCTTGTAAGATTCGAAATTTTAAGTCGGGATCAGTCCTAAAATGAGTGTCAATAACATCTATATTGTTGCTGATCAGCTATTCCGTTCTTAATTTTCAATTCAGTCATTACCCTTTTAAACGAAATGCCTATATTTGTATATGGGAAAACTAGTTGACAAACGGCTTCTTGTATTTCTGCTTTCCGTAGGGTACCTGTTTGTTACGTTATCCCACATTCCCCTTATTAAGCGATATGATCCGCTCAGAGCGAATGCAACTAACTCCTTTTCCATTTTTAAAAAGCAGTCCGTTACTAACGCAATCGGTTCTTTAAAGATCTTATTCAAACGCATTGATAAACACATCCCTAAAAAAAATAAAGCGATCGGTCAACGGATGTCTAACCATTCGAGATTGTTTTCTTTTTTACTCACTGTACCCGTTCACGAAGTTTCCTATCGCCCCCCCGTAGCTGTTTTAAACCTTAGTCATTCTCACCTGTCCGTATTGTGTTGCTTCAGATTATGATTCTGGCATAATAATGTCTTTTTTTTCCGGAAATCATTTATACATCTGACCTGTACTGTTCTCGGCATGAATTGTGCTGTTAACTATGACCATCGCTGGTTTTAAACCAAATACAGGCTTTTCAAATAAGTATCAACTGCTTTTAAAGGAATACTCCTGACGGATTATCCCTTTAATACCTCATATCCTTAAACATAGTGCTATGTTAATTAAAATCAAAGATCCCGCCAGCCACAATGACTTAAAGGTGGAGGCGACAGAGGAGCAAATAAACGGATGCACGATATGGCGTATCGTATTTCCAAAAAATGAGACCATTTTTATTACGTGTCTGAACGGACAATGGAAATCAGTGGGAAAACTTATTATAAGTTATGATCTGTTGAATGAAATAGGGATCAAACTACACCCATTGGCTATTATCAATACTCTGAATTTAAATTGCCTTAGTTAGCGTTAAACAACGCTTTGAGTTTGTGCCTGTAATTAAAGTAGCAACTATGAACAAAAAACTTTTTATTATATCTAACCGACTGCCTTTAAGTATCGAGCAAAGCGAAGAGGGTGTAACAATGAGGCCATCTTCCGGAGGCCTTGTCTCCGCAATCGGTGCTTATCTGGCCAATAGTGGAAAGGGCGCTTTCAGAGAAAAAATCTGGGCGGGTTTTCCTGATTGTGACGAAGACACCTGGCAGCATGCCATAGCGTCAAACGAAGTTAACACAGAATTTAATTATTTACCCGTATTTGTCGAAGAAGAACTGTATAAGAAGTATTACAATGGTTTTTCTAATTCACTACTTTGGCCGCTCTTCCATTATTTTCCTTCTTTTGCGGAATATCACGATGATGAATATCGTGCTTATCTTGAGGTAAATCAACTGTTCGTCGACAAGATAGGTGGACGCATATCCAAAGGGGATGTAGTCTGGATACATGATTATCACCTACTCCCGCTTGCAGGGCTGCTGCGCAAGCGTCATCCATGGCTGTGCATAGGGTTTTTCCTGCACATTCCATTCCCATCCTACGAGTTGTTCCGCGTCATTCCTAAGGAATGGCAACGGGAACTGCTAAAGGGAATGGCAGCGGCCGACCTCATCGGCTTTCACACCGTTGATTATGCTGCTCATTTTTTATCCTGCCTGGAAAGTGTAATGAAGATAGAGCATGACGGACAATTTTTCTTGTTTGAAGACCGGGTCGTAAAAGCAGATGCCTTTCCGATAGGAATCGATTTCGATAAGTTCCACCAGGCTGCGGGCTCAGCAGAAGTAGCAGATAAAAGACAAGAGTATTTGAATTTAAAGGATCAGAAAAAACTCATATTCTCCGTGGATCGACTTGATTATACAAAAGGCGTTCAAAACAGGCTCAACGGCTACCATAAATTCCTGACGGATAATCCCGAATACATTGGTAAAGTAATATTCGTGTTAGTAGTTGTCCCTTCAAGGGATGAGATAGATAAATATGCCGAAAGAAAAAGAATGATTGACGAGTACATCGGCAATATGAATAGCTCATTGGGAGATATCGGATGGCAACCTGTTCTATATCATTATAACCATTTGTCTTTCCACGAACTGATCGCGCTATATACGGCTTGCGACCTGGCCCTGATCACGCCGCTGCGCGATGGGATGAACCTCGTGGCAAAAGAATATGTTGCGAGCCAAAGTGAAGGGACGGGTGTACTGATCCTGAGCGAAATGGCCGGCGCCGCGAGAGAGCTTACAGATGCTTTACTGATCAATCCCAACGATACAAAAGAAATTGCCGAAGCAATAAAGATCGGAATAGAAATGAGCGAAATTGAGCAACGGATAAGAATGAAAGCTATGCAAAAGATCGTGCGAAAATATAACGTGAACGCTTGGGCCAACGATTTTTTCACAACTCTTCATGAAGTAAGGCAGCAGCAAGGCAATCTTGAAATAAAGTTCCTTGACAGCTTTTCAAAAGTCAGACTACTGGATGAATATGCAAGGGCAGGCACGCGGCTTATTCTACTGGATTATGATGGTACCCTGGTGCCTTTTTCCAAAAAACCATCCCATGCCGTTCCCGATTCCACACTTATCCAAACTTTGAAGGACCTTTCAAGCGACAGCCGTAACGATATCCATATTATCAGCGGCAGGGATAGTGAAACTCTTGAAAAGTGGCTCGGCGATTTGTCTGTCGGGTTGATCGCCGAGCATGGGGCAAAAACGAAGCTGCGCGATGGTGATTGGCAGAGTCAAACTTTACAGCACCAGGAGGACTGGATGGCAAAAGTCCGGGCACTAATGCAATTGCAAAGTGACAAATGCGCCAAATCCTTTATCGAACAAAAGGAATTTTCGCTGGCCTGGCACTACCGGAATGTTGAGTTGGTACATGGGAGCTTAATGGCGAAGGAACTCTATGACCGGCTAATAAGTGTTACGACACATCTGCCGGTAAATGTATTGTTTGGCAATAAGGTTATCGAAGTGCGCCCCAATGGTATTGATAAGGGCAGCGCCGTTCAGAAGCTTTTAACGGACACCGCCTATGATTTTATACTGTGCATCGGGGATGATAAAACGGATGAGGACATGTTCAAAAGACTTGCCGGCACAGCTTTCGCGTACACCATTAAAGTAGGCCGGGAAGCTTCGTTTGCCAAGTACAATATGCAGTCACCGCATGTTGTGCAAACATTCCTTCAGACCATGGTAGATTACCCAGAGCATACCTGAAACCTATAAGAATATGGGACGGTCCAGCTTCATGGAGATCCTGTACGCTGCGTTCATCAAACCCACATGGCTATAAGCCTGTGGGAAATTACCCCACTGACTGCCATTGGTTTCGTCAACATCTTCACTAAAGAGTAGGAGATGGTTGCAGTATTTCAGCAGGTTTTCAAACTCGCGGATAGCGTCCTCCATGCGGCCAACACAGGCCAGCGCTTCAACGTACCAGAAGGCGCAGATCAGGAAGGTCGTTTCCGGCTTTCCAAAATCATCGGCATGCAGATAGCGGTAAAACAAGCCATTTTCCGTTTTAAGTTCTTTTTCTAATGCAATAAGATGATCCCTGGCTTTTTGCGATGCCGGGTCGATGTAATTCATGATGATCAGTTGCAGTGTGCTTGCATCGAGATAAGGGCTGCCGGAGGCGTGCGTATATACTTTTCTAACCGGATCATAACAATCTTCTATATGAGCAGCAGCGCGGTCCAACAACTCTTTTGCCCGCTGCTGTAAGGGCTGGTCATTGATGGTTATAGCCATTTTTAAAGCAGCGTGACATCCTGCCCATTGAAAAAGGTTGCTATAGCAGTGGATGTGGGCCATGTTCCTGAACTCCCATATACCGGCATCCTTTTCATCTATGGTTTGCGCTATTTTATCCAGTACGGATGTCACCCATTTATCAGAGCCCTGCCTCTCGGAAAAAACAAAGCGGTGATCGGTATAGAGCGGCAGCAAGGATATCAGCACCTGGCCATAGATGTCGTTCTGTATGTGTTCGTAAGCCTGATTACCCACTCTAACCGGCTTATTTCCGAGATAACCTTCCAGATGTTCCATAACGTTTTCTGTTAAGGTCCTGTCTCCGGTAATGCCGTATAAGGGCTGGTACCTGAAGTTTTTTTCCGAAAAAGAGATGTCTGTAACATAGTTGAAGTACCTCTCCATTTCTTCAAAATGACCGATATGATTGAGTGAAGTAAGTACGTAATAGGTGTCCCTTAGCCAGCAATATCGGTAATCCCAATTGCGTTCGCTACCATTAAATTCAGGTAAACTTGTTGTACTGGCCGCAATGATAGCACCGGTGTCTTCATACTGGTGGATCTTGAGCACCAGCGCGGAACGGATAACGTACTGCTGATAAAAGCCGGCTATTGTAGAATGCTTGATCCAGGTTCGCCAGTACCCGATCGTTTCCCTTAAAAAATCCTCAGCGGTGCTTATCAGCGGTGCCTCCAGCACATCGCCGTAGGTGAGCACCAAATATTTAGTCTCATTCAGCGAAAAATACTTCTCCTCCAGAAGGTAACTCACCGGAATATTGGTAGTCAGGCGAAGGGCATCTTCTCCACCGTTAAATTCAATGTGGTTGCTGCCTCTGGACGGTTCGAGTTGAATTTGCCCGTAGTTCCAGGTCGGCTTACACTTAACCCTGATCCTCGGCGCGCCCTCCAATGGTTCAATTTTCCGGATCAGCATAAGCGGCTTGAAATAACGGTCGTACTGACGAAACCTTGGTGCAAAGTCGGTTATCCTGTATTTACCATTCTTTGAGCTTATCTCTGTTCGGATAATATTGGTATTCTCCATGTAATATTGGTGCGACGAAAATTCACCATCCGGGAGGATAGAAAATTCACCGCCTTTATCTTTATCCAAAAATCCCCCAAAGATAAATGAGCTATCAAATTTTGGCCAGCAAAGCCAATCTACATTCGTGTTTTTGTTGATATGAGCAAGGTAAGCGCAGTTGCCTATCAAGCCGGTTTGATAAGTATGTTTTTCCATTTATTGACGATGTATGTTATACCAACATAATAGTCGCATAAATGTTATCGCTGTGGTAACAGTAAATTACCAGAGACCGATTAATTTCCACTTACCTTTCATGGTTTATCTCACAGATATCCGTATCCGAAACTTTTTAGTCCGTCTTAGAAAATCACCGGTGGTGCTTTGAGAATTTGAACCGGCCGTAAAGCAAAAACGCCTAAAATCAGGGATTTTAAGCGTTTTTATCTTGTTTGAAATTATTTGGCGGAGAGTTAGGGATTCGAACCCCAGGACCTGTTACAGTCAACAGTTTTCAAGACTGCCGCAATCGACCACTCTGCCAACTCTCCGGGGACAAAAGTACAAATCCGGGCCGAATTGGCAAATTAGATTTTAAGTTTTTTTAATATGTTGTTAACAAGCAGGTAGTCAAATATTTAAGTGGTAATTTGCTTATTGCGGAAGTTATTAAAACGTGGTTTATCTACTTTTATGTTGCGTTTGGCCAGATCAATGTTGGCGTTTAACTCAAATCCGATGAGAAGAATCAGCGAATTTAGGTAAAGCCATATCATAACTACGATAAGCGTACCGATTGAGCCATAGATCTTGTTATATGACGAGAAGTTGTTTATATAGTAGGTAAATCCTATTGATGTTAAAACCGCCAGTGTAGTTGCCAGCACCGAGCCCGGACTCAGGAATTTCCACTTCAGTTTATGAGCCGGTCCGTAACGATAAAGCAGGGATATACTAAAAAAGAATAAACCTATAATAATGAGCCAACGCGAAAAAGTGACCAAATAGATCCAAAAACTGCTTTCGCTTGCAATGCGCTCCTGCATGTTGCTAATGATGGTTTGCCCCACAATTAAAACTACTATAGCGGCAAGCAGGGCGAAACTTATTACAACTGTAAGTAATGTTGCTACTGCACGCCTTTTAAGCCAGGTTCGCTTTTCAAGCAATAGCGACGAATCATTAAATGCCCGCATTAAGTTGCCTACACCATTAGTAGCGAAGTAGAGCGCTGTGATAAAACCTACAGAAAGCAAACTTGCGTTTTGGTTTTTAACGATGTCTACAATGGTGGCTTGAAAAGCCATATAAGCCGTGGTTGGCAAAATAGTTTGTAGTAATTCCAGCAAGTTGTCCTGAAAATCGGTTCCCGGTATATAGGCTATCAGTGTAAAGAGGAATATTGTTGCCGGAAACAGCGCCAGCATAAAGTTGTAGGCTAACGCAGATGCTCTGTTAAGCAGCGATTCTTCTAAAAATTCATTAACCAGCGAGATAAGTATTACATACACAGATATACCGCCAAACCACGAGGGTGTTAAAGACTTAAGGTACTTAACAAAACGGCGGTAAAATTCCGCATGTCTAAGCAAAAGGCGATGTATCCATCTCATTAAGTGCTAATTTACTTAAAAAAAGGCTTTAGCTTTTCTAAAAATTCCCGATCGGGCAGGCAGGGGCGTAAGGTGGCCATTTTTACAAAACAAAGCAGCGTTTCGCCCAGGTGAATAAGTTCCTGTTTTTCGTTGAACAACTCGTACTTGAAATGAATGGTGACCCCCGGCATTTTATCCATCATTACACGTACGGTAATCTCTTCGTCATAACGGGCTGGTTTTAGGTATTTACAGCTCATTTCCATTACCGGCATCATTATGCCGGATGCTTCCATGCCTGAGTAGGTAAGACCAAGGCTGCGTAGCATTTCTACACGGCCAACCTCGTAAAATTCGGCATAGTTGCCGTAATACATATAACCCATCTGGTCGGTTTCGCCATAACGAACCCGTATTTTGGTAGAATGCTCAAACATTATCTTTTAATGTTACGCTCGTTAAGCGCCTTCCGGAATTTATTCGCGTTTATATTATGATCTTTTACATTATCGGCGAAATTATGATAACCCGAAAAATCCTCCTTAGCGCACATATAAATGTAATTACTCGGCTTATAATTAAGCACCGCCTTAACCGCGTTAACGGACGGCATCATGATAGGGCCCGGAGGCAAGCCATTGTTAGCATAAGTATTATAGGGCGATGGTACCGAAAGGTAACGGTTAAGTACCCGCTGGATGGTAAAGTCCTTCATCGCAAATATTACAGTAGGATCAGACTCCAGCTTCATACCTTTTTTAAGGCGATTGAGGTACAAACCGGCTATGGTTGGCATCTCATCATCCTTTAATGCTTCTGCGTCTACTATGGCGGCCAATATGCTAACTTGTATAGGCGTCAAATTAAGTTGCGCAGCTTTATCCTTACGCTCTTTTGTCCAAAAGGCCTCATAGCGCCCGTACATTTTTTTAAACAGTTTTTCCGGCGTGGTGTTCCAGTATATGTCATACGAGTCGGGCATAAAAGCTACAAAAACGTTATCGGTAGTAAACCCGTATTGTTTAACAAAATCTGCCGAATCAAGCAAACGAAGGATAGATATAGAATCGGGTTCGAGTTGTTTAGATGCGAAAGCGGCAAATTGCTCTTTAAGCCTAAAGTTATGAAAAACAAAAGTAACCGGCTCCTGCGCACCCGATGCCAGCATGTTGATCAACTTACGGTTGCTCATACCTTGCTTTAACCGGTACCTGCCCGGTTTAACCCGGCCGGGATACTTCATGTTCTGCGCCGCCCATAAAAAATTGACGCTGTCTTTTACAATTTCTTTATCGCGGATGGTTTTATATACGCTGTTAAAATCTTCTCCGGTGTGGATGTACAGGTATTCCTCGTTGTTTGTAACGTTAGGCCCAAAATACTTCAGGTAATAAAACAACAGCGTGCCGCCTAAGGCAACAACTACTATAATTACCAATGCGATAATAAATTTTTTTACGGAAGAGCCTGAAGATGCTTGCTTTGCCATTGTTTATGTTGAAATAATCTGCGATAGCCTTTGGATTGCCAAAAGGCCACCGGTTAAATTTTTTACGTTGTTATACCCGTTCTGAATTAAAATAGCCTGTGCGGTTTTGCTGCGGATACCCGCTTTGCAGATAACAATTATCTCATCGGTTTTGTTATAGCCAATGTCGCCGGTATTTCCAATTAAATAGGATAGAGGCACGTTATTGCCCCCTATATTATAAGTATGAAATTCAATAACCTCGCGTACATCCAAAATATTTATGGCCTCCTGCTGCGATAAGCGGTGCTTAAAATCCGCTGCACTAATTTCCATCGCCTGAACCTTGAGTTACAGTTAAATTTATACGGCTGCCTATACTTGAAGTGTTAACCGAATCTGTTGGCGCGGGGAATTGCTCTACAACTTTTAAATTGGCAGAGTCGGTAATATTGCCCTGGTAAATAATAGTGCCTAAAGTAAATCCTGCACCTTTTATAGCCATCCTGGCCTCATCCAGATCAAGGTTAACAACCTCAGGTATTGGTAACTCGCTTGCGCCTTTGCCGTCGCCCAATACCAGATCAATGCGTGAACCTTTAGGAATTTTCATACCTGGCCTAATTGTTTGTCCGCTTAACTTCACCTCAAGCACAACGGTAGCAATATCAGACCGGAAGGTGGTATCGCCCACCTTTAAGCCGGCGTTAGTAAGCATAGAAACTGCTTGAATATATGGTATTTGCTCAATTTCCGGAAGGGCAACGGGAGGAGCCTGCATGGTAACCATGGTAAGGTAAATTATACGGCCCTCCTTAACAAGCGTGCCGGCATCCGGATCCTGTTGTACAATGGTGCCGGGGGCTTTATCGCCCAAGTAAATTGTGTCAACATGAAAATTAAATCCTCGTTCTTCCAATTTATTTACTGCATCTGTAATATTCAATCCTGTTAATGGCGGTACAGGCACACCTGATCCATGGCCGGTATAATAACTTAAACTAAAAAACGCTATCAGAACCACCGTTATTACCGAGCCAACGGCGAATAACGCCGTTTTACGGAATGAACCGGTTTTAATATAGGCCAATAATTTCTTCATCTTGCCAAATTAGTTTGCTTTGCCACTAAGGGCTATCAAACATAGGTAAATTTTTGAAATTACCGTTTAGCGTAAGCGAAAATTGGGAAGATCAGCATCAACAATTGCCACCCAAAAGCTATTATTTTTAGGCTGTTGGCTTTTAAAAATATTTATATTTGGCGGTATATGGCAACCAAAAACATAGCTCTGCTGGCCGGCGGTTTTACCGGCGAATATGAGGTTTCAATAAACAGCGCTAAAAACATAGCAGCAAATCTTGATCCCGCTAAATATAAAGTATATACTATTTTAATTGACCGCAACCGCTGGTTTTATGACGATGGCGCCAACGGAGCAGATATCGATAAAAATGATTTCAGTATAATTTTAGATGGAGAAAAAGTAAAATTTGATTTTGCGTTTATCACCATACACGGTACGCCGGGTGAAGACGGAAAGCTACAAGGATATTTTGACCTGATAGGCATGCCTTATAATACCTGCGATGTTACTACATCAGCCATAAGCATGAACAAAGCTTACACCAAAGCCATTGTGCACGGAATACATGATCTGCATATTGCCAGTTCGGTTAAATTAAAAAGTCGGGATCAGCATGATGTCGCTTCTATAGTAGCGACATTGAAATTTCCATTATTTGTTAAGCCCAACAACGGTGGTAGTAGCGTTGGCATGAGCAAGGTTTATAAAGTTAACGGCCTAACCAACGCCATTGATAAAGCTTTTAAAGAAGATGACCAGATATTGGTAGAGGAGTTTATAAAAGGGCGCGAGTTTAGCGTTGGTATTGTACATTTAAGGGGTAAGATCACCGTTTTGCCTATAACCGAGATCATCAGCTCAAAAGATTTTTTTGATTACGAAGCTAAATATACTCCGGGCGTGTCAGAAGAAATAACTCCCGCCGATCTTTCTGTGATGAAACGTGAGCAGATCGCCTTAATAGTTACAGAGGTTTACCAGCGTCTTAATTGCCGTGGTATGGTGCGTGTTGATTTTATTTTAGAGGAAGGCACCAATCATTTCTATTTTATTGAAGTAAACACTACGCCCGGGCAATCATCAAACAGTTTAATACCACAACAGGTTCGCGCTGCCGGAATGAGTGTGATGGATTTTTATGGCGAATTGATTGAAGGGACAATAGGCCATGGTGCTTGAAGCGGCGGTACTATATGTGCTGCCGGGTAAGGAGGAAAATTTTGAGGCGGATTTCAAAATAGCCGGGCAATACGTTAGTTCTATTCCGGGTTATATAAAGCACAGTCTGCAAAAATGCCTGGAGCAAAACGGTAAATATTTACTGCTGGTAGAGTGGGAGAAGCTGGAAGACCACACGGTCGGCTTTCGTCAGTCGGCAGTATATGAGCCATGGAAAAAGTTGTTGCATCATTATTATCACCCTTTCCCGGTTGTAGAGCATTATGAAGCGGTAAATATTTAAGGCCCAATTTTACCCCCGTATTTGTCCTTTTTACCCATTTCTGTGTTAGTGTGCGCAGTATATCTTTGTGGTATACAAATCAAAAATCCCGACATAAAAATCTATAACAATGGAAACTGCACAAAAAACAATCACCGTAACAGCAACTGTTAACGCATCTGTAGAAAAAGTTTGGAAATTTTGGAACGAACCGGAACATATTAAAGGCTGGGCCTTTGCATCGGATGACTGGCACGCGCCATTTGCCGAAAACGACGTACGAACCGGCGGCACCTTTAAAACTACAATGGCCGCTAAAGATGGCAGCTTTAGCTTTGATTTTGGCGGTGAGTATACCGACGTTCAGGAGCACGCTTACCTAGCATACACCATTGGCGATGGCCGCAAAGTATCAGTAAAGTTTGCAAGCAACGGTAACACTACCGAAATTGAAGAAACGTTTGAGCCCGAAAGCCAGAATTCAATTGAAATGCAACAGGGCGGCTGGCAAATGATATTGAATAACTTTAAAAAATACGCCGAAGTTAACGTTTAAGATTGCCGCAATATTAACAAAAGCCATTTGCAAAACGTAAATGGCTTTGTTGTTTAATGCTGAGCTTTAACGGGCAATATAATTGCTACATTTAAATAAAATCAATAACCATGATGAATTTATTTAAGGTAATAGTTTTACCATTTTTTATATTAATTCTAATAGTTGGTTGTGACAATCAGGAGTATCCCGAAGTAGATTGGAAGCCGCAAGATGGATATGTTACGAATGAAGCGTCAGCTATAAAAATTGCAGAGGCAGTTTGGTTAAATGTTTATGGCCCGAAAATACAAGGAGATAAACCTTTCAAAGCAAAACTGATAAATGGAAAGGTTTGGGTAGTGGAAGGGACATTTAATAGCGATGGATTTGGTGGAGTTCCCTATATCGAAATCCAAAAAAGTGATGGGAAAATTCTTAAGGTAATTCACGGTAAATAAGCCACAACAATATTCTCTTAAATTATGGCTACAGTTTCATTAAGCAGCGCTAAAGGCAAATGGGTAATGGTGGCCACCATACTCGCCTCGGCAATGGCATTTATTGATGGTACTGCCTTAAATGTAGTTTTACCCGCGCTGCAACAAAACCTTAATGCATCAGGCGCCGATCTTTTCTGGGTATTGAACTCCTACCTGCTTATGCTGGCCTCGTTAATATTAATAGGAGGGGCCATGGGTGATAAGCTGGGCCGCAAAAAGGTTTTTATGGGCGGCATTGTTTTGTTCATCATTGGCTCTACCGCTTGTGGTATTGCCGGTAGTGTAACTGTCCTTATAATCTGCCGCGCGGTGCAAGGTATAGGCGGCGCTTTCATGATTCCCGGTAGCTTATCTTTAATATCATCAGCCATTAATGTAAAAGAGCGGGGCAAGGCTATAGGTACCTGGTCGGCTTTTACTACGGTGGTAACCATGGGCGGACCCATATTAGGTGGTGCTTTGGCCGACGCAGGTTTATGGCGCTACATTTTTTTTATCAATATCCCCATAGGTATTGCTGCGTTTATAATGCTGGCTTTCCGAGTTGACGAAACCAAAGATGAGGATGCTGATAAAGCACTCGACTTTCCCGGCGCGATTACAATAGCTTTCGCATTGGCGCTGCTCACTTTTGGCTTTTTACGCATACCGGCTGTTGGGCTTGCTCATTTACAGAGTTATGGATCGTTAGCCGCCGGACTAATATTCCTGATGATATTTATTGTTATCGAGAAGAAAAGTGGGCATCCGATGATGCCGCTCAACCTGTTTAGCAACCCGGTTTTTACCGGTGTTAACCTGCTTACTTTCTTTTTGTACGCGGGATTAGGGGCGGGGATGCTTTTTTTGTCGCTTAATTTGGTACAGGTACAGGGGTATAGCCAGTTGCAATCGGGTTTAACTTTTCTGCCATTTACCGTGCTGATGGTTACTGTAGCACGATATGCCGGCAGCCTGGCTGATAAATACGGACCGCAGTGGTTTTTAATTGGCGGACCCACATTAACTGGTGTAGGTTTGTTATTGTTATCATTTGTTGAGCAAACTAATGGCCCCGCTGATTACTGGACAACATTCTTCCCGGGGATATTTGTACTGGGGCTGGGTATGTCGTTTACGGTGGCTCCCTTAACCGCTACTGTTATGGGCTCGGTAAGCGATCATTTTTCGGGTACGGCATCAGGCGTCAATAACGCCATGACACGTATTTCGGGAGTATTTGCTAACGCAATATTCGGGGCGCTGGCTGTGTTATTTTTTACATCAACCTTAACTAAACAGATAGATAAGGTATCTTTAAACACACAACAGAAAGAGCAGGTTATTAAACAGGCAGTTAATCTGGGCGATGCTAAAGTGCCTGCCGATATCTCACCAAAGCAAAAAAAGACCATTGAGACCTATTATAAACTCAGCTTTATTGATGCTTACGCGGGTATTATGCGGATTTCAGCGGGTCTCGGCTTTTTAGGAGCGTTGACGGCAATGCTGTTTATTAAAAGTAGGATAAAAAAGCATCGTTAATGTATACTCAAAAAAACAAATCCAAATCCCAAATCGATATCCGAAATAATAATTCCCCTGTTGGATATATCCAACCAAACACTTACCTTTGCACCCACTATTAACAAAAATATTTAACAGCTTTAATATTATTCAGGTAATGTATTTAAGTACAGAAGCGAAAGCAGAGATTTTCGCAAAACATGGTAAGGGAGCAACCGACACAGGTTCAACCGAAGGTCAGGTAGCATTATTCACCTACCGCATCGCACATTTAACCGGTCACTTGAAAAAAAACAAACACGATTTTTCAACCCAGTTATCACTGCAAAAATTAGTAGGTAAACGCCGCGGATTGCTGGCATACTTATACAAAAAAGATATTTCAAGATACCGTGCTATCATCAAAGCTTTACAGCTTAGGGATATCATTAAGTAAACTTTAAATGTTTTCAAAAAAAGCCGTCTCAAATTTAGGGGATGGCTTTTTTACTTTCTGATGAAATAATTTTACACACAATAAAAACCGGTACGCTCTAAAGATGAAAAGCGTATCACAACGAAAACAAGATGAGTTTAAATGTAATTAAAAAGGTTATTGATCTGGGCGATGGACGCACCATTGAGATTGAAACCGGCAAACTGGCTAAACAAGCCGATGGCGCTGTAGTGGTAAAAATGGGTGACACCATGTTATTGGCTACTGTAGTATCATCGCGTGATGCTAAAGAGGGCGTTGATTTCCTGCCGCTTTCTGTTGATTATCAGGAAAAATATGCGGCTACCGGCCGTATACCGGGCGGATTTTTACGCCGCGAAGCACGTTTATCAGATTACGAGGTATTGATCTCTCGTTTGGTTGACCGCGCTTTACGCCCAATGTTCCCATCAGATTATCATGCAGATACACAAGTAATGATATCATTGATATCTG